>Ga0102589_1003735_pt1 | contig 15338 bp, 12 predicted proteins | sample AraplaMF_Col_mLB_FD_76858 | JGI IMG/M metagenome (GOLD analysis project Ga0102589, IMG submission 76858) | Arabidopsis root microbial communities from the University of North Carolina, USA - plate scrape MF_Col_mLB | ecosystem: Host-associated > Plants > Roots > Endosphere | place: USA... | reverse complement strand
GGTCCGAGGGTGGCAACGATCTTGGTGGCGCGACGCGGCATAGTGAATGTCTCCATGTAATTTAGTTTCCGATTTTCACACGGAAATAGTTACAGAGGCGTTACCAATTCGGCGCCCGGGGTCATCCCTGGGCCAGCGCGGCAGGAAAAGAAGACGCTCAGCCCGCGGCGCGTTTTTGCAAAATCTCGAAGGCCGGCAAGGTCTTGCCCTCCAGCACTTCAAGGAAAGCGCCGCCGCCGGTGGAGATATAACCGACCTGCTTTTCGATGCCGTACTTGGCGATCGCGGCCAGCGTGTCGCCGCCGCCGGCGATGGAGAAGGCGCTGCTTTCGGCGATGGCGCGCGCAATGCCTTCGGTGCCCTTGGCGAAGGCCTCGAACTCGAACACGCCGACCGGGCCGTTCCAGACGATGGTGCCGGCGGCCTTGAGCTGCGCGGCCAGCCGCGCCGTGGTTTGCGGGCCTATGTCGAGGATCAGGTCGTCATCGGCTACGTCGGTGGCGGCTTTGACGGTGGCCGGTGCATCGGCGGCAAAAGTCTTGGCGGTGACCACGTCGGTCGGGATCGGCACTTCGGCGCCGCGCGCCTTCATGGCCTCGATCACGGCCTTGGCTTCGGCCAGCAGATCGGCTTCGGCCAGGCTTTTGCCTATTTTCAGGCCGGCGGCCAGCATAAAGGTGTTGGCGATGCCGCCGCCCACGATGAGCTGGTCCACATTGGCGGCCAAGGACTTGAGGATGGTCAGCTTGGTAGACACCTTGCTGCCGGCCACGATGGCGACCAGCGGCCGGCGCGGCGCCGTCAGCGCCTTGGAGATGGCGTCCATTTCGGCGGCCAGCAACGGGCCGGCGCTGGCCACCGGCGCGTACTGCGCGATGCCGTAGGTGGAAGCTTCGGCGCGGTGCGCGGTGCCAAAGGCGTCGTGCACAAAGATGTCGCAGAGCGCGGCCATCTTGCGCGCGAGTTCTTCGCTGTTTTTCTTCTCGCCCTTGTTGAGGCGGCAGTTCTCGAGCAGCATCAACTGGCCGGGTTGGATCTCCACGCCGCCCACCCAGTTGGGCACCAGGCTCACTTCGCGCCCCATGAGCTCGCCCAGCCGTTTGGCCACGGGCGCCAGCGAATCGGCGGGCTTGAACTCGCCCTCGACGGGCCGCCCGAGGTGGGAAGTCACCATCACCGCCGCGCCGGCATCCAGCGCCATCTGTATGCAGGGAATGGAGGCGCGCACGCGCGTGTCTTCGGTGATGTTGCCGGCGTCGTCTTGCGGCACATTGAGGTCGGCACGGATGAACACGCGCTTGCCGGCAACTTTGCCGCTGGCGCACAGGTCGGAAAAACGGATGAAATTCATGGAAAGGCTCGCAAGGAAAGTGGAGTTTCAGGCCGGTGCCGGCCTGAGCTGCCGCAATTGTAGGCGGGCGTTTTTCCTGCAAGCCCCACTGCGAGCCGCCTTTGCGTTTGCTTACCTGCCTACCAGCCTAGATAGATATGCAGCGGCAGGTAAACCGCCATGCCGGCCAGTATGGTGCCCAGCACGCCGTGGCGCCAGTAATACCAGGCCGTGCCCGCAGCGACGGCAAAGAGGCGCGCGTCCTTCCAGGTGGCGATCAGGTGGCCCTGGCTCATCACCATTTCGGGGATGATGACGGCCGCCAGCGCGGCGATAGGCGCGTAATGCAGGCCGCGCTGGGCCCAGGCCGGCAGGGTCCAGGGTTTGTCCGACAGGAAAAAGAAGCTGCGCGTGAGGACGGTGATCGCCGTCATGCCGAGGATGGTGGCCACGGTCCAGAGGTCGGTCTGGTTCATGCGGCGTCTCCGGAAGCGGGCGCGGCCGGTTTGGCCACCGGTTTTTCCAGCAGCAGGCAGACGGCCACCGCGGCGGCGATGGCCACCAGGATATTCAGTTTGAGCGGCAGGGCGAAGGTGGCCACGGCGGCCGCGCCGGCGATGCCGGCCGACACCGCGCGCAAACGGGTGGTGGCCAGCGAGCACATGATGCCCAGCAAGGCCAGGATGCCGGCAAAACCCAGGCCCCAGGACAGCGGGATGGAGTTGGCCAGCACGATGCCCAGCAGGCTGGCGCCCACCCAGCTGACCCAGCCGGTCGCGCAGTTCCCAATCCAATAGGCTTCCTGCGCGGCAATGACCGCGGGGTCCGTGCCGGGGTGCGGGAAACGCCTGGTGAACAGCACGTAATTCAGGTCGGCCATCAGGTAACCGTAGCCCAGGCGCTTCCAGAGGCTCTGGTGCATGACATAAGGCCGCAAATGCGCGCTGAACACCATAAAGCGCAGATTGACGCAGAACGCGGTGGCCAGAATCACCCACATCGGGGCACCGGCGACGATGAGCGGAAGAGCCGCCAGCTGTGAGCTGCCGGCAAATACGAGGATGGCCATCAGCAACACCTCAACGAGGCTCATGCCCGACTTGACCATGGCCACACCCGTCATCAGGCCCCAGGCCGCGATGCCGGGCGCGACCGCCGCCATGTCGTTGACGCCCGCCCGGAAATCCGGGTGATTGAATAATCTCTTCACAAAATCCTCATTCCTGTTGCTCTGCCGGCGCCTGGCTGAACACCATGCCGGGCCGGATGTCGAAGCCGCGCAAAAAGTCGGCCGCATCCAGCGCCTTGCCACCGGCTTTTTGCAGGCGGCTCACGCGCAGCACGCCGTCCACCGTGGCGATGTCTATGCCTTGCGCGCCGGCGGCCAGCACTTGGCCGGCCTCGGTATTGGCGGGCCGCGCCGCTTCGGCCAGGATTTCGGCGCGCCAGAACTTCAGGGTCTGGCCCACCAGCACGCCGGCCGCGCCCGGAAAGGGGTTGAAAGCACGGATTCGGCGTTCCAGAACAGCGGCGCTTTGCGTCCAGTCCGTCATGGCCTCGTGTTTTTCAATCTTGTGGGCATAGGTCACGCCCTCGGCCGGCTGGGGCGTGGCGGCCAAGCCGCCGCAGGCCGCCAGTTCCAGCGCCTCGACGACAAGCCGCCCGCCCAGTTCGGCCAGCCTGTCATGCAGCGAAGCCGTGGTGTCCTGCGCGGCGATCGGCAGCTTGTCCACCAGCAGCATGTCGCCGGTGTCCAGCCCGGCATCCATTTGCATGATGGTGATGCCGGTTTCCGCATCGCCGGCCTCGATGGCGCGGTGAATCGGCGCCGCGCCGCGCCAGCGCGGCAGCAGCGAAGCGTGGATATTCAGGCAGCCCAGCCGGGGCACGTCCAGCACCCATTGCGGAAGGATCAGCCCATAAGCGGCAACCACCATGACGTCCGCTTTGGCGGCCAGGATGGCCTCGCGGGCTGAAGCCGCGTCATCGGGGAATTTGCCGTCCAGCCGCAGGCTGCGCGGCTGGGCGACGGGAATGTGGTTGCTTGCCGCCCATTGTTTGACGGGGGAAGCCTGCAGCTTCATGCCGCGGCCGGCGGGGCGGTCGGGCTGGGTCAGGACCAGGGGGATCTCAAAACCGGCTGCGTGCAATCTTTCGAGGGCCACGCGGGCGAACTCAGGGGTACCGGCAAATATGACGCGCATGGCGCCTGATTCTAAAGACCCCTGGGGAAATCCCGGGGTTGCGGCGGCAAAGCCCCGCGTATCGCGCAATCCAGCCGTGAACGCTCAGCCAGCGGACTCGCGTTCCTCGTCCTTTTTCTGCTTGATCATCTTGGTCTTGATGCGGTTGCGCTTCAACGGAGACAGGTATTCGACAAACACCTTGCCCAGCAGGTGGTCCATTTCATGCTGGATGCAGACCGCCAGCATGCCCTCGGCCTCATACACCTGGGATTTTCCGTCCAGGTCCAGGGCCTGGACCTTGATCGACGTCGAGCGCTCCACGCCGTCATAAATGCCGGGCACGGACAGGCAGCCTTCGTCGCCGACACGCTTTTCCTCGCTGGCCCAGAGAATTTCAGGGTTGATCAGCACCATGGGCTGGTTGCGCTCTTCGCTCACGTCAATCACGATCAGGCGCTCGTGCACATTGACCTGGGTGGCGGCCAGGCCTATGCCGGAAGCCTCGTACATGGTTTCAAACATGTCATCGGCCAGCTTGCGCAGGCGTGCATCGACGGCGGCCACAGGTTTGGCCACTGTATGCAGGCGGGGATCGGGGTAACGAAGAATGGTCAGCTGGCTCATGGGGGAAAGCAAGGGGGAAATGAAGGCCCGAGGGGGAGATGTCGCTATTTTCGCCACTTTTCTCGGTTTTTCGGCATCCTGATATTCCCAGAATCGCGTATTCGTTGCTTAATCAAGGGCTTAGGTACAAAATCGTTAGTAATTTATCAAGATATGACACGGCCTTTTCCGCCTGATTCCGCTGCGGATCGCGCCGTGCCAATCCCCTAAAAGCGCCGAAGGCCTACAAAGATGCAAACAATTTTTGGTCGTTTCAGTCAAATTTCAATAGCCGCCACCGCCCTCCTGGGTATCGCCGGCGGCCTGCATGCCCAGAATTTCCCCATCACACCGGGCCAAAAAGCAACAGCCGCCCAGGTGGCCCAGGCCGGGGTCCCTCTCAGCGAACTGGCGCCCAATGCGCCGGACGAATACACGGTCAAGCGCGGCGACACACTGTGGGCCATCTCGGGCATGTTCCTCAAAAGCCCATGGCGCTGGCCGGAACTGTGGGGCATGAACCTGCAGGACATCCGCAACCCGCACCGTATCTACCCCGGGCAGCACCTGTACCTGGACAAAACCGGCGGCCGCGCCACCCTGCGCACGCGCCAGGCCTCCAGCGACGGCCCACCGACCGACACGGTGCGCGTGTCGCCCCGCACCCGCTATGAGTCCCTGGCCGACAACTCCATTCCCACGCTCTCGCCCAACGCCATCGAGCCCTTCCTCTCGGAAGCCGTCCTGGTGGACGACGCGACCTTTTCCAGGGCTCCCCGCATCGTCGCTGCCCAGGAAGGCCGCGTGCTGCTCAGCCGTGGCGACCGTGCCTATGCGCGCGGCGAATATGTGGGCGGGGTGGCCACCGGCACCCCTCTGAGCGATGCCAAAGATCAGCCGCTGGACTACCGCGTCTACCGTAATGCCACGCCCCTGAAAGATCCAACCACCCAGCAAATCCTGGGCTATGAGGCGCAATACATCGGCAAGGCCGAATTGATACGCGGCGAATCCGTCATGCAGGTGGCGGGCAAGGACGGCAAGCCGCAACCGGAAATCGTGCCGGCCACGATTGACATCGTCGCCACCAAGGAAGAAATGCGGGTCGGAGACCGCCTGCTTCCCGACCCGCCCCGGGAGCTGGTCAGCTACGTCCCGCACGCACCGGCGACCCCGGTCACGGGCCAGATCGTGTCGATTTACGGCAGCGCCGTGGCGAACGCGGCGGAAAACCAGGTCGTGGTGATCAACCGCGGTGCCAAGGACGGTCTGGAACGCGGCCACGTCATGGCCATCCTCAAGGACGGCGAGCGGCTGGCCGACAAGACCGACAGCGCGCGGCCGCAAATCAAGCTGCCCAATGAGCGCAACGGCCTGATGATGGTGTTCCGCACTTTCGACAAGCTCTCCTACGCGCTGATCCTGCAGATCACCGACGGCGTGAAGGTCGGCGACCGCTTCACCAACCCGAACTAAGGGCGCTGCCTGCGGCCGGGCGCGCCGCGGTGCGGCCCACCGGCAGCGGCCTCCCTGCCCGTCCAGACCGACGTGGATACCCAAGAGCTGCAGGCCTGGTTACGGCTGACGCTTTCCCCCGGTGTAGGAAACGACACCGCGCGCAAGCTGCTGGCCGCTTTTGGCTCGGCGCAAGCCGTCTTTGGCCAGAGTGCGGCCGCCCTCAGGCAACTCGGCACCGAAAAGCTGGCTAAAGCCATCCTGGAAGAGCCGCCGGCGCTGGCGGTCCAGCTGCAGCTCACCCTCGAGTGGCTGCAGGCCGGCGACGACAGGCAGGTTGCCACACTGGGCGACACTGCCTACCCGGCGGCCCTGCTCGACATCGAAGACCCGCCCCTGATGCTTTACATGCTGGGCACGCTGGCCGCAAAGCCGTCGACGGCACCCCACATCGCCATCGTGGGCAGCCGCAACCCGACGCCGCAGGGTGAAGCCAATGCCCGGCAGTTCGCCAAGGCCTTCGGCCGCGCAGGGCTTTGCGTGGTGTCGGGGCTGGCCCTGGGTGTTGACGGCGCGGCGCACGACGGCGCCCTGCTGGGCGGCGGCGAGACGATTGCGGTGGTGGGCACCGGACTGGACAGGGTCTATCCCAAAAAACATCTCGCGCTGGCGCACCGGATCGCGCAGCAGGGCATGATCGTCAGCGAGTTTCCCCTCGGCACGCCGCCGCTGGCGGCCAATTTCCCGCGGCGCAACCGCATCATTTCGGGCCTGTCCCGCGGCACCCTGGTGGTGGAGGCCGCGCTGCAATCGGGCTCGTTGATCACGGCGCGGCTGGCGGCCGAGCAGGGCAAGGAGGTCTTTGCGATTCCCGGCTCCATTCACTCGCCCCAGTCACGCGGCTGCCACGCGCTGATCAAGCAGGGCGCCAAGCTGGTGGAAGTAGCGCAGGATGTCCTGGAAGAGCTCAAGCTCTCCACCGCAGTCCGGGTGCCCGGCGGCGATGATGCGGCGGCCGAGCCGCACGCCGCTGATCCGCTGGTCGCGGCCCTGGGCTTTGACCCCGTGAGCCTGGACGCCTTGCAGGCGCGCACCGGGCTGGACACCCCGCGGCTGCAAGCCGGCCTGCTGGAGCTTGAGCTGTGCGGGCAGGTGGTGCGCCTGCCTGGCGGGCTGTTCCAGCGCCTGGCCGCTGGTTAAGGTCAGGCCGGGCCTGCGGATTTTCCGCGCGCCGCAAACCCCGGCCGGAGGTTTGACACGGGCGGCGGCATCTGCGTTATATTGGGTGCATGTTTGAAGTACTGGTGTACGTCTACGAGAATTACTGGCAAGGTGACGCTTGCCCCGAACTCCACCGACTGAGCCGCAAACTTACCGCGGCGGGATTCGACGCCGAAGAAATCCAGGCGGCCCTTGTCTGGCTCGACGGCCTGAATGTCGCGGCCCAGGGCACGCAGATCAGCCTGCCGGCCAAAGCCCCGCAGGCAAGCGGTGAATCCCCCGCAAGCGCTCCCGCCATCCAGCAGCAATCGGCCGCCAGCCTGCGCGTGTACTCCGTCGCCGAGCAGGTGCACCTGGGCGCGCAAAGCCTGGGTTTTGTGAGTTTTCTTGAGTCCTCCGGCGTGCTGCCGCCACACATGCGCGAGATCGTCATAGACCGCGCCATGGCGGCCCCCGGCGACCCGGTGACGCTGGACGACCTCAAAATCATCGTCCTCATGGTGTACTGGAGCTTTGGCGAAGAGCCCGACGCGCTGGTGCTCGACGAACTGTGTGACGACACGGAGTTCCGCCTGGCCCACTGAGCGCTGAACGCCGCGTGCCCGCGGCCGGCCCCGCGCGCCGGGGGCCTCTGCCCCAATGTGAAAATTAAAGGCCTAGCCCAGCAGGCGCTCGGGATTGGCGTCCAGCTTGGCCAGCGCATCGCGCGTGGCGCGCACCGTCAGCGCCTCTTCTTCCGTCGGCACCAGCAAGCCCGCCTGCAGGTAGGCGGCCAGGCGGCGCGCCTGGATCAGGAAATTGCGGCCGTCGGCGGAGGCGAACAGGTGCAACTGCTTGCGGCCGCTGCACCAGGCGAACTGCACGTGGCTGACCTTGCCGTTGTGGTCCAGGCTGAACCAGGAACCCAGTTGCAGCTCCCTGGCCCAGGCACGCATGGCCTCGGTGGGGTGGCTGCCGCCGTCGGCGATCACCTCAATGTCGGTGGCGTCTATGCCTATCATGGTCACCAGGCTGTCGGTGTCCAGAGGCAGGTCCCCAACATCCTCATCGGACAGGTAATCCTCGAGGTTGGTCAGGCGCTTGGCCATGGCCTCCACCTTCTCCACCGGAATGGCCTCGGTCTTGGACATGAAAGCATCGGCCAGCGTATCGCTGATGATTTTCAGGTGCACGTCCTGGTCGGCGACACTCAGACCCAGCATGGACATCCCCAGGCGCAGCAGCTGCAGCAACTTGGGCAGGTCGGCGATGACGCGCGCGCGGTCATTGCGGTTGGGCTTGGCGCTGGCCGCCCATACCAGGTCGACGGCGGCCCGCTTGAGCGTGAGGGTTTCTTCATGCTGCGGGCCGTTCTTCATGGCGGCGATCGCCAGCACCTCGGCCCATACCTTGAACAGGAACTCGCGGATTTCATCGCGCACCGACATGTCATTGAGCATGTTGCGCATCTCAATGGTGTACTGGATGGTCATGGTCTCTTTTTGCTCGACCTGCTGGGCCACGCTCACCACGCGGGCGGCGTTGCCGTGCTCCGAAAGAAACCGGGACAGGAATTTGTCGAATTCATCGTAGACGAGCTGGAACACCCGGCGACCGGTTTCGGGATATTGCTCGATCACCTGCACAACGCGCTTGATCTCGGCTTCCAGCACGCCGCCAGCCACCGTGACGTCGAAGCCAAGCACGCACGAGCCCATGCGGTCTATCAGCCGGCGCGCGGGATGCTGCAGGGACTCGAAAAATTCAGGTTCGGAAATCGCCACGCGCAGCACCGGCATCTGCAGGCGCGCGAACCAGACACGGATCACCGCGGGAATCCGGTCTTCCGCGAGGATGCTCTGGAACATCAGGGCGACGATTTCGATCGTCGCCTTTTCGGAGGAGGTGGACGCGGCCTCCTTGAGCTTGGTGGTGCGTTCGCGCAAGACGCCGACGGCGTGGTCCACCTGCGCCTGGCCGTAGACCTGTCCCGGCGCATCCACCAGCAGCGTGCGTTCTCCGCCGGTTTCCTGCACGCGCTCCACATGGGCCATGGCCTGCGCCAGCTGCGGCGAGGCCTGGCTGGGCCGCGTATCGTCGAAGCCCGCCGCCTGGTTTGACAGCAGGCGCTTGAGTTGCCCCATCACGCCCTGGGCGCGCATGCGCGCCCGGGCCAGGGGCGTGGTCGCGGTCTGCAGGCGGGTTTCGTCGTACACCCCCTGGCCGGGACCCGTGGTGGCTTCCGGGCCTTTTGCCGAATGAGGCTGGCCGGTGCTCGCAGCGCCATTGCCGGCGTTGCCGATGCCGCCCTGAGAACCCGGGCCGGCCGCGCTGCCCGTAAAGCGGCCGCCACCCGGACCGCCGCCGGCCGCGGCACCTGCTGCGCCTCGCGCAACGCCGCCTGCGCCACCATAAGCCGCGCCGCCCCCAGAAGCACCGCCGCCGCTGCCGCCGTAGGCGGATTCAGCGCCGCCGGCCCTGGACGAGGCCGCACCGGAGCCGCCTCCCCGGGCAACGCCGCCACGGCCACCCCCCATGGAAGCCGGGCCTCGGCCGCCGGATAAGGACGGGCCCGCGCCACCTGTGGACTCGCCATAAGAGGCTGAGGCGTTGCCGCCGCCAGCCCCTCCATAGGCACCGCCGCCGCCCATGCCGGAGCCGGCCGGACTGCCCTCGCCCTGCGGATCTCTTCGTCTTTGCGCTTCGGGTGCCGTTTTGGCCGGCGCACCGGTGCCGGCGGCCGAAGGCGTGCGCTTGACCAGCGGCCTCAGGTCGATTTCGGCCATCACGCCCTGCTGCACCAGGAATTCGTTGGTGGCATGGTAGGTTTCGAGCAAGTGCTCGCCCATGTCCTTCTGGATGCCGCTCTGGACCGCGAGCCAGACCTCGCGCGGCAGGCCGGCCTTGCCCCACTGCTCCACCAGGTGCTGGGCGAGCACTTCGGGCCGCAGGATGTCCTGCTTGTGGAGTTCGGTGATCCCCTCCAAGTTCTGGATGCGCAAACGAAGGTCGTTGAGCTCCCAGCTCGCGAAATCGAGCAGGCGCAGCGCAAGGCGTGAGGCGAGGATCTTGTCCTCCATCACGTCGTTGTCCATCAATTCGAATTTCCCGCTGTCCAGGAAGCGGGCCGGTGAGTTGACGGCGGGAATAGCCTGCGCGTTGGCCCAGGCGGCGGTGGTGCCGCGGACCCAGACATCGCCGCTTTTCTGGAAGGCCAGCCAGCCGTCCCGCCGCTCCTGCATGTCGCGGGCGCTGCCCGGCTGGTCGACCAGCGCGGACAGCTTGTCTTGAATGGTTTTAGCCAGCGCGGGCAATATCCGTGCTGCACGCTCCGTAAACAGCGCGCGAGCCTGCTCGACAAGAAGACTGTTATTTTTGTTGCTTGGCACGACCGCCCTGGGTGATTAGCCTATAGCTTACACCGTAGCCCCTGCGTTGGGGTCATTCGGATCTTCGCCTTTTTTGGCCGGCGCCTTGACCAGGTCTTCCCGCTTGATGCCCAGCCACATCGCGATCGCGGCGGCCACAAAAACCGAGGAATAAATACCGAACAGGATGCCTATGGTCAGCGCCAGGGCGAAGTAAAACAGTGTCGGGCCGCCGAACAGCAACATGGACAACACCATGATCTGGGTCGAGCCGTGGGTGATGATGGTGCGGCTGATGGTGGAAGTGATCGCGTTGTCGATGATCTCTATGGTGTTCATCTTGCGGTAACGGCGGAAGTTCTCGCGGATCCGGTCGAAGATCACCACCGACTCATTGACGGAATAGCCCAGCACCGCCAGCACAGCGGCCAGCACGGCCAGCGAGAACTCCCACTGGAAGAACGCGAAGAAGCCCAGGATGATGACGACGTCGTGCAGGTTGGCGATGATGGCCGCCACCGCGTACTTCCATTCAAAACGGAAGGCCAGGTAGACCATGATGCCGAACACCACCATGGCCAGCGCCTTGAGCCCGTCGTGGGCCAGCTCCTCGCCGACCTGCGGGCCGACAAACTCCGTGCGGCGCAGCGTCACCTCCGGGCTGGCGGCTTTGAGCGCCGCGAGCACCTTGTCGCTCTGCTGGGCGGTGCTCACGCCCTTCTGGGCTGGCAAGCGGATCATCACGTCGCGCGAAGTACCGAAGTTCTGCACCTGCACGTCGCTGAATCCCAGGCCGGCCACGGTGTCGCGGATCTTGCCGACGTCGGCGGCCTGGGTGTAGTTCACCTCCATCAGGGTGCCGCCGGTGAACTCCACCGACAGGTGCAGGCCGCGCGTGATCAGGAAGAAGACGGCCAGCGCGAAGGTCGCAAAACTGATGACATTAAAAATCAGGGCATGCCGCATGAACGGGATGTCGCGCCGGATTTTGAAGAATTCCATCTGGGGTCCTTGGGAAACTCGGGAGAAAAGGCCGGGATTATTTGGTTGCCACGGCGCCGGAGGCGGCGGGCCGCCACACGGTGCCGATGGAGACCGACTTGAGCTTTTTCTGGCGGCCGTACCAGAGGTTCACCAGGCCGCGCGAGAAAAACACCGCCGAGAACATGCTGGTCAGGATGCCTATGCAGTGCACCACCGCGAAGCCGCGCACCGGGCCGGAACCGAAGGCCAACAGCGCCAGGCCGGCAATCAGCGTCGAGATATTGGAGTCCAGGATGGTGGCCCAGGCCCGCTCGTAGCCCGCGTGGATGGCCGCCTGCGGCGACGAGCCGTTGCGCAGCTCCTCACGCACGCGTTCGTTGATCAGCACGTTGGAGTCGATGGCCATGCCCAGCGCCAGCGCCATGGCCGCCATGCCGGGCAATGTCAGGGTCGCCTGCAGCATGGACAGCACCGCCACCAGCAGCAGCAGGTTGACGGCCAGCGCCAGGCCGGAGAACAGGCCGAACAGCATGTAATAGGCGGCCATGAAGGCCACGATCACGACAAAGCCCCAGGACACGCTGTGAAAGCCCTTGGAAATATTGTCGGCGCCCAGGGTCGGGCCTATGGTGCGCTCCTCGATGATCTCCATGGGCGCGGCCAGCGAGCCGGCGCGCAGCAGCAGCGCCAGGTCATTGGCCTCGACGACGCTCATGGAGCCCGAAATCTGAAAGCGGTTGCCGAGTTCGCCCTGGATGACGGGCGCGGTCAGTACCTCGCCCTTGCCTTTTTCGAACAGCAAAATGGCCATGCGCTTCTTCAGGTTCTCGCGGCTGGTGTCGCGCATGATGCGCCCGCCCTTGGCGTCGACCGTGAGGTCCACCTTGGGCTGCTGGCTCTGCGAGTCAAAGCCGGGCTGCGCGTCCGTCAGGCTTTCGCCGGTCAGGATCACCTGTTTCTTGACGATCACCGCCTGGCCGTTGCGCTCAAAAAAGCGCTCATCGCCGAAAGGAACGGCGCCGGTATTGTTCGCGGCGGCGCGGGCTTCCGCGCTGTCGTCCACCAGGCGCATTTCCAGGGTGGCGGTGCGGCCCAGGATGTCCTTGGCCTTGGCCGTGTCCTGCACGCCGGGCAGTTGCACCACGATGCGGTCTATGCCTTGCTGCTGGATCACCGGCTCGGCAACGCCCAGCTCGTTGATGCGGTTGTGCAGCGTCACGATGTTCTGCTTGAGCGCCTGGTCCTGGATGCGGCGCGCGGCTTCAGGCTTGATGGAGGCCGTCAGTTTGTATTCCGTGCCGTCCGGCGCATCAACGGTCTGCAGGTCGGCGAACTGGTCCTGGATCAGTCCCTTGGTGGAGGCCAGGGTGGCGGAGTCTCGCAGCCTGATTTCAATGGCCTGGCCGTTGCGGCTGATGCCGCCGTGGCGGATGTTTTTCTCGCGCAGGGACAGGCGGATGTCGCCGGCCAGGGACTCGGCGCGTTTGGTGAGCGCCGCCTGCATGTCCACCTGCAGCATGAAGTGCACGCCGCCGCGCAGGTCCAGCCCCAGGTACATCGGGAAAGCGTGCAGCGATGTCAGCCAGGCGGGCGAGCGCGACAGCAGATTGAGCGCGACCACATAGGCCGGGTCGTTCGCGTCGGGCGCCAGAGCTTTCTGGATGGCGTCCTTGGCCTTGAGCTGCGTGTCGGTGTCGCCGAAACGCGCCTTGATCGAACTGCCCTCGAGCGTGATGGCGTCGGCCGCGATGCCGGTGTCCTTGAGAGCCTGCTCGACTTTGGCCAGCGTCGTGCTGTCGACCTTGACGGTGGATTTGCTGCTGGACACCTGCACCGCGGGCGCTTCGCCGAAGAAATTGGGCAGCGTGTACAAAGCCGCGATCAGCAGCGCGACCACGATGATGGCGTACTTCCAGGCCGGATAACGATTCATGGGAGGGCTGTTCCTGGTGGACAAATGAACAAAAGGGGCGCCCGCATCAAGCCGCAGCAGCCCCGATATACCAAAAAGCCCTGCGAATCCCCACAGGGCCTTGAAGACTTACTTGGCCGTGCTGATCGCGCCCTTGGGCAGGACCTGGATGATGGCGCTGCGCTGCAGCTGCACTTCGACGCCGGGGGCCAGTTCCAGGGTCAGGTAAGCGTCGCCCAGCTTGGTCACCTTGCCGAGCAGGCCGCCGGCCGTTGCGACTTCATCGCCCTTGGCCAGCGCGTCGATCATGGCGCGGTGCTCTTTCTGCTTTTTCATCTGCGGGCGGATCATGACGAAATACAGCACCACAAACATCAGCACCAGGGGCAGCATGCCCGTCAGCGAGGACATCATGTCACCACCGGCGGCTGCAGCGGGAGCGGTTTGGGCAAAGGCGGAAGAAATGAACACGGCTAACTCCACAACATAATAAAAACACACTGGCGCGCGCGCCGTCCAGCACGGACGGCGTACGGAGTCCACGATTGTATGCGGCGGGGCAAGCGCCCCAAGGGGTAACTGGCGCGCGCCAGGGGCTTTTCAAGCCGGGTTTACGCGCAAAGGGCCGCCGCGGGCTTTGCCGCGGCGGCCCTTACAGGCAAGAAAGGGGCGAAGCCGACTCAGGCCGCTTTCCGCTGGACGGTAGATCCGGGGCTACGAAAGGCTTGCATCAAGGCGGCCCACTGCGGCCGCGCGGCGGCCAGGTGGCGGGCCTTGACATGGCCGTAACCCTTGATCATTTCGGGAATCCGGGCGATTTCCAGCGCGGTGGCATGGTTTTCGGCCGTCAGCCCCGCCAGCACTTCCGAAAGACTGGCCTTGTATTCCTCGATCAGGGCGCGCTCGGTGCGCCGCTCTTCGGTGCGGCCGAACACATCCAGCGGCGTGCCGCGCAGGCCCTTCAGGCGCGCCAGCACCTTGAACGCGCCCAGCATCCAGGGGCCGAACTGCTTCTTTTGCAGCTCGCCTTTGTCGTTTTTGGCGGCGATCAAGGGCGGCGCCAGGTGGTAATGCAGCTTGAAGTCGCCTTCGAACATGGCGTTGACCTTGCCCAGGAAGGCCGTATCGGTGTGCAGCCGCGCCACTTCATACTCGTCCTTGTAGGCCATCAGCTTGAACAGGTAGCGCGCCACGGCTTCAGTCAGCGTCGTCTTGCCCAGCACCGCCTCGGCGCCCCGCACTTGTTCGACAAAGGACTGGTAGGCCTGGGCGTAGGCGGCATTCTGGTAGGCCGTCAAAAAGTCCACCCGTTTCGCCAGCATTTCGGCCAGGGCCGGCTTTTTCACGAATTCGATAACCTGCGCCGCCTTGAACAGCGCCCGCACCGAGGCCAGGTCGTGCGCGCAGCGACGGCCCCATTCAAAGGCCGCCTTGTTGTTGTCGACTTGCACGCCGTTGAGCTCGATGGCCCGCATCAGCGCGGCATGCGACAGCGGCACACGCCCCTTTTGCCAGGCAAAGCCCAGCATCAGTGGGTTGGTGTAAATCGAGTCGCCCACCAGTTGCACCGCCACCTCTTCGGCATCGAAGCTGCCCAGCAAGTCAGCGCCCACTGCGGAGGTCACGGCGCTTTCGCAATTGCCGCCGGGGAACTGCCAGCCCGGGTCCTTCACAAAGGCCGCCGTCGGCGTGCCGTGCGAATTCATGGCCACATAGGTGCGGCCCGGCTGCATGACGGTGAGGGTGTATTTGCTGGCCGCCACAATCGGGTCGCAGCCTATGACCAGGTCGGCCTTGGCGGTGTCCACCTTGGTGGTGTAAATCGCCTCGGGCCGGTTCGCGATCTGGATGTGGCTCCAGGTGGCGCCGCCTTTTTGCGCCAGGCCGCCCGCGTCCTGCGTGACCACGCCCTTGCCTTCCATGTGGGCCGCCATGCCCAGCAGCTGGCCTATGGTGATGACGCCGGTGCCGCCCACGCCGCCCACGACAATGCCCCAGGCGTTTTCCGCCACGGGCAACACCGGCTCGGGAACCGGCGGCAGGCTGGAGGCGCCGCCCTTCTTTTCTTTCTTCGGTTTCTTCAGCTGCCCGCCCTCGACGGTGATGAAGCTGGGGCAAAACCCCTTCACGCAGGAATAGTCCTTGTTGCAGGTGTTCTGGTTGATGCGGCGCTTACGGCCGAATTCGGTTTCCAGCGGCTCGACCGACAGGCAGTTGGACTGCACCGAGCAGTCGCCGCAGCCCTCGCAGACCAGCTCGTTGATCACCACGCGCTTTTCCGGGTCCACCAGGGTGCCGCG
>Ga0102589_1003731_pt1 | contig 15354 bp, 9 predicted proteins | sample AraplaMF_Col_mLB_FD_76858 | JGI IMG/M metagenome (GOLD analysis project Ga0102589, IMG submission 76858) | Arabidopsis root microbial communities from the University of North Carolina, USA - plate scrape MF_Col_mLB | ecosystem: Host-associated > Plants > Roots > Endosphere | place: USA... | reverse complement strand
TACAATTTTATATTAATAAAATATTTTGACTTTACTCAATCAAATTATATCGAATTTGTGAACAAATAACAATGCATGAATGAATACTCTGTTGTACAATAAGAAGAAAAGTAAAGTAAACTGTTTTGCCTTTTTAGTTACCATTTCATTGCAAGTAGCATGTTATATAAAATAAGACTATCTACTTTGAAGTGAAATAGTGAAGTAACTAAATAGTTTAGAATGTATAACGAAAACAACAAGAGACAGCTTAGTTTTCTTCTTATAGATAAAGTGAAACTTTAATCAGTGGGGGGGTTCATCCCCACACTGATTATTAGTTGAACCAATCGGGCATTTACGGGCAGTTATCTCCCACCTAACTTCCTTGAGTTCGCCGAGTTTTGAGGTGGGAGTCTTACTGCCCGTTAATGCGGGGTAAAGTCAGAAGGTAATTTGTTTTGTAGTACAGGGGGGAGAATTTTGATTAAACCATTAATTGAATTTTGTGTAGGTAACCTTGCGAGTGGCTCACAAGCAGCTTTAGAAAAACTAGAAAAAGATCCGAATTTAGATGTAATGGAGTATGGTTGTTTAGGATATTGTGGCATTTGTTTTGAAGGACCGTTTGCACTTGTAAATGGTGAAGTAGTACAAGGTGCTACAGTAGAAGAACTTGTCCATAATGTATATGAGTATTTGGATGAAAATCCAATGTTTTAAGGTGTTGCAATCAGCAGCACCTTTTTCTTTTTCTATGAGATAAAATTTTGTTTCGCAGGGGAGGATAATATTGTATGTAAATAAAAAAAGACCCTTTTAGAAGGGCTTTTTTCTTACACAACTTGTGCAAGAATGGCTCATCGCCAAATGTTGTCAAATATGAGAAACGGGGGACATTCATATTGTGTTCTAAAAGCGTGCATTTTATACTTACAATAACAAATTATTTTTGGAGTGAATACAAATGAGCCGATTTTCTTTTACAAAAATGCATGGTCTTGGCAATAGTTATATATATGTAAATATGTTTGAAGAACAAATTCCGGAAGAAGATTTAGCTCTTGTGGCGGAAAAGGTTTCAAATATTAATACTGGTATTGGAGCAGATGGAATGATTTTAATTTGTCCATCTGACGTAGCTCCGGTGAAAATGCGCATGTTTAATAATGATGGATCAGAAGGAAAGAGCTGTGGTAACGGTCTACGCTGCGTAGCGAAATATGCGTATGAGCATAAACTAGTAGAAGAAACAGTTTTCACAATTGAAACGTTAGCTGGCATTGTAACGGCGGAAGTAACGGTAGAAGAAGGGAAAGTTACGTTAGCGAAAATCGATATGGGAGCACCGCGTTTAACGCGTGAAGAAATACCGATGCTTGGTGAAGGTGAAACACCATTTATTCGTGAAAACTTCTTATACAATAATCATCGTTATGCATTTACAGCTGTTTCAATGGGGAATCCGCATGCGGTTATTTTTGTAGATGATGTAGAACAAGCACCTCTTACAACACTTGGTCCAGTCCTTGAGACACATGAAATGTTCCCAGAGCGAGTAAATGTTGAATTCATTGAGATTTTGAATGAGGAAGAGATGAACTTCCGCGTTTGGGAACGTGGATCTGGTGTAACACAAGCCTGCGGAACAGGGGCGTGTGCTGCAGTTGTAGCCTCTATTTTAAATGGAAAGATGGAACGTGGTAAGGAAATTACAGTTCATTTAGCTGGCGGCGATTTAATGATTGCATGGACAGAAGAAGGCAATGTGTTAATGAAAGGACCAGCGGAAGTAATTTGCTGCGGAGTGTATGAGTACAAGATAGAAGCGTAAAGATGTATAATAGAATGAGAACAGAAAGGATGGTGTATTTCATGATTGAAGTTACAGAACAAGCAGCTTTTCAAATTAAAGATATGTTAAAAGATGCTGAAGATGGAGAGAAGTACGTGCGCCTTGCTGTACATGGCGGCGGGTGTACTGGTCTTTCTTACGGCTTAGGATTTGAAGTAGAACCAAAAGAAGACGACACAGTTCTTGAGTTTTTCGGTGTTGAATTTGTTATTGATAAAGAAAGTGCTCCAATTGTTAAAGGAGTAAAAATTGATTATAAACAATCGATGCTTGGCGGCGGGTTCACAATTGATAATCCAAACGCAATCGCATCATGCGGATGTGGATCATCTTTCCGTACAGCGACAAATGCTGGTAAGCCAGAAGAGTGCTAAGTTTTTAGCAGAAATAGAGAAAGACCTTTTTAGCGATGAAATAAAATCGTTAAGGAGGTCTTTTCTTTTGCCGTGAAAGTCCAATTAGTAAGGCTTATTAAAGTTTTACTTTATCTTTGCATAGATGCAAGTATCAGTTAGTTGTTTGCCGTCAGCTGAAAGATCTTCATTACGTAATATCCCTTCAAGCTCAAAACCAAGTTTTTTAGGGATTGCACGACTTTTCGTGTTATTACGTTCACATCGTATTTCAATCCTTCTAAATTTGAATAAATGAAATCCAAAGTTTATTAACGCACTTACTGTTTCCGTCATATATCCATAGCCACTAAATTGCGTGTTAATCCAGTATCCAACTTCACATTTAGAAACCTTCCAATCAATTGCGTGAAGGCTAGCAGTTCCAATAAAATCATTCTTCTCCTTATGATAGATAAGATAGCGAAAGCTTTCTCTTTTCAAAAAATCTATATGTGCATTTCTCAGAAGAATTTCCGTTTCTTCAACAGTAGGAATGGACTGAAATAGAGACAACCATTGCTTTAATTCATGAATTGAATCTTTAATAGCTTCATGTACTACATTCCCTTCACCAGCCTGAAGTGGTGCTCGAAGAATGAGTCTGTCTGTTTCTATTTGTAACGGAACATCCAGTAAAATAGGGTTCATATTATTTCTCCTCTCAAAAGCTAGAAAACAATAAATATATATTCAATTCATTATTTAGAAATCCCTTGTCACATATTGAAGGCGGGATGACGATTTCTAAAGTGAAGAAATAATTATTATCTTACAAAAGTGTAATGTTCATGTCATGTTTTTGAATTTCTTCTTTAAAGTTTAAGCTTTAAGATAACAATATAAGAAAAACACATGAGGTGAAGGAAATGAAAAGATATATTGCACTGTTTAGTATTTTAGTTGTATTCGCAAGCCTTTTAGTTGGTTGTGATATTAATCGTTTAGGAAAAGATGAGTATTACGTTCAAGTTACAGCTGATGGAATTGAAAAAAATGAGAAGTTTGATAACGGAGAGCCACATAAATATTTCGAGTATAAATTAAAAGGATTCGATAAAGACGGAAAAGAAAAAGAAAAAGAATTAGAATTCACAGCTCAAAAAAATCTTCGTAAAGATGCATTCTTACGCGTATACAATTCAGATAAAAAAGGTGTAACAGCTTGGGAAGAAGTAAAGAAAGATGAGCTTCCTGCAAAAGTGAAAGAAAAATTAGGTGCGAAATAAGAAAGAAAAAGGAATTGACGAACAGGGTCAATTCCTTTTTTGATTCTCAAAATCCTCTTCTGAAATGACTTTAAAGCCATGTCTTTTAAATAAAGCAGTTGTTACCCCGTAACCGATTTGTTTATTGCCGTTAAATTCTCCGGTGTAAATTGTAGAACTACCACAAGATGGGCTGCGTTCTTTTAAAATAATATATTCTGGGTTTAAATTTTTAATTTGTTCTAATGCTTTATAAGCACCGTTTACGAAAGCTGCTGTGACATCTTCACCATTTTTTGTCATCACTTTCGCTTTTCCGTCTAAAACGTCGTCGCCATTCCCGCCAATAATTTCAGCGGAAGGACGAGGTGTTGGTAGTCCTCCTAATATTTCAGGACAAATGAGGACTGTATCTTCTTTTTGCAGAAGCTCCTCTATTTTTGAAACGAGATTGTCATTCCCGTCATAACGGCAAGCAATCCCACCTAAACAAGCGCTAATTACGATCATATTTTCATCTCCATTAAAAAAATATTAACTATCACGCCAAATTCTCTTCCTGCCTCTTACTTATAAATGAGGTGATATAAATGGGAAGCTTATATAATTTAATGAAACCATATAGTGAATTTCGAAGTAAAGAAGAGTTTAATACATATCAAAACCAAGTTTTGAAGTGCTACCGATTTCAATTGAATAAAACAGATGCTACCATTATTCATTTTTTAGGAAAATATGCGGTGAACGAGAAACAAAAAACAGTAGGGGTTGCTTGTCCATTAATGGGGACGATTGCGACGAATGTTGGAAAGAGTATTCGTACAGTACGCCGTTCAATTGCAAAGTTAGAGGAACTAGGAATTATAAAGCGTGTTGCAACGAAAGAAAGGCATAAACGCGGCGGATATAGTGCGAACTTATATGTATTTCTTACATCTGCAATTGACCGCATGGATGACCGTATGCAAATGTCCGCTTGTAAAATTGAGGATAATGCAACTGGCTGTAGTAAAAATGTGCAAAAAAATGAGGGGGAAACAATTCTTTCTAAAAACATTCCACAAATAAAAGAGAATAGAAAAGAAACGTACGAACTTGATGAGACGTATTGCCGCCACGATATACCGAAGCCTTTTATATACGCACTTGTACCGATGACGCGTAATCCGAAGAAAATTAATATATTTTGGAGTAAGGTCGAGCTTGCGTATAAAAAGAGCGGGTTACTAGAACAAGGTGTTTTACTAGAGCAAATATTAGCTGACGAAGAATTGTATGGAAATTTAATTTGGCGTGTGAAAAGTGTTGTAAGAGCATATAAATATGGGGAAATTCGTAAAGACATTGGGGCACTTTTATACAGTACAGTGCGAGATTTATTTTTAGAGATTGGATTAGAATGGGGAGCAGCATTAAGGAGAAGTAAGGGAATATCACTATTTGATCCATTCAAAAAAGAGCCATGTGTATAATACATGACTCTAATTAGTTAATCGAACTTCCTTACAACTGGAACACGAATCGCTACAAATAGTACGAAGACGATAACAGCTATTGCACCACTTTTCATAACGGTTACGATTGGAATTCCTATTGCAAGTGCAATGGATGTGAATGCATAAGAGAGCGGGATAAAGCCCATTGATGATAGCATAAGTAAACTCATTACGCGTCCCATCATTTCTTCTTTGACTGTCGATTGAATCATTGCCATAAGCGGTACAATCGCCATTGCGATTGTAATACCGTAAAACATGCCAGCTAATAGTGCTTGCCAAAGTACGGTACTAAAGTTGATGGCTAAGAAGAATATACCAGACAATAGCATCATGATAATACAAAATAGACCGCGTCTACGATTAATATTTTTTAAACCGACAATGATAGCACCGATTGCCATTCCACCGCCTACAGATGCCTCTAAGTAACTAAACTGGAGCGAATCACCATGCAGCACGTTTTTAACAAAAAGCGGGAAACCAACTTGCATCGGACCGATTAAAAATAAGTTTAAAAAAGCGCTACAAATAAGGAAAGTTGAAAGGAATGGCGATTCCTTTACATATAAGATTCCTTCTTTAATGGAAGTGAACATACCTTTATCTGTATCTTTTTGTTCTGGCATCGTAAATTGTATTCTTTGAACGAGTATGGCCGCGACAATCAGTAATAAAATCGTAATGGAAAAGATTGTCTCATAGTTCGTAAATTTAATGAGAATTCCGCCAAGTACAGGGCCTAAGATGACCGATGCTTGGTTCGTCATTTGTGTAAGTGAATTCGCTTGTGTTAATCGGCTTTTTTCTACCAATTCCGGTAAGATAGATCCATCTGCTGACCAGAAGAAAGCATCAGCAAGTCCAAAGAATAAAGCGAATAAAGCAAATGTATATAGCGTTACATCACCGACAATGAACCATGTGAGAATGGTTGCGACAAGAATCGCTCGAATGATATTGGAGTAAAACATAATATTTTTTTTCGGGAATTTATCAGCTACAGCGCCGCCGACAATCATAAAAATAAGCCTTGGAACACTAAGGGCTACGAAAACAACACCGAGTGAAGCTTCAAGGTTTAACGTTTTTGCTATGTACCACGTTTGTGAAAAAGTAAAAAAGGCTAAAGCAAAGCTTGAAAAAAGAGTAGCTGCCCAAAGAAAAAGGAAATTCGTATTTTTTAATAACGGTTTTCCGCTTCCTTCTAAAGCAGTTTTATTTTGTTGTAGTTCCTCCATATTGCTTCCTTTCTATGTGACAAATTTAAACTAAGAAACCAGTAAACGCCCGATTGGTGAGGGCTAATACTTAATGGGAGATGCCCCCACTGATTATAGTTTCACTTTATACAGTTTCTAATATTTCTATACTGCACTTTCTCATTGTAGACAATAATAATGAATTTGCCCAGTAGCTATTTAACGACAAAAAAAGATGCCGAATGGGCATCTTTTTTTAGGCTAACGCAATATAAATATCCAGTTGTGCATAATTGGGGTCTAATGCCCTTTCGTCGTAAAGCTCGAAGTCTATTGTAAAAGCACGTTTATTTTCTTTTGACCATTTCCAAATATATTCCCAAGCCTCGCAAACGACTTCAGCAATTGGTCCCTTTCTTGTTGTAAATACCGCATATGTAGCGGCAGGTATTGTTAAAGTTGTCATATTTTCAGGCACGTCTTCTAACGAAGAAACGGGCATACCGATTGTGAATGTATATGTACCAGTTTCATCTGATTCGTAGTTTGAGTAGAAAGCAAATGTTGCTTTCGTTTTTTGGTTTGGGATGTGATGCATCATTTGTTCTTGGAAGTAGCGGTTCCAAAGCTCGGGGATTTTTCCTTTAGTAGATGCCTCTCTTTCGTTAGTCGTCGTAACTGAAACGCCGATTGCTTGGAAAGCTTCTTTTTTCATTATAATGGGCTCGTTAATCATGAAAATTCCTCCTTTTAAACGAGAACATTTGTTCTTTGATTTAATATAACATATTTTTACATGTTAAGATTAATTTTTTTGAAATTTTAATTATAAATAAAAAATAAGTAAAAAATGGTAAAAATTCTATTTCGTGTACAAATAGGTTTGGGAGTATGTTAAAATTTTTAAGTATCCTTTAACTGTTATATAAACCTATACAGCACGGTGTTTTTACTATATTAAAAGTATGGTAAAGGTTTGTATAAGTGTCCGGTATATATGCTATTTTTGATAAATTAAAATAGTAATATTCTATGAGATTTATATTGTTGACATTGGGATTTCAACGATACATTTTCGTAGGTCGGATTGTTGCGAGTGGATATATATTGCTATGTATTCGGCTACTAAATGAAAGGGTTACTGAAATGAAGTAGGCGGATAGCAAGTATATAGAAAGGAGAAAGGTAGAAAATATGAAGCAAGTATTGAAGTGTTTTAATGTCGTAACAATGATCACACTTCTTCTATCCATCATATTGCCTTCGCCCAGTGCTTTTGCTACAGAGATAAATAAAAAAAGCTGGGATGAGTTACAAGGAAATGATGTGAAAATTAAGGCAGATCAAGTGAATGCTGAAATGTATAAGGGAGAAGTAGCGGAGAGGGAGCACGTATTTCAATATAAGATTGAAAATACGGGAGATACACCAATCCGAGAATTAGTAATTAAACAAAATAATGACAATGGAATTGAGTTTCTTTCGCAATCTGTGAAAGTAAACGGAGAGAAGTTACTTGAAAATAAGGTAGCGGATTTCTATGTAGAGGAAAAAGATAATGGAGGAAAGGTTCTTTCTTCTAATCTTAAAATTCAAGATTTAAAATCACATGAAAAAATGACTGTATTAATAAAAGCTCGTCGTACGCAACACTTTAATAAAGAGTATAAGCAAAAAATTAGTGTGCAAAAGGATCAACTACAAATAGGAAACATGTCTGTAGATGTTGAAGGGCTTCCTTCTGAAGAGAAGTTAGAAGCTAATACCGATGATGAGGCTGACAGTAGTAAGAAAGCTATCGGATCAACAACTGATTCAAAAACTAAAGAAGTGGATGGAAAATTAAAAGTATCTGTAGAAGATAAAAATACATCTGCACAAAAAACAGAAATAGAGAAGATAAAACAACCTGAGGCTGAGAAGCAACTAGAAAAAGAGAAAAAGCAATCACCTTTAGCAGTAAAGCAGAGTGATGCAGAAGTACAAGCTGCATCAGAAAATGCTTCGAAGGTTCAAATCCAAACAGGAGATAAACAAGGATTTGGAGACCCGTTGTATTCTACAATTGCTCCTGGTAATTTAGTACAGACTGGTAATGTGACGCTTGGTTTGACATCTGATCATTATGGCAGACAAAGTATGGGTTATAAAACGAATAAAATGACGGTTGATGTTGATAATGATGATAGTACTTTTAATTCGTCAACAGGTGCATTTCCTAACATTCCTGCTGGAAGTAAAGTGAAAAAGGCTTACTTATTCTGGACAGCAGCAATGGGGTTACCAGGAAATATCGCTGATAGAAAGGTTACCGAGGATCAAGTAAGGCAACCAGTCAAAATGAGAATGGGAAATAAAGAATATGCAGAGGTAACTGCTGATAGCATAAGAAAAGCTGATTATCTACCTTATATTTCTAATTATTCAGGCAGTGGTGCAGGATACGTAGCGTATGCAGATGTAACAAATGTAATTGCACAGCAAGGTATTTCTCAAACGGTGACAGTTGCAAATGTGCCAGAAATTAAATTTGAAAAAGGTAGTGGCTATTACTGGGGTAACTGGAATCTTATATTAGTTTATGAAAACTATAAAGAAACAGTAAAAGACATGAAGATTTGGGAAGGGCTAGTCTCTCAAAAAAGTACAGCTTGGACAGATATTAGTGTTAATAAAATAAACACACCAAAAGAAGGTGCTTTTAAAGCAAAATTTAGTTATTTTTCATCGCAAGGTGATCCAGCTGAGAAAGATGGATATGCATATGATTATGGAGAATACGATTTTGGTGCTGGATATATAAAGATAAAAAATATTAACGGTAAAGAAAATGATGCGAATGATTCGTCTATGACAGAAGTACAAGTAGACGGTACTAACGAGTTTGTTACAAAAAAATATCCAGGATATAACCCGGATTGGACAAATTCTTTCAGTACAGATATTCATACGTATCACCTTGAAGGACCCACTCAAGTGAAAAATGATTTAAAAGAAGCAAAAATGCGTTTTAGAGCATATGGTGGTGGCGGTGATATTTACGTATTAAATAACGCTACATTCGTTACAGAACATAATGCTCCAAACTTACAAGTTGATAAAAAGGCATTAGATAGTGCCGGAAAAGAAATTAAGGACGTTAAAGCTGGTGAAGAGTTTACGTATCAAATTGAAGTGAAAAATGATACGAAAAATAACCAAGCGCCGGTATCAAATGTAAAAGGTTTTGATAAATTAGATGATCGTTTAGAGTATGTTCCAGGGTCTATTCAATATGTTTCTGGAAGTAATAAAGGAAATAAAACAGATAATGCAAGCGATGATGAAGCAGAGTTTGTAAATAATCAAATTGATTTCCGTGTTGGTGAAGGTGCAGATGCTAAAAACGGTGGTGTTTTAAAGCCGGGTGAAAGTACCGTTATTACATTCAAAGTAAAAGTGAAAGATTCTGTACAATCAGATACAACAGTAAAAAATGTCGTTGTTGTAAAGGGACAAGATAGTGCCGAGATAAAGTATGAAACTGAGGACGATGCAAATGTTACGGTTACTACCCCAAAAGAAGTTCCAGGGGAAATAGAGGCGAGAAAAATAGCTTCTAATAAAACACCGAAGTTAGGTGATGAGGTAGAGTATCGTATTACATTTAAAAATAAGATAAAAGATGGACGTCTAGATGTATTGACGATTGAAGACGAATTACCAAGTAGTCTTGAATACGTGAAAGATAGTTTGAAAGCCGAAGGTGTAAAACCAGAGCCAGTAGAGCTGAAGTTTGAAAATGGCAAAGTAATTGCAAAGTATCCAGAAATTATGGATATGGAAGAAAGAAGTATCGTCTTTAAAACAAAAGTAAAAGAAACTGCAAAAATTGGTGAAGAAATTGTTAACAAAGCAACCGTTAGTGATAAAACAAATCCACCAAAGGATCTAGAAGAGAAGATTACACCACAGCATAAGGCCGGTAAAATTGATGCAAAGAAAAAGGCAACAAATAAGAAGCCGAAGCTAGGAGAAGAATTTGAATATCAAATTAGCTTTAAAAATACGGTGGAAAACGGAAAACTAGATGCAATTACAATAGAAGATGAAATTCCAGCTAACTTAGAATTTGTTCAAGGCAGTGAGAGAGCTGAAGGTATTGAACCAAATCCAGTAGAGTTAAAAGTAGAGAATGGTAAGGTAATCGCAAAATATCCAGAAATTACGGATACAAAAGAGCGAAGCATCGCCTTTAAAGTGAAAGTAAAAGAAGAGACAAAAGCGGGAGAAACGATTGTTAATAAAGCGGTTGAGAGTGAGCCAAATGGACAGTCTGAGCATCCAGAAGAAAAGATTACGCCGGATTATAAATACGGTAAAGTGGATGTAGAAAAAAACGTAACGAATCAAACACCAAAACTAGGAGAAGAAGTGGAATACCGAATTACATTTTATAATACGGTAGAAAACGGAAAACTAGAAACGGTGCTAGTAGAAGATACACTACCTAAAGGTGTTGAATACGTGAAAGATAGTTTGAAAGCTGAAGGTATAAAACCAGAGCCAGTAGAACTAAAAGTGGAAGATGGCAAAGTAATGGCAAAGTATCCAGAGATTATGGATACAGAAAAAAGAAGTATTGTTTTTAAAGTGAAAGTAAAAGATTCGGCAAAGGTAGGGGAGGCAATTGTAAATAAAGCAATTGCAAAAGATCCGAAAAATGAGCCTGTTGAATCGAAGGTTGTTATTACACCGCAAAGTAAAAAAGGTGAAATTGCTGCTACAAAGGTAGTTAATAATAAGAAGCCGAAGTTAGGTGAAGAAATCGAGTACCGCATTAGTTTTCATAATACGGTTGAGAACGGAAAACTAGAAACGGTGCGAGTGGAAGATACAATTCCAAAAGGTCTTGAATATGTAGAAAATAGCATCAAGGCCGAAGGAGAAGCACCTGGACCAGTAGAATTAGCTGTTGAAAATGGGATAGTCAAAGCTAAGTATATCGATATTATGGATATGAAAGAAAGAAGTATCGTCTTTAAAGTAAAGGTGAAGGAAGAAGTAAAAGTAGATAAAGAGATTGTCAATAAAGCAATTGTTGATGATACGAAAAATCCACCGATTGAACCGGAGGAAAGAATTACTCCGCAACATAAGGATGGAATAATTGATTCGAAGAAGACAGTAGATAATCCATCACCAAAACTAGGAGAAGAAGTAGAATACCGAATTAGCTTTAAGAACACGGTAGAAAACGGAAAACTAGCAGAGGTTAAAGTAGAAGATGAAATTCCAGCTGGATTAGAGTATGTGGAAAACAGTTTACAAGCAGAAGGATCTAAGCCTAGTCCGGTAGAATTGAAATTTGAAAACGGTAAGGTAATGGCAAAGTATCTAGAAATTACGGATACAAAAGAAAGAAGTATTATCTTTAAAGTGAGAGTAAAAGAAGAGGCAGAAATAGGCAAGGAGATTGTTAATAAAGCAATCGTAGTAGATACAAAAAATGAGCCCGAAGAGCCTCATGTGGAAATTACTCCGCAATATAAAGATGGTAAAATTGCTGCGCAGAAAGTGGCGAATAATCATAAACCGAAACTAGGAGAAGAAGTAGAATACCGAATTAGTTTTAAAAACACGGTAGAAAACGGAAAACTAGCAGAGGTAAATATAAAGGATGCATTACCAAATGGTTTAGAGTATGTGGAAGGCAGTATCACGGCAGAAGGTTCTAAACCGAAACCAGTAGAGCTACATGTGAAAAATAATAAGGTAATGGCAAAGTATCCAGAAATTACAGATACAGGGGAAAGAAGCATTGTCTTTAAAGCGAAGGTAAAAGAAAGCGTAAAAGTGGGAGAAGAAATCGTAAATGAGGCAATTGTAGATGATACAAAGAATCTGCCAGAAGAGCCTTATGTACCGATTACACCACAATATAAAGATGGGAAAATTGAGGCAAGAAAAGAAGTAAGTAACCATGAACCGAAGTTAGGTGAGGAAATCGAATATCGAATTATTTTTAATAACACGGTGAAAGATGGAAAACTAGCAGAGGTAAAAATAGAAGATAAAATTCCAGCTGGATTAGAGTTTGTAGAAGGAAGCGAAAAAGCTGAAGGTGAAGAGCCAAAACCAGTGGAGTTGAAAGTAGAAAATGGTAAGGTAATGGCAAAGTATTCAGAGATTATGGATACGCAAGAAAGAAGTATTGTCTTTAAAGTGAAGGTAAAAGATTCGGTTACAATAGGGAAGGACATTACAAATAAAGCGATTATCCATGTTGATGATCCGAACCATCCAGTAATTGATCCGACAGCAAAAATTACACCACAATATAAAGATGGTAAAATTGCTGCTCATAAAAAGGTGAATAATCATAAACCGAAGCTAGGTGAAGAAATCGAATATCGAATTTCATTTAATAATACGGTGAAAGATGGAAAACTGGCAGAGGTTAAAATTGAGGATGAAATTCCGTTTGGTTTAGAGTATGTGAAAGATAGTCTAAAAGCAGAAGGTGATAAGCCGGCCCCAGTAGAGTTGAAAGAAGAAGCTGGTAAGGTTAGTGCGAAGTATGAAAATATCACTGACATGAAAGAAAGAAGCATTATTTTTAAAGTGAAGGTGAAAGATTCTGTTGAAGTGGACAAGGCAATTGTAAATAAAGCAATTGTTGATGATACAAAAAATCCACCAGAGCGACCAGAAGTAGATATTACACCGCAGCATAAAGATGGTAAATTTAAAGCTGATAAAAAGGTAAGTAAAAAAGATCCAAAGCTAGGAGAAGAAGTAGAGTACCGAATTAGTTTTAAAAATACGGTAGAAAACGGAAAACTAGCAGAAGTGAAAATTGAGGATCAACTACCAAATGGATTAGAGTATGTGAAGGATAGTTTAAAAGCAGAAGGTAATGAACCAAATCCGGTAGAGTTAAAAGAAGAAGCTGGAAAAATTACAGCGAAGTATGAAAATATTACTGATACAGCTGAGCGTAGCATTATCTTTAAGGTAAAAGTAACAGAAGCAGTAAAAGTCGGGAAGAAAATCGTGAATACGGCAATTGTGGATGATGATAATCCGAAGAATCCTCCGCAAAAACCAGAAGCGATTATTACACCGGAGTATAAGAATGGAAAAATAAAAGCTGAGAAAACAGTAAATAACCCAGCTCCAAAATTAGGAGAAGAAGTAGAGTATCGAATTACGTTCCGTAACGTAGTTGAGCACGGAAAATTAGCGAAGGTGAAAATTAAGGATGAATTACCAAACAGTTTAGAGTTTGTAGAAGGTAGCGAAAGAGCTGAGGGGGATAATCCAAAACCGTTGCATGTAAAAGTGAAAAACGGCATAGTACTCGCAGAATATCCAGAAATTACGGATACGAAAGAAAGAAGTATCGTCTTTAAAGCAAAAGTGAAAGAAAAAGCTAAAATTGGCGAAGCGATTGTGAATACGGCGGTTGTGGAAGATACTATAAATCCACCAGAGAAACCGAATGTCGCGATACAACCTCAACATAAAGAGGGTGTATTACAAGCTGAAAAGACAGTGAGTAATCATGAACCGAAGTTAGGAGAAGAAGTAGAATATCGAATTAGCTTTGAAAATACGGTAGAGAACGGAAAACTAACTGAGGTAAAGGTAGAAGATGAAATTCCAGCCGGTTTAGAATACGTACAGGATAGTATAAAGTCTGATGGGCCGGAACCAAATCCAGTAGAACTTAAAGTTGAGAATGGAAAAGTAACAGCAAAGTATCCAGAAATTACGGATACGAAAAAAAGAAGTATCATCTTTAAAGCGAAAGTACAAGAAACGGTACAAGTAGGAAAAGAAATTATAAACAAGGCGGTTGTGGATGATAATAATCCGACAAATCCACCGGTTGAGTCACTTGTACCAATTACACCGCAATATAAAGATGGGAAACTAGAGGCAAGGAAAGAAGTAAGTAATCATGAACCAAAGCTAGGGGAAGAAATCGAATATCGAATTACTTTTAACGGCATAGTAGATGGCGGGAAGTTAGTTGATGTAAAGATTGAAGATGAAATTCCGTCTGTTTTAGAGTATGTGAAAGATAGTCTGAAGGCCGTAGGTGATAAGCCTGTACCAACAGAACTTAAAGTTGAGAATGGAAAAGTAACAGTGAAGTATCCAGAAATTACGGATACGAAAGAAAGAAGTATCATCTTTAAAGTAAAGGTAAAAGAATCAGTAAAAGTTGGAGAGGAAATAACAAATAAAGCGATTATTCACGTAGATGATCCAAATCATCCAGTTATGGAACCGACAGCGACAATAAAGCCAGAATATAAAGATGGTAAGGTAAAAGCAACGAAGACAGTAAGTAATAAAGAACCGAAGCTAGGAGAAGAAATCGAATACCGAATTAGCTTTGAAAATACGGTAGAAAACGGAAAAATAGCAGAGGTAAAGATAGAAGATGAAATTCCAGCCGGTTTAGAGTACGTGCAAGATAGTATTCGATTTGAAGGGGCTGAACCAAATCCAGTAGAGTTAAAAATGGAGTTTGGAAAAGTAATAGCGAAGTATTTAGAAATTACAGATACAAAAGAACGTAGTATTATTTTTAAAGCGAAGGTAAAAGCAGCACCAAGTAAAGGGATAACAAATAGAGCGATAGTGGACGATAGAATAAATCCACCACTTGAGCCTACAGTTACAATTTTACCGAAAACAAAAGAAGATTTTAAGATACCGGAAGATCCGAAAGAACCAGAAGTGAAACCGGAAGATCCGAAAGAACCGAAGGAGCCAGAGGTGAAACCGGAGGATCTGAAAGAACCGAAAGAACCAGAAGTAAAACCAGAGGATCCGAAAGAACCGAAAGAACCAGAAGTGAAACCGGAAGATCCGAAAGAACCGAAGGAGCCAGAAGTGAAACCGGAAGATCCGAAAGAACCGAAGGAACCAGAAGTGAAACCGGAGGATCCGAAAGAACCGAAGGAGCCAGAAGTGAAACCAGAGGATCCGAAAGAACCGAAGGACCCAGAAGTGAAACCAGAGGATCCGAAAGAACCGAAGGAGCCAGAAGTGAAACCGGAGGATCCGAAAGAACCGAAGGACCCAGAAATGAAACCGGAGGATCCGAAAGAACCGAAGGAGCCAGAAGTGAAACCGGAGGATCCGAAAGAACCGAAGGAGCCAGAAGTGAAACCAGAGGATCCGAAAGAACCGAAGGAGCCAGAAGTGAAACCGGAAGATCCGAAA
>Ga0102589_1003730_pt1 | contig 15358 bp, 18 predicted proteins | sample AraplaMF_Col_mLB_FD_76858 | JGI IMG/M metagenome (GOLD analysis project Ga0102589, IMG submission 76858) | Arabidopsis root microbial communities from the University of North Carolina, USA - plate scrape MF_Col_mLB | ecosystem: Host-associated > Plants > Roots > Endosphere | place: USA... | reverse complement strand
GGTATTGGTATGGGATTCGCTGTATTATTTTTATGGCTTTGCAACTTTTTAGTAGGATTGTTCTTCCCTCTTCTTCTGGATGCAATCGGACTGTCAGCAACATTTTTCCTATTCGCTGTGTTTGGTATTGTGGGAATAATATATGTGGCGAAATTCTTACCAGAGACTAGGGGGCTGTCATTAGAGCAGATAGAGGATAACTTTAAAAAAGGTTAATTTACTAAAGATATAGAGCTTTTATAGTTATAGTCCAGCTTCAAATAGTTATATATACTCCACTTAACCCTGTGAAAACTTTACCTTACAGGGAGTGGAGTTTGATTTATATATAAGTAAAGAAATAACAGCCGAAGGAGTTGGAATAAGTGAAAAATTATGTGCGTTGGGGAGTCTTAAGTACTGCGCAAATTGCGCAAGATGAATTACTGCCTGCTTATATGAAGGCTATGAATGCAGAAGTTACAGCTATTGCTAGTTCGAATATAAAGGTTAAGGAAATTGCTTCAAAGTTTAGGATTCCAAAAATTTATGATTCCTACGATAAATTATTAGAAGACCCAGACATTGATGCCGTATATATTCCATTACCAAATGCACTTCATTCACATTGGGTAAAGAAAACCGCAAAAAAAGGGAAGCATGTACTTTGTGAAAAGCCAGCAGCATTAACCTTCAACGAGACTGAGGAAATGATTGAAGTATGTAAGGAAAATGGAGTTATATTTATGGAAGCATTTATGTATCAGTTTCATCCTCAACATCAAAGAGTAAGAGAGATTATGGATTCCGGAGAAATTGGGGAGCTAAAAATAATGAAGGCAAGTCTTTCATCTTATCTTGAAAATCAGGATGGAAATATTCGTATGAATGGTGAATTAGGTGGGGGTAGCTTATATGATATGGGTTGCTACTGTACCCATTCCATTCAAACTCTATTAAGTTCGAATCCTAAGAAAGTTTTTGCCTCTATGCAGAAAGATCATGATGGGCAAGTAGATATTTCCGTAACTGGGTTGATGGAACTTGATAATAGTATGACAGCTATATTTGATGCTGCCATGGACCGTACGCAAATAGATTATTACGAAATTATTGGAACAAAAGGTAGTATTCAAGTGTCAAGGGCCTTTGCGCCACAATTATTCAATGGGGAAGCTCTTATATTGATACATACACAGAATGGGGAATACAGAGAAGAAAAAGTTTTTGGGGATCAGTATAAAATTCAAGTTGAATATTTCTCTCGTTGTATTTTAGAAGGGAAAATATCTAGCTGTTTTGCAGAAAACACGACCCATAACATGAAAGTTATTGATGCATGCTTTAAATCTGTTGAAAAGGGAGTTTCTATAAACGTTTCATCACAGGATTTGAAGGTTTCTAATTAAATAACGAATGAAGGAAATTATGAAATTTTTTATTGATACTGCAAACCCTGAAGATATTAAGAAAGTATGAAAAGTGGGAATTTTATCTGGCATCACAATCGAACCATCCTTAGTAGCAAAAGACAGTATAAAATTTAAAAATCGAATTGAATAGCTATAAGGAATAAAACATGAATTCATCTAGGAATATCTATTTTATAGGAACTAGGAGTGTTGTAGGTGAGTATTAAAATTTCAGGAGCGCCTTGTTGTTGGGGCGTTGATAATCCCAAAAACCCTTATCTACCACCTTGGGAAAAGGTTTTAAATGAAGCCTCACAAGCTGGTTATAAGGGGATTGAGTTAGGTCCTTATGGATATATACCTATGAACATTGAAAGAGTACAAGCAGAACTTTCTAAAAATGATTTAACAATAATAGCAGGAACGATTTTTGATGATTTAGTATCAGAGTCTAATTTAGAAAATTTACTCCATCAAGTAGATGATATTTGCTCATTAATAAAAAAGCTACCTTCAACTCCTCAAGAAAAAGGACAAAAATTTCCGACCCCCTATTTAGTAATTATTGATTGGGGACACGATGAGAGAGATTATGATGCAGGGCATCCAGAAAAAGCAGTACGATTGTCTAAAAGAAACTGGGACAATATGATAGCTCATATTCGCGCACTAGCAGTAAGGGCATGGGATAAATATGGAGTTCGCTCTGTTATTCATCCGCATGCAGGAGGTTACATTGAATTTGAAGATGAAATCGAAAAAATTTTAGAAGATATACCTTATGAAATGGCTGGCCTTTGCTTAGATACAGGGCATTTATACTATTCAAAAATGGATCCAATAAAATGGCTTCAAAAGTGTGCAAATCGAATAGATTACATTCACTTTAAAGATATTAACCCGGATATATATAAACAAGTAATGGAAGAACATATTCGCTTTTTCGATGCTTGTGCTAAAGGGGTTATGTGCCCAATTGGACAGGGGATCATTGATTATAATTCTATTTATAGACTATTGAAAGAAATCGATTACCATGGATATATCACAATCGAGCAAGAGCGAGATCCTAGGAACTCTGATACAAGTTTACGTGATGTTAAACAAAGCGTTGATTATTTAAAAAGTGTTGGCTATTAATCAGAATTTATGCTTAAAAAGCAAGTTTGGATCGCATTTGATAATTAAACAAATGTTAAAAAACAAAATCTAACTGTGCTTTACTTCAATTAAGAGGTAAGGCATTTTTTAATCTTTTATTCTCTGAAAGATCGATTATTAACTTCACAACTCATTTTCCTAAATTCACAAAAATACAGTGGTAATTAATAAGAGGTTAGAGGTTTTCAGCAAATTTAACTAGAGATTCATTTCAGGAAAGGTTTGAAATTTACAAGTTAAGGATGAGGATAGGAATGCTAAAAATAAAGCGAATTCAGCAAATCCAAGAATATGTCTTAAAACACCAATCTGTCTCGTTAGATGATCTCGGTACTGTTTTTGGTGTCTCTAAGACCACAATCAGGCGTGATATTCGAAAGCTAATAAGTGAAGGGATGATTCAAAAAATATATGGTGGAGTAGCTATAAACCATGCAAAACTTGAATCATTTAACGAGAGAAAAGCAAGGAATCTCTTTCAAAAACGTTTAATTGCTAAAGCTGCAGCTGATTATGTAGAAAATGGAGATGTAATATTTATAGATTCAGGTACAACCACATTAGAAATGATTACATTTCTAAAAAGCAAACAAGTAACTATCATTACTAATAACCTGGACATTATAATTCAAGCCTTATCTTTCGAAAATTTAATTGTGATTTCAACTGGCGGTTTGCTCGAACGTGACACGAAATCATTTTCTAGTTATAACAAACCAAACTCTTTTGAAAAATATAATTTTGATAAGGTATTCATGGCTTCCACGGGTGTTCCTATATCAAATGGAGTTACAAATTCATCGCCCATTGAAAGTGGAATTAAAGAAACAATAGTAAAGGGAAATGCAGATGTTTTTTTATTAGTAGATCATACTAAATTTGAAAAGTATGCTATGGTCACTTATTGTGGTTTGGAAGAGATTGATTACTTAATAACGGATAATGTCCTAGATGAAAGTTATCAAGATTACGCTATAGAAAATAATATTGAACTCGTTCATATTTGTCGTCAGGTAGAGTAAATAGTAAAACCATTATTTTTATAATAGAGTTTATGCATTTACCTTTTTAGATAAAATACGTTTATATTGTTTTTTGAATTAGATACATCTTGTCAAAAACATATTAACATCAAATAATTATACATTTTCTTTTTAATAAACATGAATACATAAATTTCTTAAAAGGAAAGTAGAAGATAGAGTGGTATATAACAAGAAGTAAAACTATGTATTTGTCGTCAATTAGAGTAAATGATGAAACTTTAATAATATACAAAATACTTTAGTGTTTACATAATGAACCACAAAACATAGGTAAAGGTTTTTTCTAAGTAGAGTCGATTCCAACATTAATTTTTAAAGTTATATGTATATGAATCTACAATTCTGTCCAGACTAATAACGTATTCCCCCTATTCCAATAAATTTGAGAACCCTTTGCACTTGTGGCAAAGGATTCTTCTTCATTTCATACTCTTTACTATTCTCCCACCCTCGTTTTCCCATTCGTCCAGACTTACAGTGTCATTTGAATCAGGAGATTTCTCGCTGTTTTCTGATATGAGTAACCATTTCTTTTCCATAATATAGCCCCCAGTATATAAGTTAACTAAAAACAGTGTTTTCCTAATTTTTATCGTAATTCTTCCATTGTACATACACACAGCCCCCAGAAAACTTATTCATTACTCATATAAATATGATATATTTGTAGAGGAATTGATTATTTTTTTACAAATTTCATCTAATATTTAAAAATAAAAGGCTACATCATTTCAGGATGGTGTTGCCTTTTATTTTGTTAACTAGATTAGTCACCTTTAGGGTGATTTTTTATTTAATATAACTATGTATAGTTAGTCTACGGGAAGGGTTGCCCACTATAGATAGTCCCAAAAGGTACACCTTTTTAGATTCCGGAAAAATCAATAAAAAAATGTCTATTTAATCTTAAAAATAGATGTTTCTGTACGTATAAAAAATAATTAACCTTTATATACGATATGTCATATTCAATTTTAGATCATTGCATACTTGCTATAATGAATAACATTCTATATGTTGAGCAAACTACATAGGAGCGTGAAAACTCCATGCGCGAAAATCCTTTTTTCTTTTTACACAAAAAAACTATCCTACTCCCATCGGATAGTTTTTTCATTTGCTGTTAGTATATTTTTTAGGAAATAGGAACAAAATGTAATCGAATACCTTCCGACATTGGTATTTCCAACCCACTTTATTTAATGAAAAGCTACTGTTGAGGCACAGTAGCTTTTCTATTTTAGGCTGTATATGATATACAAGGTTAGTTTACATAAGACCAATTATAGGTAATTGTTTATATTATAAAATCTTTATTTATCCTTTAGGTTCTTATTTTTGCTTATAAGTTTCTCCGTATATTCGTTTGATTTCCCCATAGGGACAGAAAGGCATTTCCATTTCTCGTTTTTAAGCAACTTTCCTACATATACAATTTGGCCAATGTGATAGGAATAATGGGATACTTGTCTTTCAATGGCTTCAATAACTGAATGTGCCTCCCCTCGTATATAAATTGTTTTTTCTAAATCTTTTTCTTCCAAACTATTCAATGTTATAAATAAAGCATCCCATCCTTGATTCCATGCTTGATATAGGGATACCTTAGAGGGAAATCCACCACTAAACTCTTCATCCCGATTTCTGTTTATTTTTTCCCCATCTGTTGTTAAAAAATCGGTCCATCTAGAAAGCATATTTCCCCACATATGTTTTACAATAACCGCGATACTATTGGACTCTTCATTCGGAGATATATGAAGTTCTTCTTGATTTAATTGATCCATAGCACGTTCACCTAATTTTTTCATGGACTGAAATGTTTTTAATGTGCAACGTAAATAATTAGTTTCAATTCCCAATAGAACCATCCTCCTAAAAAAACACTTTTTATAAGAGATTAAATATTCATCATTTTAAACCTTTAATCTATATTTATTATGTAAAAGAGGAGAAAAGTACATTGTATACCATATACATGCCCAGTTAACATAATGGATTTTATCGGCAGCAACATAATAAAAAGCTCCTTTTAAGGGCTTTTATAGCTAGCTATCTACTTATTTTTATTATTCAACTCTCGCCAATCCCAATATGAACTATATAATTCATCATGCAAAAAATCTTCTTCTTCTTCCTGCTTTTCCACCAACTTTAAGCCAAACCACATGTCATCATCATTTTCTAATACAGGATCACTTACTCCATCAAGTAAACAAAAAGCACTATGAAAGGCGCCCATTATATTATCTCTTACGATTTTTTCAATTGCACTAATACTTTCATCTGTGAATTCCTGGGTCTCTAAAGAATTTATTTCATCTTTAGTTAAATTGAATTCTTCCCACGGTAATTCCTTAGGAGGTTGTTTTAATTGTTCCCCTATTTCTGAATATTCTTTGATAATATTATGTAGTTCTCTTAAAAATAACTGCTTAGAATCCATATTTTATTCTCCTATATGTATGTTATGGGTGCTATTTATTATATCAAATTTACTTTGATATTCATTGTATAGAGTATACAAGCTTAGTTAACATAATAAGCGTTATAGGAAATAATAATAAGATACGAATAGCTCCTTATAGGTGTCAAAAATCAAAGCCCTTATAGACTTTATATATCATTTCATCATATTTTCATTATTAATTGTTAAATTAAATCTTGTGAAAAGCATACTGACATTTTTTCATAAGTTTAACCCCCTTTTAGACTCACTTTTAAGAAGTGAGTTTTTTATTTATAATATGGACTTGTTTAATCTTCACAACGTTCAATGAATAAAGAGTTTTAGGCATTGAACTAAAACAGTCTTATATTTTAAAGTAGAAAACCATTTTCTTGCTTATCAACATTACCAGAAGCAAAAAGAGCCTGAATCATTTAGAAACAGACTCTTTTTGCTTTGAATATATAAATTCCTTTACTTCTACAATTGAAAGACCTAGATGATATGCTTCTTCTTTTAATAAATCGCTTTCATGAAGAAAATATGTTATAATTAATTTGCTAAAACACACACATTGCATATCTTGTTTTATAAAAAGCTGCCTCTCCTGACGCTCCGAGGCAGCTTTTTATTTTGTTAACGATAATAAATACTTTAACATCTTGTAATAGATTTAAGCATCTTGTCCGTAAAAGTATACCTTTTTAGAAAAATGAACATCGAAATAAAAGAAAAAGGTAGGTTGCTATCTAAATAGAGGGGATTACAAAATTCATTTTTAGCCTTGTATGTATATGAATGTAAAAACTATATTTTCAATATTTATAGCTTGAAATTTTGTTTTTTACAAGTGAACAATATGGATAATAAAAAAGAGTTGCAACTAATTGTTAAAAAGCCGTAGAAATTCTCTTGTAGAAGCTGACAAGTAACTATTTGCTCTCCAAACTAAGGCTGGTTCTGATATCCATGGATTATCTTGAATTGAAATGATTTTAAATTCTTTCATTAATTTTTGATTTATCATAGATAATGGTAATATTGTTGCTCCAAATCCCATTTCTACTAAATTTAACAACATTGCAGAGTCATGACACTCACATAGGATATTGGGAGTTAAATTCAACTTTTGGAATACGTTAATGATTTGATCAAATAACCCAGTTCCTTCTGTAGGGCGTAATAGTAACAGAGGAATCTCAGAAATCTTCTGGATGCTTATGACCTTTTCGGCTAAGTTGTAATCATTAGGTACAACTAATACACATGGATCAACCTCCAATTTTTTCATCTCAATATCTTTTTGAGAAAATGGTCCGCCTGTAATAGCAATATCAATCTGACGATTCTTCAATAAGTTCATCAAATGAGTAGAGTCACCTTCCCAAATGTTAAATTTGATATGTGAGTATTTCTGCCGAAATTCCTTTAAATTAGAAAGTAAAATAGAGGCACAATAAATCGTGGATCCCACTGAGAGTGTGCCACTTATCTCCTCACTGAATTCTTTAACTTCTAGTATTGCCTCTTCCATTCCATGTAATAATTTTTTTGCTTTTTTCAGAAACAATTCTCCTTGAGAAGTTAGGGTTACTTTTTTCTTTTTATTTCTATCAAATAAGACAACACCTAATTCATCTTCCATCATTTTCAATTGTCGACTAAGTGGTGGTTGTGCCATATGTAGATGTTCTGCTGCTTTAGAAATAGTTCCTTGTTCTGCAATAGCTATAAAATAGCGTAACTGCCTAATGTCCATGTTTACCCTCCAGAAATAATTATACCTTTAAAGTATTATATATAAACAATATAGATATTATCAATATAATACACTGAAGAGTATAATCATTTCTAGAGGTAACATTAGACTAAGGATAATAGAAAAAAGGAGAAATACAAATGAAAATAATCATAGGAATGTCTGGAGCAACGGGGGCTATTTTTGGTATTCGCCTTTTAGAACTTCTTAAAGAGACGGAAATAGAAACTCATTTAGTGATGTCCTCATGGGCAGCTGCGACAATTCAAGTAGAAACCCCTTATACAGCGAAGGAAGTGGAAGAATTAGCCGATTACACATATTCTTATAAAGATTTAGGAGCCAAAATTTCTAGTGGATCCTTCCAAGTGGATGGCATGATTGTCGCTCCTTGTAGTATGAAAACATTAGCTTCTATTCGTATGGGATTAGCAGATAACCTTGTGACACGTGCAGCTGATGTAATTTTAAAAGAACGAAAAAAACTGTTATTGTTGACACGCGAGACACCTCTTAATGATATTCACCTTGAAAATATGTTGGCGTTATCACGTATGGGAACAATGATTTTCCCTCCGATGCCTGCTTTTTATAATCATCCTGAAAATATTGATGATTTAATTAACCACATTATATACAGAGCATTAGATCAGTTCGACATTCATCTACCAGAAGCAAAAAGATGGGATGGCATAAAAAAAGAGAAAAATAAAAAAATCTTAAATTAATATATGGAAAAGGTTGGTCGTTGAATGAAGAGACTAGCCTTTTTTATCTGTATATAAATATGTTCATTAAATAATTAACTAAAGAGAAGGATAATTTAGAAAGGTGAGAAGAATGAATGAAGTAGAATATGAGAAATACAGAAAGAACGGAAGGAATTCTAGGAAGGAATCTGCTTGATTTTGAAGATAATTTATATGGTCATATGCTAGAATATAAGCCTTTTTTAAAAATAAGAGAGAAACAAATTAGGGAGGATAAAAGATATGCTAAAGTCAGATTCTCAAAAATGCGATGGAGCTAAGTATGTTATTACTATAAATCCTGATAAAATTCATTTACCAGATTCTGAATTCTTTAAATGGTGTCAATCCCTTTATGGCATTAACAAAGGAATTTATAACACTATTGACTTATGGTTTTATGAATCTAATAAACGAGATATATTATCTAGAAGGCGTTGTATTGTTGAATTTTTGACCTTTATCGCTAGCTGTAAAATGAATCGAAATCAGCATCATTCTCTTCGATTTGGACATAGAGGCCTTGTCAAAAAGCTTGAAGAGTTTTTTTGACAAACAAGAGTATGAGGAGAATTTAAGGAAAAGAAACCATAATGATTAAAGAAGGCAGCTTTTATAAGTTGTCTTTTTTATTAAATTCCTAATGAGAGAAGTATAAAAAAGTTTCTAACAATTTTATACTGTTTTCTTTCTTCAATTACCTTTATAAAACAAGAAAGTGTATTTTTCATTAAACTGTAGCATCTAATATTATACCTTTAAGGTATATAATAAATACATAATAGATATTTCCAATATTAAAAATAGGAGAGTATACTCGTAGTTGTAAGGTAAACAAGCAAATTAAATTAGATAATGCAACGTAGGAGGAATACTTAATGGCTTACAGAGATTTAAGAGAATTTTTAGATTTACTTGAATCAGAGAATCAATTAGTCCGTATTAAAGAAGAGGTTATGCCTGAACCAGATTTAAGTGCGATTGGAAGATCTGCTCCAGACATGGAGAATGCACCCGCAGTTCTTGTGGAAAAAATAAAAGGGTATAAAACACCAGTTGTTTTAAATGTTCATGGGTCATGGCAGAATCATGCTTTAATGCTTAATATGCCAAAGGATACACCAGTTAAAGACCAATTTTTTGAGCTAGAAAAAATCTGGGATAGATATCCTATTAAACCAGTTTGGGTTGATAAAAAGGATGCTCCGGTTAAAGAAGTTGTAATCGAAGACGATATTAATTTATTTGATGTTCTACCATTATTCCGCATTAATGAATTTGATGCTGGATTTTATCTCTCAAAAGCTTTAATTGTAAGTAAAGATCCAAATAAACCAGATAGTTATGAAGAACAAAATGCTGGTACATATCGTATTCAAGTTAAAGGTAAAGATAAAGTAGGTATTCAACCACTTCCGTTCCACGATATTGCTGTTCATCTGAAACATGCTGAAGAAAAAAATGAACCACTACCAATTGCTATTTGCTTAGGTAACGATCCTGTATTAAGTTTTATGGCTAGTACGCCAATTGAATATGCTCAATCTGAATATGATTTTGCTGGAGCTCTAAAAGGTGAGCCGATTGAATTAACAAAGAGTGAAAACGGTAATTTAGATATCCCATCACGCAGCGAAATCGTATTAGAAGGTTACATCATGCCTCGTGAAAGAGAAATTGAAGGACCGTTTGGTGAGTTTCCAGGTAGTTATTCAGGTGCTCGCTTACAACCCATTGTTAAAATCACTAAAATTACTCATCGTCAAAACCCTATCTTTGAAAATTTATACTTAGGAATGCCATGGACTGAAATTGACTACTTAATGGCATTAAATACAAGCCTACCATTATACAAACAATTAAAACGTGATTTCCCAGAAGTTAAAGCTGTAAATGCAATGTATACACATGGTATTGGAACCATTGTTTCGACGAAATCTCGTTTTGGTGGATATGGAAAGGCAGTTGCTATGAGATTATTATCTACTCCTCACGGAATGCCTTATACAAAGATTGTAATCATTGTAGACGAATTTGTTGATCCATTTAATTTAGAACAAGTTATGTGGGCTTTAACAACACGAGTTCGTCCAGATAAAGATGTTTTCAAGGTACCATATGCACCTGGTATGCCACTAGATCCGTCTTCTGAGCCTGCTGGTATGCATACAAAATTAATTATTGATGCTACAACTCCAGTTGCACCTGACTTTGCTCGAGATACCGAATTACTAGCTGTTCCAGAAAAAGCAGAGGAATGGTCAAAAACTCTTCGGGATTTAGTTAAAAAAGGAGGAAATAAATAATGAAATGTCCTAGATGTGAATCTAAAAAAATAAGTCTATTAACAAAAGCTCCAGTGGATGACGCTTGGGAAGTATATATTTGTGAAACTTGTACTTTGTCATGGAGAAATACAGAAGGCTCTAATGTAACTGACCCAGAAAAATATGATAAACGTTTTAAGCTAAATCCTGCTGAATTCAAAGAATTGGATCAAATTCCTCCAATTCCTGAGTTGAAAAAATAATTATTGAAAAAGATCCCTATTGACGAATTAAATAGGGGTCTTTTTGAATCTATAAAAGAGTCTAAAATGATTATTCTTGAACTAGTTCTAATCAACTAAATACCAGGATTATCATTACCCCGTTTTCACAAGTGCATTTTGTTTATTTAGCAAATTTTACTTTTACTTAAATGGGTATATCCACATGGTGGACATTGTTTATTATTATGGGTAAATGTTAAACTTCTTTCACAACCCCAACGATGTTTCCCTTTGAGATTTTCCATTAGAATGTCTCCTTTTGTACCATCCATCAACTTGCTAACGAGGATTCGCATTGCTTTGCTAAAACATTATATTACGTATATTTCATCTTTAAAAGTACACACTTTATTTGCATATAGTTATATCGAGGTAAGCTAATGTGGGAATTAATACTATGACTATAAAAGTAAAAAGACCTTGGACAGCGAGTATGTAACCGTCACTGTTCAAGGCTTTTTAATACTATTTCTATAAGAAAGTATAGTTTCTACTCGTTAAATAGATGGGGAAAAACCACGATTAATAATGGCTAACCGTGGTAAGTTATTATTGTCTTAAATCATGAAAAGAAACTTTTTTCTACTAAGTGGCTGATTTGTCTTCAGTTTCCTCTTCCAATACATTCACAATATAACCTTTGCCCCATTCATACATAGCATCTAAAATCGGTATAAGACTTTTTCCATGCTCAGTCAATGAATATTCAACTTTAGGTGGAACTACAGGATAAACTTTTCGATGTACTATTAAATGATCTTCAAGTTCGCGTAATTGATTAACAAGCATTCGTTGGGTAATACCCGGCATAAGGGATTTTAATTCACCAAATCGTTTAGTTCCTTCTTTACCTAGATGCCATAAAATTAACATTTTCCATTTACCACCAATTATTGAAAGTGTCAATTCTTTTTCACAGTTAAATGTTTTCTCTCCTAAATTTGGCATTTACTTCACCTCCCCCTTATTTTACCCAACAGTATACTTTTTATCACTATATGTAGTAAAAGTATGTACTCTTAATTCATTAACATACTCAGTATACTAAGAAACGTGCTAGTGAGTAAATAGCTTTTCGAAAGGAAACATTTACACCGGTATAATGACAGCCTATTAGCACAATATAAAATCATATTAAAAGGAGAAAATATTCTAGTATCTTCTCAGCTTCCCACCAATTTAAATGAATATCACTTTGAGATTCTGGATAAATAAGGTTTTCTTTCTTGTCTACTGTAAAATCACTCAGTGTAAATATACCTTGTGATTCATAAGCTTCCTTAACTATTCGGCTATTGCCCTGTTCTTCTTTCTCTAACAAAACATAATTTGTTATACTTAATCGTTTTCGAGAGAATTCATCTATAGGCGTCTTTTTAGGAGCTTTGTAAACTTTTTCATTACGTGGGAAGCGCTTATAGAACAAGTAGTATTATTGGTATATATTTAGATAATTTGGAATTTATTATAAATTACCATCATCTCAATCTATAAGTTTTAGAAAATGGATATAATTCTATTCTCTTTTCCTTAATTGAGTTTTTAGATGAACTAAAACGTAAAATAGACAATTACATTACTTACTATAACCATAACAGATATCAATGGAACCTAAAAAAGATGGCCCCTGTATAATACAGAGATCATCTTCTTCAGGCTACCTAATATTTTTTGGAAAATATCCTTTACAAAGGCTACACTGTACAACTAGGTTCCTGCTTCTTATCCAATATAGACAAGAAGAGTCGATCGCTTCTCAAATTAAGGATTAGTTGACCATAATCCTGAAGTCTTTACTAGGACTCTTGGATGAAGCTTTAACCCTGCTACAAGCAGCTCTGCTAAATCTTCTGATTGCATAACATTTTCAGGATTTCCACTGATAAGATTGGCTTCAATTGCCAAATCAGTTGCAACTGTACTTGGTGTTAAAGCTGTTACACGGATATTATGCTTTCTTACCTCTAGCATGAGTGATTCTGTTAGTCCTAAAACAGCAAATTTAGAAGCGCTGTAAGCACTTGTAACAGGTGCTCCTTTTTGACCCGCAGTTGAGGAGATATTCACAATATCTCCTGATTTTCTTTCAATCATATCAGGTAAAACAGCTCTTGTTACATTATATACACCCATCAAGTTTACTCGGATGATGTTTTCCCATTCTTCTGGAGTTAAATCAAGAAAACCGCCAAATTTAGCTATACCTGCATTGTTGATTAAAATATCAATAAAACCTAGGTCTGATTTGATATGTTCAACAGCATGATGGACTGCTTCAAGATCGGCTACATCTGCTGTTGCTGCTGAAACGTTCACATCATATTGCTCTAGTTCTGCGGTTACCTTTTCAAGATTTGACATCGTTAATCCAATCAAGCCTAGATGAACTCCTTCTTTTGCTAAAGCAATCGCAGTAGCACGACCGATTCCTCTGCCTGCCCCAGTAATTAAAGCAGTTTTTCCTTTTAGTGAAATCATGATATCATTCCTTATTAAAAAATTTTAGAATAATTGTTAATAATAACAAATTGATGTTTTAAAAACTTACCAAAAGACCGCAACATTTCTTTAGAATGTCTGCGGTCTTTTGGTTATTACATTCCTAGGACTATATTTTATTCAAGATTGGCATGTCTGCCATACATCTTATTGGTATCTAATCCCTTTTTCTCCATGAATCTCAAGATGACGGCATCATAAAAAAGTAAAAGAGTCTGCTCAAATAGTGAGCCCATTGGTTGGATGGTTTTATAATCGCCCTTTGATTGGTCTTTCGGTGATCCAGGCAATTTAATGGTGACATCTGCTAACTGTCCAATAGTGGAATCAGGGAATATCGTGACAGTTGCAATTTTACCACCAATGCTTTTTGCTTTTTCAGCCATGGAGACTATGCTTTTTGTTTCACCGGATCCGGATCCGATGATTAAGATATCCTCTTTTTCAAAGTTGGGAGTTACCGTTTCACCGATTACATAAGAATCAATTCCCATATGCATCATCCGCATGGCGAAGGATTTGGCCATGAAGCCTGATCTGCCTGCACCGGCGACAAAAACCTTTTTGGATTCAAGTATCCCGTTGACGAGTTTTTCAGCTTCTTCATCTGCGATTAAGTCAGCTGAATGCTTAAGCTCTTTTAAGATTTCTGCTAAATATTGAGTCGTCTGCATCTTAGGATTAACCTGCTGTAACCGTTTGTTCTTTGATCATTTGTTGCATTTTGGCAGCAGCAGCTTTTTTATCAGCTTGTCCAGTAATCCCGCCACCTACAATGACAAGGTCTGGATTTACTTTAATGACTTCTGGAAGTGTTTCTAACTTAATGCCGCCTGCGATGGCTGTTTTAGCGTTTTTAACCACACTTTTGATGGTTTGTAGATCTTCAAAAGAATTTTTTCCGACTGCTTGAAGATCGTAGCCCGTGTGAACACAAATATAATCCACGCCCATAGCATCCACTTCTTTAGCACGTCCAGTAAGGTCTTTTACCGCAATCATATCGACAAGGACTTTTTTACCTTGTTTTTTCGCTTCTTCTACAGCACCTTTAATCGACATATCTTCAGCCGTTCCAAGAATAGTGATGATATCAGCACCTGCTTCGGAAGCTTTCATCACTTCATATCCAGCAGCATCCATAATTTTCAGGTCTGCTAATACTTTTAAGTTAGGGAATGCTTCTTTTACTGCCTTTACAGCATGGAGACCTTCGTTGATCACAACCGGTGTTCCGATTTCTACGATATCAATATGCTCCTCTACTTCTTTTACCAATTCGATTGCTTCTGGAATGTTGACTAAATCTAATGCTAATTGTAATTCCATCTATGTTTCACTCCTCATAATTTTTTAATTTTGTTGCACAGTAGTAGTAATGCCCATTGTTCACTTTCATCTCTCCTGGCAACCGTAACTAATGCTCTTTTTAACAATGGTACAGTGTTAGTATAATGTGTATATTGAAAATGTGAAAGTACGCACTTTTTTTTTACATAGTGTTAAAAAGTATACTATGAGTTATTCTATATAGAAGTGGAGGTGAAACAAATGTCACGTATGCAGGATAAAATGTTTAACTGTGAAAAAGAATTAACGCTTTATGTTATTGGCGGTAAATGGAAAATGCTGATTTTGTGGCATTTAGGAAAAGAGGGAACGAAGCGATTTGGTGAGCTGAAGGCTCTTATGCCGGGCATTACTCAACGAATGCTTGTTAACCAATTACGCGAGCTAGAAGAAGACCTCATTG
>Ga0102589_1003726_pt1 | contig 15377 bp, 19 predicted proteins | sample AraplaMF_Col_mLB_FD_76858 | JGI IMG/M metagenome (GOLD analysis project Ga0102589, IMG submission 76858) | Arabidopsis root microbial communities from the University of North Carolina, USA - plate scrape MF_Col_mLB | ecosystem: Host-associated > Plants > Roots > Endosphere | place: USA... | reverse complement strand
TTAAATAAATGGATGTTAGAAAGTACAGGCAATTTCAATATCGTTGTAGGACTTACAGCACTTCTATTTTTGGGTTCAGTAATTGCACTTATTATTATTTACAAAAAAATTGGTAAACCAGATGAAAGAACAAATCCTATTTATTTTAAAATTATTTCTTGTATGTTTACTACTCAAATTCTAATGAATTGCATATTTATTTCTTTAGTTGGTAAAGATATCGAGAATTTCCGTCAAATCTTTATATTATTTGAAGCTTTTGTATTCTTCGTTGGAGCTATTTATTCGTTTAAATTATATAGACAAGAATTTAAATAATTTACATTTTTAGTTAATTGTATATTCTATACATATGAGGTTAACATAACGTCTCATTATCAGTAGCAAGAATAAGGCGGAACCCTAATCTCACAAGTAAATCACCTTTTTTTGTTCTATGGATCTATGCATTTTTTTATCCATTCCTATCCTGGCATGGTTTTTAAGTTACTGGATTAGCAGAAAAACTGTATAAAATCTTGCATGCTCTTAGCGGGGGACCACCAACAAAACGCGAATTCGTACGCTAAGAAAAAAGCCTTGCTACATAGGTAATGTAGCAAGGCTTTTTAAGTTGTTTAATTCTCGCTCCACGATCGGCTTTGTTAACTAACACTTTAATTATTTTAACAGCCTTTTGTTTAATTCCCACAAAGCCGTTTTGTTACTATCCCATTTTAAAAGCGTTACGGCTTCCTCAAAGCGCAGCCATTTATAATTGAAGTGTTCTTTAGATAATTTAATATTTTTTGTAGGAACTTTAACTCCAAAAGAAAATTCTTTTATTACATAAACATCTTCGCCCCAAAGAAATTCACCAACTACATCCTCTACTGGTAGTGAAGACACAGAATCTAGTTTTATATATGGACTTTCTCTTGTAATACCAGCCTCTTCAAACGCTTCTCGTTTTGCTGATTCAATAGGAGTCTCACCATCTTCTCCACCACCAGCTATTCCTTGCCAATAACCATAATCACTTCGATTAAAAATGGCATATTGAATGGAATCATCAGTTTTTATATAAGGAAATATCAATACTTGATACGGTGCTCTCATTGCTTAACCTCCTCTCGAAAAAATATGAACAATTTATTCAATAACTTGCTATTTTAGTAAATAAAGTATTTGCATTTAAACTTTATAAAACTCAAATGTATTTTTTTCTAAACATATTGTTTCATTGGAATTTTTGATAATAATATCAAAACGTTGACTATACGGATGCATAAACACTTCATACTGAATCCGACGTTCTTCATGAGACTTCCTTAAGTAATTAATATCGGCTCCTCTTTCAATAATATCACGGCTAGACCTTCTCATTAATTCTGTTTCTCCATCTGTATAGAAGTAAATTTTCAAATCAAATAAATTTGGATTAATAAATGCGACACTCATTCCTTCTACAATCGTCACCTTATTTTTCGAAGAAATTAACTCACTTTTCATATAATGTGTATCCATTGTATAAAAATCTAAACCAGCTCTTACCATTTGAACATCTCTTTCTAACGCAGACAAATGATGGGCTGATGGATGACAAGCTGTCATTTTATCATAATGATTTTCATTCTGATATGTATAGTGGATATTTGTATACTTTCGTACATTTGAACTAATAATGTATGGATCTGTATTAATATAACTCACTTTATTTTGATTTAATTGGTTTATGAGCTTATTGGCGAACGTTGTTTTTCCGGCAGCACCGTGTCCTGAAATGCCAATAACAATCTGTTCATCGGTCATACTAATCCAATTTATAATTTCTTGTAATAAATTTTTCATTATTCTCCCCCTGTTATTAATATATCCCCTTATTTATATCATCTTAATATAGAGGTATCCTACTGTAAAATCATACATGAAGTGAAAAATGGTATGATTATCCATCATATCATCTCTATTTTTAAAAAACTATATTAATTTTCGAAGGATTTTATTGTTATTTGGGGTAGTACCACATGCCCATCAACCTAAGATTTTGAAGTATCCCCAAAATGAAAATTTCATCTTTTCATAATTGTCCATAGAAATTTAGTTCATTTTTTTCATTTTGGGGAAGAATGTATTTCTTAACTTGATAGCGGTGTGGCGGTACCTCATTTAGAAGACTAGTATATGCTGCTAGTCTTTTTTTATTAATTTACAAATTGAAGTAATAAAGAAAAGACACCCTAAGGTGCCTTCCTCCGACTTGAACCACTTTAATTTTAATAATATGTATTGGACATTAAGCAAACACATCCTATAAAACAGAATCATTTATTTTCATCAGATTGTTAGTGTACAAATACAAGAGAATCGAGATCATTTGTTTGGCTAGATTAAAGCAACGCCACATCTATATGGTTGAGATGTGTTACGCCTTCTAATCGAGGAATCTGCTTTATAGAACGTGTCCACAAGTTATATTTTACTACATGTAATATTTATTTGGTGTAATTTTACCGAATATGTATAATTGCATTAAGTTTACGAGAAAATGAGAGTATACTTTGGTATTGTGTAATAAAGATAAAGCCCACCTACGGAAATAGGTGGGCTTTTTAACGCATAAAGAAAAGACACCCATATAAGAGTGTCTTTCCCAATAGTTTTTTAGCAGAAGCAGCTAGCTCCAACGATGATTAATAAAATAAATAATACAACTAATAAAGCAAAGCCGCCACCACAACTACTACAACTACTACAACTACCACCAAATCCCATAATAGTTCCTCCTTTAGATAGGAGGGGAAAACACGGGGTCATTCATGTATTTTAACGGGTTCACTTTACCTTATGTTTTTAGGCATTAATTGAGCAGGTCCCTTTTCTTTATAATTTTGCGGTTATTTTCTTTTGTTTATTAAAGAATTTTTGCATTTCGGGACTATTTGGAAATATCTCTTCAGCTTTATAAGAGTGAAAGTCTACTGGCTTAATCCGTTGTCGTTGTGTTAATTTTTCTTCGCCACGCATTACTCTAAGTACGCGCTGAACAGATTTAGGAAGTTCGCTTATTTGAATTTTAGTCATAATATCAACACCTCACTATTTGAATCATTATAAAAAGAATAGTTCCTTTTTTTAATCATTGATCCCTTTTCTTTGCGATTCTTGGACCAAAAGTTAACCCGACAAAGAAAACTAGGAACACATAACCAAGAACATAATCTACTCGGATTACAGCTTCTCTATTCATAAAATACAAAACAAACAGTACGACAAAGGCGATAAAAAGACTAAGGGCGAAAATTTGAGAAACAATTCTAAAAGTTAAACTTTCAATTCGTTCGTCCGTTTCTGGTAGTGGATAAGCACCAGATTCATTTTTCTTCTTAAAAAACAATCTTCCTATAAGCCCGAAAATTGCTGAGAAGATAATAAATCCTATTACATACTGAAGACTCAATTCAATCCCGCCTTCAAAATAGAGAAGTACAGCTCCTATTAAACAAAGAACAGTATAAGACGTCATTCTTTCCATATTTTTATTTCTCATTGTTATTCCTCCCCAGTTTTATCTAATTGAAATAAGTCCTCCACTTTACAATCAAAAAACTCACATAATTTTAGGGCTAATTCTAAGCTGGGGTTGTATTTATTCTTCTCAATGGCGATGAGGGATTGCCTGGTGATATTAACAGAGGAAGCTAATTGCTCTTGGGTGATGTCTCTAATAACACGGTATTGTTTTACTTTGTTTATAACCAAATTCACTAATTCTCCTTTTTGTAAATTTGTTACATTTATTTTATCCAATTTAAGTAAAAATGTAAATATACATTTACAAAAAGTATATAAAACATTACAAAAAGTAAAGGAAACACTACATAAAATATTAAAACCACCAAGTTTATTTTACTTGGTGGTTTTGTTGCCCTTACGGCTTATATTGTGTTGTTTTTCTTTTGCTTATTGAAGAAACTCAGTTATTAGTATTAGGGGTACCGCCACATGCCCATCAACTTAAGAGTGAGAACAACCTGAGCTTTCAGCTAATCGGATCAAAACATTCCTAAAATAAAAGCATACTCTTAAAAATTCGCATCCCAAATAAACCCTAACGGGTTCCGTTTTTTAAATTATGCAACTTTCTTTTGTTTTTTCAATCCATTATACTCATAGACAACACCCATGATATCAAAGACAGTCTTCTTCTCATATCTGTGAGATTTGCGCCCATTCTTCTGTAGGAGGTGGAACAGGCGGATTAGGACCTTTGTTATTTCTCGGGTGTTTCTCTGTATGGCTTGATACAAAAGAGATAGATGATCCTGAATCATACCAATCGCTTTATATTCACTTAACTCTTTTTTCTTCTTTTGTAAAAGAAGTTGACGCATTTTAAACATTGTAGAGGAACATAGGAAAATAGCGATTAGCTTTCCATATAGTTGACACTCTAATCGCTCCTGTTTTACATTACGATAATGGTCTATTTTGAAGAGTGATTTCCATGTTTTAAAGACAATCTCTATTTGCCAACGTAAAGTATATAACTCATGTACCTGTTCCATCGGAACCCATTCCCAAGGTATATTCGTCACGTACACGTTTAATCCCGCTATCATTTTACTTTTCTCTGAGTACGTTCTATTTTTAGATTTTTCTTTTTCCGCGATCTTCGCTCGTCGTTTTTGAAGTTGCTTATCTGTTAATCTATTAAAAACAACGCGTGCAAACAGTTGTTGTTTATCGCCAATATACGCATGTTTTAATTCAAATGTTTCTCCAGGCTGTAGTTGTTTCAAAATCTGTTTCACATCGATTTGTATGTATTCCGATTGTTTCTTTAGTGCACCGTTTTTAAAGTATTCGGGGTTTGGATTTTTCACATATACATTCGTATTTAGTTTTAAACGAGAAATATAGTATGTACCTCGTTGATCCATTTGATCTAAGTCCTCCAATGAAAAATAACCCAAATCACGAATACATAAATCTCCTGGTCGTAAGGTATCTAAACACTCCGTACCAAATGTTTTATCATTATTTTTTCCGGGTCCCACTTGGAAATTAAGAAATTGCCCACTATGTAAATCATATTCTAATTGAATTTTGATTCCAGCTGTTTGGGCGCAGCCTCCAGAGCCTGGATATACATTCTCTAAAACATTGGGTACTTGAAATACAGTGGCATCTAGGATACGAATTCGCTCAAAATACGAGAAAAGTTGGTTAGAGATTTGTGTTTGTTCACATATTTTTTGTTGTAGCAGTAAAGAAAAAATATGCTGTAAAAACAAGACCGCTTTTCGATTTAGCCGTTTGTTTAAGCCCTCAGGGCTGAGTAAAGTGCCTGCGGTTGCATGAAGTCTACTGCATAATCGGACTAAAGGATCGCTTGCCACTCTTTGACTGATCCAAATACAAAGGGTAGCTAAGTCTGAACCAGAAAACTTGCGTTTTCGCTTTATAAAGCCAATTTCTCTTGCCAGTTCTTCTAAAAATACAGGTGTAACATATCGCTGTAATTCTTCCACAAATGGTTGTAGTTCATCTTTAATCGAAAGATTCATAAAAAAACGTCATCCTTTCTAATCTAGCTTGTTTAGAAAGGATAGCGTTTTTTTGTATTAAAGGGTATTAAAATCTCTTAAGTTGAGGGAACATGTTATGGTGAGTCCATATAGATAAAAAGAAATGTAAAAAAATCCCAGAATTACAGCGTTCTTTTCAATAAATCAATAAGATATATTATTCAATTATTGAAAAGGAACGTCGGATATAAACCATGTTTCATCTTTTTTATACATATGGAATTGAATATCTTTACCTCTCCATCGGGGCATATTAATAACTGCAGAATCTTTGTGTGCTTCGTTTATTACTACGGATGATCTGGCAAACTTAAAAAATGAGAGCATTTTTTCATGAAGTTCAAGTCTTTCTATTAAAAATTGTTTCTTCTCCTCAATCTTTTCTGCATCATTTTTATAGAAAAGGTAAGTTGTTTCATAATTTTTTTCTTGTATTGAATGTAAATATAATCTTACTACTGTTTTAGGAGTCTGATCTTTTAATGTATAAATATCTTGAGTTTTTTGTAGTTTATTATATAACTTTTGTTCTGTATTATTTAAATCTGTTAAATACGGTGAAAGAGGAAATAAAATCCAAAGAAGAAGGATTACTAAAATAAATAAACCTATTTTTTTCTTATTCATCATATAGAGGCCTTTCATAATTTAATTAGGGATATACAAATATAATAATATATGTAATAGAGCTTTACTAGTTATTTATTACTTGGGGACCCCATACCCATCAAACTAAGGAAAACAAATACCCTAGAACGAGAAAATTGAAACCTCTAGATGAAAATATACAATTTTTTTGTTTTGGGTGTGTTATAAGATTCTTAAGTTGATGGGCATGGGGTACCGCCAGCATTTCGGAAAAAAACCAGGCTAAGAGTATGCAAGATTTTATACAGTTTTTCTGCTAATCCAGTAACCTAAAAACCATGCCAGGATAGGAATGTATAAAAAAATGCATAGATCCATAGAACAAAAAAGGGAGATTTACTTATGAGATTAGGGTTCCTCCTTATTCTTGCTACTGATAATGAGACGTTATGTTAACTTATCTTGTATACAATATACAACTAAAATCAAACAACATATCACCTCTCTCAAATGGTAAAATAAAGAAAAAGGATATTCTAAATAATACCTTTAGAAACCACTATTTATCACATAGGAGTTACCGAAAAAAAGAGATGAAAAAGAAAAGAAAAAAAGTAAAGTAAAAAGGGGGGGCATAAGTGAAATATATTAATGGATTGTACATATCACTTATATTGATGATGTTCATTAATTTACTTAATATTACAATGTTTGATAATAAATACTCAGGGATAACAATGTATATCTCTTCCGTTATATTCACAATTGGAAGCGCATTTTTCATAAATGCAAAACGGCTTAAAATTAGTGAGAAAAAATAAACCTTTTAGGAGGTGACAATCATTAATGAAACAACAAGAACAGGTTATCTTTCGTGAAGTTCAGCGATCCCCAATTTGGGTATGGATACTCATATTAGGGATCGCCATACTGATGTGGTATGGATTCATTCAACAAATTATTCTTGATACCCCGTTTGGAGATAAACCAGCTCCTAATGGTGTATTAATTGTTTTGTGGTTGTTTTTCGGGATTGCCTTTCCTGTATTAATGCTTGGAGTATTGAAACTGATCATTGAGGTCCGTGAAAAAGGTCTTTATGTTCGTTTTGTTCCTTTTCATTTTCAATATAAGCAGTACCTTTTCAAAAATATACATCATTATGAATGCATTACTTACAGTCCACTAAAACGATTTGGGGGATGGGGAATTCGTTTTAACCTTAATAATGAAAAAGCCTATAACATAAATGGAAAGAAAGGTATAGAGTTAAAGTTGAAATATAACACAGTGGTAATCGGCACTCAAAAACCAGACGACTTAAAAAAAGCATTGGACTCAGTACAAAAAGTATAATGAAAATTAATCTTCAACAAACGGGCGCAATTCAAGAATTTGTACTAGGTATACCTACTTTAAAAACAACTTAAATTTACTTCCGATATCGGTAATTATGTAAATGAGCTGTCCATATGGACAGCTTATTGTATTTTTGCTTAGCGTGGTTTTTTTGATGCATGTTGATCGTTTTTATCGTTTTGGAGTAACTCGTCCTTGTTAGCTTGATGGATATGGGGTATTTGCATTCCTTATCTTGATGGCAATGTGAAACTATCCCTAATATAAAAATACTTTGTCTTTACAAATAATACTCAAACATTTTTGCAACCTTTTCTTTCATTTTTTCTTTTATAGATAATTGATTGACGTCAGAGGATGTTACTTGCTTTGAATTTTGTAAGTCTGCATTAATCACTGGTTTTATTCTCGAAATATAAATAGGGTCATGAATATAACAGTTCATTTCTTCATTTAAATGAAACGAGCGTGAATCAAAATTCACGGTCCCAACCATCAATACTTTTTCATCAATCAAAAATACTTTACCGTGTAACACCCCATTTTTATAACCATATACTTCCATCCCCTGTTTTAATGCTTTTCGGATATATGGATATGCTGCTTCTTTAACTAATAGTGCATCCGAATGAGGTGAGAATAGAATTTTGACACGGACTCCCCTCTTTCTTGCATCTACTAATGCGTTCCAAATAGTTCTGTCTTTTGGTATAAAATAAGGTGTTAATATAATGATGGATTCTTTTGCTTGTTGAAACAGCATTGCATAATCTTGCCCAAGTTTTTCTCCACTATAATATGCAGTAAATCGTTGCGAGGTTGCTCCCTTTTCCTTTACCGCATTGTGTATCGGAATCGGTTTCTCTGAGTTTTTATTCCAGTCTAATACAAATTGGTGTTCTAAATCTTGAACTCCTTCTCCTCGTATTTGAAGATGATAATCTCTCCAATAACCAAGTTTTTCTTTTTCCCCCAAATACTTCTTTCCAATGTTGAATCCGCCAATGTAACCAACCTTTCCATCAATAACTGAAATACGACGATGATTCCGATGATCCAAAGAAGAAAAAAGATAAGGGAAAACAGGTTTATTGTAATATGTAAAATGAACTCCTTTTTTAACTAATAATTCTCTTTCCTTTTTCTTTAGTAAAATTCCACCTAACCTATCCACTGCATAGTATACTTCTACACCTTCCTGACTTTTTTTCCGCAATAGCTCTAGAAACTGATGACTTACTTTATCATCAGCAATAGAAAAAAAGTTAATATGCACGTAATGCTTTGCTTTCTCTATATCTGAGAATAATTGATTGTTTAACTGCTTCCCATCTGTATACATAGTAATATCACTTTGACGCATAGGGTATTGACTAGGATTCTGGCTAAATACCCCATTTTTTTCGGCTATTGTTCTGTCAAATTCCCCCCAAACAAACAGAACTAAGCATCCACCGATAAATAAAAAGAGGAATACTCGGAAAATTTTCCCTATCTTTTTCAGCATATTTAACCTCCTTTATATATTATCGTTTTATTTCTGTTAGTTTTTGTTATTGGGACAAAACTATTCCATGCATCTATTAGCTAAAAAATTCTCCTTTGAATGATTAACTATAAAATTTCTCATTCACATATCCCTAAAATTGGAAATCGTACTATGATAACAAAATAGGCATTCTATATTTTGAAGTACATTTATAAGGAGGAATACTACATGACAGTAAGTACTAAACTTAAACAAACTATCGCTGGATTAAAGAGTGCTCAAGCATGCCTAGAAGGATTTGTTCTTGATACTGATAACAAGCAAGCAAAACAATTATATAAAGGTGCAGCACAACAAACTCAAGAAATTATTGAATCTTTAAATCCTCGTCTTCAACAAATTGAACATGAAGAGCCTCAGTACAAGTAATAACATAATACCTTTCACATAGAATATCGTCCCCATGGAAGAGTGCCCAGCTTAAATAACGATTATCATAATGCTGATTACGATTAAAGGGTATCGCCATATGCCCATCAACTTAAGAAACGGAATACACAATCTGCGTATGCTTTTACGAAACGACTCGTTCAAACTTTTGGAGAACCAACGGTTCTGACAACAGATAAGGCCCTTTCTTTACTTTGTTCACTCAAAAAATTAAAGGTGAATGACTTTTATAAAAGTACTACTCATTCTACAATCAAACATTTCAATAATTACATAGAACAAGATCATCGCTATGTAAAGCGCCGGTTTGCTAAATCCTCAGGATTCTAACACTTCGCATAAATCTGTCCTTATAGGTCAAAATATGTAAGGTATTGTGCTGGAATGCACTTGCCTATTCTAAATAAGGAGTGAGATGAGTGGCTGATAAAAACGAACGTAACCGTGTTGATAATGATACTGGCGAAGCGGTAGGAACTGGTGTCGGTGCTGTCGCTGGAGCTGCTTTAGGTTCTGTTCTTGGTCCACTTGGTACCGTTGCAGGAGCTGTTGCAGGAGGAGCGATGGGTAACAAAGTCGGCGAAGGTGCCGATGAGGCTAATGACAGTGTTGCGAACCGAGAAGATTAGACTTTAACCAAAGTGACACTGAATGAATTGGATTCCCAAAAAGGGAGTCCTTTTTTTTATTAAGTTAATTCAAATTTTTTAGATAAACTCCCAGTAAGATTGTGAATCAATTCACTTAAAGTAACGTGTGCGTTAGTTCAACAAGCTATAAACAGCAATCATAATCATTTTCTTGGTCTTCCGCAATCGGGCGCTATTGCTGAATAAACCTTAGATTATCAATCGACTTTATTGTTATATTTTTGAGTACAGTGAAGTATCTTATATCGGAAATTAAACAACTATATTTTAACCCCGTCCTAAATTTAGAACGGGGTTATGCTTGTTTTAGCTTTTTAAATTTAATAGCACCACCTAAATGGAAGTTTTATCTCGAAACGAAGAGGTAACTCCAATTCTAAAAGAAGGGCCTGAAGTATTTTGGAGTTTGTAGAGTTGATAGATGCTTTAAAATATGTTTCACCAAGTCGTGATAAACCTTTTAAAGCTTATAAGCATATTACTGAAAATTGGGATGATAACTGGGATAGTGTAAATTCACAGTGGAAAAATATAATTGGAGGATTATCAATTTCTAGTGTCCAAGGTGAAGCATTCAAGAAAGTTACTAGTACCATAGAAGGTTTCTTTAAGGAACAGGAATGACTTAATAGTCATTCCTGTTTGTTTTTTTGCGGTATCAAGTTAAGAAGCACATTCTTCCCCAAAAATCATAAAAATGAAATTCGGTGCTATAAAAAAATTCCATTTAGGGGGTACTTTAAAATCTTAGCTTGATGGCAATGGGGTACCGCCAGCATTTCCGAAAAAAACCAGGCTAAACAAAAAATAAAATAAGCTGCCCATATGGACAGCTCATTTACATAATTCTCATTATCAGCAGTCAATGTATCTCTAAACCTATACAAAATTAAGTCTTATGAGATTTTGAAAAAAGACAATCGAGCGGCTGGTTGATTACTACCTGTATTACCTCCTATCGTAATTGACTGCCCACTAACATTATTAAGAGTAATTGTATCCCCAGCAACGACTTGAAGAAATCCAAAAGCAACAACTTCTTGGCCTGCTGCAGTTCCATAATTTACTCCATCCAAGCCTGGAGGAAGATTATTAAGAGATATAGTTACTCCAACAGGTCCTGCTTGATTTGCAGAAGTCATTAGTGCACCAATAAAATAATAAATACCAGGCACTTGAATTGTAAATGTGGAAATTCCATCAAATAAAACATTGTTTAATATAACAGCTCCAGTGCTAAAATTGACTAGAGCAAGATTAGTAAGAGTTTGTGATGTAATTGTTATAACACTAGCACTAGCAGTTGAGAGTGTTCCAGTTGCTCCAGTTTCCCCAGTTGCTCCAGTTGTCCCAGTTGCTCCAGTTGTCCCAGTTGCTCCAGTTGTCCCAGTTGCTCCAGTTGCTCCAGTTGTCCCAGTTGCTCCAGTTGTCCCAGTTGCTCCAGTTGTCCCAGTTGCTCCAGTTGCTCCAGTTGTCCCAGTTGTCCCAGTTGCTCCAGTTGTCCCAGTTGCTCCAGTTGTCCCAGTTGCTCCAGTTGCTCCAGTTGCTCCAGTTGCTCCAGTTGCTCCAGTTGCTCCAGTTGCTCCAGTTGCTCCAGTTGCTCCAGTTGCTCCAGTTGCTCCAGTTGCTCCAGTTGTCCCAGTTGCTCCAGTTGGTCCGGGGATCCCTTGTAATCCAGTTGCCCCCGTTGGTCCTGTAATTCCTTGATCTCCTGGAATAGGAACTGGAAATGCACAAGGCATATTACAAGGGTTGAAGTGTTTTCTATAATTAGATGACATAAACAACCACCCCCCTTTACTTATCATATTTATTACATATAATGCAAAGTGAGCTTTTTTTCTTGTATGTTTATCTCTACTTATTCAATAAATAGTCAGGACGTACATCATATTCATAGAAAGTTAACATGATACTTCACTACATAAAATGTGTTCATCAAGTCGGAGGAAAGCACCTTAGGGTGTCTTTTTTATTATTTCATTTTGTAAATTAATAAAAAAAGACTAGCAGCATATACTAGTCTTCTAAATGGGGTACCCACATTGGAGTAGATGCACCACGTCCAGGGAGTAAGAGTATTGGCTCCTTATGTTTGTTTTCCTCTTTAGTAAAGTAATAAGCACGAATTGTGCCGTATTTAGTTTTTATATCTTTCGTATCGTTAGGTGTTGGAAGAAGTGCCATTGATTCATCGTAGGTAATTTGAAAGTCTTCCTTTCCTTTTTCAGATGTAAAGTGACCAATCCTATTATCATCTCTCTTCACTTGAATTCCTCCTTTCTACAAATATATTGATGAACTTTATCAATATATTCATGACAATAATCCGTTGAAGATTTATCTTCTTTAAGCCAAAACTCTCATTTAGAAAAAAGAAAAGACACCCTAAGGTGCCTTTCTCCGACTTGAACCATCTTAATTTTAATAATATATATTGGACTCCCATCCAAATATTATTTTACCATGTTAAGTTGTTTTGTTCATTGAGAAATACAATAGTTTATTTATGCTAGTCGTCTGTATTAGGTCTTTTTGTAGTCCATGCAGCGATTAATAAGAGGACAATAGCAGTGATGACACCTAAAAGTATATTAATGATAATCATCCTCCTAAGGAATATTATTATCAAAATCACATCACATTCAAACACCAATAAAGGGAATTGATGTTAATTACAACCAAGTATACCATTTACAAATTCAAAAGAATCCCCCTCAAAGCATCAGCTTTAAGGGGGTCCTCTTAGTATTTTCTCTCTTCATACAATCGATTTGCTTTATATGAGAAAAAGAAAAACATACCAATCGCAGCTGGGATAAACAACCATGAAATGCCCCTCATTAATGCAAATGGTGTTTCAAATAAGAATGATCCTAAAAATGCTGCACCGTGCATATCCCATAATCCTGGTGTATAGTATAGGCCTTTCGGATTTAAAATCGCTCCTAGATCAATTGTATTATTAAAGATAAATAGGATTAACAGCGGCAAATAACATATCGCCAATTCTAGAAATGTCTTAGATAGACGCTTGTACTTCCCTGCTCGTGACATTTGATCTGAAAAAATGTCATCTTCACTTTCCTCATCTACCTTTTTAAAATATTGCGTGCCTGACCACCAATTACCGGCTATATGCTTCCAGCCACTATCTTCAAATAATGTACAGTAATTAATAAAGTCTTTTCTTCTATTAAATATTCTATGATCTATTTTAATTGTCGCATCTTCCGGTTCTGCGATTCTAAATTTATAACCGAATGTATTACTTTTTAATTGATAGCCTTTCCAAGCCATCTCTTCTAACCATTTTTCCTCTTTCTCAAAGTCTAAAAAGAATTTCAATCTCCACATCATCGCTTCCCCCTAACTATACATTTTTTAATAAGCTTTTTGTAACCCCAATAATATGCTGCATTCTCATAAAGTCTAAATGCAATACTTCTTTCCCGCGTTCAGTAATGACATACACTTTTCTTCGTTTATCTTCACTTTTTACCGACTCTATTAATTGTTGCTTTAATAAATTTTCAACCGCACCATATAATGTACCCGCCGCGATTTTCACTTGATGATTACTAAGTTCCTCCACCTTTTGCATAATTAAATATCCATGAGCTGGCTCTAATAAAGCTAAAAGAACGTAATACGTTGTTTCCGTTAATGGTAAATTTTTATCTCTATTCATAAAGACCTCCAATGTAACGATAAATATATAGTTAGACTGTATAGTTTAACTATATATAGTTAGACTGTATATGTCAAATGTAGGAATAACTTTATAACCCAAAACAAAAACGCTACCTTTTTAAAAGATAGCGTTTTTGTTTTACCCTTGCTTATTCTTCGCCTTCATTTGCTCTTCATAAACAAACTTCGCGGTCATAAAGTCGTTAGAAAAATCTTTCAATGCATTCTTCATTACATTTAATTCTTCTTGTGATTTAATTTCAATACTGTTTAAGAAATCAAATGCTTTTGATTGTTCCTCCGCAACAAAGTTTTGTGTCATATAATCATCTTGGAAGTCTTTCTTCGCCTTTTCTTTTACTTTATTCATTGCCTCTGTTTTGTTTATGCTTTTCATTGGATTTTCGAATGCTCCAGTAGGTTGTTCTGGTTTTGGCTCTTCTTTCTTTTCCGGCTGTTGCGCTGGTGCTGGTTGTTGTGGTTCCTGCTTTGGTTGTTCTTGTTGAACCGGCTGCTGCGCTACTTGTTGCTCTTTTTTCGCTAACTCATCTTTTAACTTCTTCACTTGCTCATCAAGAGATTTTTTTTCAGTTTCTAACACACTCATATCACTTTTCAACTTTTGCGTTTCTTCAAAATGTTCATCTACTAATTTATTATATTCTTTCTCAGAGTACATTTTTTCACTAGTTGATGTCGTTTTCTCTTTCATAACAACTACATTAATAATTACAAATAAGGCTACAATTCCTATTAACGCACCGAAAATCTTCTTTTTGTTCATGATTAATCCTCCAAAATGTAAAATTTAAAAAATTATCATAACAGACCAATTCGCGTTCCCCTGTCATATTTTGTCGAATTAATACAATAAAAAAAAAGCATCTGAAACAGATGCTTTTTCTCATTCTTAATACGTAAACGTAATTGTTACTAAAGAATACCCTTCTTTCGCATTGTAAGGCTCCGCTTTATAAGAAACTCGATTTGCCCCTTGCGGATAATCGATTTCGCCAATTGCCTTCTTCACATCTTGCAGTGCACCATTCATTGATTGCTTGTATAGCACTTCAATTTTCTCTGGTTTTGCACTATAGCGTTGCTGCATTTTATTTTTTAATTCGGTATAGTTATTTGCGATATATTCATTTCCTAAATAGTTTAACTTTGTATCTTTTAATATTTGTTGATATGCAGGCGTTTTTGTACTACCTGCCGCAATTTTGTTTGTCAGTGTACTATAATAATTCGTTGTAGCTTGCGGGTAGTCTCCGCGGTTCCACTCATGATTTCTTGCGATTTGTTCATCTGATAAATTGAAATACGAATACGTGACGCGGCCCTGCTCATCTGGAACCGGATCATCGAATGTTGTATCAAGGTGATACCATTTGTTTTCGATTTTCACTAAATTCCAAGCATGAGGTTGTCCGTCCCCAGTTCCTGTCACAAAATGATTTTCAATTCCTGCTTCTTTTAATAATTGATAAGTTAATAGTGCGTAACCTTGGCAAACCGCAGAACGATTTACAAGTGCTTCATATGCTGTGTAAGCTTTATAAGACGTATCATAAGAAA
>Ga0102589_1003720_pt1 | contig 15389 bp, 16 predicted proteins | sample AraplaMF_Col_mLB_FD_76858 | JGI IMG/M metagenome (GOLD analysis project Ga0102589, IMG submission 76858) | Arabidopsis root microbial communities from the University of North Carolina, USA - plate scrape MF_Col_mLB | ecosystem: Host-associated > Plants > Roots > Endosphere | place: USA... | reverse complement strand
GCCCCTTACTTTATTCAGTAAGTTAAATTTATCATCTGCAGATAAATATTCAATTAACAATGTTTCAATATGCTTAATTGAACTTTCATTAAATAATTCACTTTTTATCACAATAACTTCATTGAATGTTTTACTTTCATCACTTATATGTGCAACAAAACGCTCAAATATATCCGTGGACTTACCTACATATAAATTCTTCTTATCTCGTTGAATATAGACTACTGGTACTCTATCAATTTCAAAGTCTTTCATACTGCCTTGCTCAAAATCTTTTCGCTTCTTCTTAATTATTTCAAATGAAGATAATTTTGCTGCAACTGATATCAATTAAATGACCCCCAATTTTTAAATTCAAGGATATTTGAGAATGATGAATATTGTATACCATTTGAATCCAATACACACATCCAATTCAAATTCCCATCCCTCTTCTTTTACATATTTATCTCAAAAAAACTGTAAAACGTTTATCGTTTTACAGTTCATTATATTTTTTATTTTTTCCAAATGCCTTTTCTACTGGATATTTCTCTGCATTCTTAAGTAATTTAGCATGTACTGCCTCTTCTAAATTAATATTTAATTTATCACTTAACATCAGCAAATAAATCATTACATCCGCTATTTCTTCTTTCATTTCCTGCATTTTAGTTTCTGTTGCTTCTTCACTAGACTTCCATTGAAAAGTCTCAAGTAATTCTGCTGCCTCTAAATTTAATGAAATTGCCAGATCCTTTGCGTTATGAAACTGACCCCAATTTCTCTCGTCTCTAAATTTTATTACTGCCTTTTGTAAATCTTGCATCACTATTAATCTCCTCTCTTTTTCATACTATCTTTTCAAAATAACACGCACTATTTATAAAACCTCAATTAATCCACCTTAATCCAGATATAATCGTCCTCATATTTAACATTTAATTTTAATCGGATTCCCTTCATATATTCCTCTAGTTGTTTTGAAAGGCTCTCATCACCGACTTGATCGTATCTATCCACATCTAAATATAACCTAAATATACTTCCATTCGTTAACTCAAATTCCCACTTTAGAAAGTTATGTAACATACTTTCCTTACTCATGTATTCATTTGCTTCCATATATTCTAGTAGCTCATGTAAATTATAATATTCTAAGCTACTTTGCCTGAGATCATGACATTTTGGACAATATTCTCTATACCTATCTTGCAATTGCATAATCATTTCTGTACCACATTGATAACATTTACACATGTAGCAATCTCCTTCAATTCTCTTATGTTCTTCATACAATTGAAATTATGAACTATACTATTTTGTTTTAAAAATATTCTTCTTATGCCACTTAAAGTATAATTTATTTTCTGAGCGAATTTCTATCTTTGCTTTGGGTTGTAATCCAAATATCAAATAATCTGTATCTACTATTAATGGCGAAATATTCAATCGCCCTTGGCCATCAAATGTAATGAACCCTTTATCATACAAGGCATCATGATTACAGCATAGTAACACACCATTATAAGAATTTAATCGCTCCATACTTGTGCTATCTTTCCATGGCTTTGAATGACTTGCTCTTAATAACTCTGGCAAATTTATTCCGCATAATGCACATTTTCCGTTCCATAGATCCATTAATGCTTTCCTGAATTTTTGCTGTCCAATTCGAATTGTAGCTTTTACCTCTGATTCCGTTTCAGATATCACAGGAATTAATGTGTTATTTTCAGTCCTTCTTACCTCATCAACTGATAATTCTAATTGCTCATTTTTCTTCTCATAAATGTTTAAATCACTAATTAGTTCAATTAATTTGAGGGCTAATTCTTCATTACATGGATATAAGTATCCTTGATTTCCTTTTGCATCTAATTGAAAAGGTGAATATTTAATTGGCAACAGCTGCGATATCTCTTCAAATTTCTCACGTATATTAATTGGTTTTTCCAACTCATGATATTTTAAAGACACCAAATAGCCCTCATCATTCCATTGATCATGACTTTTCATAATCGAAGGTTTATTCGATTCTTTACAATCTTCTTCAGCAATACTAACCGCTACAATGTCCCCTTTTACATAATGAAAGATTCGATCTCCATTTTTTACATCCATCATTCTTTTCCATGAATGTGGTACATTACCGCCTCTATCCTTTTTAGGCGACCAAATAATTTCTAATTCTTTTTCCTCTTGATAAGTATGTCCTTGCATAACAATATAATGATTCATATATTCTCTCCTAAGGCGTTTATTTACTACGCTGTATTCTAATTAATATAATACTAAAAAACTCTTCTATGATTAGCAAATAGTCTGTTTAAGTGTATATTACTCATCTATCGTAATTTTCTTAATTTATTAGAATTTCTCTCATGAAATTTACTTTTGCAATTCATAAATTAAATATATATCACAGAAATATCTACAAAGGCAGCACATACTCTATTATTAAATCACGTGATATAAGTTCTATTTTACTCCTAAACTATTCCCACCTGTAACCACTAAAAAACATTTTATATCCCTTTACTCTAAAATTGAGATTTTTCCAGAAGCAAAACTACCACCAAGTAAAATGGCTTCCAGTTCTTTTTCTTACTGTAGATGTTTATTTGAAAATGATTCAATAATCTCATTATGTAGAGTCTTATGTTCTATTACATATTCCCATTAATTACGTATCTTTATCGAGTTGTTCTCACTTGGCCTTCTCCTCTTCTATAAATGAATTATTAGGTTCTCTTTAAAATTAGAGAACTCACTCTCACCATGTACTTATAACTTTTGTCTCTTGTCTCTACTTAAGAACATCCTTACTGTGATTTTATATAGCTCTTTTCGTTAGATACTAAATGTTTTAATTCATCACTACACATTCCTTCTAAACAACCATATTTCTTTTTAGCTTAAAACCTACTTTATATACCCACTTAAACAAACCAAAAAGGACTCCTTTAAGTCGATTAATTGTGCATAGCAAAATAAGCTGTATACACTAATCGGCTCAAAGAAGCCCTTTCAAAATTGAAACAAGAACAAAACTTGCTTCTACAACTCAACCACAACACATAATGTGTGGGAATAAACGGAATCTAATAAGCAAATAATATAATTATATATTACATAATAGAGTTATTTTTCTCAAGGATATTTCATTAAAATATTCCTACAGTGCTTCTACGGTAGGAATATCAGCTGGTGCCCACTTTAAATGCTTTAAACCTTTAATACTCGTCCATTTTAGCTCTGCATGCTCAAGAGCTTTGGGCTCACCTTCCAATATTCTTGCTTTATATGTAGTAAGATGAACAACAATAGTTTCATACTCGTACTCGACCTCCTCTACCTTCTCATCCACAACAATTCTACACCCAAGCTCCTCTTTTATCTCTCGAATTAATGCAGCTTGTGGCTCTTCTCCCCTGTTTATCTTACCACCTGGAAATTCCCAATAGTTCGGTAACGTCATTTTAGGAGAACGTAATGCACATAAGACTTCATTATTTTCATTAACAATTACCGCACCAACAACTGATATTTTTCTCTTCATACTTACTCACTTCCTTATACAGATTAATTAATACTTAATATCTTATATTAATTCATTTTTAAACACCAAATTTTCCTTTTAATTGATGATTAAACTAACAACTACAAAATCGCTTAAGAACGTTACGAAAATATATGGAACAAAACAATTTCAATTCTTACATCATCTCTTCAAAAGAGGATATTTGATATTTCACAAATATCAAGTATAGCCCTGAGGAGCGACCACTTTTTATTATTGTGTCGCAAAATGATCTTTCCATTTTCATTGTACCTAAATTAGCAGGAAAAACGTATTTTCTGTTTTTCATTATAGAATTCATTTACTCTCTTTTCTACATAATATGAACTGACTGTTCTTTTAAATTTAAAACTCAAGCTTTACTTTCGGTAAAGCATAAGAAAGATTATTATTTTAGTAATATATTTAATTTATGTATGCCGCCTATTTAGTTACATCTTTTTAACAGTTCCCTTGCCTTTCACTTTCTTATTTATACATAAATCATTTTCATCAGATGTATTATATATAGATAATAAATTCCCTCGAAAAATTTCTTTCTTTCTATAAAAACTTATATACATTATTTTCTATCCATTCTAATATACGAATATCGCAATTTTATTATTAACAATTTATAACAGGAGATGACAAGATGAAAGGACTTGAATTTTCAACTAGCTTATTATTCTTTTGGATAAAAGGTAGAGTAGACGTTGATAATCGGTTTGTAAAAACCAATTTATCAAACACATTATTAGGATTTATTCCTGCTGGTAAAGACCAACAAAACATTCCTCTAAAAAATATTTCTGGAGCTATGTTATCTACCAAGTATTTTTTCAAACCAATTATTTTAGGAATTCTGATCTTCTTATTTGGATTAGGTACATTGAGTGATAGTTTTATTGGTGGGTTAATTTTTCTACTAATAGGTATTGGAATTGCAGGTAGCGGCATTCAAACAATTTTAAGAATTGAAAAAGCAGGAACACCTTATCATATTAGTGTCCCATTCTTTGAAAAAGAAAAAATGCAATTATTAAATGATATTATACACAACGCTTTAGCAGATGACACAGACAAAACAGATTTAAATTTATTCTTCGATAAAAAATCACAGTAAATATTATTATATTTAAAATAAAACCTTATAAACGAATTATATTGCTTAATTCGTTTATAAGGTTTTTAACTTTATCTAATAAACAAGTTTTTCTCATATGAATAGCATGTACTTACTTATAATACAAAACGTTTTTTATACGTAACAGTACATAAAAGTTGACACTTTACCATAAAGAAATTAAATATAAGCTGCTTTAAAAGCTTGTTGGACAGCTTGTACTTCAGATGAATTTTTACCATATAAATTTGTTGCTACACGAATACAACCCTCTTTTAATTCTTTAAAGTCAGAAGTCATATTTAATTCATCTGTATTTACATAATAGAAGATATCAAACATCTTATCTTCTCCAATACCTTGGACATTTACGCCATTATGATTACCACCGCTAGCTATCAGGTAAGCTACCTTATTAATAATACTAGAGTTTGTATGCACGCCACCATGATCGTGATCAGCATCAATAGGTAAATGGTTATAGTGTTTATAATCTTCAGGATATCTAGAAGATATTGATGAGGGATTTTTCATATCTCTAAAAATCCGACCTGATTGTTCTCCCATCGTCCAATTAAATTTCCCATTATTAGCATACTTTTCAACAGCCACACCTAAAATATCGGATAAAGCCTCATTTATTGCACCTGCTTCTCCTGCGTACTCAAGTCCAGACTCATTTCTTGTAACCGCATGTGTAAACTCATGCCCTGCCACATCAAATGCTCTGACAATTGGATCTCCGTATACTAGCATAGCCCCATTACTAAATGCATTAAACCACTGCTTAGGATTGCCTTTATTCGTGCCATTTGTGTTCCAGCCATGAACTACAGAAATTACTTTTTGTCCATTATTATCAAAGCTGTTACGACCATATTTTTCTTGATAAAAATCATATACTTTAGTTGCTAAATAATGTGCACTAACGGCTTTAGGATCTGTAAAATTTGTAGAATTACTTGTAACTAAATCATCCAGATACCCCCACGCATTTCTTTTATAATTATTATAGTCTTTATAATTAGCAGTATACGTCTCAATTCCCTTACCACGAGAATAATCTGCAAGAATATACGTTCCATCACTTCGTTGTGAAATTCCAAATGTACGATTAATACCTAAATCATCTTTACCTGCGCCTGTTAATTTTGAAGGATCTTGTGATTTATTTGATGTCGCGGATTGGACAATACTACTATCTACTTGTATACCCAATTTTTGAACAATCTCTTTTAATAGATTTCCATTAAAAGCGTCAATTAATACTGTTCCAGATACATATTCAGGTGTAGATGCACTAAAGTTAATTTGATATGCATTTCTAGCCTTTTTCGTATTTTCATCTACATACACTACTTCTTTAATCTCTGGTTCCTCAATAAATGTGAGATCGTTCCCGTATAGATTGAATATCTGATTCTTTGCATCCTCTTTCGATAGTGTCATAGATTGATTTAGGTCTTCCTGTTGTTGTAACTCCTGAGCACTATCCCCTAAAACACTCGTAAGTACACCCTCATCATTAATATGTGCTGTTAGCTGAAATCCGTATACATCACGTCCCTCATATGTTTGCTGCAGACGTACTAATGTTGTACCATCATAAGATTTACGACTTTGTGTTACATTATAATTAACTTTCGATTCCGTATTAATTTGCTGTGATGATAATGCCTGTTCTGTTTTTCCTTTTAATGCATCTTTCGCTACATTTTCAGCCGGCTTTTGAGAAGGTGCTGTTAAATTACCTGCTCGGAATGTATCTTCTTTTGTTTCTACTTTTAAATCCTCTATTGCTGCATAGGCCCCGCTAAATGGCATAATCGCGGATAACAAAACACCTGTGGTTACTCCAACTCTTACAAAACTTGTCTTATTTTTCATACTCCACCTCCTAAATCGTTATATTTATATAAAATGATTTTAAATTTAGTTTATCTAAACGTAATTCGTTGTCTCTACATTTGAGCAACCGATAATGATTAATCTCTTATCTAGCATCCTGCTTCTGGATTCAAATCGCCTTCCTTTAAAGATAATGCTTACATCTTTATAAATTATAATAATACCAAGAAATTAAATCTTTTCATTTGAATTTTACGATTTTTATTACTAGTTAAAGTACCTTCATACTACTGAAGAGTTAGGGCAATTATATTCATCTGATGTAGTACAAATGTAACTAAATGTTACTCTCATTTAATCTATCTTATGGTCATTTCATTTAAATCTTTTCTACTTTAGTTTCTGTCAAATAGGTACTAAAAACTAAAAATTATCCACATAAACCCAATAAATTTACTTGATCCCTATTTTAACATCGCGCTTATAATCTACTTCTACTCTTATGAGATTATCAAAGTCTTCATTGTACTTTTGGGACTTAATATAAAAATCATGTTGCCCTAACTCTACTATTGGTCCCTCCATTGTTACCCTATCTGTTTCAATTGAAGCTGCATTAGCTTTCGTTACTTTTTCTCCTGCTATATTAGCGCATCCAAGAATTATAAAACCAAGTGCTCCAGCTAGGATCAATTTTTTCATATACATTCTCAATCACCTCCGTTGTTATTCTATAAGAATAGATGTATTCAATATCTATTCAATGTAATCATTATAGTTACATTTTTATTTGATTATCAAGAATATATGGTATGCAATTTTACATGTGCACCCGTTATAAAACATTCTAGACATCGCGCTTTCTTAGCTTTATGTTTCTTTATAAATGAGGACAATTTGTTAATCATAAAAGAAAAGTTCCCTGCTTTATGACAGGAAACTTTTCACATACTATTAGCCTAAAAACCTAAGATTCCTACAATCTGACGAGCTTTAGCATTATCTATATAATAATGCATCTCTAATCCCCTTCTTTCAGCACGAAGTACGGTTCCCCTCAATTTTGAAAGATGCTGTGAAACAGTAGATTGTGGGAGTCTTAATATTTTCGTTAATTGCGTAACATTACACATTTTATGATGCATTAATTCATTTACAATTTGTAATCTTACCGGATGTGCCATTACTTTTAAAACATCTACGTCTTCTTCACGGATTTCAGCTAGATCTCTATCAGTTACTACTGTTTTCATTTCGCATTCTCCTTTATTATTAATTTCTATTTTTCTTATTATCCTTATAAATAGTACTTATAGATGATTACGATTTGTCCTGTTGAGAAAATATATTCTCTTCTTAAAACAAAAAGGACACCTATCCTGAAAACAGTTTTTTCACATAACTTTGATCTATGATTAACACACTTTGCTAAGCAAAAATACTTCTCCTATCCTTTGTTTAAAGCAAATAAAAAATTCTGCTTTTGCCTTCCCGTCCTGAAAAATTGATAAGCAGTATCCCCCATCTCACACTCTACAAAATAATCATTTTATTTCTCAACACGAATACCTGGAATTAAAATACCAAAAATGGTAATATGAAGTCACCTTCAGTTGTCAATTGTGTCCCTTTTTGAAAGGCCCTGTCTATAATGACAAGGCCTTTTAAATTTCCCTAACCTAAAATATCCTTTTTATTTCGTTTTTTAGTTAACCCAAATAATATGAACGAATAAAAATTTATTTTATACACAATCTAATTAATAAACTGTGGTATAACGGGTATAGAAATTTAGTTTATTTTTAAATAAAAAGAAGAGTTAATTTTTGATTAACTCTTCTTTTTTGCAATTTCCCGCTCGTTATTAGCAATTAATTTACGAACATGCTCTTCTCTATTTTCTTTTATAAACTTCATCATTTCTATTAGCTTTACTCAAATTAGCTCCTAGACGTTGCATTTTCTTATATACTCTATTAAAAATCTACACTACATAGAATGAATGTTTGTTTCGATCCAATTCCTTACTCCTTCAATCAAAATAATAACTTCTTCTATCAGTTTAATCCCTTATAAAAGCTTAATTATTCACCAATATAAATGTACCAGGTCCTATAATTAGCCATTTGTCCCATTTTTATTTTATGTCGGCCTTTATCAAATGCATATTCCACATTTACATTTTTGACCAATCTATCAATCTCTTTGTCTAGATTTAAATCAGGGTATATCATAGTAACCCATCTTTTCGCCAACTCAATAGATGGGTTATGGTTTTCGAAGCTAATAGTAAAATTATTGCCACCCTTTTCATTTATACTCAATGGCACATACCAATCTTTATTTTCTTTTGCCATTTTAGATGAAGCTAAATATATTACAGCACTTGTCTCCCAATACTTTATATCTAGATTATATTTCTCATTTATCTCCTTAATGAGATTCTGTGCCTCTTTAGATATAGATTTACTATACACGGGAACAATATCCACTAACGATTTATTAAAAGTGAAATCATCTGTCACCATGGATCTCGGTATCCCCAACGGCATTACTTCAGGTTGTCCCGGCTTCTCTAACTTACGCATTGCATTATATAGAAACTGTGCATATTGCTCACGAGTTACTACTTTTTTAGGCTCAAATAAATTGTCACCTGTGCCCACAGCAATTTTATTTTCTTGTAGGGCACTAATCGCCTCAGTAGCCCAATAATTTTTTTCCACATCATTAAAAGTAGTAATAGATTGTTGCTTTAAATTAAATGTTTTTTGTAAAATAGCCGCCAATTGTTCACGAGTTAATACATCATTTGGACCAAATTCATTATCCCCATATCCATTCATAAGACCAGAACTGACAACAGCATAAATTTCTTTTTCAAACATAGTACCTTTTACATCTTTAAATTGATCTTCAAACCTATCACCTACAAGTAATGGCTGTAGATACACATATAGCAGACGAGCTGCTTGTCCCCGCGTAATATTATCGCCTAATCCAAACATTCCATTTCCATACCCAGCTATCATTTTTTTATCTTTTAGATGCATAATTGCATCATAAGACCAGTGATTTGCAGGAACATCTTTAAATGTTGTGTCTGCTTGTACATTCGTTAACGATGTTAATGTCGTCGTAGCAAGTGTAGCTCCTATTAAAAGCATTTTTGATAGTTTCATACTTTAATCCCCTTATTTCTATAATTTATTATTACAATTAATTTCATTTGCCTTATATAATTCCTTTCCTAGCATATCAATATTAACATAAAATAATTGTTATATATAAATATATACAATTTAATCATTTCCCTCATGTATTAATAACCTCTGTTCTACTTTCGGAATACCTCTAAAAATAGATTCCGTTGAGCATGTATGTAAAAAATTTGTTGATAGTAAATAAAAGAATTTGATAATAATCCATCATCTGTAATCCCCTCTATACAAAAAATAAGAAGCCTCTTTTTGAGAGACTTCTTATTTTTAATACAAACGACATACATAGGCTAAATATACACAATAAGATTAGGATGCTGAACCTTATTGCAGCTTTATTATAACATATAACCCCTTGTTTTGTTTAATAATTCCAAATTATACAACTTTATCAACAATTGATTGTTTATTTACATACAATGAATGCACAATAAAAAAACAACAAAATATTCACTTATAGAACCAAGGTATGTAAAAACCAGCTACCATCCCATTCATAGTTTTGAAAAGTTGTTCTCCCCTTCTTTAAGAATACTTTAAACTTCGGATAGATTACCTTATATCGACATCTTACGTATGCAGAATTACATATCAAATCTCATTGAAAATCATTCTCGTTGTAACTATAATGGTTTCAAGAGGTGGTATTTTCACTTCGTTTTCAAATCTCACAATATATTAAAGGAGGAACTAGCATTATGAAAAAAGTAATTTTAGCAGGGGCATTAGGAATTGCAGTACTATCAGGTATGAATTTACCAGGAGTAGAGGCACCAAAAGCGAGTGCGGCAACTACGAACTTAGACATTCAAGAAGTTACAAAATATTACTCTATGAGTTCCTATGAAGTTTCTCAAAAAGAATCATTTAATCTTAGTAAAGGAGAAGAACTTACAGTCTTTGTACAAAATTCCGGGTTCCCAATTTCTTATACAGTCTTTGATGCGGATGATCAAGTAATTGGCACATACAATGCTAATTCACCGTACGGTCGCGTATTCAAAGCACAAAAAGACGGTAATATTTCTGTTCAATTTCAAGCAGGAGTAAATTCTTCTTACATGAAGAAGATGAACTTCACAGCCAAATTTGCAGTGTCTAAATTTAACTAACAGTAAAAATTTTCACTATCCTCTTTAAAGGCAAATTAAAAAGGTATATCCCTTCCATGGGATATACCTTTAACTTTAGTGAATTTTATATTGACCAGATAACTGCTCTTGCGCCATACGAACTAAACGTTTTGTAATTTCTCCACCTACTGAACCATTTGCTCTTGCTGTTGAATCCGGTCCAAGTGTAACACCAAACTCCTGAGCAATTTCATATTTCATTTGTTCAATTGCACTTGCTGCAGCTGCTATTAGGATTTCGTTTGAATTATTATTTTCGCGAATTTGCATTTTTTAAACACCTCCGTTGAATTTGGTAATATCATGCTCCATTTCCAACAAAATATGCAAAAAAAATTATTCGTTTAGCCATTTTACATATATACCTAAGCTTTCACTCTTTATTTGGGAATAATTAAAGGCATAGGTCATACCTATACCTACCCCTTTCCCTATCCTACTTACTTTTGAATTCCCCTATTAACTCCTGTAACTCTTGGGAGAGCCAATTTAAAGAATTCGCCAACTCTGCAATATCTTGTACATACAGTTCTTGTTCTTTCATACTTGTCTCTACATTACTACCGCTATTCACATATGTATTTGCAATGTGTGATAATTCATTTACAATCTGAATAATAGTTTGATTATCTTTTAACATGTCAATTGAATTATTCGAAGTCGCTTTAATTTGATTTGTAACAGATTGTGCAGATTCTGAAATCTTTTCAAAGAAAGCACCACTACTTTGAACAAGTGTTATTCCCGATTCTACTTCCTTTGAACCATTCTGTATGAATCTTACAGCCTCCTCTGTTTCAGTTTGGGTTTCACCAATTAATTTAGCTATATCCCTTGTAGATGCCTCAGTTCTTTCCGCTAATATACGTACCTCATCCGCAACAACTGAAAATCCTTTCCCCATCTCTCCTGCACATGAGGCTTCAGTAGAAGCATTTAAAGCTAATAAATTTATTTTATTTGAAATGGTTGTAATTACAGTAAGAATTTCACTAATTTCCTTAGATCGTGCTTCTAATGCATACATACTAGAAGATACATCTTGAATTGTATCTCGGCTTCTTTTCATTTGATTCACAATTTGCTTAATCAAATCTTTTCCTTGTACAGAATGCTGTTCCACGTCTTCCGAAGCAGTCGCAACTTGTTTTGCAGCTTCTTTAATTTCTTTGATCTTACTTTCCATTTCTTGCACAATTTCTAAACATTTCTGCACTTCATATTCATAAGAATGTATTCCTAAATTTAATCTTGTAGTAGCACTTGCAATTTCTTTAAAGGCTATGCTATTCTCTTTTGTACTTACCGACAATTCCTGTGAGGATGTTGAAACTTGTTCAGCAGTCTGCCTTACTTTATCTATAATCCTATTAAACTTTTTAATAGTGTTATTAAAATAGATATTAGTTATCCCTATATCATCAGGCCCTTCATTCAATTTTATACTTAAATCCCCTTTACCAACTTTACGTAACCCTTCTTGTAAATCCTTTAAAGGCGATAGAGATTTTCGTGAGATGAATATTTGAATTGTAATTGCGATTGTTAATGAAATGATTATAAATAGTAAACCGTGCACTATAAATTCTTTCTTTGTAAGTGGAATAATAGAAGCGTCTATATCCGCTGCAACAATTGCAATTATATTATTATTTTCATCAGTGATAGGCTCTAAAATTGTTACCCATGTACCTAGTACATCTTCATACACTTCTGTCATTTGTGCCTGTTTCGTTTTCATTACTTGGTCGTATGTCTTCTTCCAATGAGTAGGATGCTCATAATAGTCACCTGCTTTTATAGAACCTAGTTTTACCGAAACCGTATCTGCTAATTCTGTATCCAAAGCTACTAATTGTAATTCAGCTTTATCATTTAGCTTGGCCCCTGTAACATATGTTTGTCCGACACTTTTCATATTTTTTATAGCTTTATCTAATTGCCCTGTCAATTTTTCTTTCTTCACTCTTTGTGCTGTGGGATCTTTTGCTACATCTCTTACTAATTCCAAATCTAATTGATTTATTAATGTATCCCCTGTTTCAAAAGACTGCCTTTCAAATATAAACATCATACTATTTTGAAACATGTTAAAACTTAACGCCCCCATACTACCCACAAGCGTCAGAATTAATAATACCGTTAGTAATACATTTTTCTGAAGCAACGATAGCTTATGCCAATATTTCTTCATTGATTTCACCTTTCTTATTTTCAACAATACAAAAACAAAGTAGTAACTCATTAAAAGGTTCTATTTCTGTTATTAACTTAAACATTAAAATAGCATACTTGTCATTCAATCAAATGTTCCAATTTTTTTGTTTGATAGAATTTCTTTCCTTGTATACTGATAGTTTCACTATATTTAAAGTTATAATTTAACGAATCTAAGCATTTATGTATTTAAATCCCAAAGCATCATGCCATTGTAATGAGCATTACAATACAGCTAATTTACAACAATCTTATATATATCTCCACTAAAGTAATAATAGTTATGAAACCTATAATTAATAGTACTAAAGCTTATTTTCTTCTTTTTGAAGCCCATTCTAACCTATTGTACAAATAACAGTTTTCCCATTTGCAATCTCATCTTTTATATATCCAGCTGATTTTGGAAATCTATTAGTATGAAGACGTTAACCTTCTACTACTTTACCTTTTCCATTTGTACTGATACCTTCTAGATCATTTATGTTAAGAGGTAGTTTTAAACAAAGACAAGAATTCCTAAGCCCTTATCTTTGGTTATCTTTATCTTGCACAACAAAAACAAACCGAACGGTTCCGTTCAGTTTCCTATTTTATAACTTTTTTCCTTATTTTTCTATAAGATTTTAATATCTACTTGTACAAAGTTAGCCTAAACCCTTTTAGCCTAATCCAATATATTTCTTCAATTATCTTAAAGTCATATGAAATAGCAAAATTAGTAAATTCTTATTACGAAACTTATGTATTAATAAATACTAAAGGACATACTCCTAAAATATAAGCCATGGATTTAATTACATTACGATTTTCATTAGTAATAAACGTACACATGTTAAACAAAAAAGACTCAATTATTTATATCTCATTCCTTTTTTTAATATAAATCGACTACTTTTTTCTTATATTCTACATCGTCAATGACTCTAATTTTACCCATAGAAAAATCCCCTCCATAGTAATTAGGTTAATGTGTTTTCTTTTTCCTATCTACTATGAGGGGAGTATAGCATACTAAAGGTAGCTTCTTTTTTGTAAAAGATCTAAGATTCTAGTGCAGTAATTAATTTCTGACGTTCTTTATCTCTAAAAATCTTAATTTCATGTTTAAACTCATAATTTCCTGCTTCAAATCTAACCCATTCCTTACTTGTCCAATATACAACATCTACATTTGCATCTAAAATTACAGAACATATGTCTACTAATTCTTCCTCGTAAAATGGCGCTTCTTTCGCTAGTTCAAAAGCTAGTCCTTTTGGATCCTTACTTTTAATTTGAAGTTCCCTTGAAGTTTGCCCTAAATACTGCCATGGAGATTGTAGAGATTGCACATGAGAATTTTGAGTTTCTTTAAGCTGTGATGAAGAATGTATTGTTGCAGCAAATGTAGGTTTACTCACTCCTATCGTTACGCCTAAAGCAATGGAACCAATAATAAGTTTTTTTATCATTTTTTCAGCCCCTTTAATTATTTTGGATATGCTTCATTTTTATACTACGTTTGTGTTTGTGTAAATGAAGATGATTTGACATGATTCATCATTTTTCTCAAAAACCGTATATTAATTAACTGCTGTAAATTTACCGAAAACAAAAAAAGTTTCCATAAGGAAACTTTTTTGTTTTCGGTATACATTATATGTATAAAAATTAGTTTTACAAATAGTTACTTATTTGTTGATAAAATTATATATGGATATTGCTCCTACTATTATCTACATACATTTCATGCAAAGATTCACATCTACATGAACAAATTCATCTTATGACCGCTTTTCTTTTTACGAAATTAAGTAAATGTTTCTATAGCTTGTATAAATTACTTTCCTTCTCAGCTCTATTCTTTTGTTCTTCCGCCTAAAATTCCAATATCCCCATTACTTCTTTCGTAAATAGTTTAAAATCAGTTAAATGTTTTTCAATAATTTGACGAACAATATCTAAATTTACACTTTGATAATCATGAACAGCAATATTACGAAATCCAACCATCGCCTTTAACTTATTTGCTAGATCAGCGCTAAGTAATCCTGCTGTAACCAATAAATCAAAGGCCTCTCGACTAGATTGGGGTAGTCCTAATTTTTTCCCTGCAACAATATGCATTGCTAAATCAATACTCGCTTCACAAGCTCTTTGTATATTCAATATTATTGAATCTTGTTTTGTAAAGTCCTCTAAATTTTCAGGGTCATTTCCATACACATCTTGGATTCTTTTTATACAACGCTCTATTGTAGAAATTTTATTTAAAATAACCTCATTCTTCATATATAGAACCTCTTTTCTTTATATCATCA
>Ga0102589_1003717_pt1 | contig 15392 bp, 24 predicted proteins | sample AraplaMF_Col_mLB_FD_76858 | JGI IMG/M metagenome (GOLD analysis project Ga0102589, IMG submission 76858) | Arabidopsis root microbial communities from the University of North Carolina, USA - plate scrape MF_Col_mLB | ecosystem: Host-associated > Plants > Roots > Endosphere | place: USA... | reverse complement strand
CGACGGACGGATCAATACTCGTCTTCGAGTTTCGCGACAGCGGCTGCGACCTGTTTTTCATCGACGACGGTGGTTCGTTGCTCGACCGGCCCGCCGTCCTTGCCTGTCAGCTCAATCCCTGTGGCCGGCTCCTTCCATCCTGCACGCACCTTCATCCAGAAGATGGCAGCGGCCACGGCGCCCTTGCCGGTCCCTGTGGCGTGCTTGAACAGCGATTGGGCCACCAGGGCGTTCGTCTTGTCGGCCGCGTTGTCCAGCTCAGCGCGGAAATGCACACGCAGCGTCTTTGCCGTCATGGGCTTGCCCGTCTGTGGGTTCACCACGCAGCTGGCGATGTACTCGTGCGGCGCGCCGAACCCCGCCAGCGAGCTGACCAACCTGCGGTCATCCTCTGTCGGCATGAAAGGTTTGCGTCCCGCCATGGGTATCACTCGTCAGGTTCGGGGAACAGATCGTCGCCCAGCACCACATCACCGCACGCCGCCACGGCGCGCTTCCAGTCGCCCTTCACGAACACCAGGACGTTCTGGTGCACCTTGCCCAGCTTCCGGCTGGCCGCGAACTGCTTGCCGGCGCGGATCGGGGCGCTGCCCAGCGCGGTCAGCAGAATGGCCTCGTTGTACAGCCGCATGCCGGCATCGATGAAGGCATCGATCGTGTCCGACACGAAGTTGCGATACGGGCCCGTGCCGCGCTTCTCTCGCACGTCGCCGACCACGAAGCTGGCGAATCGGTCGCGCTTCAGCAAGCTGACAGCGCCGACGATCACCTCTCGGTAGGCCTCCATGAAGGCGGGATAGTCCATCGTGGACAGGTCCGCCGGATCGTCCGAATACCGTTCCAGATCCGCATACGGCGGGCACGAGAACAGGAAATCGGCCTCGACATCGGGAAGGCGCCGCGCGATCTGTCGGCTGTCGCCCACGTGCCATGCTGGCGCCGGATCCTCGGTCTGCACCAGGTGCAGCTGACCACGGTTGGCCTCGACCTGCTCGGCACGCAGCTCCATGCCCACATACGGACGCCCGAGACGCGCCGCGACAATACCGCGCACGCTCCCCCCAGCAAACGGGTCCAGCACCAGGCCGCCCGGCGGGCAGAACCACCGATAGGCCAGCTCGCACAGCACCGGGTCAAAGATGCTGGTGCGATGCTGCGGCGCGGCGCCCTGTTCGGCTTTCTGGTGGTCCGAGGCCGACGCATAGGCCGGCGCGTCGCGTCCCAGCTCGGACTGGATGCCCAGACCCAGCCATGCGGCCTTGCGTTCCTGCCACGCCGCGTCGCGCGCGTTGAGCGTGCTGAACGGCGGGACCATGAACTGATCGGCCAGCGACCGGCGGGCCGTGCCTGAGGCGGGCCCGGGGGCGTCAAGCAAATCACCCAGTTCGTCAGGCGTAAAGCCGATCACCGTCAAGTCGAACTCGGCATCGCGCAGGTCGATCAGCTCGGCGGCCAGCAGATCCACATCCCAGCCGGCGTTCTCTGCCAGCTTGTTGTCGGCCAGGATGTACGCGCGGCGTTCGTCCGCCGACAGGTGCGACAGGTCAACCGTGGGCACCTGGCCTGGCACTGGGCAATTGGCGATGGTCTCGCCAGACGCCCACATCTGCGTGGCCGCTTCCAGCCGGCCGTGGCCTGCCAGCAGCTCGTCGCCAGCGGTCAGCGCCGGGTTGGTCCAGCCGAACTGGCGCAGCGACGCCTTGATCTGCTCGATCTGGCTGGCGCTGTGCGTCCGCGCATTGCGCTCATAGCGGACCAGCTCGTCAGCCGCGCGGTAGCGGATTGTGAGCTGGTCGGGCTTTTTCATACGCGGTAAAAATGCACGGGACGGGAAAGAAAAACGCCCGGAACGGGTGGCCGGGCAAACCGCCTGGGGCGGAGGAGACATCCTGTGTCAGTCCCGCGCCGTGCAGTAGCCGGCAGCGAGTAGCCGTTCTAAACCCTACGTGCGCAGGGTTTCATCGCGGATCGTGGCCTGCCTAGACTCGCAGACCACCATAGCAGCGGAGAAAGTTCATGGCCCCGGTCGTTGTCACCACCAAGGAAGAGTTGAAATCAGCCAAAGATCTCGGCGTTTCCGAAATCATTGTGCGCGGCGAACTCGCAGATCAACTTCGCAAAACTCATAGGATCGCGACACTGGGCAAGCCGGCAATCGCGACAATTGCCGGATTGGCAGCTGCGGGCCCGCTCACGGGGGGAATTTCCACTGCAGTCGGATTGGCAGGCGCAGCCGCTTTCACAGGCATTGAAGTTGCGATCATCATCGTGGCCATCTCCCTTGGGGTGGGGTTTTTGATCGCACTCTTCAAGGACTATGAGGCCGACTTCAGCATTCCAGGCGTGGCCGATGTCAGCCTAAGGAAGCGGGACTAACAGAACCGTACGGCTCGCTAGCTTGCCAGCTGAAACGCAAAAGCCCGCTTGCGCGGGCTCTGGACGTAATTCGTAGGTGTATCGAATGAGGGGCATTTTTGTGCACGAAATGCACAATGTCAAGAAAATCTCGTAAACGCCTACGCTTCGGCCTGCTCTGGCAGTGCAACCATCCCCGCCGCCATGAGCCGGCCGTCGATCGCCAGCCACGCCACTGACTCGACGCCGGGCGCTGCCGTCAGCCCCTTCTTCCGCTCCCCTTCGATCCACAGCTTCAGCTTTGCGTTCTGGGCGCTAACCGTGTTCCGGTGGGCGCCGCAGTCCTCGGCGATCTGCTGCAGGTCCACACGGACGCCGAAGATTTTCTCCAGGATGGACCGCCGCACCCGGTAGTGCGAGAACGACCCGGACAGCTGCTGCATGGCCCGGTCGGTCAGCCAGACGATGGCCGCGTTCCATTCCGGGTTGGGCTTGCGCGCGGCGCAGCACGGCCGGCCACAGTCGCACGGGATGTCGCGCGGCGCGGTGCGCGCGGTCAGCACCGCCTGGTGAAGCTCGGGCAGCATGCCCAGCTCATTGCGGATCATGCCGGCCTGCGCAGCGCCGTCTACACCGACCAGCCCCTTCCCCGAGCCGATGGCCGGCGTCATGGCCTTGTTCATGGCCGATGCCTGGTACTGCTGGCCCGAGTAGTTGAACGCGAACACCAGCGCCGCGTGCGAGCTGTCGAAAAGGCGTTCTTCCATCATCGTTTCCCCGGTCACATTCATTCCTCACGCCGCCTGTAGCGGCAACTGTTCCACGCTGACCTGCACGCACGGCGACGTGCTGTAGCGCTTGCTGATTCGGTATTCCACTGCCTGTGCGTCGTCGAGCCAGACGATACCGTTCATGCCGTCCTTCACGGCCTTGAGCACGTTGTCGGCATCGGGCTTCTTGGTGGCGGCCACGAGCCCCGCCGCGGCGTCGCGCTGGCGCTTCTTGGACCAGCTGGCCGGAATCTGCAGGTTGATGTCCAGCCACAGCTCGACAGGCCCCTCGATGGGCGGCAGGCCCGCCATTGCCTGCGTAGCGGCCAGCTTCACCAGGTTCTCGTAGGTCGCCGTCTTCTCGGGCGTGTAGGTCCGCACGAAAGCGCCTTGCCGCGCGAACTTGGGGCGGCCCTTGGCCACGGGCTGGCCCGGGATGGCGAACACCACACGGCGCAACGGCCGCGATTCGTCGAAGAGGGATTGAACCGTCATGCCATCACCTGCCCTGGCGCTACGCCGTACATGATCCGGTACACCCGCTCGTGCTCGCCCGGGTTCATCCGCTCGGCCTTGCTGACCTCGCGTTCCATGAGCCGCTGGTCGCCGGACGCGGCGATGACGCGCAGCCGGAACACGATCGCGTGCTCGTCGGGGTTGCGCTCGACGCCCAGCTGGTCGGCCTTCGCCTGGACACCTTCGGGCGTTTCATCCCAGTCCGTGCCCGTCGGCGTGCCGCCGCCCTGTCCCGCCATGGCCTCGTCGATGAACATCCCGAGGAAGCCAGGGTTCACCGGCGACGTGTCCCCATCGGCGTCCCTTCGCGCGCACGCGAGGGCATGAGCGCGGAGCAACACCGGCACGTCGATGCAACGGTCTGCAATCCGGAGCAACGCCTCGCGCGCACGCGAGGACAGGGTGAGCACCTTGCCCCGCTCGGCTTCGAGCTGCACCAGCTGTTCGCCGATCGCGTCAGCGGAAAGCGGCGGCGGCGCGGAGTTATCCACAGCCCCCACACCGTGTGAAGTACCTACGCCGCCGTTAACGCTTTTGTTTTTATTCTGTCCTCTGTCCTCTGTCTCGCGCGCCCGCGTGGGTGGTGATGGGTAAGGTGTAGTGTCTGGTGAAACACCAAAGCATTCACCAATGGGGGGCTTTGGTGCTGCCTTTGGTGGTGACTTAGGTGCAGCTTCTTGCACGGGTACGATGCCTTGCTTTACCAGCCGCTTGTACTCGTCTTCGACCATGCGCGAGCTGAACCAGATAGGCCCAGCTTGGCTTTCAAGGATGGTCACGGTCGGGCCGCGCTTGCGCCCGTGGGTCGGCGTGAAGGTCTGCGCCTCGCACAAACAGCCGGAATCGGTGCCCTTCAGCACACCCTTTTCCACCAGGGATTTCAAGACTTTTACGGTCGTACGCACGGCGCTCGCCAACTCGGCCAAAGGCCAGCGCAGAACGCCGTATTCCTCGCTCTCATGCATGAGGCAAAGGATGTCGATCCAGACGCCCTTTTCTTCGTGGGTGCAGCGTTTGAGCTTCAAATTCGTGGTCCAGTCGGCCGTGTAGAACGGCATCCACGGGCGGTCCCTTTTCATACCAGCAGCCCCCACACCATCGGTCCCACCACTGCCAGGAACATCAGCGCCGCGCTGCCCAGGGTAATGACTTCGTCCATCACGCCACCTCCAATCCCTTCCGGGCCAGCGTGCGCAGCGCCTGGTACTCGTCGCGCGGCAGGCAAACCATGCTGTCGTCGCCGGGTGCCACGACGTCCAGCTCGAGTACTTCGAACAGCGTGCAGAACTCGGCGAAGCTCAGCCGGTGCCCACTGTTGTTCAGGAAGCGCGAGAAATTCGTCGCATCAACGCCGATGCGCTCGGCCACCTTCTTCTGGGTGAGCGGAGCAACGCGATTCAAAACCATCGATTCCAAGCTAGGCATGCGATGCTCCCAGGTGCTCGATCGATTCCATAGGATTGACCCCAACGAAACAACAAAGCCGGGCGCCACGGCGACCGGCCAGAATGAAATGGGAAACGGGTGCTTCCACCTGGTGCCAAGCGGCACGGCGTCGAGGTCCACGCGGGACAAGGGCCCGGCGCGGAACAACAAAAGGCGACTGCGCACGACGCAGCATGGTCATACCCCCGGTCGGACCGCCATGGGCCCCTTCAACAAAGCGCGGACGCGCCGCGCAGCGATTACTCAGCTTTGGCCTTGTCGGCCCTCTGCCCAGCAAAGAAAAACGCCAGCAGATCCTCGCGCGTGAACGTCGCGCCGAAATAGACGCAGGCCTTCCACAGGGCGTCCATGCTCGCCCGACGTGGAATCTTCCGTGCATAAACGAGATGCGTCTCGATGTAGACAGTGGTCGTGTTCGCCGCGACAGCGAACGCTTCACGTCGCTCGACCGGAAGAGATCGGTAGAACGACTTGAAGTCTTGGGCGCAAGGAGTCGAGTTCATACGCAGATTCTATGACCTTTTTGGTCATAGCTCAAGATGGGCTGTTACCGAAACGGCTTATTTACCTTTCTGGTCAATCAAGGTTCAATCACGCGCATGAAGTCAGTCAAGGAAATCCGCCGCGAAAAGCTGGCAATTGCGATCCAAGAAAAGTGCGACGGCAACCAGTCTCGCGCTGCGGAAGCGCTCGGCTATTCGACGGCCTCCCTGGTGAACCGCTATTTGAGCGGCGGCAAGGACATCGGCGACAAGACCGCACGGAAGATTGAAGCCACCTTCGGATATCCAACCTACTGGATGGACGCGGAGACCCCGTCGCCCCGCCAATCTGCTACCTCCCCGACAATCCCGGCCAGCGCCGCGGCCGCGCTCGGCACATTGGAAAAGTGGCAGATCGATGACGCAGCGCGGCTGAAAGAGCTTTTCGATTCGAAAGCCCAGTTCTCCTTGGAAGAATTCGGCCGCCGATTTGAAGTCGGCACTCAAGGGATGGTCTGGCAATACCTGAACGCGCGCCGTGCGCTGAACATCAAGGCAGCCAGCGCCTTTGCCAAGGGGCTCGGCGTCCCGGTGGATTCGTTCAGCGCACGCCTGGCCGATGAAGTCCGTTTAGCGGCAAGCCATATCGCTGATGCCATTCCTGCCGTGCCTCAAGGGGCTGAGGCCGGCGCGCGGCCGGCCGACCGGATTGCTTTGGTGATGGCGGAGCAGCATCTGGACGTGCGTGAGCTGGCGCAGCTGCTGGCGGTAGAGCCGCCGGTGGTTCGGGCGTGGCTCGAGCCAGACGCGCCAAAGATCGGGCTTCACCACGCGGTGAAGCTGCAGGAAGCGTATGGATACAGCCCAAAGTGGCTGATCAATGGGCAAGGCGAGCCTAAGCTGGCAGGCTCGTTCGAGGCCGAGCTCGATGAGCCCAGCCTGGCGTTCGACGTCTTCCCCATTCCCCAGAACTCATTCCGCAAGATTCCCGTGAGAGGTATGGCGCAGTTGGGCGACAACGGACACTTCGTAGACGTTGAGTACCCTGTGGGTCATGGTGACGGCTATGTTTTCTTTCCCACCAAGGATCCCGACGCCTACGCGCTTCGTTGCAACGGCGAGTCGATGCGGCCGCGTGTGAAGCACAACGAGTTCGTAGTCGTTGAGCCCAACACCCAGATCCAGAATGGTGACGAGGTCTTGGTCAAGTCTCAGGACGGCCGCGTGATGGTCAAGGAACTGGCCTACATCCGCGATGGAATCGTACATCTGTCGTCAGTTAACGAGCGTCATGGGATGGTCAGAATTTCCCAGGATCAAGTCGAGCGACTGCATTTCGTGGCCGGGATCGTGAAGCGCTCTGCCTGGCATCCAGATTAATCAAATCACAAACATCTCCATTTTCCGGAGCCTCTACAGGAATGGAACCCAAAAGCCAAATAACGGATGAATTACTGACTAGGTTCTTGGAAGCCAAGGGTGTCCGTCCGACTTGCCCCTGTTGTGGAAGCACGCAATGGCATCGGCTCCACGAGCCGCTTGCTGGCTTCAACTACAAGATTGCGCCAGCAGTAGATGTGGGCGCCTTTAAAGGCATCGAGATTGTCGTTATCTACTGCATGAACTGCGGCTTCGTTCGACCGCACGTGGCGCACCTGATGAGGGCGTGGGAGGAAAAGCAACTTGGAAGCTAAGATGCAACTGGTTGACGACCAGTATCTTAAGGGTCGCGGCGTTGACAATGGTGGCGGCCCACCGGATGATGGAGCCATGGAAGCACGTGTAAAAGCCCTCGAGGATGCTCTGTCCACCGTCAAGACCGATTTGGCGGTGATCAAGTCCAACTATGCAACTAAGGCGGATATCGCTGAGGCGAAGAACAGCATCATCATGTGGGTCGTCTCTGCTGTCCTGCTTGCGCAGCTTCTTCCTGCTCTCCTCAAGAAGTTCGGAATGTAGCGGGGCGATCCCAGACGCTCCGGAGCCCGCATTGCGGGCTTTTATTTTGCCTATTACTGTTACCAGTACGGTAAAAATAATCAATCAGTGATATTACCGTTTTGGTTTGCGTTGCTGTTACCTATTAAGTAACATGTTTCCACGCCGCTGAAGTTCACAGCGGTTCGCTGGAGACAGACGATGCCCAACGCCCTTCCGACCGCCGCTGCATACCGGCACGCCCATGAAGCGCACCAACGCGCGGCCGGCGGCCAGGTGGTCTCGGTCCGCACCCTCGTGCGCGAGACGATGACCCGGATCCACAACCGCGACCACTTCGAGTTCCGCGGGGCCAACGAGGATTCGGTCTACGAGGCCGCGCTCGACAAGAAGAACTCCATCGATCCGTACCGCACGCCGGCCATCGCCTACCGCTACTGGGAAGGCGACGAGTACGTGGTGATGGTCCGCTGCTTCGGTCTGGACTGAGGGCGCGCCATGAACCGCGACTTCTTCCTGACCGCGCTGCTGATCTGCGTCGCGCCGCCACTGGTGGTGCTGGCCGCCACCCTCATCAGCCGGGTGTGGCAATGAAGCGCCGCCCTTCCACCCGACGCGCTGTCGCCGAGCTGCTGGCCCTCTGGGTCGGCACCACCCTGGCCATGGCCGCCGTCTTCTACGCCTACCACCTGGCCAGCGCCGAGCCGAGCCAGCAGCCCACCGCATCCCGGAGTTCCACATGAGCGCCGCACCGATAGTGCCGGGCAAGTCGTACCTCGTCCACGGCGCGGGCCTGTCCCTGACCGTGATCGCCGCAAATCCCGCCGACGCCATCTGCGTGGCGCTGGACATCATCCTGGAGTCTTTGAAGTGAGCACCATCACCGTTCGTGCGTCCAGCTGGGGCGCCCTCTTTGACTGCGCATACCGTTGGGAAGGCATTCACCTGCTGGGCATGCGCAATGTTGTCGGCCTGCGCGCCGCACTCGGCACTGCCATTCACGCCGGAACAGCGGCATTTGACCAGAGTCGCCTCGACAACTCCGGCGTGAGCGCCGACGACGCCGCTGGCGTGTTCGTCGACAAGCTCCACGACCCGGAGAACGAGTACAACCCCGCGAGCGACGACCTCACCGTCAAGGATGCCGAGCGCATCGGCCTGTCGCTGCTGACTCAGTACTGCCTGGAAGTGTCGCCGCGATACGACTTCGTCGCCGTCGAGATGGAGACAATGCCCCTCGACATCGACTGCGGCGGTGGCACGGTGGTGCGCCTGACCGGCACGATGGACCGCGCCCGGATTCGCCGCACGGCTATCGGCGTCGGCATCGCCGACCTCAAGAGCGGTTCCGCCGCAGTACAGAAAGGCGTGGCCGTCACCAAAGGCCACGGCCCGCAGATCGGCACGTACGAGCTGCTGTACGAGCACTCGACGGGTCAGCCGGTCGAGGACAGCGCCGAGATCATCGGCCTGAAGACCAAGGGCACGCTCGAAATCGCCACCGCGCCGGTTAAGAACGCCAAGCGCGTGATGCTCGGGACCGAGACGGCGCCAGGCCTTATCGAATTCGCGGCTGACATGTTCAAGTCCGGCCGCTTCTACCCCAACCCCAAATCCCTCCTTTGCTCGGACAAGTACTGCCCGCGCTACGGCAGCTGCCAATTCCACGACTGAGAGCCCACCATGAACGCACCCGCTCAACAACTGCAGACCATCAAGACCGCCGGCGCCGCCGTGTCGATGATGCCCGACCAGGCTGTCGACATGTTCACCGAACGCGGCTTCACGCTCGCCAACCGCATCGCGAAGGCGTACGCCAGCAGCGACGCCGTACCGGCCCAGTTCCGCTCCTACAACCTGAAGAAGGCAGGCAACGAGGAAAACTGGATCGAGAACCCGAACGCCATCGGCAATTGCCTGGTGGCCATCGAGGTCGCGCGCGCCGTGCGCATGTCGATCACCGCGGTAATGCAGAACGCGGACATGATCGAAGGCAAGCTGCGCTGGTCAGGCAAATTCGTGATCGCTGCCATCAACGCCTCGGGGCGATTCACTCCCCTGCGCTTCCAATCGGTCAACCGCGGACGCATCGAGGCCAAGTACAAGGAAAAGACAGGCTGGGACAAGGAAGCTCGGAAGCCAATCTTCGCCGAACGCACGGTCGAAGTCGACGACATCGAATGCATCGCCTGGGCCCTACCCAAGGGTGTGCAAGAGCCGCAGCTGACCCCCGACCTGCTGCGCAAGTACCCGAATCGTCTGCTCGATCTGTACAAGTCGCTGGGCATGCCGGTCATCGAGTCCGCGCCGGTCACGATGAAGATGGCCGTCGAAGAAGGCTGGTACGGCAAGGCCGGCTCCAAATGGCAGACCGAACTGCGCGCGCTGATGTTCCAGTACCGCGCCGGCAGCTTCTTCGGAAACATCCACGCACCGGACATCGTCATGGGCATGGGCCGTACTTCCGAGGAAGAGCGCGACATCATCGATTTGAACGATGACGGCTCATACACGGTCAGCCGGACCACGATCGACGAGCTGCGCGATCGGGCACCAGCGGCCGATGTCGTCGAACCCAAGGCGACCCCAACGGCGGCCGAGGCCACCGTGGACGCGCAGCAGAACGACGAAGTTCAGTCACGTGACGACCAGAGTACCCCGACGGCTGTAGATGGTCCGACGCTCACGTTCAAGGACGTCAAGCACGAGCTGCAGCAGGCCGAGAACGCCGAAGACCTGGACTTCGCGCGCAGCCTGATCAAGCAGGTGCCTGACGAAAAGGACCAGGCCACGCTGCACCAGCTCGCGTCGCAACGCATGCGTGACTTGACGAAGCCCGCCGAAGACGCGGCACCGGCCCAGCAAGCAGCCCGCCGCCAGCGCGCCCCGATCAACGCCGACTGAAATACCCGTGAGGGAGGACTGCCCGCGCGGACGGCTGTAGCGCGGGAGGAAGAACAGTGCCGCGCCGCCGAACGCTGAGGCGCAGCCCGAACGCAGACACGCACACCAGGACACCGAAATGAGCCAATCGCCCGAAATGAAAGCCACGATGAACATGACCGCCAACACCCTCGGCAAGGACCTGCTGTCCGCCTTGGTGCTGGAAATGAAGATGATGCCCGACACGTGGGTGAAGCTGTCCGAGAAGAGGCAGAACGACATCATCGATCGCCTGCGGAACCGTGTGGACGCATCCGTGAAGATGGCCGTTCACCTGATCGCTGCCAACGGCCGCACCGTGGTCCAGGGCGATCTGGACAAGATCACCATCAAGGACGGCGCCCAGGCGCTAATCAAGATCGGCAAGTCGGTATCGGCTCTGCACGAGCTGGCCGAGGCACAGGGCCAAGCCGTGCTGCTCGTGCTGAGCGGTGGCGACGGCCAATACACCGGCGGCATGGATGAAGTGCGTGGTGAGTCCGATCAGCGCTCGTTCAGGATGGGCAGCGAGTACACCGACGGCGACGGTGATGGCATGCCCGATGCCAATGCGCCGGCGGACGATAACGTGGTCGACGCCGAATTCAAGGAAGTGCGTGCGATCGAGCAGCAGCCGCTGCAGGAAGAGCTGGACGCCGCCTATCAGGCCGGCCGCGATGCTGCTGCAGAAGGCAAGCCCGAGAGCGACTGCCCCGTGATGGCTGGCCCCCTTTGCATCGAGTGGGTGAAGGGCTGGAAGAACTGGCACGACGAACACCCCGACGAGGACCCGCTGTACACCGACGTCGAAAACTTCGTCATCGAGAAGCAGCGTGTGTCGATTACCCAGATCCAGCGCCATTTCACCATCGGCTACAACCGCGCGGCCCGCCTGGTCGAGCGCCTGGAAGCCAAGGGCGTCATCAGCGCGGCTGACGCAGACGGTCAGCGCAAGGTCCTGACGAGCACCGAAGACCACGAAGGGTAAGCAGCCATGCAGATCACCGCTATCCACGCCCGCAACTTCCTCGGCCTTCGGGCGGCCGACATCATCCCCGCCACGCCGGTGTCGCTGATCTGCGGCCCGAACGGCGCCGGCAAGTCCAGCCTGCAGGAAGCCGTCCGCCTGGCGCTGACCGGCGAAAGCGTCCGCGTCAGCCTGAAGAAGGAATACGGTCAGCTGCTGCACGACGGCGCAGAAACAGGTACGGTCGTCGTTTCCGCCGGCCCGCAGGCCAACAGCGTCGCCCTGCCGTCGGGCAAGCTGACCGCCGGCCTGCAGACCGACCCGCGCCTCCCCTACGTGCTCGACGCCCAGCGTTTCGCCAGCCTCGACGCCAAAGAACGCCGCTCGTTCCTGTTCGACCTGATGGGGCTGAAGCTCGGTACCGACCTGGTGCGGGAGCGCCTGGTGGCACGCGACTGCCAGCCCAAGAAGATCGAGGCGGTGCTGCCGCTGGTGCGCGCCGGCTTCGATGCCGCTGCCAAGGAAGCCCAGACCAAGGCCACGGCCGCCAAGGGCGCTTGGCGCGCCATCACCGGCGAGACATACGGCTCGGTGAAGGCTGGCGAGTGGATAGCCGCGGTGCCCGCCGGCGCGCCCGCGCCGGAAGATGTGAACGCCATGATCGTCGAGCTGCAGGCCGACATCGCCGAGGCGTCGACTGAAGCCGGCGACATGCAGCGCCAGCTCGGCGAGATGGACGCCGCCGCGCGCCAGCGCGCCAGCCGCGAGTCGAAGATGCGTGAACTGGCGGACAAGGCTGCTGGTCTGGCCAAGGCCCAGGAATCCGTAGACCGTGCGCAGGCCGAGCGTGACGATTTTCTGCCCAAGGTCGAGGCCCTGCGCGCGGCGGCCGGCGGAAAGGCTGTCGGCATGCCGTGCACGTGTCCCGAGTGCGGCGTGCTGTTGCAGTACTTGGCCGGCCAGCTGGCGCTGCGCGAGCCGACACAGGCGGACCCGGAAGCCGCCGGCCGCCTGCCCGAGTACGAGCGCAGCCTGACCGTGCTGGAAAACGCGCTGAAGAGCCGCATCGCCGAGCGTGACGGGGCGAAGGCCGCCGCCACGCAGCTCGACCTGCTGCGCAAGGACGCCGCTGCCGATGCTGGTGACGAGGATGCCGAGCTGCGCAAGACGATCGAGGGCCAACTGGCCAAGCTGCAGGAAGCCATCACGGCCACCGGCCAGCAGCTCGAAGCCGCGCGCGCTTCGCAGCGTGCCGCCGCACAGGCAGCAGAGCAGACCGCGAAGGCCGCACAGCACCACGCCGACGTGGTGGCGTGGGACGCCCTGGCCGAAGCCCTGGGCCCGAGCGGCATCCCTGCCGAACTGCTGGCCGAAGCCCTGGACCCGATCAACGACCGCCTGGCAGCCACGGCCAACATGACCGAATGGTTCCGCGTGGGCTTCGAGGCGGACATGACCATCACGGCCGGCCCGGGTCGCACGTACGCCCTGCTGTCCGAATCGGAGAAGTGGCGCGCCGACGCGATGATCGCCGAGGCTATCACCCATCTGACCGGGCTGCGCCTGCTGGTGCTGGACCGCGCTGACGTGCTGATCGGCGCCGAGCGCGACCGCCTGTTCTGGTGGCTCGATGACCTGGCCGTCGATGGCGCGATCGACACCGCCCTGGTGTTCATGAGCCTCAAGGCGCCGCCGGCTGGCCTGCCTGACGGCATCACGGCCTTTTGGATTGAGGACCACGAGGTCGGGACTGTGCGGGAGGCCGCGTGATGGTCAGCACCACCAAGATGATCCAGCGCCTGGAAGGCCTGCTGGGCACGAAAGACCTGACCGCATGGGAACAGGGTTTCGTTCGCTCGCTGGCCGCGCGCATGCATGCCGGCCAGGTGACGAAGCTCACCGGCGACCAAGTCGAAAAGCTCGACGAACTCCACGGGAAGCACTTCGCATGAACACCCAGCCGCAACGCCGGATCATCCGGCTGCCCGAGGTCTGCGAGCGCGTAGGCCTAGGCAAGACGGCCATCTACGGCCGCATCAAGGACCACACGTTCCCCTCCCCGATCAAGCTCGGCCGCGCGAGCGGCTGGGTCGAGGAAGAGGTGCAGCAGTGGGTCGACGAGCAGATCGAAGCCACGCGCGGGAAGCACTGATGTCGACAACCACTGCACTGGCCATCACCGTCGTGGCCGCGATCGCCTACATCGCCGCCAGCGTCTACGCAGCGCACCGCCAAGCGAAGTGGATGGCCGAGATGGAAGAAAAACTCAAGACCGGGGAACGGCTATGACCTGTGAACTAACTCCGATTCGCTTCTTTGAATCGCTGCCTAATTCCCTCGGCGTCCGATCGTATGTTCTCGGCGATCTCCAATGCCGCTACGTACTCGTCGGCGAAGAAGGCAGCCTTGAAGCTGGGGTCAATACCAGGAGCACTTGCCTTGTCATCAAGCACGCCCTGCAGCTTTTGCCAGAGACGCTTGAAGTTTCGCCTCAGAGAAATGAAGCGCTGTGCTGCCATAGCGTAAGGCAGGTCGTGCAAAGGAATGACTTCCAATGCACGGTCGAGGTCGTGATAGTCGATATCCCGGAACTGTTCAGCAAAGAACCACTCCGGGTCATATGTCGTTGGCTCATCGAAATTGAGATCTACGGCCACACGATTCGCGGTCTCCTCGACAGCAGAAACAATGGCCAGCGCACCTTGCCATTTCCGTTCCATTTGGATCGAGTCTTGCATATCGGCATGAGCCCGTGCTGCACTCAACTGGCGCTCTCCTATCCATACGGCACCAAGAATAGCGGCGATCGACCCGATCGCCTGCAGCCAACTTGCCATAAGTCCGGGATCGTAGCACCGGGTGCCAGCCGTCGTTGCACCGATGAACGAAATAAGAAGTACTGCGGCGATGCAAGCGAGCAGATTGCGGACAAAACGCCAGCCTTTCATGTCCCCCCCGTCGTTAGTCGAGTGCGAGGCATCCTAGCATGATCCACTACCACGGCATGCCCATCACGCCGACAACGGCAGCTGCCAAGGCAGTCTTCTCTGGCCACGCATTTGTGTCCTTCCGCTACCCAGAGCAACTGGGTATCGTGCTGGATGTTGCCCAGTCCTTCGCTGTCGACAACGGCGCCTTCAGCGCTTGGCGCTCTGGCACGCCGGTGAACGACTGGAACGAATACTACAACTGGGTGGCTGAGTTGCACCGCTATCCCGCCTTCGACTTTGCTGTAATTCCTGATGTGATCGATGGCGACGAAGCGGCGAACGACGCCCTGGTATCTGAATGGCCGTGGCGAGAGCGCGCGTCGTGGTTGGGAGCTCCGGTCTGGCATCTGCACGAAAGCCTGGAGAGGCTGGAAAGGCTTGCGCTGACATGGACGCGCATCTGCCTCGGCGGCTCGGGCGACTTCGCGCAGATCGGGACGCCGCGCTGGTGGACCCGCATGGCCAAGGCAATGGATGTCGTCTGTGACCGTGACGGCCGGCCAGTCTGCAAACTGCACGGCCTGCGGATGCTGGATCCGGAAGTCTTCAGTCGCTTCCCATTCGCCAGCGCTGATAGCACGAACATCGCGCAGAACGTGGGCATCGACAGCGCATGGCGCGGCACCTACACGCCGGCCAGCAAGGAATCACGCGCGGCCGTCATGCGCGAACGGATCGAGTCGCGACAGTCGCTGACCTTCTGGGAGCGGGTCGCCGCGCCGATACAGCGCGGTCTGTTTGGAGAAGCAGCATGACATTGCACTTCGACGCCAGTGTGGGTTCGGCCGGTAGCGATCGCGCTGAGCGTGGGTCAGCAAGGCGAGGCCGCATGAAGCTCGACCACTGCTACCAAGGCGACAGCCGCGACACGGCTTTACGTGGTCTCGGGCGGCTCCTCGCCAGTGAGGTCGAGATACTCCTCACGCGACATCTCGCCCTCCGTGACCATTTGTCGGGCAAGAGCGATTGCGTCGTCCAACTCCTCCTGAAGAGTCATCTTTCCCTG
>Ga0102589_1003715_pt1 | contig 15397 bp, 18 predicted proteins | sample AraplaMF_Col_mLB_FD_76858 | JGI IMG/M metagenome (GOLD analysis project Ga0102589, IMG submission 76858) | Arabidopsis root microbial communities from the University of North Carolina, USA - plate scrape MF_Col_mLB | ecosystem: Host-associated > Plants > Roots > Endosphere | place: USA... | reverse complement strand
TAATTGAAGGGAAATATCCTAATATTTCTAACCTTATTCCAAATGATTTTAAAACGATTATTAACGTAGATAGAAAAAAGATATTACAAGGTGTAGACCGATCAAGTTTATTAGCAAGTGAATGGGCCAATAACAATGTTAACTTAGAAATCATAAACGAATCCACAATTAAAATTTCTTCAAACGCTTCTCAAATTGGGCAAATATCCGAAAGGCAACAAATAGATGCAATTCAAGGTGAAAAACAATTAAATATATCTTTCGATGGGCGTTTTATGGTTGATGCTTTACGAGCAATAAAAGAAGAAACGATTACTTTAAGCTTTGGCGGTTCTATGAGACCGATATTGATTGAAGCAGGAGAACAATCTGCAGCAGTACATCTTATATCACCAGTAAGAGCTTATTAGGGATAGAGGAAGGAATTACATTATGTACAAGCAGACTTTTGTTTTATGAAATCATAAATCAATACATTATAAGAATGATGTATTAGTAAAGCAAACAGTTTACTAAATCCTACATAATATAATTCAATCATAGACAAAGCAGCAATGGTAATCTGAAATACAAAGCAAAATAATAATAACCTAAATATAAAAGCATAGATTAATCGATATGGGGTGAGTACGATGAAGAAAGTAATTGTTTTACTCATTGGTATAGTTTTAATTATTTTTGCTTTTTATCAATATAACAAAAAAGACTATGCAGCTAAAAGTACTAACTTGTATGTAGAAGACTTTAAAGGGGCAAATGATTCAATAAAAATACAATCTGCTATTAATAAAGCAGCGTCTAGTAAAATAAAAACCGTATTGCTTGATGATAAAAAGTATAAAATCACGTCACCAATCACTGTTAAAAAAGGTGTGAAATTATTATTTGGTTATGGATCACAATTTGTGGTTGAGGGAAACTTTAGAGTTCTAGAACTAGAGAAAAACGCATCCATTGAAGGAGCGTATATAGCTATTGACGATCCTAAATTTAACTCTGAAGTTATTCATTTAGACGGTAAAAATAAATATTATAACACTTGGAACAAAACACAAATAAAAGATATAAATATTATCAATTGGACGGAAACGAATAAAGGTACCGGAATTTCTTTATACTCCGCTGGAAAAGAAAATGAAATTTCGTTTGTTAACTTCGAAAACATTAAAATTGTAGGAATGGAAACCGGACTAAAATTAGTAGCAAAAAAACCGAGCACCGGACAAGCTTGGATAAATGCCAATCGTTTTATGAACTTTTCTTTAGAAGACTGTGTAAATATGATTTATATGGATAGTCAAGTAACTACGCCAAATGAAATTAGTGGGAATCAATTTACAAACCTTCAAATACAGCCTTCAAATAAAACAAAAAGCATTATAAAAGTAAGTGGTCAGTATAATGAATTTCATGGAATGGTGTGGGACTTACAGAAAATCAGTCACGAAAACGAACTCATTGAACTAACTGATAAAAGTATGAATACAGTGATTGAAATGTTCAGTGTACCAGCAAATAGAATTTTAGATAGCGGGAAATCAAATATAGTGAAATAAGTTTAAATACAGAAAAAGAGCGAATTCCTTATAAGAGAGTTCGCTCTTTTTCTATTTATAATTAAATTTCTCTCCACCAAGCTGTTAAAGGATAGTTTGTAGATTTTAACGTAATAGATTCGCCAATTTGAGGCGTTGTAATTTTAACTTCTAAACGGTTAGCTTCTTTCGTAACACGCTCTATCGGATCACTCCATTCGTGTAATGCTAATGTAAAAGCACCCCAATGAATCGGAAGAAGTAATTCTCCTTGTACATCAATATGAGCTTGTACAGTTTCTTCAGGCAACATATGAATCGCAGACCACCTCGGATCATATTGTCCGCATTCCATCAATGTAAGATCGAATGGACCATATTTATCACCAATTTCCTTAAAGTGAGGGGCATAACCGCTATCGCCACTAAAGAAAATTTTAGTCTCTTGACCAAGGATAAGCCATGAACACCATAATGAACAATCTCTATCTGTCATACTTCGTCCAGAGAAATGCCTTGCAGGAGCACAAACTAACTTAATATTATCAAATGTAATTTCGTCCCACCAGTTATGCTCACTAATTTTACTAGGTGAAACACCCCATTTAATAAGGTATTGTGCAACTCCGGTTGGAACATAAAAGTGCTTTGCGCGATCTTTTAACTGCGTAATACTTTTATAATTCAAATGATCATAGTGATTATGAGAAATGATAATCGCATCAATTTCTTGAAGGTCATCACGTTCTAAAGAAAAAGCACCACTATAACGCTTACTATTAAACAAAGGAAATGGGGAAGAGGCATCTCCAAACATAGGGTCTAATAACAGTTTTTTACTTTCTATTTTCAAAAGAGAAGCAGAATGGCCAAACCATGTAACACTCTCTAACGATTCATTATCTTTATTTGATAAAACGATAGGCAAATCCTTTATAGGACGCAGCTTTGATTTTATTTTAAAGTAATCCGTCATTAAACTTATAATATCTTTCGGTTTAAAACTCATATCAGTATGAATTTGATTTGTATATTTCTTATTCATTCGTTCTCCTTTTTACGATTAACAATTTACGTATGTTGTTATTGTGGCTATTTGTAGTTTAAACTATATTATTTTACCTTTCATCTAAATTGCCTTGTATTTCATAAATTTGTCAAATTCATTATTTGTATATATAAAATGTAAATCCTACAGCAGCTAAGACAAATATTAAGTACATGTAAATTGTTTTTATTTAGTAAATTCCTTCTTATACGTAACAAAGAACATATGTTTCGTTGTATGTTATAGAAGAAAATATGTCTCTAATAAAAGAAAGGAAGGAGAGGACGTAAGTGCACATAGAGCGAAAAAAGAAATCAAAATGTAAACTATCAAAATCTGAAATCATGCATTTGTATACTGAAGGGAAGAGCACCTCAGAAATCGCCATGCTCGCTAATGTGTCTGCAAGGTATATTCGTATGGTTTTATCAGACAATAACGTACCAAGACGCGCTATAGGGAGTTGGAAGAGAAAGTATGACATAACAGAAGATTATTTTAAAACGTGGTCAAACAATATGGCTTATATTTTAGGGTTTATAGCAGCAGATGGCGTTATACAAAAAGAAAATCAATGCGTCAGTATATCACAAAAAGAAAGTTATATTTTAGAAGATATAAAAAAAGAATTAAACACCAACCAGCCACTTTATCAAAACAAAAAAACAGACGTATATATGCTAAACATTAATAGCAAAACAATAAAAGACGACCTTATGAACATACATGGAATCATGCCATGTAAATCATTAAATATTAAATTTCCATTCGTGCCTGAAGAATATTTACATCATTTTGTTCGTGGATATTTTGATGGGGATGGTTACGTCAAGTATGAAACGTATACAGTAAACTTTGTAGGAGGATCATATAGCTTTATGAATTCTTTAAATCAGGTACTACAAAATCACAATTTACCAGCCGATTTACTAAATCAAAATAAACATTATCGCGTCATTTTAACCGGGAGAAAATCAATACAACTATTTTCAAATTGGATTTATAAAGACAAAGATATTTATTTGCATAGAAAATATGAAGAATTTCAGAAAGAAAGTCTAAGTCTAGATCAATTAAAAGATCGAAACCTAAAAAGAACCCAAGCTGCTGTTAAGCAGAGAAAACAAAATTTCCTTAAGGAATATATGAAAAATAAATGTATCGCTAAAACTTGTTCCATTTTAGAAATAAAGGAACCAACTTTTAAAAGTTGGTTAAAAAATGATAATCAATTTAAAAAAGACTATGAAAGAATTCATTCATTATAAAAATACAAAAAACCTTAGTATATCTATGCTAAGGTTTTTAATTTGAGATTATTAGAGGATACTTATTTTCGTTTATAGAAGTTAGTAAATACATAAATCTTACAATGAATTTACTAGTAAGGGAGGGGTTATGAAGTGTTTACTAATAATATTCCGGAGAATATATTACATACAGCTTATGAAGCTAAAATGATTTTCTCTGGAGATAATTCGCCATCTATAAAAATAAAAGGAACGAAACTTCAATATTTACTTGTAATGCTTCATCTTGGATCAGTAAAGATTTAGTCTTATTGTTTAATGAAAACGATAAATCTTTAAAAGAATACTTTGCCAGCAGCAGATACTCAAAAGAAATTACTTATGAAGAGTTTTTTATCTGGTGGTATCACTTTTTCTATACAAAAGTAACTGAAGAATTAATAAAACAAGGTGTAATTATAACAAGCACAAAAAAATCAAACGTACATAATCCATCAATAACTTTAAATTAAAGTGCTAATACACTTTTACAAATAGCAGCTAAATCGATAAATAATTATTAGTAAATAGAGGATAATCTGAAATCAAAACCTAACATTAAGAAAATGAAATGTTTAAAGGGGAGAAGAGCCTTGCAAAAGAAATTTATCAATCCAGAAACGATGCCACCAACTTTTGGATACTCGCATGTAGTCGAAGTTACAAACGCTAAACGAACAATTTACATATCTGGACAAGTAGCGATTAACACTGACGGTCAAATAGTTGGAATTGACGATTTAGCTACACAAACGCGACAAGTATTCGAAAATATTAAAAGTGCATTGGAAACTTCGGAATTAAAATTTAATGATGTAGTCAAATTAACATTTTTCTTAACAGATATTTCTCAAATGGCCATTGTGAGAAATATTCGAGATCAATACATTGACACTAATAATCCACCAGCAAGTTCAGCTGTAGAAGTTAGAAAGTTAATTAACGATAACTTATTAATTGAAATCGAAGCAATCGCTGTAGCAAACTAGTTATAAAAAAATATTCGTCATCATAATACAATTCGTTTAAAATGAACAGATTAAACGAATTGTATTTTTATTATTTAAAATCTAATTTATATCCGAAAATATTATTATCAATAGCTAATAAAGCGAATAAATACATAACCAATCACACATTACTAATTCGGTGGAAAAGGGGATCATAATAAACACAACTAAAATTTAGTAAGTTTATTACTTTTTTACAGTTAACATAATATATATTATAGGCAGTTATAGAACCAAAGTAATACCAGGTATCAAAACCCAAGTAAACTATACTTAATGAGACGAAACGGAGATTTTTGGTGAGATTTACATTAAATCTTATCTAAACAAATTCCTTCAGTTTTTATCGTTTTTATTTGTTATAAATTCATCACAGCAAATCTTAATCAATAATCGCTTAAGATTTAACGAATTAAAAACATTTTTGATTGGCAAGAAATTTTTATACAGAAAATTTATTTCTATACAAAATATAAATTAGTAATTTTATTTTATGTTTTACTTAATGAATTTATTGCTATTTGCACATGTTTTACAAATTTACATTATTTGTTGTTATTTAGGCTTGACTTTCATTACACTCATTGTTTTTTATTCTAGTTAACATAACGCTTATTTTTAACATAAAAAAATCCTCCTCACCTTCAGGAAGATTTTTGTTTGCTATTATTTTATTTATATCTTCTAGTAACAATCCCAATTGTAAATGACATTGGAAAAATCTAGATTTAACAAATCTTCCTTACGTATAAAGAAATTAGCAACGCCAGAATCTCCCCACATAATATTTAATGAATTGTCTGTATCGATTTGCAGCAATAATATGTCATGTTGCTGGTATTTTTCTTCCCATTCTCTCGGATCTGTCTGTGTGAAAAATGGATATCCACCAATTTTATGTCCTTGATCTTTACATAAATCATCATACAGTTCGCCTAATTCTGTATTATTTTCTTCATCAACAATTTCTTCCCAATCAATATCCTCACTAAACATCTTTTCAAATCGATAATCCCTTGACGTTACGGGTTGATAACCTAATTCAAACTTTAATTTCGCTGCTTCAGGTATGATAAAGTCCTCTAATTCTAAGGTGTTTAAATAACTAAAATCAGTAATAACCTTATTTAAATCTTCTATAATTGTAGAATGATAAATAATTCGAAAGTCTTTTTGGATTGTTGGATGATCAAAATCTGCTCCGTAAAGCTCATCACCAGCACTTACGAAAAACTGTAACATTCCCTTTTGAGGCATATATTCAACATGCGGAATTTCTTCAAAGTTTAACTGCGCAAGTAACATCATAGGTTGTCCGTTTGAGTCTTTAGGATGCTCTTGATCTATAGGTAAATACGGATATCCACCAAACTTACTTTCAAAAAGCGTTGTCTCTGCTTGCGTTCCAGACACTTTAACATACGGTTTCACACTTTCTTCTAAAATACTACGATACTGTTCTAGTTCTTTCGGAATTTGAAGTTGATACGTATTCTTCACTACATTTGCCTCCCTTTAGTAATGAATTGAAAATGCCTAACTTAATTATATAGTAAGCGATAGCTTAATTGAAAATCGTTAAAAATCCATTTTCACCCTCATTTTTTGCGCGCTTGGTGGACAAAGTAAATTATGTTCTAATACCTTTTTATTAATAGTTCGAATTAAGTCCGCTGCTTCTGCAGTATTTGTATTTTCTTTTAGTTTTTCTTTTAAATCATCAATTTCTTTTGAAAGCTCAATCCACCTAGGTAAAACATGATTATTTGCTAAAGTTCTATAAAGTTGCTTTTCAGGATTGTAAGAAAGATCTTTATCAAGATTAAGAGGTTTCCCTTTACCAGGTAAATTATCAAAAGCTCCTTTCTGTTCTGCTTGTTTAACGATAGAACTAATATGATCCACATACGTATAAGACCAAACTTTCTCATCTTTTACTAAAATCTCTTGTTTTTTTAGTTTTTTATCTAGTTCTTCTTGATTCATAGATTCTCTCTCCTTTTTATTTTCTAATGTCGTTTTTGTAAATTCTAATGCCCTTAATCCATCGAATAGCTTTTCTCGCCACCATACGCTATCATGTCCGCCTTGAAACTCTTCGTAAGTGGTTTGGCGTTTCATTTCTTCTAAAGCTTTATATAGCCGTCTATTAGCCGTTAAAAGAGGTTCGTTTTCGAGTTCACCTACTGCTATGTAAGAATGTAGATGAGTCGCATTAGAATATATTAATGAAATTTGATTTTCAATCCAAGGAATTGTATTTTCATAATTATCTTTTTTCCAATGTACGGATCCAGACAGTGACAACACATTTCCGAAAATATGTGGATTTTGAAGTGCTGCATAAAAAGCTGCTAAGCCACCAAGACTGAAACCAGCAATTGTTGTATGATTCTTTTCTTGATAAACGTGATACTTAGCTTGAATCCACGGAAGTAATTCCTTCGTTAAAAATGCATTCATTTTATCGTTATAAGTTAGCTCTTCTAATCGATCGACAGGATCTATAGCAACAGCAATACACGATGGGATTTCTTTTTCGTAAATTAAATAATTAAGTGTTTTTGTGATTGAAAGGTCATTAATGAATGAATTCCCATCAAATACAATGAGAAGTTCTTGAAGATGTGAAGTGTGAGAATAATCATGAGGCGTATAAATATGAATTTTGCGTGTGTTATTTAAAATCGAACTATAAAAAGAATATGTTTCAATCTTTCCGGATGGATAATCATTTGAAGGAAAACGACTGCTATACTGCACGTCCATACCTATATTTAACAAAGACGCTTTATTGGCACCTTCTCCAAATGTATTTTTATTAAATTGGTCTAATTGATACTGTTCACTACGCTTTATCCAATCATTTTCGAAAAAATCGTTTACTGAAAAATAGTACGTTGAAATAAAACTCTTATCCGTCCTAAACGTTGCATACCAAATATCTGTCTGTAACAACCGTGGTAGTTGATTTACAGACAGATCCCAACCAGTAAAACTACCGAATACATAAACGTTTTCCGTTTTTTGATCACCTAACCATATATACGTTATAAGCTTATACTGACTTTCTACAGGACATTGTTCTATTAGTGGCGTATGATTCAACTTTATTTCATGCAAAAAAGTATAAAGAGCTTTTTCATTTCCATTCTTTAAGTAATTTTTAAGCTTCTCTAACTTAGGACTGATTATTGTAGTCACCCCTCTTCCTCCTTTGTAGTATTCTATATGTAGTTTTTTCATTAGAATCCCTATATAAAAGTAGTCGTAAGTTATGCGTTTAGAGAAGTTATTGATTAGAAAAATAATCAATTGCTTGAATAGAAAGTTCCAATGATTTTATTCTTCTTTCTAAAAGAGTTCTTTGAGGACTCCCGAGCTTTGACTTAACATAAATCTTTTCAATTGATGGAAGCAAACCAATTAGAACATTTCGAGCGTCCGCTAAATCCTCTTGCGTGTAATGATGGGTTTCTTGATTCCAAATACTTTCTAACATAGCTAAGCCGATACTAGCTGCTTTGAGTCTTTTTTTCACTAAAGTAGTGATTGAGCCTTTTTGAGTCATCTGAGATAGTGCATTTTCAAGTTTACGGATTGTTGACTGTAAAGATTTAATTGATTCTACTTTATCTACATTTGATACGTTTTCCATATTAAACCTGTCCCTTCTTCGTTTCTAAATTAGTTTTCTTGATATTTGATAATACCATTTAGAAGCGAATTTTACTCGAAATATTTGAGTTGGACATGAATTGAAAGGAAAACGGCTAACAAACTTCTATCTCCTCCCTCACACATTCTCTATATGTACTTCTTTTTTCTCGTTAAAATACCTACATGGACAAGTTGTTAATATTGTATATTTTATGAACAAAAAACGTACAAGTAGCATAACTTGTACGTTTTTAAACAGTAAGGTAATAAAGTAATAGCTTTCGGGTCTTTTCATAATTCATGAAATCTCTATACAAAATGGGATACGTAACAATTTCTGTTTCTAGAAAACGATATTGCGGAAACCACTCGAAAAACGATATCCTTAGCCACTTTATTTGATTAAACACAATCTCCTGTTCATTATTATTAAGCACGTAACTTAAAGTACCTGCTGTATGCATCCAATAATAATTTAAATCAGCGCTTATACAATCATCTTCTTTAAACATATTATTAAAATCTTTTCGTATTTTTCGAATGTCACAATTCGGAAACGGTTTATACAGCAGACTAGGCATTTTCTGCAATTCATTAAAAATAACCCTTTTTCCTAACTTCAACTTTCCACCCCTTTATTTCTCTATCCAACTTAATAATTTTTCATAATGATATTGAGCATCTGTATAGCCAAGATTATATAAATTAACGAGTTTTTCTTTATTTCTCTCTATTCCGCTTATAGGAAGCTGTACGCTAGGCTGAATAACATAAAAATTATCTTTTTGTCCTATTTGGCCCATATAAGATATCGTCTCATTATAAAAACGATAATGTTCTACTAAAGATTGTGCGATATTCGGATATTTTCTATATAAAATTTTCGCTAGTCCAGAAAACTTATTTCGCTGCTTCTCATATCCTTCTGGCTTTGTCATAATAACGACGTTCTTTTCATAACCATCCGTTTGTGCTTTTAAAACTGGTATAGGATCAATAATCCCTCCATCTAGCAATTTTCGATTATCGTATTCTACAGCAGGTGCTATAAACGGGACTGAACTTGATGCACGAATGATTTTTAATATGTCATTACCGTGTTCTATTTTATTGTAATAAACTGCTTTTCCTGAATCACAATCAGTCGTTCCTATAACAAACTGTTCATTTGAATGTAAGAAAGTTTGAAAATCAAATGGCACAATTTTATTAGGTACTTCATCAAATAAAAAATCCATTCCAAATAATTCACGTTTTCGTATCAAATTTCGATAAGATATATAACGATGATCAGATACTAACTCTGTATTTACTTTTTTATTTCTTCCTTTTTGACGTGATAAATAAGTTGCTCCCATACATGCTCCGGCCGATACACCGACTACATAAGGAAAATATAAGCTCTTTTCCATAAAATATTCGAGCACTCCCGCAGTATATAATCCTTTCATTCCTCCGCCCTCTAAAACTAAACCGATATTTTTCATACTATATCCCTCTGCTTCTTTTTTCTTACTTACATGTTAGCATAAGATTTTAAGATGAGGTTATAAAAATGAATTGCAACAATAACCAAAAACTACTAAAGTAATATCATAATTTCTTAGTACATAGCATGGTACAATGTAATTAACACAATCCACAAATAATGGAGGAGGAACTTCCTATGGGTTTATTTAGCGGTATTTTAGGAAATGCATCAAATGCGAGTACAGAAAGTGTAGAACGTGATTTAGAGAAGATTATGCTAGATGATGAAAAAGTAGAGCATGCTTATAAATTAATTCGTGATTTAATCGTATTTACAAATCGTCGTCTTATTTTAGTAGATAAACAAGGGATATCAGGTAAAAAAACAGAGTATCATTCTATTCCTTATAAAAGCATTACACAATTTAGCATTGAAACAGCTGGGCATTTTGATTTAGATGCTGAGCTTAAGATTTGGGTATCTAGTTTGAGTACGCCAATTACGAAAGAATTTAAAGGCGACGATAGTGTTTTAAGTATTCAAAAAGCGTTAGTAACATATACGACAAAATAACGTCTTTTCGTATGTTTATTCATTTGTAAAATTACTAACCCGAGTATTTTGGAAGAATATGCATTATTTTTGTATATTTAATCTCAAATCACAGAAAAAGGTAAAGCGTATTTCAAATGCTTTACCTTTCTTTTTTGTAATAAATAAGTGTAGTTTTATTATTTAATTTCTTTATTACTTCTGTTCTTTTATACCCCATTTTTTCATATAGAAAACAATTTCTTTCTTCTTCTAAAATTGTAGCAAGTTCAAAACTCTGTGCTTTTGGAAACATCTCTTCGATTAAAATAAGTATCCTCTGTGCGATCCCTTTCCCTTGATAATTTGGATGAATAAACATTGGACTGATCCAAAATTTATTAGGTATTTCTTTTGATATGCATATCGCTCCAACAAGGTTCGAATCCAATATAATCTTATAATAGTTATTGCTAGGATTATTTATCCTTAAAATCGTTTTTTCAATAGATTCATTTGCTGGATTTGTATAATAGTCTTTATATTTATTTAATATAGGTTTACAAGAGTCTATTTGCATTTGAAATAAAGCTGCTGCATCATTTTCTATCGCCTTCTCTAAAATAATCTCCATGTTACCAGTTTAATCGTTTTCTTAATGACGTAATATGAGCTGTATGATGACGTCCGTGCCATGCATATAGTCCAATTGCAGCAGCAAGTTTTGTTTCGCCAGTTTCTGGATGATTAAATGTCTTTTCTAGATCTTCAAGTTCTAAAGAATATAATAGGTTAACCCATCTTTTATGTAATGAATCTAACATTACTAGTGAAACATCTACTGGTAATTTAGAATCAGGTAATTCTGCCCACTTTTCTTCTTTATACGGTTTAATCGTTGGATTCTTTTCTGTTAGTGCTAATTTAAAGCGGATATAGCTATTCATATGACTATCAACAACATGATGAACTACTTGACGAACTGTCCATCCACCAACGCGATACGGTGTATCTAACTGCTTCTGATCTAAATCTTTAATTGCCTTTGTTAGTTCATTAGGTAAATCTTCAATTTCTTGAATCCATGTATCAATCATTTCTTCCGTTATAGGACGTTTGTATGTAAATTGGCCAATTGGATAACGTAAATCATTCATGTATAAGTCCCCCTTATTATAAGCGCGAAGTATTTCTCCATATATAATGTACAAACTTCACATATTCCCCGTTTAATTCTATAGAATTTGTATCTACTTCGTTATGATAAGAAAAAAATCCGCTTTTTTCTAGTACAATTTGAGATGCGAGATTATTAGTAGTTGTTTTAGCAAGAACCTCATTAATTTCATTATTTTTCGCCACGTCTAACACTAATTTTACAGCTGCTGTTGCAACTCCTTTTTTCGTAAACTTTTCTCCGACTCGATAACCTAACGAGCTGCTTCGAGTTTCTGTATCTATATCTACTAAATTTATTCGTCCTACAATTTCTTTTTCTTCATTACGAATTAAATAAAAGTAAGAATCTCCATCAGCCTGTTCTATTAATAAATCATCTAGTAGTTTTTGAAAATATTCAAACTCAAAATATTGCGAGCCACGATTTGGTACCATTGTTTCAAAAAAAGATTTATTCGTAAGTTCAAACGTAAATAAATCCTTAGCATCTTTTTTCTTTAATAGTTCTATGTATATTTTCATCTTAACTACTCCTTCTATATCTACTAACTGTTATATATTCTTTTTCAACCAACTATTTTCCTTCTATTTCTTTCGCTTCAGTAATACAGCGAGTAGCACTTTCGGATGAAACAAGTGAAATGGACTACGAATTAAATTCATCACTCTTACTAAACGAATATAAACGTCAGAATCACTTGCAGATAGTTGATAAATTTGTTTCGTATACCATAGCTGAAACTTTTGCTTTATCGTTAATTCTCTCTTTAACTGAGGATGACGCGATATCTCCGTTGTAGTCATCTCCCATGGAGTTTGTATGATATGAGCAGTCTCTTTATAAAACTGCTGTGTAAATGCTTTATCAAGTTTTTGTTTTCTTTGTAAAAGTACCTGTAATTGGTGAGCTTCTATAGCAGCGACTGAAATACCTTGACCGAAAACAGGATCGAAACGACAATGTGCATCCCCAACAACTAACAATCTTTTAGGTAGATTATCTACTAAATCAAATCGCCTACGTACTTGATGTGGAATTTTGTACGTTTTGATATTTGAAATGGCTTCAGCTTTATTTAGAAAATCAGTAACATTAGAGATTGATAGGTTTTCAGCAAAATTATTAAATTCTTCATCTGTTTGAGGTGCTTTTTCATTTGCATATCCACTGAAAGTAACAAAATAACGATTATCCTCAATCGTTTGAATAAGAACGCCATACGGATTCTCAGGGAAACTTGGAGACATTAGCGTATTACAGTAGTCTAATTTCTCATTTTCTTTAAGTTTAAACATTCTAGTTACGTAAAATAAATCAATATGCACTTTCTCTTCTAGTACTTCGATATTGTATTCACGTAACCATGCTATACTTTTTGAACCGAACCCACTTGCATCAACAACAATATCCGCTTTAATTTCTTTTTGTGTGCCCGTCTTAAAACATTTAGCTTTTACTCCATATACTTTGTTACGGTTTTCATCTATTAATAACCCTTCAATCAATGTCTCATATTTAATAGTAATATTAGAAACCTGATCTATTCGTTTTTGAATATGCCATTCAAGCAAAAATCTACTTTGTTGAATCATATGTACTTCTCCTGTGAATGGTTGTTTCCATAAACCAAATTGATGCCATTTTAAATCACGAGTAAAGTTATTTACGACACTACCTGCTTCTATTAATTCATTAGTGATAGTAGGAAACAATTCCTCAATGGCTTGTTCTCCACCTTTTAATAACACATGAGGATGATTACTTTGTGGAACCCTTTTTCTCGAAGCCTTTCCATCCCATTTTTCACCGGCTTCTATAATGATTACTTCTTGAAAAGTAGTTGATAATGCTTTTGCTGCGAGTTTTCCTGCGATACTTCCGCCAATAACGATAGCTTTATTAAACATATTTTCCTCCTTAATGAAAAAAGACCCTGCCTTGTATGAATGAAACAGGATCTGTTACTAAACTAAAACACTTGAGTATATTGCAACGTTAAAATTAAAATACCTAATCCCCATACGTAATACGCGAATACTTTTAAAGAGTGACGTTTTAAATATTGAATCATCCATGAAACGGCTATGTAACCGAAAAATGCTGCTGATAACGTCCCGACAATTAAAGATGTACTAGAAATAGATTCTGCTTTCCCTTGATAAACATCTGCTAATTGCAAAATAATAGCCCCGATAATGGCTGGAGTTGACAATAAAAAAGAAAAGTAAGCAGCAGTTTCGCGGTCTAACTTCCTCCATAATGCTGCGACGATTGTCATTCCAGAACGAGAAATTGCCGGAAAAATAGCAGCTGCTTGAAAGGAACCTATAATTAATGCATCTTTATATGTAATGTCATCCATTTTTTTACGACCATTCCTTTGTTTGTCTGCCATGTAGAGAAAGAATCCTGTCACTAAAAACTCCAAACCAATAGTAATACCGGTTTTTGAAATATCCTCAAAGAAGTCTTTAAATAACAATCCGATTACGACTGCAGGTATCGTCCCGACAATAAGTAGTAGCATTAGTTTTGAAAATGGATTTTTAATTAAATATATAAATTCTTTCTTGTAATAAATAAACACTGCAAGTAAAGTCCCTATATGCAACATCGTATCTAAAAATAATCCCGCTTCATCTAATTGGAACAAATGTCTTCCTAAATAAAGATGACCTGTACTACTTATCGGTAAAAACTCTGTTAAACCTTGTATGATCCCTAATATAAAAGCTTCTAACCAATTCATGATGGTCCCCTTTCTTGTTTGCTTGTACCAATATATGAGGGTTAAATTTTCGATATGAAAAAAACTATATTTCTCTATGAATTTACTTTTAATTTATGGATATATATGTGAAAAGGAGTGAGAAGGGTTACTATGTGGCAACATACGAAATTCGGCAATGTATTACTATGGGCAGGACCTATCCTTGTGTTTATAGGGTTATGTATGACAAATGTTATTTCTGATATTCCTATCTTTGAAGGAAAACATAAAACGATTGGAATTGTACTTATATGTATAGGTGTATGCTGTTTTATTGTGGCTAATCATTTAAAAAAAGGAGAAAAATATGAGGACTAATTTTAAATAAAAAAACAATCCCAGTCTTTATGCTAGGATTGTTTTTTGTTACTTATTTATAGAATACTTTATCAACGTTATATTTTGCTTTATATTCATTAATGATATATGTTTCGTATATTTCTCTTTCTGTTGGATCTTCTACGATACATGCATCAATGCGGTATACTTCATCACGGTGATTTTTAATTGGTGAAACATTGTCTTCAAAATGCTTCTTAATACGTTGTCTAATTTTACGAGCTTTACCTACGAAAAGAAGTTCGTCATTAATATTGTAAAACATAAAAATGCCGCCTTTATCTCTAGGGAACAAGTGGAAATCAATAAAACCATTAATTGGAGTAATTATTGGCTCGTCTCCTTTAATAACTTGTTTACGTTCAGTAATCGAAACATCAGCTTCAGGAATATTAATTTTAATCAAGTTCATTCACGTCCTCTTTTATTATAAAGATAAATAATAGCATACCTATGTAAGAAAAGCTACGTTCAGAGGCATATTTCATTTTATAATTCAAATATTATAGGAGTATCATGTAAACTCTTCTTCCAAATCAAATGATCACTTGATTCTCCCCAATA
>Ga0102589_1003711_pt1 | contig 15408 bp, 12 predicted proteins | sample AraplaMF_Col_mLB_FD_76858 | JGI IMG/M metagenome (GOLD analysis project Ga0102589, IMG submission 76858) | Arabidopsis root microbial communities from the University of North Carolina, USA - plate scrape MF_Col_mLB | ecosystem: Host-associated > Plants > Roots > Endosphere | place: USA... | reverse complement strand
TTGGTTACTGCCTTGCAGATGGAATTGAACCTCTTATTGAACGTATTCAAAATTATTATTTTGCTCCATCTCAACAGGCGATTATCGTAGCGCTTCAGGCTGCAATCCAACGTTACTGGGATAATGTAAATCAAAAAATTACATAGCGTTTGGTTAGAATAAAGTGAGAAGACAACCTCTTTTCATGGTCTTATTAAAACCAAGCAGACACACACGCTTTACAAAGAGTGGGGACATCCCTGTTTCTTTGGGGAGTCATTGTGTCCTGCTTGGTTTTTTTCGTGTAAAGCGCTGTGAAATATAAAAAGAAAAGGAGGAAATAAAATGAACAAAATCATCACGCGCGAAGAAGCAGTAGGAAAAATAACAGATGGCGCACGCATTATGGTAGGTGGATTTGGTCTTGTTGGAAGCCCGCTTAGCCTGATTGAAGCAATTGCCAAATCAAATCTTAAAGATTTAGAGATTATTAGTAATAACCTCGGTGAACCTGGAAAAGGATTAGGTGTATTAGTTCAAAAAAAACAAGTAAAAAAAGCCATAGGGTCTTATTTTACTTCTAACCCTGAGGTTGTACACGCTTATCAAAAACAAGAACTTCAAGTAGAGCTCATCCCGCAAGGAACAATGTCCGAGGCTATTCGAGCAGGAGGAGCAGGCATAGGTGGGTTTTACACGCCTGTTAGCGTAGGGACTCAGCTCGCTGAAGGAAAAGAAGAACGAGTGTTAAAAGGAAAAAAATATGTTTTGCAAGAATCGCTGCACGCAGATGTAGCGCTTATAAAGGCTAAAAAAGCAGATCGACTCGGAAATCTTATTTACAGCAAATCAGCAAGAAACTTTAATCCCATGATGGCAACGGCTGCTGATATCGTGATTGTTGAAGTAGAAGAAGTGGTTGAAGTTGGGCAGATTTCTCCTGAAGAAATTATCACTCCTCATTTATACGTTACTTATATCGTAGTGAAAGGAGAAAAATAAGATGAACGTCAAACAATATATTGCTGCGCGTGCGGCAAAAGAGCTTTGTCACGGAGATGTAGTGAACTTAGGGATAGGGATTCCTACTTTGGTTGCTAATTATATTTCACCCGATGTTCAGGTGTTTTTACATTCAGAAAACGGAATTCTCGGCGTTGGTCCTACTCCTAAAGAAGCTTATGTAGATCCAGAACTTGTGAATGCGGGGAAGCTTCCCGTCACGGTCTTGGAAGGTGCCTCATTTTTTAACAGCGCCGATTCTTTTGCGATGATACGCGGAGGTCATGTGAATGTATCGATTCTTGGAGTGCTTCAAGTAGATGAAGCAGGGCGAATTGCGAACTGGGCTGTTCCTGGGAAAAGTGTTCTTGGCGTAGGAGGAGCAATGGATTTATTAGAAGGATCAAAAAAAGTTATTGTGACGACTCTTCATACGAATAGTCAAGGAGAGTCAAAGCTAGTTGGGGAGTTAACTTATCCGCTTACTTCAGAGCGACGAGTCGATATGATTATTACGGAATTAGCTGTCTTTTCGGTAACAGACCTTGGTCTTGAACTTCTTGAAACAGCTCCGGGTGTTTCTTTAGAGACAGTGCAACAAAAAACGCAGGCTTCTTTTCGCGTCTCTAAATTATTTAATAAAAACAATGAGGTGACAGCATAATGGCAGTGATTGTAAATGCATTTCGAACGCCTATTGGAAAGTTTGGCGGTTCGCTTGCAGATACGCTTCCGGAAGAACTAGTCTCTCTTGTGATGAAAAACAATTTGTCTTCAGCCGGATACACGTCAGAGATTGTTGATGAAATTATCGTCGGACAAACGAAACAAAGCGCTCATGCTCCTAATATAGCAAGAGTAGCCGGGCTGAAAGCTCAATTCTCTGAACGTATTCCAGCTTATACGGTGCACCGCCAGTGCGGCTCAGGTATGCAGGCTGTAATGAATGGAGCCATGTCCATTTTATCGGGTCAAGCCGAAGCGGTATTAGCCGGAGGAGTGGAAAGCATGTCTCAAGCACCGCACTATACGGTAGGCACTCGTTTCGGTTTTCACGTTGGTGATTTAACACTCTATGATTCTAATACAGAAAGTCAGTCAAAATCACAGCCTGAAACGTTATACGGAACGTTTACGATGGGACAGACGGCCGAATGGCTCGCTGAAAAGTATAGCATTAGCCGAGCGGAACAAGATGAGTTTGCTTTTTATAGTCAGGAAAAAGCTAGGCGGGCTATAGAACTTGGTTTGTTTGAAGAAGAAATTATCCCGGTACCTGTAAAAGAAGGAAAAAAAGGTATGAGGCATTTTGCAACAGATGAATTTCCTCGTCTTACTAGCAAAGAAAAGCTTGGTGCGCTTAAGCCTGTTTTTCAAAGTAATGGAACGGTGACAGCCGGCAATTCATCCGGCAGAAACGATGGCGCTTCAATGATGCTGTTGATGTCGGAAGAAAAAGCTGAGCAGCTTGGATTAACGCCTATGGCAAAGATTGTGTCGTTTGCCGCAGCGGGCGTCTCTCCAAAGGAAATGGGAATTGGCCCCGTTTCTGCTTCGCAAATTGCTTTAAATAAAGCCGGTTTAAGCTTAGGTGATATGGACTTGATTGAATTAAACGAGGCATTTGCCGCTCAAAGTATTGCTTGCTTAAGAGAATGGGACATCACATCAGAAAAAGTGAATGTAAACGGAGGAGCGATTGCGCTTGGACATCCTTTAGGGTGCTCCGGGGCAAGAATTATCACAACTCTGTGTCATGAGCTTCACAAGCAAAAAAGACGATACGGCCTGGCTACTATTTGCGTTGCAGGAGGGTTAGGAATGGCGATGGTGGTGGAAAGATGGACGAAATAAAAAGAGATTATGTTTTTCATAGAGATTTAACAAAAAAGTATCCAATGATTACGCATGGTGAAGGAAGCTACTTAATAGATGAGCAAGGAAAAAAGTATTTAGACGGCTGCTCCGGCGCCGTGGCGGCAAACTTAGGGCACGGCATTGCGCAAATAGCCGAGGCGATGGCTGAGCAGGCAAAAAAAGCGGCGTTTGTCCATACATTACGTTTTGAAACGGATGTTTTGCATAAACTTGCAGGTGTCATTGGTAAAATGGCGCCACCTCATTTAAACAAAGTCTATTTTACATCAGGGGGATCAGAAGCAAATGAAAGTGCATTAAAATTAGCAAGGCAATATCACAGAGATGCCGGAAAGATGCAAAAACACATCGTAATCGGAAGGTGGCAATCCTATCACGGAAATACGATAGGCGCACTATCAGCTGGAGGAGATGTAAAAAGACGATATCCGTATACACCTAATCTTTTACATTTTGCGCACGTTTATTCTCCTTATTGTCATCGCTGTCCGTATAATCGCAATCAAGAAGACTGCGTGGCAAATCAAAACTGGAGCTGTGTCACTGATATTGAACGAACCATTTTAGAGATCGGTCCAGAAAATATTTCAGCATTTATCGCAGAGCCCATCGTAGGAAGTCAGCAAGGAGCTGTTGTACCTCCGCTTGACTATTTCAAAAAAGTACGTGAGCTCTGCAGCCGATACGACATTCTTTTAATTATTGATGAAGTTATGACAGGCTTTGGGAGAACAGGAACTAATTTTGCAGTGGAACAATTCGGAATCGAACCGGATATTCTAACGTTTGGTAAAGGAGTTTCAGCAGGGTACGCTCCTTTAGGAGGAATGATTGTCCATGACAGTCTGATTCAAGGACTGTTAGAAAATAGCAGCGGGAAATTTCTTCATGGCTACACGTACAGCGGACATCCTGTTTCGATAGCGGCAGGACTTGCTGCTTTGGATATATATGAAGAAATGAATATTCTTCAAAACGTAGAAGCTCAAGGCGCGTATTTAATGGAATGTATAGTAGCTCTGCAGCGCAAGCACCCTTATATTTCAGATATTCGCGGCCGCGGGCTTTTAATCGGATTAGAATTAATGAAAGATGCTAGTCAACAAGTATTTTTCAATCCAAGTGAAGCAGCCAGCGAAAAGCTCAATGAAATTTGTATGGAGCTTGGAGGCGTGTTTTATCCAGGATCCGGATCTATAGATGGACATAAAGGAGAACATATGATTATCAGTCCTCCTTTAAATATAACGAAATCAGAAGTTGATGAAATAGTGAGATTGCTCGATCATGCATTTTCTATTTTTCATCAGCACATAAGAAAGGATGAGTCATATGAAAGTGCAAAATAAAACGGAAGAGCTTCAAATCAAAGGAAAAAAACATTTATCACCGGTGATGACAAGAGTAACAGAGCTTGTTATTGAAAAAGCGCACGGTGCTAAATTCTGGACAGCTGATGGAACGGAATATATTGATTTTGTATCAGGAGTAGCCGTTAATGCAGTGGGCCATACACATGAAAAGATGGTAGAAGCGATTAAAAAACAAGCAGATCAACTGCTTCACCTCGGTTTAAATTACGGATACTACGAAACAGCTGTGAATTTGGCAGAAAAACTTGCGCAAATTACGCCAGGAAACTTAGATACGGTTTTCTTTTCAAACTCAGGCGCAGAAGCCATTGATGGAGCACTTAAGTTAGCAAAAGCGGCCACTGGCAGACCAGCGATTATTGCTTTTGAAGGTTCTTTTCACGGCCGTACATTAGGAGCTACAGCTATTACGGCTTCAAGCTCCAAGTACCGAAGCTACTACGAGCCAATTTTAGGAGAAGTGTATCACGCGCCTTATCCGTATCCAAGTCAGCTTCCTAATATTGACGAGGAAGAAGCGGAAGCATATTGCTTAAATCAACTGCAAAAGCTGTTCGAACTGCGAGTGGATCCTTCACGCGTAGCGGCGATTGTAATTGAGCCAGTCATGGGTGAAGGAGGCTATTACCCTGCTCCTTCTAGCTTTTTACGCGCACTGAGAGACATAGCGAATGATTATGGTATTCTGCTTATCTTTGATGAAGTGCAAACGGGATTCGGTCGCACTGGAAAAATGTTTGCCGCGGAACATGCTGGAGTCACACCAGATATTTTAGTTTTAGCAAAAGCTCTTTCCGGTGGTATGCCACTAGGAGCGATTGTAGCAAGCCGAGAACTACATGAGAAATGGCCAACAGCTGGACATGGTTCTACTTTTGGTGGGAATCCAGTATCGTGCGCAGCTGCTTTAGCTAATATTTCAATCATCGAAGAAGAAAAGCTTGTAGAACGCAGTGAAAAAGTGGGTGCCGATATTGTGAAACGTCTTCAGCATTCTATCGGACATTTACCGGCTATTAAAGAGGTTAGAGGAATTGGTATGATGATTGGCATTGAATTTCATGTTGAAACAGCAGCTGCTTATGTCCCTGTTATTAAATCAAAAGCGCTGGAAAGAAGATTGCTTATCATGAATTGTGGAGTCAAAGGACAGACCATTCGCTTAATGCTGCCGCTAAATATCGATAAAGACGTGCTGGATCAAGGGCTTTCTTTATTAGAAGAAGTCATCACAGAAGCAGTCTCAATTAACTAGCTTTTTAAATGAAAAGGAGGGTAACAATATGAGTCAAACTAAAACCGAACTGCTGCAAGGAAATTTATATATTAACGGCGAGTGGGTAAGTGAAGAGAAGCAAACCTACTTTGAAAGTATAAACCCTGCAACACAAGAGCTCGTCGGAACGTGCGCAGCCGCTACGGCTAGTCAAGTCGATGCTGCGGTAAACGCGGCTAGCACAGCCTACAACCACTGGAAAAATACATCTATTCCTGAACGTGCAGCATTTTTAACAAAAGCAGCTTCGCTTTTTGAAGACAGAAAAGAAGAGCTAGCTCAAGTGATGACAAAAGAAATGGGAAAACCGCTAACAGAATCCATAGGGGAAGTTGATGTCGTCATTGCAACAGCTCAGTATATGGCAGGAGAAGGAAGACGCTTGTTTGGCGAAATAGTGCCCGCTGGCTTTCCTGACCGGGATATAAAAATGGTTCGCGAACCGCTTGGAGTTGTGGCATGTATTACACCTTGGAACTTTCCTGTTTCTCTCGCTTCCTATAAAATGTTTGCCGCTTTAATCGCTGGCAATACGGTTGTTTGGAAGCCGGCTTCAGAAGTGGCGCTCTCAGCCAAGATTTTTATGGAAGTATTGCACGCTGCGGGGCTTCCAAAAGGAACAATTAACTTGCTTACAGGATCGGGTAGAATCGTTGGACAAAGACTTGCTACACACTCTGAAGTGAAAATCATCTCATTTACAGGTTCTACGGAAGTTGGTCAGCAATTAGCAGAAATGAGCAGCAAAACCTTAAAGCGTATTTCTTTAGAGCTAGGAGGAAAAAACGCGGTTATCGTATTAAAGGATGCCGATCTGGATAAAGCAGCAGAAGGAATTGTTAAATCAGCATTTACGACCACGGGGCAGCGCTGTACCGCAGCTAGCAGAGTCATCGTGGATCGTTCAGTAAAAGAAGAGCTGTTGAAAAAAGTAATAGCTCTTACAGAAGAAATGAAGATTGGAAATGGTCTTGAACAAGGAGTTGTGATAGGACCGCTTGTTAATGAACAGCAGTGTCGTTTAGTAGAAGATTACGTACAAAAAGCGGTAGAGGAAGGCGGGAATATTGCGCTTGGAGGTCGTGCTTTATCAGAATTAGGGACTTGTTATTACATGCCTACAATCATCGATAACGTCCATTCGAATCACACAATTGCTCAAGAAGAGATTTTTGGCCCCGTGCTTGCTTTTATTGAAGTAAATGGCTATGAAGAAGCAATGAGCGTCAATAATGGAACGATGTACGGACTTTCCACTTCTATTTATACAAGCAGCTTACATTACGCCAGCCGAGCAGCCAAAGACGCTGTTAGCGGATTAGTCTATATCAATAACGGAACATCTAATGCTGAAATGGGAGTAGCATTCGGAGGAATGAAAATGTCTGGCAACGGCCACAGAGAAGTTTCTCATCATGCATTTGATGTGATGACAGAATGGAAGTCTGTCTACACCAACTATTAATCTCGCACCTTAGCGAAAAGGAGGAGCACATGTCTTCATATCGCATTGGCATTGCCTTTTTTTATCATGAATCTCACAGCTTTAGTCCATTAAAAACAGAAATAGAACAGTTTGTACAAGAAGGATATTTTGTTGGAACGGAAATATATAAAGCATACTCAGGAACCAAAACAGAAGTAGGGGGATTTTTGGATGTGTTAAAGCAAGAAGAGCAAGTAGAGATCGTTCCCCTTGTTTGTGCAGCTGCAGTTCCGTCTGGGGTTGTATCTTCGGCGGCTTATTACACAATTGAAAAGCAAATGCTGCATGCGCTTACTCACGCCGGCCCGCTAGATGGCTTATTAATTGCTTTGCACGGCGCAATGGTAGTAGAGCATCTTTTCGATCCTGAAGCTCATTTGTTAGGTCAAATAAGAAGCTGTATAGGAAATAACGTTCCTATTGCTACTACGCTCGATATGCATGCAAATGTCAGTGAAGATATGCTTACGTACACGCCGCTTCACTTTGGTTTTAAAACATATCCTCATGTTGATATGTACGAACAAGGAGTGAACGCTGCGCGAGCGCTTATAACACAAGTAAAAGAAAGCGCTATCTATTATGCGTCTTTAAAGAAATTGCCTATGCTTTTGCCCTCAATTAATATGCGAACAGCAGAAGGCCCTATGAAAAAAATGATTGACCTTGCTAAGCAAGCTGAGCAAGAAGAAGACGTATACAATGTTTCCATTTTTGGAGGCTTTCCGTATTCTGATATTCCAATTGCGGGAGCAAGCGTGCTCGTAACAGCTTTGAATCCTGACACAGCAGAAACAACAGCAAATACACTAGCTTCTCAGTTTTTGAGTATAAAAGAAGAATTTATAGTCGATTTGCCTACCGTTGAAGAAGGTCTGCAAACAGCGTTAAAACTATCCAACACAAAGCCGACAGTGCTCGCAGATATAGCAGATAATCCTTTAAGCTGCGGAAGCGGCGACACAACAGAGCTTTTGGAATACATGTTGAAACTAAATATGCCGGGAACTTTGTTTGGAGGTCTTTATGACCCCGACTCTATCAAACACTGCGTGCAGGCGGGAATAGGGAATTACGTCTCTCTTTCCTTAGGAGGAAAAGTTTCTCCTGAGTTCGGAAAGCCCGTTGAAGTTGAGGCGAAGGTCGTTGCTTTGTCAGAAGGTGAGTTTTACAATTCGGGACCGTTTAATCAGCATTTAAAAGTAAATGTAAAAGGTGCAGCTCACATTCAAGTAGGAGAATTAGACATTTTGCTGATTGGAAGGCCGGTATCAGCCAATGATCCTGAACTTTTTCGCCATATTGGCATTGAGCCAGCGACGAAAAAAATCATTGGTTTAAAAGCTAAAAATCATTTCAGAGCCGCTTTTGAACCGCTTGTAGGATCTATCATCTATGTGGATGCGCCAGGCGTAGCGTCAAATCGCTTAACGACCTTTAAGTATCAGCACATTCCAGAACCAATATGGCCGCTGCAAGATGTCAAGTATGAAAGTGAAAAAAGGAGGAAAGAAAAATGGATGCATTAAAAGAGCAGTACTATATCGAAGTCCCAGAGTCGTTAAATCCTGAGCAGCAAAAGATGATGATCGAACTTGAAAAAGATGCGTTTCCGGGCATGGGAGCCGTTGATGAACAGACGCTTGTACCTTTAGCGCGCTACGGAAAGCTCATTCAATATTTCCAAGAAAATGACGCAAGGCCGATTGCCATTTGCGAGCTGCTTCGAGATTACAAAGATGTCACAAAAGCTTATATCTTTGGGTTCTACGTCCGCTCTGATAAACAAGGAAGCGGAATTGGACAGCTGTTCTTAGAAGAAATATTTTCGATTCTACAAAAAGATAGTTTTGAAAGCGTTTGTTTGACTGTGAATGTAAAAAATGAAGGCGCTGTTAAACTGTATAAAAAAATGGGCTTTACCATTAAAGAAACGCGAGCAGGAGAGTTTGGCGAAGGAGAAGACCGCTATTACATGGTGCGGTCAATTTCTTAGTAGAACATCTATTCAAAAAATGAACTTTGGAGGGAATATAAAATGAAAAATACATTGTATAAAGCAAGCAGACATTGGAAAGAAATTGAGCTTTGGAAAGATGTAACGGACGAGCAGTGGAACGACTGGGTATGGCAGCTGACAAACACGATTAAAACATTGGAAGATTTAAAGAAAGTGATCAATTTAACACCTCAAGAAGAAGAAGGCGTTAAAATTGCAACCAAAACGATTCCGTTAAACATCACTCCTTATTACGCATGGTTAATGGATGAGAATGATCCGAAATGTCCAATCAGAATGCAGTCCGTTCCTATTTCAGAAGAACTGCATAAGACAAGGTATGATTTAGAAGATCCGCTTCATGAAGATGAAGATTCACCGGTTCCTGGCTTAACGCACCGTTATCCCGACCGCGTGCTGTTTTTAGTTACAAATCAGTGCTCTATGTACTGCCGCTACTGTACAAGAAGACGTTTTTCAGGACAAATTGGCATGGGCGTTCCAAAAAAACAGCTGGATACAGCTATTAATTACATTGCTGCCAACCCTCAAATCCGTGATGTATTAATTTCCGGAGGAGACGGCCTATTAATCAATGATAATATTTTAGAATATATTTTGAAAAATTTGCGCGATATTCCGCACGTAGAAATTATTCGTATCGGTACAAGAGCACCTGTGGTGTTCCCTCAGCGTATTACAGAAAACCTGTGCAATATCTTAAAGAAATATCATCCGGTTTGGCTGAATACGCACTTTAACACATCAATCGAAATTACAGAAGAATCAAAGCGTGCATGTGAAATGCTTGCGAACGCGGGAGTTCCAGTTGGAAACCAAGCGGTTATTTTAGCTGGAATCAACGACAGCGTGCCAATCATGAAGCAGCTTATGCATGATTTAGTAAAGATTCGCGTGCGTCCTTATTATATTTATCAATGTGATTTATCAGAAGGAATCGGCCATTTCCGTGCGCCAATCAGCAAAGGGCTAGAAATTATGGAAGGACTTCGCGGCCATACGTCCGGCTATGCAGTCCCTACATTTATCGTGGATGCTCCTGGAGGAGGCGGTAAAATTCCGCTGCAGCCAAACTACATTATTTCTCAAAGCTCCAATAAAGTGGTGCTTCGAAACTTTGAAGGTGTTATTACATCTTATCCGGAGCCGCAAAATTACCAAAGTGGCAGCGCAGAAGAATTTTATAAAAAAGTATATCCTGAAGTGTTTGAAAAATTTGAAAGCAACGGTGTTCTTTCAATTATTGATGATACAAAGTTCAATTTAACGCCAGAAGGTCTAAATCGCCTTGATCGCCGGAAAACGTATGACCAAAATCCAGAGCACAGCTCTTTGAAAGACAAGCGTGAAAAGCGCGATCAATTAAAAGAGAAAAAATTTGAAACGCAAATGAAAAAATACGAAACGGCGGGAGCGAAGGAGGAATAATATTGAAGTGCCAATGGTGCGAATCATATGAAGCGAAAGAGACGGATGCAACGGTTTATTGGGAGCTTCCTGACGGTACAAAAGCCATAGAAATTAAAGAGACGCCTTCCATTACATGTTCAGAATGCGGAATTACGTATCAAACAGATGAAACGGTTGGACACATTGAAGATCAACTGTTTTTAATCAACACCTCTGCCTTAGAAAAAAGTGTAACGTACGAACAGCTTATGAGCCTGCCTCGTCTATTAAAACGAAACTACTTTGATTTTTCAAAGTAAGCAATGAAGAGTCCATCTCCTGCTTTTTGTGGGAGATGGATATTCTTATACGCTTTACGTCAAACATGTTCGCATAGTTCATTTATAAAGGTGGGATAAGTATGGAAGCGGTCGATATCAATCGTAATGAAGAAGAAAAAAAGCAGGACGATAAGCATATAAAACGCCATTTAAAAGCACGTCATATGACCATGATTGCCATTGGAGGATCAATAGGAACTGGCTTATTTCTAGCTACCGGATCATCCATCCAAACTGCTGGACCTGGAGGAGCGCTGATTGCTTACGGGGCCATTGGAATTATGGTTTACTTTCTCATGACTAGTCTTGGAGAGATGGCTACGTTTATGCCGGTATCGGGTTCTTTTTCTACGTATGCCAGTCATTATGTAGACCCAGCTCTCGGCTTTGCGCTCGGCTGGAACTACTGGTTTAACTGGGCTGTTACGCTCGCTGTAGAAATAGCTGCTTCTGCTATTATCATGAAGTTTTGGTTCCCTGATGTGCCAAGTATTATCTGGAGCGCTTTGTTTTTAGGCTTAATTTTTTTACTTAATTTCCTATCTGTAAAAAGCTATGGAGAATCTGAATATTGGTTTGCTCTCGTAAAAGTAGTAACCATCATTGTGTTTATCGGAGTGGGCCTTCTGACGATCTTTGGCATTTTCGGCGGTGAATATATCGGCTTTAAAAACTTTACATTAGAAGGAGCGCCGGTCAATGGCGGATTTCTGTCCGTACTAAGCATTTTCTTTATCGCGGGATTTTCTTTTCAAGGTACAGAGTTAGTCGGCATTGCGGCGGGGGAAAGTGAAAACCCTCAAAAAAATATACCAAAAGCCATTCGCCAAGTCTTTTGGCGCATTCTTCTATTTTATATTGCAGCCATTGCTGTAATCGGGCTTATCATTCCTTACACAAGTCCATCTCTTCTAGGAGGAGATGTGGATAACATTGCTGTTAGTCCATTTACGCTTGTTTTTGAAAAAGCAGGAATTGCTGCAGCTGCTTCAGTGATGAATGCTGTTATTCTTACCTCGGTTTTATCAGCCGGAACTTCTGGCTTATATGCTTCTACGCGAATGTTGTGGTCCATGGCCAATGAAGGGCAAGCGCCTAAAGCGCTTCGAAAAATTAATCGTCGAGGAATTCCAGTAAACGCGCTTGTTTTAACCACTATCATTGGCGGCCTTGCCTTTTTAACATCAATTTTTGGCGATCAAATGTATATGTGGCTTTTAAACGCTTCAGGCATGAGCGGATTTATTGCGTGGATTGGTATTGCCATCAGCCACTATCGTTTCCGAAAAGCATATGTTGCTTCAGGACGGGATATAAATGAACTGGCGTATAAAGCAAAATGGTTTCCTCTAGGTCCTGTTCTTGCATTTGGAATGTGCCTCATCGTTATTTTAGGACAGAATTATCAAGCGGTACTTTCTGACAAAATTGATTGGTACGGCTTAACGGTCTCATACATCGGACTGCCTCTCTTTTTAGTGACGTGGTGGGGATATAAGATAGCAAAGAAAACCAAGGTTGTACCTTTGCATGCGTGTATCCAAAGAGAAGATAAGAAATAAAAAAGCTATACGGCTAACGATAAGCAAAAAAGGTGAACTTTGGACAACAAGGTTCACCTTTTTATTTATAAAAATCTATCATAATAAGCTTTATTTTATAGATATCATAGCATAAAAAGTGATTTTTTTCCAGCCTGGTTTTTATTTTGTTTATTGATAAAATTCAAGAATAGCACTGTAAGCTACGCAATTATAGAAGGTTAAAGTTTTTGTAATTTTAATAAGAAAAGGGGTTTGTGATGAGAATTTCAGAAGGTGTTGAAATGCTACAGTTGACTGCCAGAGCTTTTGACCAAAATATAATATTAAATCCTACGCTAGTTTGGAATAACGATGAAGCTATTCTAATTGACACAGGAATGCCTGGACAAATCGATCAACTTAAAGAAGTGTTAAACGAATTAAATATGTCTATCGAAGACCTAAAGGCAATTTTTTTAACACATCAAGACCTAGATCATATAGGAGGTGCTGCTGATATACGAAAAAAATCAAATGAAAATATCATCGTATATGCTCATGAATTTGATAAGCCGTATATTGAAGGGAAACTTCCGCTTATCAAAACGAATGCGAGTCAAATGAGTAACGAAGAACTAGCAGCTATACCTGATGACATAAAATATTTGTATAAAAACCCTCCAAAAATTGACGTGGATAGAGTATTAAAAGGAAGTCAACTGCTTCCATACTGCGGAGGCATTGAGGTTATTTTCACTCCCGGACATACGCCTGGGCATGTTAGTTTTTATTTAAAAAAATCAAAAACGCTGGTTGCCGGAGATGCTTTAGTATTAGCAAATGGACAACTAATGGGGCCTGTTAAACAAACGACCTTAAATATGGACCAAGCAGTTCAATCACTCGAAAACTTCTTACATTACGACATTGAGCATGTTATTTGTTATCATGGAGGCTATTTTCAAGGCTGTCCGGAAGAAGCGATTTTAAGGATAAAAGAACACGTTGCACAGGGAGAGAGTTAAAGGGGAATGAAATTGTTTTTTACTAGAACGAGGAAGGGAAAATAGAAACCAAAGGGGATGGATAAAATGTTTACACCAACTATCAGTGTCCGAAAAATAAATGATAATCTTATTATAAAATGGCAGCTTGCACACTTTACAATTCCGTTAGAAGACATTCTCGAAGTAACGGAAGACGACACGTACGGAGGGAAAGAAGCAAACGCTATTCGAATTGGCCCTCCGTACGGAACGACTGACCGCATCTTTATAAAAACGACCAGTAAAAACTATTTGTTATTTACCTCAAACGCACCCACTATATTAAACGAAATACGTTCATAACGCCCATTACTAAATACGCGATATATAGGAGAGGGAAAATTGAAGATTAGCCGTACTTATGATGCTAGTAAAATTGCCAAGCTCAATCAGTCTGTTCATCAACTGCATGTAGAATTATACCCCGAGCGCTTTCAAACATATGATTTTCATCAGATACATGAATTTTTTAAGAAAGTGATGAAAGACGATAGGTTTATCTTTCTTTTAGGAAAAGACGAAGGTCAGCATATAGGATTCGCTTGGCTGGAAATAAAACAGTATTCAGAGACAGTGTTTAAAAAGACTTACAAGTCAATTTATGTTCATCAAATAAACATCGCAGAACCCTACAAAAATAAAGGGTTTGGTTCCAGCTTAATGAAAGAAATTTATAACATTGCTCGTGAAAAAGAGATCACTATAATTGAGTTAGATTACTGGAGTGACAATACGATTGCCGGGAGCTTTTACGAAAAAGAAGGATTTGTTACGTATAGAAAAATGGCGTATAAAGAACTTTAAAGAGAGCATTTACTTGCTCTCTTTTTTATATCTAAGAAGCCATTTTCTTCATTTTAATTACTCAATAAAATAAAGTACGCGATTTGAGAACTTAACTCTTGAAAAATTTTTGTTTTACATTTATACTTACATTCTTGTTCGCGTAATGCGACAACTTACTTTATATTCAACTAGGAGGTATACAGATAGTATGGAAACTTTCATTTATCATAATCCCACAAAATTAATCTTCGGAAAAGATCAGCTTCAAGCAATATCAGAAGAACTCCCGAAATACGGAAAAAATATTTTGCTTGTATATGGCGGAGGAAGCATTAAGAAAAACGGTTTATACGATCAAGTTCTTACGCTGTTAAAAGAGTTAAACGTAAATATACATGAGTTAGCGGGCGTGGAGCCAAATCCTCGACTATCTACGGTACGAAAAGGAATTGAAATTTGCCGAAATGAAAACATTGACTTCATGTTAGCAGTCGGCGGAGGAAGCGTTATTGACTGCACAAAAGCAATCGCTGCCGGAGCTGAGTATGAAGGAGACGTCTGGGATATTATTAACAAAAAAGTAACGGCTACAAAAGCACTGCCGTTTGGAACGGTATTAACATTGGCAGCAACAGGTTCTGAAATGAATCCTGATTCTGTTATTACGAATTGGGAAACAAATGAAAAATACGTTTGGGGCAGCTCTGTTACGCATCCTGTATTTTCTATATTAGATCCTGTGAACACGATGTCTGTTCCTAGAGATCAAACTATCTACGGCATGGTAGACATGATGAGCCATGTATTTGAACAATATTTCCATAACGTGAAAAACACGCCTTTACAAGATCGTATGTGCTATTCCGTATTACAAACAGTAATTGAAACAGCACCGAAATTACTAGAAGATCTGCAAAGCTACGAGCACCGCGAAACGATTTTATATTCCGGAACAATCGCATTAAACGGAACACTTCAAATGGGCTACTTTGGCGATTGGGCTTCACATACAATTGAACACGCGGTATCAGCGGTATATGACATTCCTCATGCAGGCGGTTTAGCAATCCTATTCCCAAATTGGATGCGACACGTTGTAAATCAAGATGTAACTCGTATGAAGCGTGTAATGACAAGCATGTTCGATATTGAAACTGCAGGTAAAAGCGACAAAGAAATCGCATTAGAAGGAATCGATAAGCTAAGCGCTTTTTGGTCAAGCCTTGGTGCACCTTCTCGCTTAGCAGATTACGATATCGGAGAAGAGCGACTAGACGAAATTGCTGGAATTGCTGCTCGTGAAATGGAG
>Ga0102589_1003709_pt1 | contig 15418 bp, 10 predicted proteins | sample AraplaMF_Col_mLB_FD_76858 | JGI IMG/M metagenome (GOLD analysis project Ga0102589, IMG submission 76858) | Arabidopsis root microbial communities from the University of North Carolina, USA - plate scrape MF_Col_mLB | ecosystem: Host-associated > Plants > Roots > Endosphere | place: USA... | reverse complement strand
AGCCGCGGCCGGGCGAGCGCCATGCCGAGCATTACCACTTCGTCAGCAAGGAAGAATTCGAAGGCATGGTCGCCGCCGGCGACTTCTTCGAGTCGGCGCTGGTGCATGGCGACTGGAAGGGCTCGGCCCGCCAGTCGGTGGAACCGCAGCTGGCGGCCGGCAAGGACGTGCTGCTGGAGATCGACTGGCAGGGCGCGCGCCAGGTGCGCGCCAAGGTGCCCGATGCGGTCAGCGTGTTCATCCTGCCGCCATCGCGCAAGGCACTCGACGAGCGCATGCGCAGCCGCGGCCAGGACAGCGAGGAAGTGATCGCGCAGCGGCTTGCGGCGGCGCGCGAGGAGATGTCGCATTACGGCGAATTCGACTTCGTCATCGTCAACGAGCACTTCAACACCGCCGTCGACGAGATGTGCGCGATCTTCACCGCCAGCCGGGTCCGTCGCGACCAGCAGGTGGCGCGTCACTCGCGCCTGATCACCGCGCTGCTCGCGGACGAGTGAGTTGACGCTTGACTCCCTCCCCTGCGAGCAGGGGAGGGCCGGGGAGGGGTAAGGCTTTTGTGCGGCTCGGCCTTCGGCCTCGACCCCCTCCCAGCCTCCCCCTGCACGCAGAGGGAGGGGCGCAAGCAGACTTGCGGCGGCTCGTTGGCGCTCTAACTGATTGATTTTCAACGATCCGCTTGCTTCGCCCCGGCGGCGCGACTACACTCTGCGGTCCCTTACAAGCCTGTATGGACGGCCCGCCGGCCGCCAGGAGTCCCATGGCCCGCATCACCGTTGAAGATTGCCTGGAAGTGGTCGATAACCGCTTCGAACTCGTCATGATGGCCGCCAAGCGCGCCCGTCAGCTGGCCAATGGCGTTGATCCGCAGCTGGACAACAGCGAGGCCAACGACAAGCCGACCGTGCTGGCCCTGCGCGAAATCGCCGCGCGCCGCATCGACACCGATTACATCGATGCCGTCGAGAAGGCCGAGCGCGAGCGCAAGGAGCGCGAGGCGCTGGAGTGGGCCGCCGCTGAAGTGGTTGCCGACGACGACCTGTCCAAGGGCGACGACTGATCCGTCCCGGGACACATTCACGGGCCGGTTCCACTGGCGCGTGATCTGCACGGCCCCGCTTTTTCGGGGCCGTTTGCATTTGTGGGCCCCGACCCCACAAGCACCTGAGAGGCCGCTGATTGCACAGCGCGCCGCCGCACGCGTAGATTCTCTCCATGACCCCCGCAGAGTCCGCGATCAGCACGCATCCCGTCTTCGTCCTCGATGACGCGGACGTGCCGGACTATGTGCGCGAGCTGGAAAACGCGGCCGAATACCTGCCCGCCCCGCAGCGCCAGAGCCTGCGCCGCGCGTGGGCGATCGGCGCGGCCGCGCATGCCGGGCAGACCCGCAAATCCGGCGAGCCGTACATCACCCATCCGGTGGCGGTGGCCAAGGTCCTGGCCGACCAGGGCCTGGACGTCGAGACCCTGATCGCGGCGATCCTGCACGACACCATCGAAGACACGCCGCTGACCCGCGACGGCCTGGCCAGCGAGTTCGGCGAGACCGTCGCCGAGCTGGTCGACGGCGTCACCAAGCTGGACAAGCTGCAGTTCCGCGACCGCCAGGAGGCGACCGCGGAAAGCTTCCGCAAGATGCTGCTGGCCATGTCGCGCGACCTGCGCGTGATCCTGATCAAGCTCGCCGACCGGCTGCACAACATGCGCACGCTCGGCGCGCAGAGCATGGAAGCGCGCCACCGCATCGCCCGCGAAACGCTGGAGATCTACGCACCAATCGCCCAGCGCCTGGGCATGAACCTGATCAAGGCCGAGCTGCAGGACCTGGGCTTCCGCGCGCTGCATCCGTGGCGCCACGCCGTGATCGAGAAGCGCCTGCGCACACAGCCGGTCGTGCGCCGCGAATCGCTGGTGCAGATCGAAGCGCAGCTGGCGCAGCGACTGGCCAAGGAGCGGGTACCGCACCGCCTGGTCAGCCGCGTCAAATCGCCGTGGAGCATCTACACCAAGATGCGCTCGGAGCACAAAACCTTCGCCCAGGTGATGGACGTGTTCGGCTTCCGCGTCGTCGTGCGCACGGTGCCGGACTGCTATCACGCACTGGGCGTGGTGCATGCGGCGTACAAGCCGCTGGATTCGCGTTTCCGCGACTTCATTGCGATCCCGAAGGCCAACGGTTACCAGTCGCTGCACACGGTGCTGTTCGGCCCGTATGGCTCGCCGATCGAAGTGCAGATCCGAACCGAGGAGATGGACCTGATCGCCGAGCGCGGCATTGCCGCACACTGGTCCTACAAGCACGGCGGCGACGGCCCGAGCAGCGCGCAGAGCCGCGCCCACAGCTGGATCGCCAACCTGGTCGAATCGCAGCGCTCGACTGGCTCGTCGCTGGAGTTCCTCGAGAACGTCAAGGTCGACCTGTTCCCGGACGAGGTTTACCTGTTCACGCCGAAGGGCGACATCATGTCGCTGCCGCGCAACTCGACCGCGCTCGACTTCGCCTACGCGGTGCATACCGACGTCGGCAACCGCGCCGTCGCAGCACGCGTGGACGGCAAGCTGGTGCCGCTGCGCACGCGACTGGCCAGCGGCCAGCGCGTGGAGATCATCACCGCCAAGTCGTCCTCGCCGAAACCGCAGTGGCTGGAGTTCGTCGTCTCGGGCAAGGCGCGCACGTCGATCCGCCAGCAGCTCAAGCAACTCGAGCACGAGGATGCGGTGCAGCTGGGCCATCGCATGCTCGACCGCGCGCTGGAAGCGCTCGGCATCTCGCTCGACCGCGTTCCGGCCGTGCGCATGGAAGCCTACCTGGGCGAGTTCCGCTATCCGCGCCTGGAAGCGCTGCTGGCCGACATCGCCCTGGGCAACCGCATGCCGCAGCAGGTTGCGCAGGCACTGGCGCGCGAGACGCCGGGCAAGGCGCTGCGATCCAAGGACCTGCCGTTGCAGCCGCTGTCGCAGGACAAGATCCTGATCACCGGCGCCGAGCGTGGCGTCATCAGCTTCGCCAACTGCTGCCTGCCGATTCCCGGCGACGAGATCATGGGGTACCACACGGCCGGCAAGGGCATCGTGGTGCACCGGCTCGACTGCCCGAACGTGGCCGACTACCGCAAGTCGCCCGATCGCTGGGTGCCGATCGGCTGGGACCGCCAGGTCAGCGGCGATTTCGCCGCGGCGCTGCGCATCGAGGTCGACAACCGTCCGGGTTCGCTGGCGCAGGTCGCGGCGGCGATTGCGGAAGCCGAATCGAACATCGACCGCGTCGAATACCTCGACCGCGACGCCAACGTGGCGGTGATGCGTTTTGCGATTGAAGTCAGTGGCCGTCGCCACCTCGCCGACGTGATGCGACGCGTGCGGCGCCTGGGCGTGGTGCTGGGCGTGCAGCGGATGTAGCTGCCAGTCTGTTGCTAGGATTGGCCTTTGACTTCCCGAGAGCCACTCCATGTCCCGCCAGATCATCCACACCGACAAGGCCCCGGCCGCCATTGGCCCGTACTCGCAGGCCGTGCGCGCCGGCGACACCGTCTACCTGTCCGGTCAGATCCCGCTCGATCCGGGCACCGGCCTGCTGGTCGAAGGCGACATCAGCACCCAGGCACGCCGCGCGTTCGAGAACCTCAAGGCCGTTTGCGAAGCCGCCGGTGGCTCGCTGTCCGATGTCGTGCGTCTGGGCCTGTACCTGACTGACCTGGGCAACTTCGCCGCGGTCAATGCAGTGATGGGCGAATTCTTCAAGGCGCCGTATCCGGCGCGTTCGACGATCGAAGTGTCGGGCCTGCCGCGCGGCGCCGGCTTCGAAGTGGATGCGGTGATGTTCCTGGATTGATCCTGGGTCTCACTTGGAATCCTCTGACAACGGGTCGCGTTTTGCGGCCCGTTTTCTTTTTTGCGCGTGGACAGTGGGGGGAGGAGGTGGGGTGTATTCCGCGAACCTCCGCTTCGCTCCGTTTACTGTTCGCGAAATACACCCCACCTCCTCCTGCCCCAAGCTGGAGTGGCTTCATTGACTTCGCGTGTTGGTGCGAACTCGCTGCGCGCGTGACGCGACTGCAGGGGCGGGACTCGGTCTGTAGCGATACGGGGCGGTGTCCGTGCCCTCGACTCATTCGCGCGTCCGCTCGGTGAGCTCGGTCCCGGACGCCCGCGAAAAGTTCATGTGGTTCTAAAGCAAAGCGACGTCCATGGATTCCCGCCTTCGCGGGAATGACGGCTTGTGGACGAAGACTGGGCAATCACGTGCCGAAGCGTCGTTCGACGGCTTGGGGATTGATACGCAGCGGGACATGGATGTCCCGCGCCCCGCATCAGACAGGATGTCTGACTAAGGGGCGGAGCAATCCCCAAGCCGGCGGACGACGCCGTTCCGCAGACGAAGTCAGCCCTGCGCCCGCATCTCCCGCGGCGCCACGCCGGTCCAGCGTTTGAACGCGCGGCGGAACTCGCGCGCGTCCTTGAAACCGACCGCCGCGCCGACGTTGGCGATGCTCAATTTCTGGTCGCTCAACATCGCCCGTGCCGATTCACTGCGCACCCGGTCGTGCAATTCGCTGAAGCTGGTCCGCGCCGCCTGCAACTGGCGGCGCAACGTGCGTTCGGTCAAATGCAGCGCCGCCGCGATGTCGACCAGGCGCGGGTTGTCGGCCAGGCGCTGCAGCAGCAGCCGTTCCACGACAGCAACTATTTCGCTGCGTGGCTGGCCAGCCGGCATCTGCTCATCGCACAGCGCCAGCACGCGCTGCGCACTGGCGGGATTGCCGGCCGGCATGGCAGTGTCCAGCCAGCGCGCATCGATGACCACGCGATTGCGCGGACAATCGAAACGCACCGGGCAATCGAACACACGCGCATAGTCGTCGGCGTAATCCGGCGCAGGGTAGGCCAGCTCCAGCACCGTTGGCCGGAAATCCGCGCCCAACAGCCCGCGGCACAGCATCAGGCAGCTGGCGAACAGCTCCTCGCACAGGAACGGTTCCAGTTCCGGATCCGGGCTGCGCATGCTGGCGACCATGCCGAGGCCGTCGCCGCTTTCGCTGCCATTGGCGCCCGCATCCAGCTCCAGCTCCATCATCGCCCCGGTGATCGGCGCGTAATGGACCCCCAGCTGCAGCGCTTCGGCGAAGCGCGGCGCGGTCAGCATGGCCAGGCCGAGCAGGCCGAAATGGCCGATGTTCTGGCGCTCGCCCAGGACCAGGCCGGGGCCGCGCACCGGCAGGCCGCGCATCGCCCGCCGGATGATCTGGCAGGTCTGGCGATAGGACAGATAGACCGGCGTGTCGCCGTCGAACTCGGCCGGGCCCAGGCGCAGCCCCGCGAACCAGGCCTCGCAGCCGATCCCCGATTCACGGGCCATGGCGACCAGGCCGGAAACGATGCCGCTCTTGATGTTGGCCACGCTCTGGCGCGGGTCGTCGTGGTCGATTGGTTGCATACGCTTGCGTAGCTTGTCCGGTTTGCCCCCCAGAGTATGCCGGGTTTGCCCTCCACTGGCGTCCTCCGAAGGTCACAGACTGCGTTTTACTTCTTCCCCCTCCGCCTGCGGACCGGGAAGGCCACGGGACAGTCTGGAATGGGGACGGACGCAAACCTTATGAAGCGCATCACTCTCAGCATCGCGATCGCAGCCGGCATGGCGACTCTGGCCGGCTGCCAGAAGCAGGAAGCCCCGGCCCCGGCCGCCGACGCCGACTACCAGAAGGTGCTGATCGGCCGCCTGCTCGATGCCAAGCCCGGCGACGTGATCGAGATTCCGGCTGGCCGCTTCTCCTTTGACCGTAGCCTGAGCCTGCGCGTCGACGGCGTGACCCTGCGCGGCGCCGGCATGGACAAGACCATCCTCAGCTTCAAGGGCCAGAAAGCCGGTGCCGAAGGCCTGCTGGTCAACGCCGGCAACTTCACCCTGGAAAACCTCGCCATCGAGGACAGCAAGGGCGACGGCCTGAAGGTCAACGAAGGCGAGAACATCACCATCCGCGGCGTCCGCGTCGAATGGACCGCCGGTCCCAAGACCACCAACGGCGCCTACGGCATCTACCCGGTGCAGACCACCAACGTGCTGATCGAGGATTCGGTCGTGATCGGCGCGTCCGATGCCGGCATCTACGTCGGCCAGTCGAAGAACGTGGTCGTGCGCCGCAACCGCGCCGAGCGCAATGTCGCCGGCATCGAGATCGAGAACTCGATCAGCGCCGATGTCTACGAGAACACCGCCACCGACAACACCGGCGGCATCCTCGTGTTCAACATGCCCAACCTGCCGCAGCCGGGCCACACCACCCGCGTCTACCGCAACAAGGTGTTCGCCAACAACACCGGCAACTTCGCCGCCAAGGGCGCGGCCGTCGCCAGCGTGCCGGCGGGCTCGGGCGTGGTGATCAATTCCAACGACAAGGTCGAGATCTTCGACAACGACATCGCCGACAACCAGACGGCGAACGTGATCATCTCCAGCTACTTCTCCACCGGCTACATGACCGAGAAGGGCGTGGCCAAGGCGTTCGATCCGTATCCGGAAGAGATTGCCATTTACGGCAACCGCTTCAAGGGCGGCGGCGACAAGCCCGATGGACTCGACCTGAAGGCGCTGCGCGTGGCGATGTTCGGCCTTTCCGGCCACCTGCCGGACGTGCTGTGGGACGGTTACGTCAACACCGCGCGCCCGGGTGGCGCGCAGGTCTGCATCGACAACGGCGCGGCCGAAACGCTCAACGCCGACGGCCCGAACAAGTACAAGAACCCGAGCCTGGTGACCGAAGCGGTGCGCTGCAAGCTGCCGCCGCTGCCGGTGGTGACGATGCCGGGTGACCTCGGTGCAACGGCTACGAAGGCGGTTCCGACGGCATGAAGCAGTTGTTCTTGATTGGCGCGGCCGTGATGCTGGCCGCGATGTCGCTGGTGGGGTGCAAGCGCAGCCAGGAGCCGGTGCAGTTCCATGCCGCCGGCCAACCTGAAAACCTAAGCGACTGGCATGTGGTGTCGGTCGTCGATGGCCACCTGCGACTGAACCAGGGCGTGGAGCCATACGCCCTCAACAGCGCGTTGTTCAGCGACTACGCGCACAAGCTGCGCACGCTGTGGCTGCCGCCGGGAACCAAGGCCACGTACCAGGATTACGAAGCCTTCGACTTCCCGGTCGGCACGATCATCAGCAAGACCTTCTACTATCCGCGCGCCGGTAACGGTGACGCGGTGCTGCGCGTGGCCGAGTCGCCGGCGGAAACCCGCGACGGCCTCGACCTGTCCAAGGTGCGCCTGATCGAGACGCGCCTGCTGGTGCATCGCGAGAAGGGCTGGGTGGCGATGGCCTACGTCTGGAACGCGCAGCAGACCGAAGCGGTGCTGGCGCGCGCTGGTGATTCGATCGCGATGACGCTGCAGAAGCCCGACGGCAGCGGCAAGCAGAACTTCAGCTACATGGTTCCCGACGAGAACCAGTGCGCCGGTTGCCATTCCACCAACAACACCACGCGGGTGCTGCATCCGATCGGACCGAAGGCGCGGCATCTCAACCGCGAGGATCCGTGGCACCCGGGCAGCAACCAGCTCGCGCGCATGGTCGAAATGGGCCGCCTGCAGGGGTTGCCGAAGTCCGGCGTGCCGCACAACGCCCGCTTCGACGACACCACGGCCAAGCTCAACGATCGCGCCCGTTCCTACCTGGACGTCAACTGCGGCCATTGCCACAACCCGAAGGGCGCGGCCGACACTTCGGGCCTCTGGCTCGACGCAGGCACCACCGATTCGCGTCGCCTGGGCTTGTGCAAGCCGCCGGTCGCGGCCGGGCAGGGCACCGGCGACCACATGTTCGACATCGTGCCGGGCCGCCCGGACGATTCGATCCTGGTCTACCGGATGGACAGCCTCGATCCAGGTGCGATGATGCCCGAGCTCGGTCGGGGAACCGTGCATGAGGAAGGCGTTGCACTGATCCGTGACTGGATCGGAGCATGGCTGGGGAACTGCACCGACGCGGAGCAGAACGTCGCGATGCAGTCGCGATGATCCGGGTCGAGTCGAAGCAATCGCAAACGAAGTAACCACTTGCCGAGCGGTCCGGTCCTACATGGACCGCCGGTGCCAAAACAACAAGAAAGTCATTGGGAGGGGAGTTCCGATGTCGCCACGCAAGAGCAGGCTCGCAATCAGTCTGGGCCGCGCACTGTCCGGTCTGGCATTCACCGCGGCGATGCCGCTGGCCATGGCGCAGACCGCCGACGCACCCGCGCCGGTCAGCGCCACGCAGCTGGACACGATCACCGTCACCGCGCAGAGCCGCGAGCAGGAACTGCAGGACGTGCCGATCGCACTGCAGGTCGTCACCGAGCAGCTGCTCGAAGACGTTGCCGCCGAGGACCTCGGTGACATCGACAGCTTCGTCCCGGGCCTGCAGATCAACAGCCTGCAGCCGACGCAGCCGAGCTTCCAGCTGCGCGGCATCGCCACCGACGACTTCGGCATCGGTACCGATCCGGCCGTGGGCGTGTACGTCGACGGCGTCTACGCCGGTCGCGGCGGCGGCGTGCTGCTGCCGTTCACCGACCTGCAGCGCATCGAAGTGCTGAAGGGCCCGCAGGGCACGCTGTTCGGCCGCAACACGGCCGCCGGCGCGATCTCGATCATCACCACCCGCCCCGAGTACGAGAACGGCGCGCGCGCCAAGCTGCGCCTGGGCAACGACAACAAGCAGTACTTCGAGGGCATGGCGAACATCGCCGTGAGCGATACCTCGGCGTTCCGCTTCAACGGCATCTTCAACCACAGCGATGGCTGGATCCAGGATTCGGTGACCGGTGAAGACCTGGCGCCGGAGGACAACTGGGCCACGCGCGCGTCGTTCCAGACCAAGATCGGCGACGACACCCGCGCATGGATCACCTGGGACCACGAGAGCCTCGACCAGCTCGGCCAGGCCACCACTGGCGTGGTGCCGATCCCGGCGCTGCCGGCACTGCCGACCGCACCGGCGGATCCGACGCAGTTCCTCGATCCGCTCAAGATCCCGACCGCGACCGATGCGCAGGGCAACGCCGAGACGCGCGAGTTCGACGGCATCACCCTGATCGTGGACCACAACTTCGGTTGGGGCAGCCTGACCTCGACGTCGGCGTGGCACGACTACGACTCGCTCAACCGCGTCGAGGAAGACGGCACCAACCTCAGCTACCTCTACGTCGACTCGACCAACACCGAGAGCAACAAGAACTTCTACCAGGAGTTCAAGTTCGTCGGCAGCACCGACAGCGTCGACTGGACTGCCGGCGTCAGCTACTTCCAGGAAGAGGCCGACCAGACCAGCGAAGTCAACGCGCTGACCGACTCGATCGACACCATCGCCAACAACATGGGCCTCGCCCCGGGCGGACTGTTCGGTCCGGTCACCCAGGTCGCCAACATGTTCGGCATCCCGGTCGACCTGACCGGCCTGCCGTGGAACGAGAAGTTCGTCAACACGCTCGACACCAAGGCCTACGCCGCGTTCGGCGACGCCACCTGGCACGTCAACGACAAGCTCAACCTGACCGCCGGCCTGCGCTACACCCGCGACGAGAAGGACTTCACCTGGTTCAACGACCACCGCAGCGCGCCGGAGCTGGATGCACAGCTCGACCTGCTCGATGCGATCGGCTTCTTCGATGCGATCGGCCTGCCGAAGGATATGTTCATCTTCGACGTCGCCTTCATTGATCCGCCGGCGATGATCAACAAGGGCGTGCTCAACCGCGCCAAGAAGTCGTGGGACGACTGGAGCCCGCGCTTCGTCGCCGACTACCACTTCGCCGAGAACCTGATGGGCTTCGCGTCGCTGGCCAAGGGTTACAAGGCTGGCGGCTTCAACGCGCTGCAGATCGGCAGCGAGTTCGAGAACGAGGACGTCTGGAACTTCGAGACCGGCATCAAGCAGTCGTTCCCGGAGCAGCGCCTGGCCTACAACGTCTCGGCGTTCTACTACGTCTACGACAACCGCCAGGCCGTCACGCTGGACATGACCACGGCCATCCCGCGCTTCGTGGTCAACACCTCCGACCAGGAAGCCTACGGCGTCGACTTCGACGTGCGCTGGCAGGCCACCGACGGTCTGGGCTTCGACTTCAACGCCGAGTACCTGGATTCGACCTACAAGTCGTACATCAATCCGCAGGGTGTCGACCTGGCCGGTGAGCCCACCGGTGCACCGACGTGGTCGTTCGCAGCCGGCGCCAACTACGTCTGGCACATGGGCGATGCCGGTGACATGCGTGCCTCGCTGCGTCACTCCTACGTCGGCGAATGCCGCAGCAATGATGAGTCCTCCAGCCTGCTCGGTTGTGGCACCGGCGCCGGCGCCATCGACATCGGCGAGGCGCAGAACCTCACCGACGTGCGCCTGGGCTGGACCTCGGCCAGCGGCCACTGGGGTTGGGCGCTGTACGGCAACAACGTGTTCGACAACCAGTACGTCAACTCGCTGGGCACCTACGGCATGACCGTGCTCGGCACCGTCGGCGCGCGCATGACCCAGCCGCGCCAGTACGGCCTGGAAGTCAGCGCGAAGTTCTGACCGGGAGGCAAGGCCTCCACCGACCCCGGCACATCGTGCCGGGGTTCAGGTTTTCCGGCGATCCGGGCATCCTTGGCGGATGCCGACACGCAAGGGCGGTCCCGCCGTCGCACTCCATCACCTGCAACCGATCAGCAGCCTGCGCGGGGTGGGTCCGCGCGTGGCGGAGAAGCTGGCCGCGCGTGGCCTGACCACGCTGCAGGATCTGTGGCTGCAGTTGCCGCGGCAATACGAGGACCGCACCGCGCTGACACCCATTCGGCTGCTGCAGCCCGGTGTGGCCGCACAGGTGGAAGGACGCGTGGAAGCGGTCGAACGCGGATTCCGCTATCGGCCGACCCTGCGCGTGGCGATCGGGGACGACTCGCGCGCGACGCTGGTGTTGCGCTTCTTCCATTTCCGCGCCGCCCAGGTCGCCCAGTTCCAGCCGGGTGCGCGCGTGCGCTGCTACGGCACGCCGCGTCCGGGCCAGAACGGCCTGGAGATCGTCCATCCCAGCTATCGCCTGCTCGACGAGGAGGCCGATGCCGAGCTCGGCAGCAGCCTCGATCCGGTTTATCCGGCGATCGAGGGCATTGGCCCGGCGTCGCTGCGGCGCCTGATCGGCCTGGCGCTGGATCGTCTTCCCGACGAGGCGTCGCTGGAGCTGCTGCCGCGCGAGTTGCGCGACGGCTTCAACCTGCCGTCGCTGCGCGAGGCGCTGCTGACCGTGCACCGGCCCGCACAGGACGCCGACGTGGGCGCGCTGGTCGCCGGGCGCCATCCGGCGCAGCGCCGCCTCGCGCTCGAGGAGCTGCTGGCGCACCACCTCAGCCTGCGCCGCCAGCGCATCGCCCAGCAGGCCCATGCCGCCCCGGTGCTGCGCAAGACCGCGCTGGCCACGCGCCTGCGCAAGGCGCTGCCGTTCGCGCTGACCGGCGCGCAGCAGCGCGTGTTCGACGAGATCCGCGCCGACCTCGCCAAGCCGCATCCGATGTTGCGCCTGGTGCAGGGCGACGTCGGCAGCGGCAAGACCGTGGTCGCGGCGCTGGCGGCGATGCAGGCGGTCGAGGCCGGCAAGCAGGCGGCGTTGATGGCACCGACCGAACTGCTGGCCGAGCAGCACCTGGGTAACCTGCGCGGCTGGCTCGAACCGCTCGGCGTGCGCGTGGCCTGGCTGGCCGGCAAGGTCACCGGCCGCGCCCGTGCCAAGGTGCTGGAAGAGGTCGCCTCCGGCGAGGCGCAGATGGTCGTCGGCACGCATGCGCTGATGCAGGAGGGCGTGGCCTTCCGCGACCTCGGCCTGGCCATCGTCGACGAGCAGCACCGCTTCGGCGTCCACCAGCGCCTGGCGCTGCGCGACAAGGGCGTCGGCGGCAATGGCAACGGCGATGCGATCGTCCCGCACCAGCTGGTCATGACCGCCACGCCTATTCCGCGCACGCTGGCGATGGCCGCCTATGCCGATCTCGATGTGTCGGCGATCGACGAGCTGCCGCCCGGGCGCACGCCGGTGCAGACGGTGGCGCTGAGTGCCGAGCGGCGCCCCGAGCTGGTCGAGCGCATCCGCCGCGCCTGCGCCGAAGGTCGCCAGGCGTACTGGGTCTGCACGCTGATCGACGACAGCGACGAGGTCATCGCGCAGGCCGCGCAATCGACGTTCGAAGACCTGTCCAAGCGCCTGCCCGAAGTGCGCGTCGGCATCGTCCACGGCCGCATGAAGGCAGCCGACAAGCAGGCAACGATGCGCGCCTTCAAGGAAGGCACGATCGACCTGCTGGTGGCGACCACCGTCATCGAGGTCGGCGTCGACGTGCCCAACGCGTCGCTGATGATCATCGAGAACGCCGAGCGTCTGGGCCTGGCGCAGCTGCACCAGCTGCGCGGCCGCGTCGGCCGCGGCAGTGCCGCGTCCAGTTGCGTGCTGCTGTACCAGTCGCCGCTGTCGCAGATGGCGCGGCAACGCCTGGAGACCATGCGCGAGACCAACGATGGCTTCGTCATCGCCGAGAAGGACCTGGAACTGCGCGGCCCCGGCGAACTGCTCGGCACGCGCCAGACCGGGCTGGCCCAGTTCCGCGTCGCCGACCTCGGCCGCGATGCCGACCTGCTGCCGCAGGTGCAGGACATCGGCGAGCGGCTGCTGCGCGAATCGCCCGAGCTGGCACAGCGCATCGTCGCCCGCTGGGTAGGCGGGGCAGTGCGGTTTGCCGGGGCGTAAGCGCTCATTCCGGCCTTCCGGTGGTCAGAAGGCTGCGGGTGTGCCGGTCGGTCTTAACCCCACAGTGGCATCATGCGCAGTCCGACCCTGGTCGACCCCACCGCATTCCGTGATTGCCGATCCCGCAAAACCGTCCGCTGTCCGCCAAGGCGCCCAGCCGTTCATCGCCGCCGATGTCGGGGGCACGCATGCGCGCCTGGGCCTGGTCCGGGTCGGAACCGACGGCAAGGTCGACGTTCTGCAGTACCAGCGTTACGCCTGTGCCGAGTATCCGAGCCTGGCGGCGATCCTCGACCATTTCGCCAGCGAGTTCGCCGCCGAGCGCACCCACGCCGTGGTCGCCATTGCCGGCCGCCTCGAAGGCGACACGCTGATCAACAGCAACCTGCAATGGCCGGTGTCGGTGCGCAGCACCCGCGAGGCCGCCGGTGTCACCCACCTGGCCCTGCTCAATGATTTCGAGGCCGTGGCCTGCGCCATGTCGTACGTCGATGCGGCGACGATGACGCGCGTCTGCGGCCCGGCCACCAGCGCCAAGGCCGGCAACGGGCCGACGCTGGTGCTGGGCCCGGGCACCGGCTTCGGCGCCGCCCTGTGCCTGCCCAGCGCGCAGCAGCGTGCCCCATTGCGCGTGCTCGCCAGCGAGGCGGGTCACGCGGCCCTGGCTGCCGGCACCGCGCGTGAGCTCGACCTGGTGCGGCACCTGCTGCAGCGCTGGCCGCATGTCGACAACGAGCGGGTGCTGTCGGGCCCGGGCCTGGTGAACACCTATCGGGCGCTGTGCGAGCTCGACGGCGTCACGCCGGCGCTGGACAACCCGGAAGCGATTGCCGCGGCCGCCCAGGCGGGCAGCGATGCGCGCGCCGTGGAGACGCTCGAGCTGTTCTGCGCGCTGCTGGGCAGCCTCGCCGGCGACCTTGCCGTGACCTTCGGTGCGGACGCGGTCTACCTCGCCGGCGGCATCCCGGCGCAGATCCGCCCGTTCCTGCTCGACAGCCAGTTCGCCGCGCGCTTCCGCAACAAGGGCGTGCTGGGCGAGGTGCTGGCGCGCGTGCCGGTGTGGCTGGTCGACCATGGCCAGCTCGGCCTGGTGGGTGCGGCCGCCTGGTACTACGAGCGCCATTCGGGCTTCTGACAAGACAAGACAACGCGGCAGGGGCGACCCCGCTCCTGCAGCAAGGGAGTGCCATGACCAATCGCCGCCAGTTCCTCCAGTCGTCCCTGCTCGCCGCCGGTGCGCTGGCGCTTCCCAGGGCCGGCGCCGCTGCGGCCACGAATCGCGCCCGCGTCGTCTCGACCTGGGATTTCGGCGTCGGCGCCAACGCCGCGGCATGGCGCGTGCTCGGCAGCGGCGGCAGTGCGCTCGATGCGGTCGAAGCCGGCGCGCGCTGGGCCGAGGCCGACCTGTGCAACCCGACCGTCGGCCGTTGCGGCAATCCCGATCGCGATGGCGTGCTCACGCTCGACGCCAGCATCATGGACGGTGACGGCCGCTGCGGCGCCGTGGCCGCGCTGGAGGACATCGCGCACCCGGTGTCGGTGGCGCGTGCGGTGATGGAGAAGACGCCGCACGTGATGCTGGTCGGTGCCGGCGCGCAGCAGTTCGCCGTCGCCCAGGGCTTCGAGAAGACGCCGCTGCTGACCGACCAGGCCCGCCAGGCCTGGCGCGAATGGCTCAAGACCGCGCAGTACACGCCACAGATCAACGCCGAGCGCCAGCAACGTCCGGGCGACAAGAGCAACCACGACACCCTCGGCATCCTTGCCCTCGACGCCAAGGGGCGCTTGGCCGGCGCCTGCACCACCAGCGGCATGGCGTGGAAGCTGCACGGCCGGGTCGGCGACAGCCCGATCGTCGGCGCCGGTTTGTATGTCGACAACGAAGTTGGCGCGGCCACCGCATCGGGCGTGGGCGAGGAGATGGTGCGCAACGCCGCCAGCTTCCTTGTCGTCGAACTGATGCGGCAGGGGCGTTCGCCGGCGGACGCCTGCCGCGAGGCGATCGAACGCGTGGTGCGCAAACGGCCGGAAGCCAGCAAGCAGTTGCAGGTGTGCTTCCTCGCGCTCAACCGCGACGGCGAGGTCGGTGCGTTCGCCTTGCACAAGGGCTTCGTCTACGCACTGCACGATGGCGGCAAGGGCCCGCACGAGACGCTGCACGAATCGGCTTCGGTCTACACGACGGAACAGAAATGACGCGTCGCCTGCTGGAGATCGCCGCCAACTCGCTGGCCTCGGCGCTGGCGGCGCAGGAAGGCGGAGCCGATCGCGTGGAGCTGTGCGAGAACCTCGGTGACGGCGGTTGCACGCCGTCGTACGGCACGGTGGCGATGACGCGTGATCGCCTGCGGATCCCGCTGTACGTGCTGATCCGGCCGCGCGCCGGCGACTTTCTCTACGATGCGATCGAACGCGACGTGATGCTGCGCGACATTGAATCGTGCGTGCGCCTGGGTTGTGACGGCGTCGTCATCGGCGCGCTCGCCGCCGACGGCTCGGTCGACGAGGTCGTCTGCCGCGAGTTGATGGCAGCAGCGGGCAATCTCGGTGTCACGTTCCATCGCGCGTTCGATGTCGCGCGTGACCAGAAGCTGGCGCTGGAAGCGGTGATCGGGCTGGGATGCGAGCGCGTGCTCACGTCCGGCGCGCACTCGTCTGCGCCGGAGGGTGCCGAC
>Ga0102589_1003708_pt1 | contig 15422 bp, 16 predicted proteins | sample AraplaMF_Col_mLB_FD_76858 | JGI IMG/M metagenome (GOLD analysis project Ga0102589, IMG submission 76858) | Arabidopsis root microbial communities from the University of North Carolina, USA - plate scrape MF_Col_mLB | ecosystem: Host-associated > Plants > Roots > Endosphere | place: USA... | reverse complement strand
TGGAACATCGGTACAATTGCCATTGCCGCATCACTTTCCGATAAAGCAGCTGTATCCGCTAAGCCGAGTGCCATACAATGCAATACAGTACTACGATGCGTATATACAACACCTTTTGGATTTCCTGTAGTTGCTGACGTATAACACATACCAGCAGGTGTATTTTCATCAATATCTTTTACAAATTGGAAAGTTGGATCGCCTTCTTCTAATAGCTTTTCATAATGATATACAGGTTCTAGCGTAGTATTTGGAAGTTCATCTTTATCAGTCATAATAATGTAGGCTTGTACAGTTGATAATTGTGATTGAATTTTTTCAACGAGCGGTACGAGATCTTCATCAATAAGTAGAATTCGATCTTCTGCGTGCTGAATAATGTATGAAATATGTTGAGGAGATAAACGAATATTAATTGTGTGTAAAACGGAAGCAATACCAGGAATAGCAAAATACGCTTCCACATGTCGATGATGATTCCACGCTAACGTTCCTATACGCTCGCCTTCTTTAATTCCTAATTTTTTTAGCGAACTGGAAAGCCTTCTCGTCCTTTCACCTAACTGCTTATACGTTAACGTCGTAATTGTATCATGTGTCCGTGAAACAATTTCTTTCTTTGAAAACAGTTTTTCTGCTCTTTCCATCATAGAACTAATTGTTAGCGGTACATTCATCATCATATGGTTACATCCCCCTTTAAAACGTTTTCATTTTTCGTTTATTATAACAGACTTCCACAAAAAATTACGACATTTTTCTGTATTTTCTGAATTATTTCTTTGGAAATAATTCAGAAAATACCAAGAGAAAACATACTAAAACTCCTTCTTACGATATATAAATACCGAAATAACAAAAGAAAAGATGTATATGATAACGCCAAATATTGTATATAGAATTGAAATGTATACAGATAAATTTAAATTTGATATTGGAAATTGTTCTATTAGAAAGCTAATTACACTTTGTAATCCAAAATAAGTAACAAGTCCCCCGCATGCGCCTCCAATTGTAATAGCATCAGATTTTTCTGCTCCAAAAACATAGAGAAGCGGATAAGCTATTGCTCCGGCATTAAGAATGATGAACGTCCCTAAAGAAACACTCTTAAATATACCATCATCAATTGGTGTATCTGAAACTAAACCATGTACATAAAATATGCCGTACGATAGTAAAGTACCAATAATTACAACTAAAAAATAGAAAAGATAGTGACTTTGTACAATATTATTTCTAGTAACCGGTAAAGTAAGTACATATTTTTCATACCCCGACTTACTCTCATATTTAATAACTTCAAGTGCAGGAATCGCAGCAAATAAGATAATGAACGTAGCAATTAAACGGTACATTGAAGCATTACCAAAATAAAAAACAAATCCCGATCCTAATATCGCTATTCCCATGAACGTAAAGAAAGTTCGATACACTAGATAATAGTTTGTCAATAATAAACCTTTCATTTATTTTTCACTCCTCGTTAATAAAACACTTATTTCCTCTATCGAAATGGTTCTATGAGCAATCCCATTTGGTAATTTATGCACATCTGATACAAGTACATTGAAATAAGAACCATTATTCCTTTTCACCACAACTATATCTTTGTTGATTAAAGTTAGTTGTTCCTCATCAACATCTACAATGGCATAATTGTCCAAAACCTTATCCTTTTCTTCATTCAATAAAACTTCTCCATCTTTTATCACAATAAGGTGACTAGCTATTTTTTCTACATCACTCATAATATGTGAAGAAAGTAATATACCACCATTACTTTTATTCACAAAACTTTTTAATTCCTCTAATACCTCCTCCCTAGATGAAGGATCAAGACCTCCCGTCGCTTCATCTAGGATTAATAATTTTGCATTATGCGACAATGCAACAGCTATAGATAGTTTCATCGACATTCCACGGGAAAATCTACCTACTTTTTCATTAGTAGGTAAAGAGAAAGAATGAACTAATCGGTAAAAATTTTCTCTATCCCAAGATTCAAACATCTTTTCAAAAACCGTATTTAGTTGTTTTATTGTAAGATGAGCTGGGAGATTCATAGCATCAAATACGACTCCAATCTTCTCCTTAATCTTGGCATCTTTATTTATATTTTCTTCACCTAATATTTTTACTGTACCGCTATCTTTAGAAATTAATTCTAATACTGTTTTAAATGTTGTTGATTTACCTGCCCCATTGTCACCAATGAATCCAACAATTGACCCTGATGGCACATTGAATGTAATATTTTTTAAAACAGCTTTGTTTCCAAATGATTTACTTAAATTTCTAATTTCTAGAACGTTTGACATCATTTCACTCCTATCTTAGCTTTTAATAAAAATAGGTTTTCTACTATTAAAAATTATCCACTTTGTCTCTCACTTTCTTTTTTAGTTTAAAAATAATACGATTGCTATATTCCTTATTTTCTACCAAAATTCGATACACCTCTAATACCCCTAACACACGAACAAAAAGATAAACTCCAAGAGCAATAAGTACAACACAATAAGGATAGTACTGCACGAGCTCTCCAGAAGTAATTCGTTTTTTCTCAAATAAAAATGGTATCGCTCCTGCTGCTATGAAACAAAATCCAACGATCACTACTGCAGCATACTTTTTCTTAATAATCGCATATCTTTTTGTCAATTCTTTTAGAAAGTTTTGATCAAATAGTAGTTCTTCCTTTTTCAATACATTGTATCGACTCTCTTCTATCGTTACAGGTACCATCATTGCTCCAATTCCAAGGACAGCAATGATAATGACAAGGAATGTCGACATTGTTGCATTTTCTTTAAATAATAAATACGGTATTGTAGATAAAATGAGCAAACTAAATCCTAACGCAATATATTTAGAAATTTTTTGTCCATACACTATATACCCTTCTGCCATTTCCTGACTTACGTAATAACCATCCACATTTTCATTATTTTGCTCAGCAGTTTCCTTTAATAAATAATCAAGTGATACTTCAAATACATTTCCAATCAGTATTAACTTTTCAGTTTCAGGAAAACCTTGACCGTTTTCCCATTTACTAACTGCTTGCCTTGTTGTGTTTAATTTCTCAGCTAATGCTTCTTGAGAAAGGCCCTTTTCCTTTCTTAATTTAAAAAGCTTCTCACCAAATCCCATATGTGTGTCCTCCTTTGTTTTCTTACCTAAATTGTATGTAAACATTGCCCTTATCTCTATCTTCCTGCGGTTGCACTTTGTCAACTTACGGTTGCGATTGTGTTATTTAGCCGTTTTCTATACGATTTAGCTAGTTTTCTTCTATGATTATGGCGTTAATAAAACACCTCTCCTAATAACCAATTATAACAATTAAAGGTAATTGTTGTTATAAAAAAAACAAAAAACTCCCTTATTCATTTAAAGGAGTTTTCGATATAAAATATTCCAAGAAGACTAATTTTTCTTCCTCATATTGATTCACAACTTCTTCTATACATTTTTGTATGTCATACAACGATTAATAAGCATCCCACACAGTATAAGTTGTCATCTCCTTATATAAGGCACACTCACATATATGTAAAATATTACTCCTTATTAACTTTCCTAATAAAAACACTTCTCCATAATCATAACGGCTTCTGCTTAAACTTTTCATAATGTCGTACTTTTAATAAAATGATATTCCCGCAATCTGTACAAATATAAGCATCTACTGGTGAAGACGTGAACATCGTCTCCTTTTTCCGTATTTGTGCATAACCGACAAACTCCCCTTCTCCTATGTTATGAGAACCACAATTAGAGCATGTCTGCACGTCTTTCTGTTCCATGAGAGCACCACCTTTAATCTGTTTCCACTCCCTTCGACAGCTCACTTCCATTTCCCTTCCAAAAAACCTCTTATTCTCTTACATTTCAACAGGAATCTCAGAACAAACATCGTATATGTACTATGAAATATATTTATTGACGGAGGAATTTTATGAGTACAATTATGACAGTTAATACAGCATAAGAAATTGAAAACGCAGAAATACATATGCTTTCTTCTAGATTAGCGCTACTGCAAGCAATAAGCGGAAATCCAATGCAAGTACAAATGAAAAAATTCGGGAGCGCCACTGCCTTTTCATCAAAAATAATTGCTGGTCCTGCTTTTAACACAGTAAAAGGGATTACATTTACAAATACAGATGAGATAGATGAAATCATCTCTTATTATCAATCGCTACCAATTCCTTGTCGTTTTGAAATTACACCCGCTCAAGGTACAGCTGAATTATTTCAATACTTATCTCAAAAAGGATTTTACCAATCTAGCTTCCATACCGCTTTATATAGTATACCGAGAGAAGATCCATCCCTTCTTCCTTCTAACATTTCAGTACGCCAACTAAAAGAAAATGAGTTTGATATTTTTGCAGATATTTATGTACGTGGATTTCAAATGCCGTCATTTACAAAAGATGGCGTGCGCCAAAATAACGAAATTCTTTACAATAAACCAGGATGGCATTTTTTCATAGCAGAAGTTCAAAATACTCCTGCGAGCATTGGTGTCCTGTATATAAATAATGGAATTGCTTCATTAGCTGCTTCTGCTACTTTGCCAGAATTTCAGCGTAAAGGCTGTCATACTGCATTAATTCAAAAACGAATAGAAAAAGCTATAGCGACAAACTGTCATTTAATAGTTGGACAAGCTCGCTTTGGTAGTGGCAGTCAAAATAATATGGAACGTGCCCATATGAAAATTGCTTATACAAAGTCAATATGGACTGCAAAAGACATATAATTAACATTCTTTCTCCTTCCATTGCAATCTTATACATTCTATGACAATTCCTTTTCTATCCCATTAATCATTTGAATATTTAAACTAGATTTGTTACGCTATTACTAGATACATCATTCAACTTGCAATATGAAAAGAGAATTCTAATCAAACTACAAGGAGGAGAAATGTATGACTAAACATGATCATGGTTTAAAAGAAAAAGTAGAAGGTGCTATTGATAAGGTAAAGGGTGAAGTAAAAGAAGTTGTCGGGAAAGTAACTGACAATAAGAAATTACAAGCTGAAGGAAAATGGGATAAGGTGAAAGGCACTGCTAAAGATACGGTTGGTAATGTGAAAGAAAAAGTACATGAATATAAAGAGAATAAATAAAACAAAGATGTATGGTGGTGCAAGTAGGGAGTTACTAGATCCGAGAAAAAAGAATTTGTATTTTATATTTGCACATAAAATCATTTTAAAACGACAAATAGATGCCTCAAGGCATCTATTTGTCGTTAAATAACTATTTTACTTCTACTGTATAATTACCTAATCGCTCAGGCTTTTTCTTACTAACATAGTGCCTTTACTAGAGTAAAAGATTAATTTGTGAAATTTGGTTTTAGGTCACCTGTATACGGTTCATGCTCAACAAAGATTTTTATATCTTTTCCATTCGCATCTTTCCCGATTCTTGTATACGTAAATTTATCTTTATTTAACTCTGTAAGTTCAAGGACCGCACCATATTTATTATTCCCTAACGAAACGTGAGCTCTTATTTTATTACCATGTACAACATCAAAGAAACCATAGTCTCCACGACTTTCTCCTGTATTCACATTGAAAAACTCGTATTTATTTGTATTTTTATTATATTTTGCTAGACTGATTAAGTTTGAGTTATATTTTGTTACATTATTACCCTGTTCGTCTAATACCACCGTTCCGTTCCATAGTGTACTAGATAAAATTTCATCTCCATCAACGTCTGTAACTATTTTTCCCGTCGAGCTCTCTAAATTTTTATCAGGTCGCGTGAAAGACAGCTCTTTTTCATGATAAGGAACATGTTCAACAAACACTTCTACATCATTCCCTTTTGCATCTTTCCCCATTCTTTTATATGTAAATTTCTCCTTGTCTAATTGCGTTAATTCAACAACCGCTTGATAATTTTGCGTTTCAGAAATTAACACTCTTTTCTTTCCATCGTTGGTTATAAAGAAGGTACCGCTATCATTACGACTCTCTCCTGTATTTGCATTGAAAAATTCATACCTTGCAGTTTTAGCATCATATTTTGCAAGCCCGATGAAATTTTGATTTTCTTTCGTTAAATCATTATGATCTTTGTCATAGACTTTTGTCCCTTTCCAGTTTGTTTCACCAAGTATGCTAGCTAGTAATTGCCCTTTCGTTTGTTTAGTGTGTTTAGTTTCTTGTATTGCATTGTATAAAAATTGTGCGTACTGTTCACGCGTCACATCCATACTTGGAGCAAATTTCCCTCCTCCTACTCCTTTTGCAATATTATTTGTTTGAACAGCACTAATTGCGTTTCTTGCCCATGAGTTCATTGATACGTCATTAAAAGTGTGATCACTCTTTGCCTTTAAATGAAATGCATTTGTAAGAACCTGTGCCATTTCTGCACGTGTTAAGGATGCCTTTGGCCTAAAGTTCCCATGCTCGTCACCCGTAAAAACACCCATTTCTGTTAAAGACAAGATTTCCTTTATATAGCTTGTCGAATCTTCGCTTACGTCCCCATATGGGTTCTGATAATTTTTGTTTTCTGCCACATTAAAATAACGATACATTAAAGCTGCGACTTGTTCGCGTGTTACGTTATCTCCAAAACCAAATCTCCCATCCTCATAGCCAAAAATGATTTTCTCACCTGTTAATTGATGAATCGCCTCATATGCCCAGTGCCCCTTTGGAACATCTTTAAATACACCAGTATGATTCGTTTGTGGTGTAATCCCTTCTGCTTTCACTTCTCCACCTTTTTCAGTTAATAGAACTCCACCTAAAACTGCTGATATGATACATGTTTTTAAAATTGTTTTATTCATAGCTTCCCAATCCCTTCCTTCATTTAACAAAAAATCACACCACTTATCTTCCAAAAGAAGATTCTATGTGAGTAATTCATGTTTTAAATTTTGATTACAGCTAATTGTATACAAATTTTCAATTCCCCCAACTTTGATACGAAGTATTACACCTCCAAAGTTCTTTTTCATAGTATTCATAGCTGCTATATATAGGAATTATAAATAGCAACTATAAATTGCCCATAAATAAATTATTAAAAAAAGATAAAATTAAGATAATATATTTTTAATCTCAATCTAAAAAAACGTTATTCTTTCTCATCTAGCTTGCTAAGAAAGAATAACGTTTTTTAATTCTAGGTTCCTTGTGACAAAAAAGAAAAGGCTTATTTTATACGTCCAAAAACAACTTCACGGCCTTTTCCAAACAAAACATCGGAAAAAAGCCGTGGCATAATACTTATTTTATAATTGACGGAAGACGACCAAAATGGCTCTTTTTACTTCCCTTCGCTCTTCTCTAGCACATACAAATCTTCTTCAATATTTGATAATTTTTCAGTTACAAGTTTTCTAGCATCTCCAATTGCTTGATTGTATGCAAATGGTCCTACTAATTTTATCATTTCTTCTATTAAACGCTCTGCTTGGAAACGTCCAATTTCATCTAAATCTTCTTCAACAAAAAATTGCTGAATTTGTGCTACAAGCTCTTCTTTTTTATCATTTGGTATTTTTATATTCATCATCATTCGTTACTCCTCTATATTTAAGATAATACGTTTCTTAACTCTACCATAGAAAAGCGATTTCCTGGACAAGTTTTTGTAACCCCTTCTAGCTCTCTATGGCCAAGTATATTCCTTTTCTCTATAGCAAACTGCTTCATAAACATTTTACATAAAGAATATAATGCATTCATTTGTGCGGTAGTTGGATCATATTTATCAAAATTACCCGTCATACATATTCCAATTGTATCCCTATTATTATCTTTCGCATGTGCTCCAATATGTATACCTCGCCCTTCGACTACAGTTCCATCTTCTTCAATAAAATAATTGTAACCGATCCCGCTCCATCCTCTTACTTTTTGATGAAATTCATGTGTTTTATACACATCCCATCCATCTTCGGATGTATGGTGGATAATCAATTTATTTACTTTTTCTAAAGGAACTAATTCATCTTGAAATGTTAAATTTGCACATTTAATTTCCATTTGAACATCCTCCCTTAAAAGTCAATCATCACAATTGTTTTATCATCTGGTCTTATTCTCTTTTCCCCTTCCAACTCTTCAATAATTGCTACATATTCGCTTATACTAGTATTTCTTATATATGCAACAGTTTGTTCGAGTGGCCAATCTGGATGGAATAATCCGTCTGAACAAATAAAAATCCCGCTCACTTCCTCTATATGTAATTCACCATGTTGTAAATAATGTACCGCTTCTTTCATTCCATTTGCAACGGAATACCCGCCCTGTATATTTGCAAGATAACGATTGTATTTTAACTGTTCTCGCACATCTTGAAAAATATGTTCTTCTGGTACAGATAACCCCTTTTTACGATCTTCTTCTCTCTTCTTTTTTGCTCGTTTACTAATTCCTTCGACCGTATCTCGCGTTAATGCTTGCATCGTTCCATTTTGAAGTATTGCGACAATCATACAGTCCCCTAACTGTGCGTATTCAATTTTCCCACCTTCTATTTGAACTGCTGCAATACATGTACACCACAAATGTTCTTTTTTTCTCGTATCCACTTTATATTCTAACATTTTGCTTTGTAATGCTTCATTTGCTTTTGCAACTGCAACTTGTAAACTATGAGTTTCACGTAATGAAGCAAAATAACTTGCAAATAAATGCGAAGCTATGTATGCTCCATTATGTCCCTTTTCATCCCGAAACGGGACGAGCGGTGTTGCCCCATCACATACACCATAAATCTTTTTATCTTCATTACAAAAATAAGAATCCTCACATTCTTGCTTCAACGGGCTTTTCTGTTGATACGTTTTTACCCTCATATCTGTATCCCCTTTCAAATGATAAAATACTCGAATTCTTTTGATTAATCTAATTTTCCGAAATAAACTGTTTTTACCCAAAACTTTCAATATCATATATAATCTTGAAATAATATGAATTTTTTAGTGAAGGACGGGAAAGAGATGGTCAGATTTCTTGGTGTTATTATTGGTTCTATTATTATTGCGATTGCCTTTAATCTTTTCCTTATCCCCCACAAAATTTTAAGTAGTGGAATTGGCGGAATTGCTATTATTTTAGGGATTGTAACTCCTGTAAACACGGGTATTATTAACTTTGTATTAAACTTACCTATCCTTATTTTAGGATACATAGGTCTTGGAAAAAAAGTAATTTTTAACACGGTTATCTCTGTTATTGTATTATCGGTCGCATTATACTACGTTCCAGTAAAAGTCGTAGCAACAGATCCACTTTTATCATCTATCTTTGGTGGTGTCATTGCCGGAGCTGGTATCGGCCTTGTTTTTAACTGTAATGGATCAACTGGTGGATTTGATATTATCGGTATGTTGTTATCTCGCAAAAGAGACATTAAACTTGGTGGATTCCTTATTATTTTAAATGCAGTCGTTGTAATAATTGCAGGATTCTTCTTCACTTGGGATGTTGCTCTTACGAGCTTACTTTCCATTTATGTAACTGGTAAAGTCATCGATGCTATTCATACGAAACATCGAAAAGTTACACTTATGATTGTAACAAATGAAGCAGAAAAAATGAAAAAACAACTTCTTTCAACTGTTGTACGTGGGATTACATTACTTGATGGTGAAGGTGCTTATTCCAGTGAAAAAAAACGTGTACTTATGACAGTCGTTTCTCGTGAAGAATTGGCAAGTATGAAATTAACAATTTCAGAAATTGATCCTCATGCATTCGTTAACATTACCGAAACGGTTGAAGTGTTAGGGTTGTTTAGAAAAGGTTAAAAAACTAGGTGGAAATCCACCTAGTTTTTATTTTCCATAAATTCAATTCGATTTCCAAACGGATCTGACACGTAAAATCTAATTACATCTGGACGTGCATGATCGTCTATTACTTCAATACCTTGCTTTATTAACTCTTGTTTAAATTCATCAATTTTTAAAACATAAAAAGCTGGATGCGCCTTTTTAGCAGGATTGAAGTTTTGCTCAACTCCGATATGAATCTCTTGATTTCCACACCTGAACCAGCACCCACCACGCTTCTTTAATTCCTCTGGCTTCGGTATTTCCTCCATACCTATTTTATGACCATAAAACTCTCGTGCTTCTTCTTCACACCCTACAGGCGCAGCTACTTGCACATGATCAATCCCTTGAATATAATTTTTCATTTTATCTCCCCCTCCTCTATCCTAATGTTATAAGGAAAACACACTCCTGTAACTTACAAAAGATTTATAAAACAATATAAGCTCCCCTTATTACCACCTTACACTCACTTTACCAAAATAAAGAAAATAAAATTTATTCTATAACTTCCATTTTTTATAGAAATACACATTACATCTATATTATAGTTATGAATAGACAAATCTTTTTAGATGCTAATTGTACGGAGGAAATTATATGAGTCGTAAAAAATATTCATCTACTCAAAAAAAACGTCATCCGAACATTTCTGGACGTTTACGAAAACATGTACAAGATCGTTCTTTAGCAGAAATGTACGCATCTCTGTTCGAACACAATCCTGATAGTATTATTTCATTAAATTTAGAGGGATTTATTCTACATATAAATCCTTCTGCCGAAAGAATACTAGGTTACACTTCTTTAGAATTAGAGCGCAAAAACATTACCTCTATTTTAGAAGCTCATATTTCTGAGCAAGTATTACAAAATATAAAGAATACTGAAGCGGATAATCAACAAGAGTATATCTTATCTATTTATCATAAAAGTGGATTCTTATTAGACGTCGTGACAAAACTAGTTCCTATTTTTGTCCAAAATCGTCTAACTGGCGTATATGCCATTATGAAACCTCTTGAAAAATCAGAAAGAATTGAAAAAATGCTAAAAGAAAGTGAGAAGAGATTACGTACATTAATGGATTCAATGCCTGCGTTTGTTATATTTAAGGATCATGAAGGGCGTTGGCTTGAGGCAAATGACTACGCACTTTCTTGCTTCGATTTTCATCATGTACCTTACCATGGGAAAAAAGATAGTGAACTCATTCAATATAATGAAGCGTACCGAGAATCTTTTTTACATTGTGAAGAGGTCGATGAACTAGCATGGCAACAAAGACAAATTCTTCACGGAGAGGAATTTATTATACATAGAGATGATTTCGACTTAATCTTAAGTATATCGAAAGTTCCTCTGTATCATCCTGACGGCTCCCGTAAAGGTCTTATCGTAATGGGAAGAGATGTTACAGAACTTAAAGAAACAGAAAAGTTATTACGAAGATCAGAAAAACTTGCTGTAGTCGGACAACTGACAGCTGGAATTGCCCATGAAATTCGAAATCCACTCACTTCACTAAAAGGTTTTTTAACATTGCTGCTCCCTGAAATAAGTGAGGAAAATAAATGGTATGTTGATGTTATGTTAAGTGAAATTTCACAAATGGAATCTATCACAAGTCAATTTATGGCGATGTCTAAACCACAAGTATTATCAATCAAAACTTGTAACATACAAGCTTTGATTGAAGAGGTCGTTACATTTATTTTACCAACTGCTATTATGCATAGCGTTCACATCATTATGGATCATTTTGATTACGTATATGACATTCAATGTGACGGCAACCAATTAAAACAAGTTTTTATAAATATATTAAAAAATGCGATTGAAGCGATGCCAACTGGCGGAAATATTTTCATCCAAACAAAACCATTAGAAGATACCTTCCTCTTAATACGTATTATCGATGAAGGTTGCGGTATCCCAGAAGAACGTATCTCTCGTTTAGGCGAACCATTTTATAGCTTAAAAGAAAAGGGAACTGGACTAGGATTAATGATGTGTTACAAAATAATTGAAGAACATCATGGTAAATTACACATTGCAAGTGAATTAAATAAAGGTACGATCGTTGATATTCAGCTACCACTTTCTTCATCTCACCTTGCAATCCAGTCTTAAATAATAAAAGAAGCATCTGCTAACAATTAGCAGATGCTTCTTTTATTATTTGTACTTATAGAACTGTTTTTCCATACCATTCTTTTGCTTTTTCTACTTCACCCATCGTTAATTGATGCCCTCTATTTTCCCAATGCATTGTTACATTAGCGTTTGCATTTTCTAATAGTAGCTTCAATTCCTCTGACTCAGAAGATGAACAAATTGGATCATTTGTCCCAGCAGCAATAAACACGGATTTCCCAGCTAAATTAGGCAATTGTGTTCCTCTTCTAGGCACCATTGGGTGATGAAGCACAGCACCTTTTAACGCATTTTCGTAATGGAATAATAAGCTTGCCGCAATGTTTGCTCCATTTGAATAACCGATAGCAACAATGTTATTTCTATCAAATTCATATGTTTTTGCAGCTTCATCTAAAAACACATTTAATTCCTTCGTACGGAAAATAAGATCCTCTTCATCAAAAATACCTTCTGCTAATCGACGGAAAAAACGCGGCATCCCATTCTCTAATACATTTCCACGAACACTTAATACTGAAGCTTCCGGATCTATTATTTCTGCAAGTGGTAATAAATCTAATTCATTACCACCTGTTCCATGAAGTAATAACAACACTGGTTTTGACGCATCTTTTCCTTTTTGAAAAACATGTTTCATCATAATCCTTTTCCCCTTTCAATCACTTTAATCTAAATTTCTCACTTCAAATGGTAAAAGTGTTTGTTCAAGCTGTTTTCTATGTTGTTCATATTGTTCCGGTAACTTTAATTCCTCACCCATCGTCTCTAACGATTCATCATGAGCGAAACCAGGAGGATCTGTTGCAATTTCAAATAAAATTTCACCGTGTTCTCTAAAATAAATTGCGTTAAAATAATTTCGATCTTGTACAGGGGTTACGTGGTATCCAAAACGAGACACATGCTCTTTCCAGTCTAGCTGATCAGAATCGTCACTCGCTCTCCAAGCAATATGATGCACTGTACCAACGCCCATTTGGCCACGACCAATTGTCGATAACCTCAAATCGATAATATTTCCAATATCAGCAGAAGAACGGAATCGAACAAATTCACCCTCTTCTCCAATTTTCTCAAGACCCATGATATGTTCTAACAGTTCAGCTGTTTTTTGAGGCTGTGCCGATAAAAGAACCGCACCACCAAATCCTTTAATTGCTACTTCTGGCGTAACTTCTCCAAAAGTCCAATTATTTAATTCGCCCTCATCTCTTTCTACTAATTCTATATGCAAACCATGTGGATCATCAAATTCTAAATACTGCTCTCCAAATCGAGTCATTTTTGTATACGAAACATCGAATTTTTCTAATCTATTTTCCCAAAACTCCATTGCCCCTTTTGGTACAACATAAGAAGTGATTCCTACTTGACCTTCACCAATAACTCCTTGGCGAGCACCTGCCCATGGGAAAAACGTAATAATTGTTCCAGGCTTTCCTCCTTCATTGCCAAAATAAAGATGGTACGTACCCGGATCGTCAAAATTTACTGTTTGTTTCACTAGACGTAAACCTAATACACCAGCATAAAAATCTACATTCTCTTGTGGGTGTCCTACAATTGCTGTAATGTGATGAATTCCCATCGTTTTCTTTGTCATTTTCTCCGCCCCTTTTTATTTCATTTTAAAAACTTTTATACATTAAAATTCATTATTCATTTTGTCCATACTGCAAAATAAAATCTGTCATAATAATTTTATCTCGAATCCGAGATATTAATTATAAAATTCCACATCAACTTCTAGCTTATCGGAATTATCTCGATTTCGAGATATTTTACCAAAAAAATATTTACTCACTCTATAATCATAATAAACCTTGATTTAGAATGTCATTTATCTCAAACTTAATATTTATTATAAGTTACTTACTTTTCTCTGTCAACAAGTTACTTATTTCATTTAAAATGAAATAAGAGTAAACGCTATTCACCGTTTACTCTTTTTTCAAATCATTTCGTTTCTTCTTCCAGCACCGCTTCCATCTCATTAAATTCACGATGAATTGCTTTAACTGGTTCTTTCGTTAATAAACTCACAACAATAACAGCTAATAAGCTACAGAAGAATCCAGGTACCATTTCATACATAGTTTCTTTTAAACTTGGAATTTGTACCCAAGTAATAACAACTACCGCACCGACAATCATACCAGCAAGAACGCCCCATTTGTTCGTTCTCTTCCAATATAAACTTAATAAAATAGCGGGTCCAAATGCTGAACCAAATCCTGCCCAAGCATAACCGACAAGTGTTAAAATTGTATCACTTGGATGATACGCTAAAACAACTGCGATCATAGCTACTACTAATACTGACAGTCTACCAATAAATACAAGTTCTTTATCACTTGCGTTACGACGGAAAAATGTTTTATAGAAATCTTCCGTTACTGCACTTGAAATAACAAGTAATTGCGAGGAAATACTACTCATAATCGAAGCTAATATAGCTGACAATAAAAACCCAGTAATGTACGGATGGAATAATATGTTTGAGAATGTTACAAAGACCATTTCTGGGTCTTGTAATGTCTCATTATTTTTAGCGTAATAGGCGATACCAACCAAGCCAGTGAGCATTGCACCTATAATGGAAATCGCCATCCAACCGATACCGATTCTACGAGAAGTTTTCAAATCTTTAATAGAGGTAATTGCCATAAAGCGGACAATAATATGCGGCTGACCAAAATACCCAAGCCCCCATGCTAAAAAGGAAATAATCCCTAATATTGTAGTCCCTTTAAACATATCTAAATGCGATGCATCAACTTGCTTAATCGTATTGAATGTTTCTGTTACACCACCAACATCTGTAAAAGCAACAATTGGCACTAATACGAGAGCGATAAACATAATACAACCTTGCACAAAGTCGGTCCAACTTACTGCTAAAAAGCCACCGAATAGTGTATAAGCAACAACGACACCCACAGTTACAAATAAACCAATTTTATAATCAAGGTTAAAAGAATTTTCAAACAAACGTCCACCTGAAACTAAACCAGCCGACGCATAAAATGTGAAAAATACTAAAATGACGATAGCGGAGACAAAACGAAGTATTTTCGTACGATCCTTAAACCGATTTTCTAAAAAATCCGGAATCGTAATGGAATCATTTGCCAATTCTGTATACGTTCGCAAACGCGGGGCAAGAATTAAATAGTTTGCATAAGCACCTATTAATAAACCTATCGCAATCCATACACTTGATAATCCTGTTGCATACATCGCACCAGGTAATCCCATTAGCATCCAACCACTCATGTCAGAAGCACCCGCTGATAAAGCTGTAACTGCTGGACCGAGTCCCCTTCCGCCTAACATATAATCTGATAAATCGGATGTCTTCTTATAAGACCAATAACCGATATACAACATACCTGCCATATAAATAGCAAGCGAAA
>Ga0102589_1003704_pt1 | contig 15432 bp, 17 predicted proteins | sample AraplaMF_Col_mLB_FD_76858 | JGI IMG/M metagenome (GOLD analysis project Ga0102589, IMG submission 76858) | Arabidopsis root microbial communities from the University of North Carolina, USA - plate scrape MF_Col_mLB | ecosystem: Host-associated > Plants > Roots > Endosphere | place: USA... | reverse complement strand
TGGCATGGCGGCTGGTGCTGGCGGCGTGTGGCGCAGGTGCTGCAGCTGGACCACCACAAGGCTTTTGCGGTGACGCTGACGGGCCTGGGCGAGCGGGCGCACCTGCTGTCGCCCGCGATCAACCTGGATACCCACATCAACGACGTGATCAACCTCATTGAAGCGGAGGAGCTGCACGAGGTAACGCTGGCCGTGCATTCCTACGCGGGCATGATAGGCACGGCGGTGGCGGATCGCCTGGGCGGGCGCCTCAAGCACCTGGTGTATGTGGATGCGGTGGTGCCGCAGCCGGGCGAAAGCTGGAGCAGCACGCACGATGCCGCCACGCAGCAAAAGCGCATGGTGGCGGCGCAGGCATCGCCCTGCTTCAGCTTTCCGCCACCGGACCCTGAGGTGTACGGCCTGGCGGGCGCTGACCACGACTGGGTGCAGCGCCGGCAGACGCCGCACCCTGGCAACACCTACCAGGCGCCGCTGGACTTTGACGTGCAGCGTGTGGCGGCCGTGCCGCGCACTTTTGTGAGCTGCACCACGCCGGCGCTGGCGACCATCACGCCCAGCCGGCTGCGCGCGCGCGACCCGCAATTCTGGGGCGGCGCCTGGCTGCCGAATTCGCGTGTGCTGGACCTGGCCACCGGCCACGACCCCATGGTGACCGAGCCCGCGGCGCTGGCGCGCATCCTGCTGGAGTGCGCTGAGTGAAGGCGGTGGGCCGCCGCGGCTTCACGGCCGCGCTGGCGGGCAGCCTGGCCCTGCCCGCGCTGGCATGGCAGGAGCGCATACGGGTCAAAATGGCCACCCTGCCTGTGCCAGCCTCCTTGCCCGAAGCCGCCGGGCTGGCGGCCAAGCAGGGCAAACCGCTGGTGCTGCTGGTCAGCCTCCCCGGCTGTCCCTACTGCGAACTGGTGCGGCGCAACTACCTGTTGCCGGCCCGCAATGACTCCGGCCTGGAGGCCTGGCAGATCAATATCAACGACAACAGCACGCCGCTGACCGGCTTTGACGGCAAATCCACAACGGCCGCCGCGCAGGCCAAGGCCTGGAAGGCCACCTTCACGCCGACCGTGCTGTTTCTGGGCCCGGAGGGACAGAAGCTTGCCGAGCCCTTGGTGGGCGTGGCCGTCCCGGACTTTTATGGTGCCTATCTCGACGAGCGGCTGGTGCTGGCGAGCACGGCATTTTTCGCGCTGCGTTAGGGCTCGATCATCATGACGGACGAAGAGTCTCTACAGGCTGCCATCCATGAGGAAGTGGCGCTGCGGGCATATGACCCGCATTGGCCCGCGATGTTCGAGGCCGAACGCGAGCGGTTGCGCTTGCTGTTTCCCGATGACTTCATCGCTATCGAGCATATGGGTAGCACGGCCGTGCCGGGGCTGGCGGCCAAGCCGGTGATCGACATCCTGGGCGGTGTGGCCTCGATGCAAGCAGCCAGGGCGCTCGTGGCGCCGCTGTGCGCGCAAGGCTATACAGCGTCCGCCGAGTTCAATGCAACGCTGACGGACCGCCAGTGGCTGATGCGCTGGGCCGACGGGCATCGCACCCACCACCTGCACCTGGTGGTGCACGGCGGCCCGGTGTGGGCGCAGCGCCTGTGCTTTCGCGATGCGCTGCGTGCGGACCCGGCACTGGCGTGGAACTATGCCGCGCTCAAAACCGAGCTGGCCGCAAAATACCCCGCTGACCGCGAGGCCTATACCGAGGCCAAGGCCTCCTTTGTGCGGTCGGTTTGCGAAGGCTGAGCCTTGCGGGCCGCAGTTGACCGCCCCCTACTATTAAGCGCTTGAATCAGTCCGCTGGACCTGTACTGTTCTCCCCTTTATGGCATGGCGGCACAGGCTTCGGTGGTAAATTCAAGCCGTTCAAGCAGGAGAGCGCTGCCGCAAGGCAGCCACCGAAGGCGCAAACTTCCATAATCGCTCAGGTCCCGTACTGCCCGGAAACACACAGCCGTCTGGAGAGACGCCGCATGCAATGTGCGGCGCACCGAAGGAGCAAGGCCGATGCGAAAGCAGCGGCTGAATCTCTCAGGTAACAAGGACAGTGGAAGCGGCCGCAAGCAGGTGATGGCTTGGCGGTTGCCACAATTCTTTCTTTGAATTCAAGCACCCCTCAAGGCATTGCGCTTGCGCAACTGCCATTTCTGCTTGAAAAAGGAATTGCCATGAAAGTCATGGTTTTGGGTGCGGGTGTCACGGGGGTCACGACGGCCTGGTATCTGGCGCAGCGCGGGCATGAGGTCACGGTGGTCGAGCGGCGCGGCGCGGCCGCGATGGAAACCAGTTTTGCCAACGGCGGGCAGATTTCAGTCAGCCACGCGGAGCCCTGGGCCAACCCGGGTGCGCCGCTCAAGGTGCTGCAGTGGCTGGCGCGTGAAGACGCGCCGCTGCTGTTCCGGCTGCGGGCCGATATGAACCAGTGGCTGTGGGGCCTGGAGTTCTTGCGCAACTGCACGCCGGTGCGCACCGCGCAAAACATACGGCAGATCGTGAACCTGGGCATGTACAGCCGCGGCGCGCTGCAAAAGCTGCGGGCTGAGCTGGACCTGCAGTACGACGCGAAGACCCAGGGCATTCTGCATTTCTACACCAGCCAGGCTGAGTACGACGCCGCGCAGGAGCCGGCGCGCATCATGCGCGAGCATGGCTGCGAGCTCGACATGAAAACCGCCGATGAATGCGTAGCCATAGAGCCCGCGCTGGCGCAGTGCCGCGCCAGCATTGTGGGCGGCAGCATGACGCCCAGCGATGAGTCGGGCGATGCCCAGGCCTTCACCACCGCGCTGGCGGCGCGCTGCGAACAGGCCGGCGTGAAGTTTCTCTACAACACCAACATCCTCGACGTGCAGGCCAGCGGCGGGCAGCTGGACGGGGTGCAAGTTGCCAGGGGCAGCGGCGAGGCCGGCGGACGCATTGAAACGCTGAAGGCCGACGCCTATGTGATGTGCCTGGGTGCCTTCAGCGCGCCCTGGGCCAAAAAGCTGGGGCAAAGCCTGCGCATCTACCCGGCCAAGGGTTATTCGGTGACGCTGCCGGTGATCAACGAGGCGGCCTCTTACCAGGTGAGCCTGACGGACGATGAGTACAAGCTGGTGTTCTCGCGCCTGGGCAATCGCCTGCGCATTGCGGGCACGGCGGAGCTCAACGGCTACAACACCGATCTCAATCTGGTGCGCTGCCAGGCCATAGTCCGCCGCGTGAAGCAGCTGTTCCCGGAAATGACGGACGGCGAAGGCGCGCAGTTCTGGACCGGCCTGCGCCCGGCCACGCCGAGCAACGTGCCCTACATCGGCAAAAGCAAAACGTCCAATCTGTTCCTCAACACCGGCCACGGCACGCTGGGCTGGACGCATGCCTGCGGATCGGGCGCAGCGATTGCCGACATCGTGAGCGGGCGCGTGCCGGAGCTGGATTTTGCGTTTACCGGCATGCCGGCGCCCGGCCGCACCATGGCTTTGCCGAGCATGGCGAAGGCCTGAGCCTCGCGGCAGCCCGCCGGCAAAGTGGATGGAGGCGCTGCGGCCTGTACAGCAGGCGCGCGCCGACCCTCCGTTCGGATAAGTGAAAGCGCATGCCGTGATGACGCAGCAGCGCCCTCCCCCGAAATTCAGGCCTGGCCCGGCCGCTCAGAACCGCCAGCCAAGCCCCACGCCAAACAGCATCGGGTCGGCTTTGAACGTGCCGATCTTGGCGCCGCCTGCGGACACGTCGGTGCGGATGTAGACCTTCTTCAGGTCGAAGTTCAGGGACAATTGTTTGCCAAGGGGAATATCGACACCGACCTGCAAGGCCGGGCCCCAGCTGCTGCGTTTGATATCCACCCCGGCCGGCAGGCTGACCGCGCTGAAGCGGGTGTAGTTGATGCCGGCGCCGACATACGGCTTGAAGTTGCCCGCACCCACCTGACTGAAATGGTATTGCGCTGTCAGCGTGGGCGGCAGGTGCTTGAAGCTGCCGATGGCGGTGCCGCCCGCCGACAGCGTGTGTTTTTGCGGAACCGTCAGTACCAGCTCCACCGCGACGTTGGGGCTGAGAAAGTAGCTGATGTCGAACTCCGGCATCCATTTGTTGTTGATGGCCAGGCCCAGGCCCGTGCTGTCTCCATTGGCGCTGTCCAGGCGGACGGCACGGGCCCGGACCAGCCAGGGACCCTCAACGGTTTGGGCAAAAGAAGCGCCGGAAAAAAGGGCGCAAAGGACGGCGGCAATGACGATTGGTTTTTTCATGGATAGGCAGCAAGAGAAACGGGAACATTCCCACAGTTGATTGGAGCCGTACAGTTCCATGGGCAGGTTGATCTGGCGCAATTGCGGCTTAGCCGAAAACGCAATCAGCGCAAAGCTTGCGGCAGGTCAAATACGGCGGCACTTTTTGTGGGCGGGCTGGGTGCGCGCCCGGCAGCCATGCGGGCGACACCTGCAGGGGATCGACGAACACGGTAATATCGCCCTCCGTTCATCAGCCAGCTTATGCAGCCATGACACAAGCCACGACAACACCGCCCGACGGCCTTCCGATTTACCGCCTGCTCACCGGCCCGGACGACGCGAGTTTTTGCCACCGTGTGAGCGAAGCTTTGGCCTTGGGCTACGCGCTGTACGGTTCGCCGGCGGCAACCTTCAACGGCGAGCGCGTGATCGTGGCGCAGGCGCTGCTGTGGCCTGGGGCGCAAAAGGGAAGCTCGTGAGCACGCCTGCACCGCTGAACGCCGCGACGCTGCGTGCGATGACGGATTTCCCGGACCAGCTTGAGCGCTTTTACGAAGCCATTCCCGAAAGCCATAGCAACTGGACACCGGCATCGTGGGACGGGATTCCGAGCGAGACCTTTTCGGCGCTGGGCCAGGTCTGCCATGTGCGGGACATCGAGATCGACGGCTACCACGTGCGCATTCAACGCACGCTCGCTGAGGACAACCCGTTGCTGGCGTCGCTGGACGGCTACGTGCTGGAGCGTGAGCGCGGCTACGCAACAGCCGACGCGCGGGAGGCCCTGGCGGCTTTTCGTGCGGCGCGCGGCAAGACCATGGGCATGCTCGCGGGCCTCACACCAGAGGCGCTGGAGCGCACGGCGGAATTCGAAGGTTACGGCGTCCTGACGCTGCGCAGCCTCGTGCACTACCTCTGCAGCCACGACCAGCAGCACCTGGCCAGCCTGCAATGGCTGCTGGGCAAGATTAACGCCTCTTGCATTGTGGGTACAGCGTGAAATTTGTCATGTCGCTCTAGCAGGAAAGTTATTTTCCTCGCTACCTTGCGCACCATTTTTTCAGCACAGAAACAACGATGCGGCGCGGGTATTCCCCAAATATTCGAGTTTTATGTCCCTTTAGAGTCAGCAGACTTGTAAGTAAAAGTTGGTTCGGGCGCACACTTGCCTGGACGGGCTTCGCGCCGTGCGTTCCGCAGCTGCGGCTCTTTTACTGACTACAGGGGTGATCAAGATGATGGTTTATTTACGTAATGTGGCGGTGCTGTCGGGTGCGGCGCTGGCTCTGGGTTCTGCTATGGCACAAACCGAAACTCCACCGCCCAAAAAAACCAAGGCCGCAGCGGCGGCGCCGGTTGAAAAATTCACAGGCCCACGCGAAAAAATGGTGGTGGCCATGCCCAAGACCTATGGCAAGACCGAGACCATGGCTTTGTGGGGCGACTACTTCAGCCACCTGTCGCGCTGCGCCAATGTGGAACTGCAGAACGCCCAGGGCGATTCTCTGGAACGCACCAGCAACGTCGACATCCTGGGCGAGAAGGAACTGATCGAGGCGCTTTCGACCGGCAAGGCCCAGATCGGGCAGGTGAACCCAGGGCTGGCCGCGCAGATGGTGACCGCCGGGCAGGCCGCGCCTTTTGCGGTGCCGGGCAACAAGGCAACCGGCCAGCGCAATTCCTACAAGCTGATCCTGATCACGCGCATCGACAGCCCTTACAGGGAGCCCAAGGACCTGATCGGCAAAAAGATCGCGCACACCACGCCGACCTCCAACTCGGGCAACCTGGCACCGCGCGCGCTGTTCCCTGCCCTTGGCCTGACGCCGGACAAGGACTACGAGGTGGTTTTCTCGAACGGGCATGAGCGCTCGGTGACCGGCGTGATGCATGGTTTTTACCCTGCCGCCGCCGTGGCCAGCGATTTGTACCAGCGCATGGTCGTCAAGGGTGACGTCAAGGGCTCCAGCATTCGCACGATCTGGGAAAGCCCGCCCTTCATGACGGAAACCTGGACCATGAACAAAGAGGTGTCGCCGGAGCTGCAGGCCAGGGTCAAGAAATGCTCGTTCAGCTACAGCTTCTCGCCCACGCTGAAGAAGCAGTTGCCCGGCAACGACACCTTCCTGCCCATCAATTTCGACCGCGATTTCGCCACGGTGATGCAGGTCTACCGGTCCAGCCAGAAGAAGTAACACCCCCGTCCAGGCTCACTGCGTGTAGCCTGTTCCCCCCTCAAGGGGGCGGCGCCTGGGGCCGGCGAAGCCGGACCCTCGGCCCCCACTGGCGGACTGTGCCCATTGAATACACCCTGAATCTGCAACCCAGCAGGGGCCGCGGGACTGGCTTTGCCAGACCGCAGGCGCCGCCCCCTGGAAGGGGGGAAGGCGCTACACGAAGTGAGCGTCCGACGGGGGTGAGCTAGACACTCAATGGCGGGTGCACCGTACCCCACAGGCTTTCGTCGAGCACACGCTGCAGGGTGCGCAGCAGCTGGTCATTGGAGGTATAGGCCTTCACCAGCACGGCTTCCACGCGATCGCTGTCCTTGGCCACCGCATCGCTCGCGGAAAACACTACCACGGGTGGCGCGGGGTTCAGCGCTTCTATGGTGTCCAGCAGTTCCCAGCCTGAACCGTCTTTGAGTGTCAGGTCGAGCAGCACCAGGTCGTAGTGGTGCTTGTGCAGCTGTTCGCGCGCCTCATGCAGGGTGGCGGCGAATTCAAAGATCGCGAAGTCCTGGGCAATGGTGGCGGCGATGCGCTGGATGTCGAGGTCGTCTTCAACGTGCAGGATGCGCGGCCGGCCTTCGGCCATGTTGGCGATGGCGCGCTGCAGGCTGAGGATCAGCTTGTTTTCGTCGATGGGTTTTTCCAGCCAGGTCGACACCGCCAGCGGCTGGTTGTTGAATTCAAGCTCGCCGGCCTCGGCATTGGCCGACACCACCACGATGGGCAGTTCGCGTGTGCGCTCTTCAAGTCGCAGCTTGCGGATCAGGCTGATGCCGTCCAGGTCCGGCAGGCCCAGGTCCACCGTCATGGCCGCATAGGGGCGGCGCACCACCTGTTCCATGGCCTGAGCGGCGCGGTAGACCATGTCCGAATCAAACCCGCCCTTGTCGAGCATCAGCTTGATCAGGTGGGCGATGTCGGGGTCGTCCTCGCAGACCAGGATCAAGGGCCTGACTGCGTCGCCTGCCTTGCCCTTGCTGTCGTCAACGCTGGCCTCTTCCATCGGCCGCGCAACGGATTCGGGCAGTTCGAAATAGAAGACGGTGCCCACACCGGTCTGCGAAGTGAAGCCCACGCTGCCGCCCATGCGCTCCACAATGGCGCGCGAGATATTCAGGCCCAGGCCCGTGCCGCCTTTTTGCCGGGTGTCGGATGTATCGGCCTGTGAAAATTTCTGGAAGATGCGCTTGCGGAACTCTTCGGGAATGCCGGGGCCGCTGTCGGCAACCTCGACCCGTACCCGCCTGTTGTTGCACAGCAGCCTGATATAGACAAAGGAATCCGCCGGTGAAAACTTCACGGCGTTGGAGATCAGGTTGGTGGCGGCCTGGGTCAGCCGGTCGCTGTCGACACTGACCATGACCCCTTCGGCCTGGACATCCAGGGCCAGTTTGACCTTGTGCTGGTCCGCGAAGCCCTCATTGGCCACCAGGACCTGGGCCAGCAGGGGCGCCAGCTCCACGGTCTGCATATCAAAGCGCATCTTGCCGGATTCGATTTTTTCGCTGTCGAGGATGTCGTTGATCAGCCGGATGAGCCGCTCACAATTGCTGGTGGCAATGCCGACCAGGTTCTTGGCCATGGGCGGCAAGTCCCCGGCCACCCCGCCGACGATGAGGCCGAGCGAGCCGCGTATGGAAGTGAGCGGCGTGCGCAGCTCATGGCTGACGGTGGACACAAACTCGCTCTTCATGCGGTCGACGCGCTTGAGGGCGGTCACATCTGTACCGAGCGAATAGAAGCCCAGCACCTTGCCTTCATCCTCGCCTTCGCCATAGCGCGGGAAGTACTGCATGACATAGTCGCGCAGCTGGCCGTCGGCGGTTTCCTGAATGCGGTCGTACTCGGCCGCGTACCCGGCCAGGGCCTCCTCGATCTTGGCGCGCTCTTTCTCGTAGAGTTCGTGGCCCATCAGCTGCCGCATGGTCTTGCCGCGGATTTGCTCGGGCCTGAAGCCAAAGCGCTCTTCGTAGGCCAGGTTGTGGAACTGGAAGCGCTGGTTGGCGTCGATATAGGCAATCAGGGCCGGCACCGTGTCGGTGATCTGGTGCAGCTGCGTCTCGCTGGCATGAAGCGCGAGCGTGCGCTCATGCACGCGCTGCTCCAGGGTTTCGTTGGCGCCCTGGAGCTCTTCATTGACCCGCTTGATGGTCGAGTGGCTGCCGATGAGATCGACCGCCGCATACACCAGCAGGATCACCAGCACCGCCGAGAAGATGAGCAGGTAGCGTCCGTAGTGTTCGCCCTCAGCCCCGACCTGTTGCTGCTCGTGCGTCAACGCATCGCTGGCCTCATCGAGCAGCTTGCCGGTCGGCGCCGCGGCGATGCCGACGAGGAGCTCATTCACGACTTTCTGCTCGCGCAGAATGCTCTGGATATGCGCGCGGAAAATATCCAGCCTGTCCCTGATGCCGGGCGGGGCGAGGTGCATCTTGCCATCGAGCACGCCCAGCTCTGTCTCTATCTCGGCGCCCTTCTCGGCGGTCGGGGCCTGGCTATACAACATGCTCGCGAGCAGCAACCGGCTGACGCTGGCCGAAATCGGCTGCAGTGCCGCTTGCACCGCGCCACGGCCAGGCCCGAGTGATTGCTGGACGTCCTCCGCCGCGGTGGGAAGAAAGGCCAGTGAGTTGCGCAGCACCGAATTGTGCGACTTGAACTGCTCGACCAGAGCGGCCTTGTCCTGGACGGCGCGCTGCAGCGCTGCGACCCTGGCCGCCTCACCGGATGCATCGTGTTTGTGGGTGTCGGCGTCCGCCTGCATTTCCTCCATGAGCCGGGCCATCTCGCCCTGCTGGTCGGCCAGCGCATCGTAGTGGGTGTTGATGCCGATCCTGGACTTCAGCACGTCCAGCTCCCATTGCGCGTCGAGCTGCCTCAAGTGCCGCAGCACGGCAATATCCTCAAAGTAATGCGACTCGTCGAAGCTCTGGGTTTTGCTGTACAGGAACACCAGGATGAACAGCAGCACGGCGCTGACCGCCGCCATGGGCACCCAGGCCAGTCGATTCTTTTTTTTCACGGTTTGGGGTCCAGTTCGCCGGTGAGCGTGTTGAGGAAGCGGATGATGGCCTCCTTGTCTTCCTTGGAGGCGACACGGCCGAGCTGGTACCGAAACATGATGTCGACGGCCTCGTCCAGGGTTTTTGCCGAGGCATCGTGGAAGTAGGGTGCTGTCAGCGCGATGTTGCGCAGGCTGGGCACCTTGAAGACGTATTTGTCGCTTTCCACCTTGGTGACAAGGTAGCGGCCGAGGTCGGCCTCGGTCGGGTTGCCGCGTTTGGCGAAGTAGTCCCCCATGACGCCGAACTTCTGGAACATATTGCCGCCCACGTTGACGCCTTGATGGCAGGCGACGCAGCCGTATTGCTTGAACTTCGCGTAGCCGGCTTTCTCCGCAGGGGTGATCGCATTGGCGTCGCCACGCAGGTATTTGTCAAACCGGGAGTTCGGCGTGATCAGGGTGCGCTCGAAAGTGGCGATGGCGTTCTGGATGTTCGCCTTGGTGACGCCGTCCTTGTAGGAGGCGGCGAACGCGGCCTTGTACTTGGGGTCCTGCGAAACCTTTTGGACCACCTCCGCCCATTGCGAGCCCATCTCGACCGGGTTCTGCATGACGTGATCGGCTTGCGCTTCCAGCGATTCGGCGCGGCCGTTCCAGAACTGCTTGAAGTTGAGCGCGGCATTCAACACGGTGGGCGCGTTGACGCTGGTCAGCCCGCCGTTGAGCCCGACCGAGCGGTCCCGCCCATCGCCGCCGCCCTTGCTGAGGTCGTGGCAACTGGCGCATGACACGCGGCCATTGCCCGAGAGGCGCGTATCGCGGAACAGCTGGCGCCCGATTTCCGCGCGGGCGGGGTCCTGTTTGAGCGTGAGCGGGACCGGCTGTATGGGCTCGTCGAGCAGAGGTGCCGCGGCGGCGCCACAGGCGACCCAGGCCGTCGCGACTGCCAGAACGAGCGCGGCAAAACGGGCTGTGGCCGGACGTTCGACAGCCTTCCCGGACGACACGCATGGCCGGCTCCCGCAGAGGTACGCCAACACCGATTTTGTTCTTTGCACGGCTGCTGTCCTCCTGATCGTTAACTGCAACCAGTCCCAATCAGAGCACGTTTATCAGCCGCGCCGCAAGGGCATTTCCCGAGTGGGCATATTTACCAACACTATGTAAGGAAATGCTTCGCCTCCTTCAAATAGAGGAGAACGGGAATCGCCGGTGCGCTCAGTCTTTCGCCCACCCAGTTCGTTAGAACTTTTTATTTCATCGACCCGAACACCTTCTTGAGGATGGCACTGCCGGTGCCCACGGGGTCCTGGCGGATTTTCTTTTCTTCCTCGCCGATGATGAGGTAGAGGCCGTCCAGCGACTTGCCAGTGACGTATTGCTGGATGTTGGCGTCTTCTTTTTTCACCAGGCCGAAACCTGCGGCCTTGCCTGCGAATTCGTTGTATTTGTTGGCCAGCCCGACTTTTTCGGTGGCCTTGGTCACCACCGGCAGGAATTTGACGCCCAGGGGGGCGCGGGTTTTTTCGGCGAAGAAGGTTGTGACCGAAGTCTCGCCACCTGTGAGGATGTTCTTGGCGTCGGTCACACTCATGGTGCGCACCGCATTGACCAGCAGGTCCTTGCCCATAGGCACGGCGGCTTCGGCGGCACGGTTGATGGAGGTGACGAGTTCGTCGATGCGTTTGCCCTGGCCGAGGTTTTTCAGCAGTTTCGACGCGTCTTCGAGGTAACCGGGCAAAGGAATTCGAACTTTTGGGTTTCCGAGGAATCCATCCGTCTTGCCCAGCAGGGCGACGGCCGCGACGGCGCCCTTTTCGAGGGCGGTTTTCAGGCCGGCGCTGGCGTCGGCGTTGCTGATGCCCGACAGGTCTCCCAGCGACAGCGCGTGGGCCTGTTGGTAGGTGGCCAATATCAGTGCGCCCAACGCGCTGACGCCCGCCTGGTTAAAATTGCGACGTTGCATGATGAGGTCCTTCCCATGAAATTGACATCCAGCCGAACAGTATGCCGCATGGTACTGGCCGGCGTTTTGGCGCTGGCGGCCCTGGTGGTCCTGCCCGGATGCAGCGGCACGCCGGCCGCGCCGGAATCGACCTTCGTGCTGCTGGACGGCAGCAAAAAAACCACGGCCGACCTGAAGGGCAAGGTCACCCTCGTCAGCTTCTGGGCCACCAGCTGCGTGACCTGCGTGGCGGAAATGCCCAAGGTAATCTCCACCTACAACAAGTACCAGAGCCAGGGCTATGACACCCTGGCCGTGGCCATGAGCTACGACCCTCCCAGCTACGTCGTCAATTACACCCAGACGCGCAAGCTGCCCTTCAAGGTAGCCATCGACAACACCGGAGCCGTTGCCAAGGCCTGGGGCGACGTGCAGCTCACGCCCACCACCTACCTGGTTAACAAGCGGGGCGAGATCGTCAAGCAATATGTCGGCGAGCCGGACTTTGCGGCGCTGCACCAGCTGATTGAAAAATTGCTCGCCGAGACCTGAGGCGTTTCCCCTCCCCAACAAAAAAAGCCGGTTCAAACGAACCGGCTTTTTTTGTTGCTTACTGTTGCGGGCCTCGCCTTTTCCAGCAGGGGGCGCGGAACCGGCTTTGGGCTGTCCTGAGCCTGTCGAAGGGCCGGGCCGCAGGCGTAGCGCCCCCCGAGGGGCAGCGCATTACACGCAGTGAAAAGCGTGGGGGCTCATCACTGTGCTCTGAAGTTGTCGTGACAAGCCTTGCAGGTGCCGGCGGTGGAGGTGAATGCGGTCTTCAGCGCGTCGAGGTTGCCGGTTTTGGCAGCGGCGGCCAGCTTGGCGGTTTCGGCGACCAGCTTTTCGTGGCCTTCCTTGAACTTGGCCTGCTCGGTCCAGATCTCGGGTTTGGCCTTGGTGTTGCCGCCCTTGTCGGTTCCAGGTGCAAAGCCGGCCCACGGGAGCTTGGCCATGTCAGCCACGATCTCGGCGTTTTCAGCCGCGACTTTGGCATCGAAGGGAACACGGCCGTTGGCCATGGCGCCTACGCGGCCGAAGTGCTGGCCCATGACAAACAGCGCGCTTTGGCGGTATTTGATGGCGTCTTCGGGTTTGGCAAACTGCGCGGAGGCCGGGGCGGCCATGGCTGCCAGGGTGGCGGCCGCTGCAATGCTGGCGAAAAGTTTCATGGTTTTCCTCGTGAGGTTTTTTTTAAGATATGGTCGGTACCAAGCAATGGCAGCGGGCTGGGCTCGCTGCCATGTGGCTGAGTTTAGCCAAGCTTGATAAGTTCCGCCGGAACTTTGGCACTACGGGAAAGCACCAAGGGTCACACGCGTCGAACGAGAGGGCCGGGAACGATGCCCGGCCTAAAACAACCCACATGAACGAGGAGTGAGCATGTACACCAATAAGAATCTGCACAAGGTGCGTGTGTGGGACCTGCCCACCCGGTTTTTCCACTGGACACTGGTGGCCTGCGTGATCGGCCTGGCCATCACCGGCACCGTGGGCGGCAACGCCATGGTCTGGCACTTCCGTTTTGGCTATACGGTGCTGGCCTTGCTGCTGTTTCGCATCATCTGGGGCCTGGTGGGCGGGCGCTGGTCGCGGTTCGGCGCGTTCATTTATGCACCACAAAGCGTCATCAATTACCTCAAGGGACAGGGCAAGCCCGAGCACGGTGTAGGCCACAGCCCCATCGGCGCAGGGTCGGTATTTGCGATGCTGGGGTTTCTGGTGGCGCAGGTCGGCACGGGGCTGCTCAGCGACGATGAGATCGCCTTTGCCGGCCCGCTGACGCGCTTTGTCTCCAACGCCACCGTCAGCCTGAGCACCAACTATCACAAGAACATCGGCAAGTGGGTGTTGCTGGCGCTGGTGGTGCTGCACATCGCCGCCATCGTTTATTACCTGAGCCGCAAGCACAACCTGGTGGGCGCCATGCTGCATGGCGACAAGGAGCTGGTGGTGCAGGCGCCCCCCTCTCGCGACGACACGGTGTCGCGTGTGGCCGCGGTGCTGATCCTGGCGGTCTGCGCTGGTATGGCTTACTGGGTTTCAACGCTGGCGGCGCCGGCTTTCTGACGCACCGCCGCAGGCAAACGGCCTGTACCTCACCCAGGGAGGTCCGGCGGCAAACCACGTTAAACTGGTTATCGACCTTTCACCGTCGAGCCCCGTGCAACGTCCCTCCATCCAGTTCATCACACCCGACTCGCTTGAGGAGCTGGCCGCCACGCGGCTGATTTTTCGCGAGTACGCAGCGCAACTGGGCGTAGACCTGTGCTTTCAGAACTTCGAGGCTGAACTAGCCGAACTGCCGGGCGAATATGATGTGCCCGAAGGCGCATTGCTGCTGGCGCTGGTGGACGGCGAGGTTGCCGGCTGCTGCGCGCTGCGCGCCCTGGACTCGGTCGACTACCCCAATGCCTGCGAGATGAAGCGCCTCTATGTGCGCAAGCCATTTCGGCGCCTCGGTCTGGGGCGCCAGCTGGCGGAGGCCATCCTGGACGCGGCGCGTGTGGCGGGCTACCACTCGGTATTGCTGGACACGCTGGACGACATGGAGTCGGCGCGGGCGCTGTATGCGGAGCTCGGCTTTGCGGAGATCCCGCCCTACTATCACAACCCCATTGCGGGGGCGCATTACCTCAAGGTGGATCTTTAGACCACGCCACAAAAAAGCCACCGGGCTTGCGCGCGGTGGCTCCTGGCGAAAGATACGCGCCTTAGCCTTCTTGCCTTAGCCTTTGGCTTGCGCCAGCAGCGTTGCCGCGTCGCTGACTTCAAATTTGCCCGGGCCTTCCACATTCAGGCTGGTAACTTTGCCGTCCTTGACCAGCATGGAGTAGCGGTTGCTGCGCAGGCCCATGCCGCGCGCCGTGAGATCCAGCGTCAGGCCCGTGGCCTTCGCGAAGTCAGCGCTACCATCGGCCAGCATGCGCACCTTGTCGCCGGTCTTCTGATCGCGCGCCCAGGCGCCCATGACGAAGGCGTCATTGACGCTCAGGCACCAGATCTCATCCACACCCGCGGCCTTGAACTCGGCGAATTTTTCGACGTAGCCGGGAACGTGCTTGGCCGAGCAGGTGGGGGTGAACGCGCCGGGCAGCGCAAACAGGGCAATCGTCTTGCCGGCGCTGGCCTTGGCCACGTCGACCGGGTTGGGGCCGATGCTGCAGCCGTTGCCTTCGACTTCGGAAAATTCCATCAGGGTGGTGGCCGGAAGGGTGTCGCCTACTTTGATCATGGTGTGCTCCTCTAGAAATAATGAACAGGTTGAAAATCAACTCCCGCAGTGTAGTGCGGAGAGGGCAAGCGTGCGCTCACTGTGCAAAAAGCGGTCGAGCCGTGAAGGTCTTCGCCGCTGGTGACGCAACGACCTGGTAGTGGCACAAACAAAAACGGCCCACCAAGGTGAGCCGTTTTTAAAGAGTGACTTGACGCCAGCCCCAGAAAAACCGGGACTTAAACGATCGCAGCCTTTTCGACCAGACGGGTCACAACCCAGTTCTTGGTCTTGGAGATCGGGCGGCTTTCGGTGATCTCGATCACATCGCCCATGTGGTACTCGCCCTTTTCGTCATGGGCGTGGTACTTGCTGGACAGGGACACGATCTTGCCGTAGAGCTCATGCTTCACACGGCGCTCGACCAGGACCGTGACGGTCTTGGCGCGCTTGTCGCTCACCACCTTGCCGATCAAGGTGCGCTTGAGGGATTTTTTAGCTTCCGTCATTTTTTGGCTCCTTGCTTGACGATGGTTTCGGCCAGGATAGTCTTGGCGCGAGCGATGCTGCGACGCGTGGAACGCAGCGTGGAAGTGTTGGTCAGTTGCTGCGTGGCTTTTTGCATGCGCAGGCCAAAGTGGGCTTTTTGCAGCTCTTTGACTTCAGCTTTCAGGCCGGCAACGTCTTTTTGGCGCAGTTCAGTAGATTTGGTCATTGTCATTTCCCCTTACTGGCCGATCATGCGGCTGACGAAGGTGGTGCGCAGCGGCAGCTTGGCGGATGCCAGGCGGAACG
>Ga0102589_1003703_pt1 | contig 15441 bp, 16 predicted proteins | sample AraplaMF_Col_mLB_FD_76858 | JGI IMG/M metagenome (GOLD analysis project Ga0102589, IMG submission 76858) | Arabidopsis root microbial communities from the University of North Carolina, USA - plate scrape MF_Col_mLB | ecosystem: Host-associated > Plants > Roots > Endosphere | place: USA... | reverse complement strand
TTCTCACATGGGTATCTACCTTGGCGGCGGATCATTTATTCAAGCTGGTGACAACGGAGTTAAAATTGTTTCAATGAATAACTCTTACTGGAGCAGCCACTTCTTAGGATATACAAAAGCACCTTAAATCATAGTTTCAGAGTCTTCTAGATTATTAGAAGACTCTTTTTATATAAAGTGAAACTTTAATCAGTGGGGGTTTTCTTCATCCCCCACTGATTATTAGTTGAACCAATCGGGCTTTTACGGGCAGTTGACCTCCCACCTAACCTCTTTGCTTTCGCCGAATTTTGAGGTAGGAGTATTACTGCCCGTTAATGCGGGATAAATCCTTTTTGATTTTTCACATATAAGTCGCTGCTACGAAGAACAAAAGGTGACCTGTTCTCTTTTTCTCCTTTTGTTTTCAAGTCGGCACGGGGCAAAAAAAGGCCCTGATCGCTTCTATCCATGGTCGGATGCTCTCTCCCTACCTATAAAAGAAAAGTCTTTATCATTTTTTCAATTTGTATTTATATAAAATAAAACTTCCATCACCCACCTTGTTTTTTGAAGGATAAGTTCCTGCCATGAAAACAAAAGGTGACCTGCTCTCTTTTTCTCCTTTTGTTTTCAATTCGGCATGGGGCGAGAAAAGGCCCTGACCGCTTCTATCCATGGTCGGATGCTCTCTCCCTACCTATAAAAGAAAAGTCTTTATCATTTTTTCAATTCATATTGCTACAAATATGTTTCTCTCCTCTTATTTCATACACTGTATTCTATAAAAACAGCTCATAACGTTATAATAATGAATACATTCCCCTAAAATAACATAACCTAACCTCTATAAGATTGATATGTGTTTTCTTAAATAATTTTCTTTCTATTTAAACTTTTCAATAGACGTTTGACCTCTGATGTCCGGTATGATACGTTACTTAAGATGTTATTTTCGTTGAGTATAGACATCTGTTATGTATACTTTTTTACTATGAGAGAGGAGATTTATACTGCATGAATGTTTTATGGGGAATTGGCGGCGTGATTGGAATTTTAGCAGTTGCTTTTTTACTATCTTCCAACCGCAAAGCTATTAATTGGCGCACAATTTTAATTGCGCTAGCATTACAAATTACGTTTTCTTTCATCGTGTTACGATGGGATGCCGGAAAAGCTGGCTTAAAAGTTGCTTCTGACGGCGTTCAAGGCTTAATCAATTTTTCTTATGAGGGAATTAAATTCGTCGCTGGTAACTTATTAGATAAAGATGGTCCTTGGGGATTCATTTTTGTCATTCAAGCACTACTTCCAATTGTATTTATTAGTTCATTAGTAGCAATTTTATATTATTTGGGTATTATGCAATGGTTCGTTAGTATCGTTGGTGGTGCATTAAGCAAACTTCTTGGCACTTCTAAAGCAGAAAGTTTAAATGCAGTAACAACTGTTTTCTTAGGACAAACAGAAGCACCAATTTTAATTAAACCGTACTTAACTCGTCTAACAAACAGTGAATTCTTCACAATTATGGTAAGCGGTATGACGGCCGTTGCAGGATCAGTTCTTGTTGGTTATGCAGCAATGGGAATTCCGCTAGAGCACTTATTAGCAGCAGCAATTATGGCAGCACCATCAAGCTTATTAATTGCAAAACTAATTATGCCAGAAACAGAAAAACCGGATAACAATGTACAACTTTCTACAGAGCGTGAAGATGCTAACGTTATCGATGCAGCAGCACGCGGTGCATCTGAAGGTATGCAGCTTGTTATTAACGTTGCAGCAATGTTAATGGCGTTCATCGCATTAATCGCTGTATTAAACGGCCTATTAGGATGGGTTGGATCTTGGTTCCATATTAAACTTAGCCTTGATTTAATCTTTGGTTACTTATTATCACCATTTGCCATCTTAATCGGTGTTTCACCAAACGAAGCTGTACAAGCTGCTGGTTTCATCGGTCAAAAACTCGCAATCAACGAATTCGTTGCTTACGCAAACTTAGGACCACATATGGCAGAGCTGTCTGATAAAACAAATATGATCTTAACATTTGCAATTTGCGGCTTTGCAAACTTCTCTTCTATCGCAATTCAATTAGGTGTGACAGGGACACTTGCCCCTTCTCGCCGTAAACAAATTGCACAGCTAGGGATTAAAGCCGTAATCGCTGGAACACTAGCGAACTTCTTAAACGCAGCTGTTGCAGGTATGATGTTCTTATAATAAACAGTGAGCTGATCCGAACTTTCGGGTCAGCCTTTTTTTATGAATGTATCCTCCCCCTTCTAGCACATATTACATATAAAAACCTATTTGTTAGGAGGTACACCAATGAAGAAAACTCCCAATCAAATCATACTGTTATGGATTGTTCAAATTTTATTCTATTTCACCACAATCCATATAAACTCCTATCCTTATGCTTTTTTCTTCACAATTATTTATGTACTCATCAACTTACTATTTCTATTCATTTCAAATAAATTCGCTTTTATTTTATTTATTGCCGGCACTCTCCTCTCCGTCTTCTATTTATTTTATGAAGCATGGTTATATTTATGGAGTACTTCCACACAATTTTCCTATATCATTGCTCATTTCCTAACAACCGCAAATTTCTTTCTTATTTATATATCGACCTATATGTTAAAAAAACTCGTGAATGAAAATAAACGCCTGCGAAAGCAAGTTCAAAAGCTCGAACAATACATTGGAGAGACAAAGCTATTAACAAGACAAGAATTTGAAAAACGTGGTTTATTGCTCGAAACTGCTATGAAAAGACGTAGTGAAACGGGAATGCTCATCTACTTTTCGTTTTCCTCTTTTAGTAGCTATACGCGACAAAGCGTCATGGATCACGTTGCCTCCCTCCTACTCGATACAGTGCTAAGTGATTTTGATTTAGTTGGAAAATATGATGATAATACATTGGTCATTTTACTTCAAAATATAAATGAAGTTGGTGTAAATATCGTCCTGAAGCGTCTTGAACATAAATGGGAAGAATGGTTCACAGAAGAGGCTATTTCAAAAATCAAAATAAAACAAGAACAGCTTGGAGGGAAGGGATTAACAATATGATGACCCTTATTCTTCTTCTGTTATTTCTTCTATTTTGTCTGCTTGTTTTTTGGATTAGTACTATTTTTTCTATTAAATATGTACTTATTTTTACAGCCTTCTTATTTTCAGGCTTACTCGTCTACTATTCCTTACTAACAATCGCTGGCCTTATTCATCGACAGCGTAAATTAAAGGATCGTACATTAGAACATTATCCAAGCGTAGATATTCTGATTCCTGCTCATAATGAAGGCGTTGTTATTATGGATACGTTAGCCGCGATGGCAAATATTGAATATCCCGGAAAACTTACGATTTATTTATTAAATGACAATTCCAAAGATGAAACCGGAGAAATTAGCGATGAATACGATAAGGCATATGCTCATATAAGGCATATTCGCGTACCACCTGGGGAACCGAAAGGAAAATCACGCGTATTAAACTATGGACTTAGCATATCAAATGGAAAATACTTTTGTGTATACGATGCCGATAATCAGCCAGAACCTCATGCTCTTCGCATGCTTGTTGAATACGCAGAAACGACAAAAGATGCTGTCGGTGCTGTCGGCCATGTGCGTACTGTTAATGAAAAACGAAATTGGCTTACAAGGATGATTTCTCTTGAGTTTCAAATCTTCCAGCTACTCATGCAATCTGGCCGTTGGCTCCTATTCCAAACCGGCTCATTAACAGGAACAAACATGCTCCTTCGCCGCTCTGCACTTGAAGAACTTGGCGGCTATGACCCTTATGCCATTGCGGAGGATGCAGAACTCACATTACGAATTACACAAAAAGGCTATCTATTACCAATCGTACCGGAATCCATTACATGGGAACAAGAACCTGAACATTTAAACATCCTAATTAAACAACGAACGCGCTGGCTCCAAGGAAACTTATACATTTTAGAAAAGATGTTTTCCTCCTTCAGCTTCTTTAAAGGAAAACTACTCGTTCATTCACTGCAGCAAGTATTAGTATACATTGTCTTTTGGCTATTCTTAATCATTTCAAATGTATGGTTGATCATCGGTCTACTAGGCCTGTTTCAAATCAACTATGCAATCCCGCTGCTATTTACGTGGTACGTCGCCTACATTACGTACACCTCGCAGCTCTTTAGTGCACAAAGTGTCGAAAACACATTCACACCGCTAAACATTTTTATCAGCATCATCATGTATTTCACATACGCCCAGCTCTTTACGTACTTATTTATCAGAAGCCTCATCCTATACTTGCGCGCTAAAGGTAAAAAACAAATTATCGGATGGGACAAAACAGTACGGTTTAAAAAATAAAAGCGGAAGCGGCTCGTTCAGAACAGGAGGGCGTTGGAACTCCTGAATCAGAGGCGCTCTTTGCCTCAGGTGAAGGAGTGAAACGACCGACTGTTCTAGCCGCTGGAGCTGGATATCAATAAAAGCGCATGCGGCTAGAATGAAATTAAACAAACGTTTGATTAAAAAAATAAGCACAGAGCGCCGTATGCTCTGTGCTTATTTTTACTATAAAATCTATATATCGGACAATACCCCTTAGTCGAAAGCAATTTTCACGTCCATCCCCCAACGAACGATCTACTTTCATTTATATACGAAAAAGTGACTGCTATTTTTGTAAAACCAATTGCTTCTCTTGTTGTTCTTTAGATACCTCAGTCTTTGGTTCCGTGTTTGCTTGAACACTACGATGTGCCACACGTTTCAAACAAATATGCTTCCACTTTCTTTCGTAACGCTTCATTATTCTAGTTGTCCCCCTTGAATACGCTTAAAAACCATTTGAAATCGCTTACAAGAAATAATATAGCACATATACGGAAAAGTGACAACACATTTCCGACAAATTTTTGACACAAATTTGGATTATGTTTGTCAATATATCAATAGTTTACACATTACAGCAAATATCCGACAATATGCGACAAATTAAATAAAATCACAAACCCTGTCAAATAACTATAATTTGGTTTATCGTCCTCATTCCCTAAACGGATTGAACCATATTTTGAAAAGATTAAAAAGATAGCTAAACCTAAGAAAATAGAAACAGAAATAATAGAGAACCAAACTTACTTACTAACGCCGTTTGGATTGTAGCTGTTACATTTCCTAAACTACCTTTTCCAATAACAGACTCAGGAATAATCCCCCATGCGATACATAATGTTAATGAGATAAATCGGATAAACAACAATTTTAGTGAGTGGGTTTTCTTCATTCCACACTGATAATTTTCTCTCATCAATCAAGCTTTTATAGAGATATCTTCTCTAAATATTGAGATGCACATATTGCTATTCACGAATAGCTGGATAAAATGAAATATTTCTTGTGGTGATTTTCTTAAGCCCCGCGAAAATGAGCCTTCACCAATTGAGCTCTTGATAGACAGTTCCTTCCTCCTTATTCCCTTTAAGAATGGAAAAGAAGAGTATGACTGTCCGTTGGTATGAGATAGATGCGAATGGAAAAGTGTGTTTTTCCCCAAAAATGATGTGTTACAGTTGTAAAAAAGGCACATGCACGGATTGCGCCCCTTTCTTTTTGTAACAATTATGCGGTTGTTTTTGTAGGATATAGCACTTCTTTGTGAGCAAATAAACAAATTGTTTATGTTTATATAACTATTTTAGTTATATATCGACGAATTACTCAAGGAATGTAACCTTTTAGTAACCATGTCGTAACGATCGCGCAACATTATTATCTTAATCGAAAAACATCCTTTGAGTTACAAATAATAGAGATATCTACTAAACCTCCGAAAAACATGGAACGAAAACCGCTTTCTATTATTTTTTTCTATATTACAGAGTATTAATGATTTGTTACGAATGGTTTGTAATTGTGTGTTTTCCCAAATTCCGAAAAAAACTGTTGCTATAATGAGGACACGAAAACAAACGCAATGGAGGCTATCATGAAAAAATTAATTGGTATAGCAACAGCAGCAGTTTTTGGTCTTGGGATTTTCACTACTTCTGCACAAGCAGAAACTGTTGTAACAACAGACGTATTAAATGTACGAGAGAACCCAACTACTGGATCACAAGTTGTAGGCAAAGTATTAAATGGTCATAAACTAGATGTTACAAATACAGAAAACGGATGGTCAAAAATCAAATTAGATGGTAAAGACGCATTCGTAAATGCAGAATTCACAAAAAGCATCTATTACGTAACAGCAAACGTATTAAACGTACGTGCTGAAGCGAACACAAACTCAGAAATTCTTGGTACGCTTAAGAAAGACGATATGATTGAAACAACGAACCAAGTACAAAATGAGTGGTTACAATTCGAATATAATGGGAAAACAGCTTACGTTCATGTTCCTTTCTTAACAGGTACAGCACCTGTTATTGAAAAACAAGAAACGCCTGTACCTGCTAAAGCAGAAGCGACTGCTAAAACTACAGCACCTGCTAAAGCAGAAGCACCAGTAGCACAAGCAAAACCTGCTACTCAAGTAAAAGCAGCAGAAACAAACGCTCCTTCTGGTGGCCGTGAACTAACAGTTGTAGCGACTGCATATACAGCTCATCCGAGCGAAAATGGCGGCACATATGGTGGCCGTGTATTAACTGCAATGGGTCATGACTTAACAGCGAATCCAAACATGAAGATGATCGCTGTTGATCCGAAAGTGATTCCACTAGGATCAAAAGTATGGGTAGAAGGATATGGAGAAGCAATTGCTGGTGACACTGGCGGTGCAATTAAAGGTAACCGTATCGACGTTCTAGTTGGCTCTGATTCAGCTGCTGATAAATGGGGACGTAAAACTGTAAAAGTGAAAATTTTAAAATAATCAATTACTGCTAAAAATTCAGCCAGTCCTCTTATTATTTGAGGGCTGGCTTTTATTTTTTTATAATAACAATAAGGAGGTTACAATATGAACCTGAATGCAAAAATAGATTGGATTGGTACACCAAAGCCCTATCATGATGGGACAACAATTGATTTTTCACTTGAGCATGATGACAATCGCTATAAATTAATCGTGCTCAATTACGATCAATCGGTTCAGTATAAGTTCGTGCAATACGGGATTAAGCCAGGATCACAAAAACCATTTCCAATTGATATACCATTTCAAGAAGAAATGCTTCCATTAATAGAAAGAATTCTACAGGATCCATATGTACAAGCTTTTCGTATTTTGTAGAATTGGCGATATATCATGCGAAAAGACTATCTCTTTCTCTAAAAGAGATAGTCTTTTCGCATTTCAACATATGATTCGCAAATTCATTTTTTCTGTTTTCACAGCTTTTTGTTTATAATGGTAGAGGAAAGAAATCTTTTGTACGGAGGAAAATTATGCTGCAACATTCAATTACGAAAGATGAAATTATGATGATCGCGAATGAATTTGTTCAAGGACTTGATCCGCAGCAAGAAGCCGATCAAGTACATGTTGCCACTGCTCGTCACTTATATCGTAGCGGTCTTGTCTACAACGTTGATTTTGATGGCTATACGTTGTCAGGCACCGTAGACGCTGAAGGGAACGTGTATAGCGTTCATATTCCGATTCGTGATATCGCAGAAAGTTATTGTGATTGCTTTGCGCCGACGCAATGTGAGCACATGCTTGCTGTTTTACTATCTGCTGCTTCTAGCTTCGGACAAGTGGGAGAAGTATTAGCATTATTTAAAAATAAAACGAAGCCATCACTCCCTCCGATTCGAACAGCAAGGCAAGTATTACAATCGTCTGCATTTGAAGAAACGGATTTTAAAAGTTGGCACGCATATTTTGAATCTGAATATGGCGCATTTAAAAAAGAACAAGCACGGCTCTCATATAAACAAATGTATTTTCTTATGAGTATCTTTACAGACTTTTATATGAAATTAGAACGAAAAGCACCGCGCATCGTTGCCATTCATGAATTGTTCAAATTACACGGCGCACTTTTTTGCTTTCAGAAGTTATTAGAAGAAGCCAGCGACTTTGAGACAAACAAAAAGTATTCCTATCACCAACCAATTCAAGTTGTTCGTCTCTTTGTCGATAAAGTTGAATCACTTGTACGTGACTTGAAGTCAGAATCGATTCCAGCTGAAAGTGAACCAATTTTGCAAGAAACAGCTCGCCGAATGCATGATATTTTCTTCTCTACCGACTCCTATACACAGGAAAGATTCTTTATTTACCGGCATATATGGGGAGAGCTACTAGCAAAAATAGCTTGGATACACGAAGAAGAAAAACGAATTGACGAGAAGATGCATCCACTATCGAAAGCACTCGCCGCTTCTCATCTATTCTTTTTAAAACAAGAAGACAATTCTGCTATGGACTTGCTCGAAACACAACCAGCGCAAGTTGTCGGTCTTTATTTCGATTGGCTCGAAGATTTACTGAGCACTATGCAATGGGAACGCGCCAAAAACTGGCTTTCTTTCACATATAAACAAGTGAAGAACACAATGAAAGATAAAGCCGACCCTATTTTTATAAAAGATATCGTCCGTTTGTTCATTATGATGTATGAAACATATGCAACGCACACAAATGAACAAGCTGGTCTTGAAATGATTTTGCAAGAGCTATTGCCATACAGCTTCACAAACTACGAGCACTATATACTAGCAAAAAAACAATATTATACATGGACAGAACTTCATCTTTTGTACGGATTTGAAGCCATTGAACTATTAAAAGAACCACTAAAAGAAATCGAAAAAGAAGCACCAGATGCAGCTCTTCCGCTCTATCATCTCGCAGCCGTACAAGCAATTGAAGAACGGAATCGCAAGTCATACCGCCGGGCGGTCCGTTACTTAAAGAAATTACGCATGCTCTATAAGCGGCTCAAACGAACAGATGAATGGCACACTTTCATTATCCATATCACCAACTCATATTCACGCCTAAGAGCACTACAGGAAGAACTCCGGAAAGGAAAATTAATCGATGATCATACAAACTGAAGTAACAATTCGGCTCCAGCACGTAAATCAAGGTTGGTTTCTTTGGGGAGAAGATGAAGTCGGCAATCTCTTACCTATAAAAGATTGGAAACAACATGCCTTCACATGGCATTCGACTTCCTTCTATGGCACCTTCTTGAAAGAAGCTACATATGAAGGTCGAAGTGGGATTATGCTAACGAACGTTCAGGCATTTGAATATATCGCCAACAGGCCAATGAATTCATTTGCCAGGCTGAAAATGAATGGTCCCATTACCACACTTACACCTGATGCAAAGGAACTATGGGATGCCTTTGTGACTGGAAGCTTTATACCTGATATGAAGAGCTGGTCCGATCGCCCATCATGGAAAGTGAACAATGTTTCAACTGAAGATGATACACTATCATCACTTTTCTCTCAGGCAATTAATGAAAGTATTCTTCAGGACACGCGCTCGAGTGATGGCTGGGAGGATGCAAAAAGGCTATATGAGCACTATGATTTTACGAAGAAACAGCTTACAGCAGCGATGCATGAAGAAGATTGGCTCCGAAAAATTGGTTACATTGAGGATGACCTTCCCTTTACAATCGGTCTTCGCCTCCAAGAGCCGCAAGATGACTTTGAAATGTGGAAGCTTGAAACGATTATTACGACAAAGCGCGGAGCACACCGGATCTATGTATATACTAGCATCGATTCACTACCAAAAAGATGGCATAGCTATGAAGAGCGTATTCAAGAAACGCAGGAAGGGTTCGGCAAACTCGTTCCATGGCTTAAGGAAGATGATCACTTTCGAACTGAGCTTTATGAAACAGAAGCATGGAGCTTCCTAACAGAAGCAAGTAACGAATTATTAGCAGCCGGCGTTGATATTCTACTACCATCTTGGTGGCAGAATTTAAAGGCAACAAAACCGAAGTTACGCGTTCAACTGAAGCAGAATGCGAATCAAACACAATCCTTCTTCGGCATGAACACTCTCGTCGATTTCAACTGGCGCGTTTCCACAGATGGTATCGACCTATCAGAGAGTGAATTTTTTGACCTGGTCGAACAAAACAAACGACTCTTTAATTTAAACGGACAATGGATGCGACTCGACCCTGCCTTTGTTGAAGAAGTGAAAAAACTAATGAAGCGCGCAGATAAGTATGGACTTGAAATGAAGGATGTCTTGCAGCAGCACTTATCAAACGCTGCTGAAGCAGAAATCGTAGAAGAAGACAATCCATTTACAGACATTGAAATTGAGCTAGATGGTTATTACGAAGAGCTCTTTCAAAAGCTACTGCATATTGGAGACATTCCAAAAGTTCAAATATCCTCCTCCTTGCAAGCTACACTTCGCCCCTACCAAGAGCATGGTGTAGAGTGGCTCTTATATTTACGAGAGCTCGGATTTGGAGCATTGCTAGCAGATGATATGGGTCTTGGAAAAAGTATTCAAACCATTGCTTACCTATTATACGTAAAAGAAAACCGCCTCCAAACAGGCCCGGCGCTCATAATAGCACCGACATCTGTTCTTGGAAACTGGCAGAAAGAATTTGAACGCTTTGCGCCAAACTTACGAGTGCAACTACATTATGGAAGCAACCGCTCAAAAGGTGATTCATTTAAGGACTTCCTTCAAGATGCAGATATTGTGTTAACTTCTTATGCATTAGCACAACTCGATGAAGAGGAGCTAAGCGCGCAATGTTGGGATGCCATCATTCTCGATGAGGCGCAGAATATAAAGAACCCGCAAACGAAACAATCAAGAGCTGTTCGGCAATTGCGAGCAAATCATAAAATTGCTTTAACAGGTACGCCGATGGAAAACCGTTTAGCAGAGCTATGGTCTATTTTCGATTTCTTGAATCACGGATATCTCGGAAGCCTAGGTCAGTTTCAGCGTCGCTTCGTAACACCGATTGAAAAAGATCGTGACGAAGCAAAAATCCAGCAAGTACAAAGGTTCATCTCACCATTCTTACTACGCCGGACGAAACAAGATCAAACAGTTGCATTAAACTTACCGGAAAAACAAGAACAGAAAGCATACTGCCCGCTAACAGCTGAACAAGCATCACTTTATGAACAGCTCGTACAAGACACGCTACAAAACGTCGAAAACTTAACAGGCATTGAAAGACGCGGTTTTATTCTAATGATGCTTAGTAAGCTAAAGCAAATTTGTAATCATCCTGCGCTTTATTTAAAAGAAGATTCACCGAGAGATATTGCGCAGCGCTCCATGAAGACACAAACATTAATGGACCTGATTGAAAATATAAAAGATCAAAATGAAAGCTGCTTAATTTTCACCCAATATATCGGAATGGGAAATATGTTACAAAAAATATTAGAAGAGAAATTCGGTCAACGTGTTCTCTTCCTAAACGGTAGTGTGCCGAAGATAGAACGCGATAAAATGATTGAACAGTTCCAAAATGGAACATACGACATCTTCATCCTATCATTAAAAGCTGGCGGCACAGGTCTAAATTTAACTGCCGCAAACCATGTCATTCACTACGACCGCTGGTGGAATCCAGCTGTGGAAAACCAAGCGACAGACCGCGCTTATCGCATCGGTCAAAAGCGATTTGTACACGTTCATAAACTCATTACAACAGGTACACTCGAAGAAAAAATTGATGAAATGCTAGAGCGTAAACAATCGCTAAGTAGCGCTATCATCACAAGTGACAGCTGGATGACAGAACTATCAACAGACGAATTGAAAGAACTACTCGGTGTATAATAACCACCGATATATGAAAAAAAGGAGCTACCCCAAAGGTTAGCTCCTTTTTCTATACCAAAACCAATTACTTATTATAATACCTGTCAATCCGCCCGACGTATCTAAAACTGTATCTTGCCACATCGGTGTACGGTCACCTGTAAACCATTGATGAATTTCATCGAATGTTGCATACCCAGCGACAAAAAGAAGTGCAAATAAAAAGGATCTCTTCCTCGAGCATCCTGAACGATACAATGCATAGTATGCCAATGCTCCAAGCATAAAGAACACCATAAAATGAGCTCCCTTACGCAGGAAAAACTCAATAAAGCCGCCAACACCTTTATTCGCAATACTAACTGGTGTACCTCCGCCGTAATCAATGGATACCCATGAAAAATGTTCTTTCACAAATTCTACGTTCACGTACTGTTCAATATCTGAGCGCATATCCTGCTTCTTATACGGCTGCGCTGAAGAATAAAAAATAATCCCGATCCATAGTAAAACGGGAATCCAAACTAACCTTTTACGATTCATCTGTAGAAACTCCTCTCTCATTCTTCTAAGAGTACCAAAAAAAAGAAAAAATTTCACGCCAAAATATGACCATTGCCCCCTATATATATGATGAAAAGGGGGTGAAAAACATGGCGATTGAAACAATTGTAACTGATTTAAGCTTACGCCTTGTCCTAAACGGCGGCACAGACAAAAACGGGAAAGCAATTCTTAAAAACAAACAGTTTAAACGAGTAAAACCAAACGCTGATGTAGCAAAGGTGCATGAAGTTGCACATGCACTTGCTTCATTGCAAGAATTAAAGCTTCATGCTGTTCAACTTTTAAGCACATCTGACATCTCGAATCCGTAAAATTCTAATGAAAAGGAGGTAAATGAAAATGACAGTACTTGAGCTCATTTTCTTGAAAGAGGATGGAAAAACCGTTGTCTTTTCTATCGACAATCCGATTACACCTGTGAATGAACAAAACATTAACCAAGTGATGGACACGCTTCTCTCCTCTACAATTTTCTTATCACTTGGTGAAAATACCCGTAAAAAAGGAGCACGCCTTGTTGAAAAGACAGTATCCGAAGTAACAATTGCTCCTTAAACGATTAAGACGAAGCTGCATTACTTTGCAGCTTCGTCTTTTTTCTTCGGCATCTCAATCGGAATAAAAATATGAGAAAACCCGACTGAAACATATTTATAATTTTCTTTCCCTAGTGTAAATTCTGTCGTATATGTCGAGAAGAAAATATAATCGCTTCGCTTTGTATAATGGTTAATCAACACATCAACTTGTGGCTCTACATATTTCTTCGCTAACTTCTTACCAATTGTCGCAAGTTCACCAACAAGCCCATCTGGATCTTCTTTTTCAACCTCTGCTAATTTTTTACTAATATCATTGCGATTCATAAATTGTTTTGCTGCCCATTCTGTATATTCCCCTTTACTTGGGTTGCTGCTTGCTAAATATACGAAAAGAAGGACAACAAGTGCCATAATAATGATATACTTCCGTTTCATATTCTATCACCGCCTAACTGTTTCTATTTTCATATATATGTACAAGTGATGCAAATTATATAAACCTAACTTAAAAAGCGATAGAAACTCTTTCTTTTTAAGAGATAAAAAAGTATAGATTCATTTTCGTATGCAAAACAACTTATATGTCAAAAAATTAAAATGAACTTATACAGAAAACTTACTATTTACAAGGTAAAATTAAATTTACAAATATTTACAAATAATTAAAATTGTTTTTATATTCCATCTATATACTGAAATATGTAAAAACCAATATTTTTTAAGGGAGGCTTTTCAGGTGCATGATCCAGCTAATCTGTATGCTATTTCTAGTACCGTAATGATGATGATGTCTTATGAAGATCCGTTTTATCGTACTCAAATCCATACCACCAAAGGAATTCTCTACTCACCTAAGACACCTTTAGAACTAATAAAAGAATTGATTATCTTACACAATTATTCCACATATGAAGGCAGGCGGAAAGCAATTATTAAAAAATGGGATTTACGACAAAATACACCGATCCCAATTAATCATCGGCGATTCATTTGTGCCATTCCGACAAAATCACCTACCGCTTGGGATTGCATCTGGGTCTTCTACAAAGGTATTAAAGTAATAAAGAAAGACATGAATAATCAAGCAATACTACATTTTTATAATGAAGAAACAGCAGTTCTTCCCATAACCTGCTACAAAATGAAACAGCAATGGAGAAAAGCTGGTAATTTAATCGCTCAAATGATGCTTGATGATTTTCATAACGATTTCTAGCATAAAGTGAAACTTTAATCAGTCGCGGGGCTCTTACTGCCCGTTAAGGCAAGATAAACGAAATGGAGACAAGATATCCTCTTGTCTCCATTTTATATTTCCTATATCTCAGCCTGCATCTTCCCCAGTGCCTGCCGATATACCCATCTCACTTGATGATACGTCATCCCCATCTCTTCAGCAATTTCATGCATCTTCTTTCCTACATAAAAACGTTCGTAAATAATATGTTTCTCTTTCTCATCTAACAAACTCATATAATCCTGAACTTCTGATGATGCTTCCGCTCCGCATACATTTTGCAAAATTTCCTGTCCAGCGAATGTATGCCGCTTTTGAAATCTACTTTCTTTCTTCAACTTCTCTATTAAATATCCGCGCACTGTTACGAATGCATAAGCTGAAAAAGTCCCCTTCTCTTCCTCATACTTTTCATATGCCTTCCAAAGTCCAATTAAACCGCATTGATAGTACTCTTCATAATCCCGGTACAGACAAAGCCTCTTCATTTGATTTTTAATCATCTTTTCATACAACGTAACTGTTTCTGTAAAAGTAGCCGGTTTCATATCGTGCCTATTTCTAAAAGGTATACCTCTTTGTTATTCCGCGGTACCTTTACAATATAAGAAGATAAAGCGGATTTCATGGTGAGATATTTGAAATTCTGCATAGGGAAATTTCAAATATCTGTAGAGGAAATTTGAAATACGAGGCCTAGTATTTCAAATACATACAAAAATAAAAAAACGGCTCCTAATCGAGCCGTTTTCTGCACATATTCTTATCCATTGAAACTTTGCATAAACTTTACTAATACGATAACAATTAAACTTAAGAACGCTGCTTTAATAATGAAGAGAACAACAATTGGAACCGCAGCTTTTACTTTTCCTAACCCAGCTGTAATTTGTAATCCAATCCAAATTAATACGATATTCCATAAATAAAATATCTCAACTACACTACCAATTGCATACCCTATAGTACCTTGGTCAAATAATGGTGCTAAGCTTGTATACCCAGTTACACCACTTCCAAAAATTAAACCTAAAAGAGAATTAATAAGTCCACCAATAACAACAACAATGCTTGGATATACAATAATAGCTAACAATTTTTTGTAAGGAGTATCATTTCCAAAAAACATCATAAAGACTTTATAAACAGCTGCTACAATAAGAGTTCCAATTATTATCCCAATAAAACCTGAACCGATTGACTTACCAACTAAATATCCGATAGATTCTTCTTGACCTGTGCCAAATTTCTTCTGAATTTCCATCATCTCAGGCGATGATTGCGCCACATATGTAGATAATCCATTTACAAGTGCTTGTAACAACGCAACCAAAAAGAACATACCCCAAACCTTATCAGTCG
>Ga0102589_1003701_pt1 | contig 15449 bp, 17 predicted proteins | sample AraplaMF_Col_mLB_FD_76858 | JGI IMG/M metagenome (GOLD analysis project Ga0102589, IMG submission 76858) | Arabidopsis root microbial communities from the University of North Carolina, USA - plate scrape MF_Col_mLB | ecosystem: Host-associated > Plants > Roots > Endosphere | place: USA... | reverse complement strand
GGCCGGCTTGGCGCTTCAGCCTGGACGATGCAATCACAACAGGCGCAGGCCTTCTTGCGCCGCACCTGCCGAATCACCCTGAATGAACTGCTGATGATATCGAGTTGCTCCGAGATGTCCTCGCCCAGCGGCTTGAGCTTACCGCCGCACTCTGGACAGGCTTCGTTCTCGGGCTCGAGAATGCGTTCCTCCCGCTCCAAGTGCTCCGGCAACGGCTTGCGTACCGCTTTCTTCCGGACAGGAGGGGTTGCCTGCGGATCGGCTTCGGTGTCGGCCGCACCTTCCTCGGCCAGCAGATCTTCCAGTCTGGTCTCGAGCTGTTCAACTGTCGATCCAGTTTCTCGGACTTCTGGCCAAACTGCATCCGCCTTAGCTTTGAGATCTGCAGATTTAGCTGCTCGATCTCCATGGAGCGGACCGCCAAGGCCCGTTCCATGAGTGCGATCGATTCCCGCTGTGCCAACACCAAGGCCTTCAGGGCCTCAATATCGTCGGGAAGGTCGCTCGGGTCGATTGGCATGCGCGGCAGTTTACGCACATGCCGCAAGGTTTACAACACCGACAGTGGCGGCCAGGTGCGCTCGGGCTGTTTCCAGTTAATCCCCTCCAGCAGCATCGACAACTGCGCTTGCGTCAGATGGATCTTGCCGCTGTCGGCCTGCGGCCAGACGAAACGCCCACGCTCCAGGCGCTTCGAGAGCAAACAAAGCCCGTCGCCCGTCGACCACAACACCTTGATGACGTTGCCGCGCCTGCCGCGGAAGACGAAGACATGGCCGGAGAATGGGCTCTCTTGCAGAGTCGCCTCCACCTTCGCTGCGAGCCCGTTGAATCCACAGCGCATGTCGGTCACGCCTGCAGCGATCCAGATGCGTGTTCCCGCCGGCAACCCGATCATGGCGTCAAACGGTCCAGTACCGTACGCAGGGTGGTCGGGTCGACTGACCCTTCAATGCGAATCACCGCTCGGCCCAAACGGATCTCAATGGCGCCGTGCGGCGGCGTCGGCTCGCAAACCGCAGCGGCCGGACTCATTGGCATCGGACCGAGTGGCGAGCTTGGGTGTTCAACGGTCGCCGGCAACAACACCGCGGCGTCCTGGCGCTGCTCCATTCGATAGCGTCGGCGCCAGGTGAACAGCATGTTCGCGTTGATGCCGTGCTCGCGCGCCAATTTCGATACCGAGACACCCGGCTCACACGCGGCGGCTGCCAACCGCCGCTTGAATTCCTCGCTGTGGTTCGGTCGGCCTTTGCGACTGCTGGCGGCTGGTACTTCCTGTGACTGTGACAAAGTAGTTCCCATCACTATTTGGTGGGAACTACTTTGGCGCCACTCTACTGAACGGTACAGACGGTGCTGGCGACTCGCTTACGTTTGATATCAAGGCAGCGTTCGACCAGATCGATCACGCGCTGTTGATGAAGGCGGTGCGACACCACATCAGGGAAGACTGGATCCTGCTGTACATCGAGCGGTGGCTGACTGCGCCGTTCGAGACTGCGGAAGGGATCAGCCTTCCTCGGGAACGCGGTACACCCCAAGGCGGGGTGGTCAGTCCGATCCTGATGAATCTGTTCATGCACCATGCGTTCGATAGCTGGATGCAGCGGTCATGGCCTCAGTCTCCTTTTGCGCGCTATGCTGACGACGCGGTAGTTCATTGCCGCAGTCAGGTCCAAGCGGAAGCTACGATGCAGGCAATTGCGTCGCGGCTGAAGGAGTGCGGGCTGACGATGCATCCGGAGAAGTCAAAGATCGTGTACTGCAAGGATGGGAAGCGCACAGGCACTTATCCGAACGTGCAATTCACGTTTCTCGGTTTTACGTTCAGGCCGAGAGCCGCAGCGAACAAAGACCACCGGCGCTTTACTGGGTTTCTGCCGGCGGTGAGCAACGATGCGTTGAAGCGGATGAGGCAGACAGTGCTAAGTTGGCGATTGCATCGAATGACATCGGCTACGCTGGAAGGACTGGCGCAGCAATGCAACACGACGATACAGGGCTGGTGGAACTACTATGAGGTGCCATGATGGCGGAGTCGAAACTGCATCACAACCGACGAAGGGGAAGTCCATGGCTATCGTTACCGTTGGGATTGATCTCGCCAAGTGCGTCTTTGCCATTCATGGCATCGACAAGACCGGAAAGGCAGTGCTGGTCAAGCCGAAGGTCTCGCGTGATCAGTCAGTGCAGCTGATCGCGCAGTTGCCGTCTTGTCTGATTGGCATGGAAGCGTGCTCAGGCGCGCATCACTGGGCGCGACTGTTTCGCCGGTATGGACATACAGTCAAGCTGATGTCGCCGAGACTGGTTGCGCCATATAGGATGTCCGGTAAGCGCGGCAAGAACGACGCGACCGACGCGGCGGCCATTTGCGAGGCGGTGACGCGGCCGAGCATGCGCTTCGTTCCCGTCAAGGACGAGCATCAGCAAGCCACCCTGGACCCGACAGGGCTTTGTCGAAGAGCGAACCGCGACTTACAACCGTCTGCGAGGTTTGCTGGCCGAATTCGGCGTGGTGTTGCCGCAAAAGCCCGAGCGGCTGCGCAAGGAGATTGGGGTACATCTGGAAGCCTTGCCCAGCCAGGCGAGTCGGTGCATCCAGGACCTGCTGGACCATGCCAGCAGACTCGAGGAAAAGCTTGCAGAGTACGACCGCGCCATCAGCGAGATTGCGCGCGAAGATGAACGCAGCAAACGCCTCATGCAATTGCGCGGGATCGGTCCGACTACGGCCAGTGCCCTGTCCGCCAGCATTGGTGCCGGACACGACTTCAGAAATGGCCGCCAGGTTGCTGCATGGTTAGGACTGACGCCAGGCCAGCACAGCAGTGGCGGCAAACAACGGCTGGGCAGCATCACCAGAGCTGGAGACGCTTACTTGCGCACGCTGCTGGTGCTCGGCGCCCGCGCGGTGATGGCAAACCTGGGCGACAAACAGGATCGATATAGCCGATGGGTCAGGGACGTAATAGAGCGCCGGGGTTACTGGCGAGCGGCCATCGCCATTGCAGCCAAGAACGCAAGGATGGCCTGGGCGATGTTGAAATATGGCGAAACCTTCAAACATGGACCGGCGCTTGCATAAGGCAAATAACGCGATCAATCAGCTTTCGGAGAGGAGCTCGACTACTTTGCACTGCCAGCGTTGATGTGAAGCGGGTTGGACCCGCGCGAGGCGTACCTGGGAAAAGTCAGGGGACACTAGGCCCGATCATCGAACGAGGCCCTCGCGCGCGTCTTACATCAGGGTCCGGGCCAGCGGCCCAATTATGACCGCTTGTAGTACTGCAGTCCTTCACTTGCTCACATAACTCGGCACGACAAGTCGACACACAACAGAATCTCATTGGCGCCTTGCGCCAACGGGGAAGCCCTTGTAGTACTTTCCGTGCATGTATGGACCCGGCGCCTTTTGCAAGCTTCTTGTTCGTGATGTTCGAAACGGTCTGCATGCAAGTATCCGGCTTGCCTGATATGGGCGCTTGCCGAAGCACGCCCGCAGCCTCGATGAGATCCGTGCATCCTATCCTTAGCATTTTCACGGCTCGCCGAACGTGGCAGCCGGCACGAAAAACAGGCTTCAGGATGCTGGTTCAACCAATTTCGTCATCGCTTTGAGAAGCTTCGCAAACCTGCGTGGGTATCTCCGGGAGCTCGCCCGCCATCCCGTTTCGGATGGCGAGAATGGCCCAATCATGGCGAATTGATTCTTCCCTAGGCGAAGACTTCCTTTACTTTTGCGGAAGTGCGTGATAGGTTTGAACGGCTTAAACAAAGAACAAACAAGCCGGAGGTGCCGCGTGCATGGTCCGCTGAAGCTGTTGAGCTACGTCATTGTCCTACTGATGGCAGTCGCAGCCCTCTACGCCTCCTACATATCGGTGACGTACTGGTCCGGTATCAGCGTCTGAAGGGGCCTCCATGAACAAGCGGCAGACCCGGCTCTTCGCAATCGCATCAACCGGACTCGCCGCCCTGGCGTTTCTCGGTCTCACTGTCGACAGCCATCGACAGTTCCCATCGCTGACGAACGAATCCCAACTCACCCCTCAAGTCATCGCCGGCAAGAACGTCTGGCACAAGTTCAACTGTGTCAATTGCCACACTCTATTTGGCGAGGGCGCCTATTATGCGCCTGACCTGACGAAGATTGCGAAGCTGCGCGGTGAGCAGTATTTGACTGCGTACATGAAGAACCCGGCCCAGTTCTACGACGAAAAAAGGCATCGCCGCCTGATGCCGAAACAGAACCTGAGCGACGAAGAAATCAAGAACCTCATCTCGTTCCTTGCGTGGGTGAGTAATGTCGACAACGGCGGTTGGCCGCCGCGTCCCATTCTCGTGACAGGGGCCGCGATCCCTGGGACTGATCTGGCTGCCACCCAGCAGGCGCCGCCTGGGGCACGGCCGGTCTCCGGTGATGAGAACCCGATGGCTCTCGGCGAGCACCTATTCCGCTCTGTGACGCCAGCCTGCAACGCGTGCCATTCCGTCGCACCCGACGTCAACATGGCTGGGCCCTCGTTGGCCGGCGTGGGGGAAAAGGCGGCAAAGGCAATCGCATCGCCGGATTACAAGGGCAAGGCGAAAGACGCCAATCAGTATATCCACGAGTCGATCCTTGAACCGAGCGCTCACCTCGTGGCAGGAGCCATGTATTCGGCCAACGGCGTCTCGTTCATGCCCAACACCTATGGCCAAAGCTTGACGCCTGAGCAGGTCGATCAACTCGCGGCCTACCTCTTGAGCCTCAAGTAGCAGGGGAGCAGTCATGCGATACAAATCCCAGTCTGTCGCCTATTGGTACTTTGCGGTCGCAATGGTGTTGTTTGGCCTGCAGATTGTCTTCGGGCTGCTTTCCGCAGCGAAGTACCTCGGCCCGGACCCGCTGCTCTACATCCTGCCGTTTGACGTCACCAAAGTCATTCACACGAATCTGCTTATCGTCTGGGTACTAACTGGCTTTATGGGGGCGACCTACTGGATGGTGCCTGACGAATCGAGAACCGAATTGCACAGCGTCAAGCTGGCGTACATCCAGCTCGGCTTATGGGTCCTGATGGGCCTCACCGCTGTCATTGGTTACCTCTTTCGTTACGGCACCGGCAACAAGCTGCTCGAACAGCCTTTGCCACACAAGCTGGTCATCGTCGTAGTGATGCTTATGTTTATCTACAACATCGGGATGACGATCAAGAATTCTGGCCGGTTCACGACGACCGAGGGCGTTTTGATGCTGGGCGTGGGCGGTGCCGCAGTTCTTTTCCTGCCAGCCCTCCTCGAGTACAAGAATTACGTGGTCTCGATCTTCTACCGCTGGTGGACGATCCACCTGTGGGTCGAGGGTGTATGGGAGATGATTCAGGGCGGCTTTTTGGCCTACCTGCTCATTCGCCTTTCAGGCGCAGACCGCGAGGTGATGGAGAAATGGCTCTATGTCATCGTAGGGCTCGTCTTCGTCGCCGGCATCCTGGGAACGGCGCACCATTATTATTGGGTCGGCGTTCCGAGTTACTGGCTGCCCATTGGTGGCATTTTCAGCGCCATGGAACCGCTCGCACTGATCGGCATGGCGGTCTATGCATACTCGGCCATTCGCCGAACCGGCCTGGCTCATCCCAATATCCTGGCTCTGCACTGGACAGTCGGAAGTGCCGTATTCACGCTTTTCGGCGCCGGGTTGCTTGGGCTCGCCCACACCTGGCCAGGCGTGAACAAATGGACCCACGGCACGCTCATCACGGCGATGCATGGCCATGCCGCCTTCTATGGCGCCTACGCGATGATTGTCATGGCCATGATTACTTACGCGCTACCAGCTATGTCGGTCGGGCGAAAGGAGGAGGGCACCACCATCGGTTACTGGGCGTTCTGGCTGCAAATCGTGGGCATGTTCGGCATGACGATCTCATTTGCCACCGCAGGCATTGGGCAAGTCTATCTCGAGCGCATCCTTGGCCTGGGTTATCTCGATACCCAACTGAAGATTCAGGTTCATTTCCTGATGCTCATTGCGACGGCCTCAGTATTTGCCGTCGGCGTTGCGCTGTTCATCATTGACTTCTTCCGCTATGCGCCGCGGTTCGAGTTGGCCGTGGAGCCCGAGCCCTCAACACGGCGGATGTCAGTCACAGCAGCACGGGACTGACGTTCATGGCCGAGGCACGGGACTTGGGTCCGTACTATGTGCCGTCCGGCCAAGAGGTGGCGATTTTCGAGCAGTGCTATGCGCGCAACCTTGCGGTCATGCTCAAGGGCCCCACCGGCTGTGGGAAGACACGCTTCGTCGAACACATGGCATGGCGGCTAAGGCGCCCGCTTGTCACCGTTTCCTGTCATGACGACCTGACGGCAAGCGACCTCATTGGGCGATTTCTCATCCGCGGTGACGGTACGCAGTGGCAGGACGGCCCACTGACCCGGGCCGTGCGAGAAGGTGCGGTCTGCTATCTGGACGAGGTAGTCGAGGCTCGGCAGGACACGGTTGTCGTGCTCCATCCGCTGACTGACCATCGCCGCATGCTGCCTATCGACAAGACCGGTGAGCTAATCGCAGCGGCTCCCGGCTTCCAACTCGTTGTGTCGTACAACCCCGGCTATCAGCGCATGCTGAAAGACCTGAAGCCAAGCACCCGCCAACGCTTCGTGGCACTTGAATTCGAGTTTCCACCGGCCGAGCAGGAAGCCGAGATTGTTCAGCATGAAGGTGATTGCGACCGCGCGATCGCGCACGCGCTGGCGTCACTAGGGCGGCGGCTTCGAGCTCTCGAGGATCGCGGTCTCGCCGAGGTGCCCAGCACACGATTACTCATTGCCGCTGCCAGGCTGATTTCCAGCGGCATCAAAGTGCATGACGCATGCTACTCCGCAGTGATCGCTCCGCTGTCTGACGACGCTTCCCTAGTGGCCGCGATGCGGGACCTGGTCGATGCAACGTTTGTTTGACCGTTGGAGTCGGGAATGGCCGAAGCTGAAGAGGTCATCACGGATGTTGCGCGGTATGCTACGGCTTACGCGCAAGGCCTTTGGCGCCGCCACCGCAAGGGCGCAGCGACGGACTCCGGCATAGCCTTGCGCGACATCGCCCAGCGACTGGATCTCCTGGTCACAGCCGTGTTCGGACGAAGTTTCCCGATTCGCACTGCAGAAGCTCCTGCACCGGCGACGTTTCTAGCCAAGATGCTCCATCGCGGCGCTGGCCCGCACATGGCGCAGGCGGTTCCTGCGACCGACGGCATGCATCTCTGGCTTCCGGCAAGCATCAAGGCGCAGAGCGGCTTGGGCGCGCTTGACCACTACCGGGTACTCGCGCTGCAGCAAGCGGCGCGCGCCAACCGCGGCAGTGCCATTGCAGGGTTCGATTTGGCAGATGAACTCGAACATAGCATCCACCACGTGCTGGAGGCGCAGGCTGGCGACATCGAGCTGGCTCGTCTGCTTCCTGGCCTGCTTTCATCGCTTCAAGCGACGCGCACCATCGCATTGCACGCGCGGCCTTCACTCGATTCCTTCCCCGAACACCGGAGACCGTTGGAAAGCCTTGTCCGCCAGATGCTCGGTGAAGACTTGACCATGGAGGAACCAGTCCGCCTGCGCGATACGGTCGCGCGAGCCCGGGAACTTGCCGCGGACCTTGGGGACCCTACCTTGCGCGGTCCTTATCGGGGACGTCTGCTATACGTTGACTGGTGGACCGGTGAGATGCGCGCTCCGGTTGCATCGAAGGTACTGACTAGTATTGACGGCCCGATGGCTGATCCTTCTGGTTCGCCCCCCCGAAGTGCCCGCATCGCTCGTAGCCCACAAGTGCGCAAGCCGAAGGAAGACGAAGACGACAGGAAAGCTGGGGCCTGGATGGTCCAAACCTCACAACCTCACGAGCAGGTCGAGGATCCCGTTGGCATGCAGCGTCCCACGGACCGCGACACCGAGACCGCCGCCGCCGAATTCGCGGATGCGCTCTCGGAACTGCCCGAGGCAAGGCTGGCCACCAAGCCGGGCCGACCCAGGGAGGTGTTTCTTTCGGAAGATCCGATTTCATCTCGCGCCGCGCAAATCGGCCCTGGCTCGGTGATGCGAGAGGAAATGCTGCAGTACCCGGAGTGGGACTACAGGACCCAGGGCTATGCCGAAGCTGCGGTCACGGTGCATTTGCACCCCGCGACCGAGGGCCCGCAAATGTGGGTGGACAAGACGCTTGCCGATTACCGCTCGCTAGCCAATCTAGTTCAGCGGCGTTTTGAATTGCTTCGAGCGCGACGCGTGCACCTCAAGAAGCAACTGGAGGGAGAAGATATCGATCTTGATGCGTATATCGACGCCTATGCTGATTTGCGCGTAGGGTTGCCGATTCCTCAGGCGCTTTACCAGACCTGTCGCGAGGCCAGACGCGACATGGCCATCTTCTTGCTGGTGGATGTCAGTGGGTCTACCGACGGTTGGATATCCACCAACAAGCGCATTGTGGACGTGGCACGCGAGGCGCTGCTTCTGGTCTCCATCGCTTTGCAGGGACTGGCTGAACCGTACGCCATTGCGGCCTTTTCCGGACAAGGCCCCCATGGCGTGGTCGTGCGTCAGGTCAAGGCATTTGACGAGACCTTTAGCGGCAGTGTGGCGCGCAAGATTGCTGGACTGGAACCAGAGCACTACACCCGGGCTGGCGCTGCACTCCGGTATTCGACGGCAATGATGATGCGCCAATCGGTCCGACACAGGCTGCTACTACTTTTGTCCGATGGAAAACCTAATGACATTGATGACTATGAGGGCCGCTACGGGGTCGAGGACATGCGCCTGGCTGTCGTCGAAGCCAGGCTCCAGGGCATCAATCCCTTCTGTCTGACAGTTGACCGACAGGCGGCGAACTATCTGGCGGAAATATTCGGTCCAAGACAGTACGCGCTCTTGCCTCGACCTGAGCTATTGCCAGCGGCACTGGTGAATTGGATGAGGATGCTTTTGCTACGCTAGCTTTGGCCGCCCCCCACCGAGTTGGGTCAAAATTCCAGCGAACAGGCCGTGATACGCATGGATAATGCCGAGTTTATTTAAGGCAATGCTGCTGATCAAGTCCTCCGATTCATGAGGGAAAGCGTTATCAGGAGAACCGCGAGGGGTATGGAGAGTTGATCGCCCTTTTTGCCTGAGCGGGTCAGTCCAGAACTGCAGTATCTCGAAGCCGAACAGGCGACCGACGCCCGGCAGCAGGCGGAGATGGCGGCGACCGTCGCTTCGCCCGATATCCCGGAACCTAGCCCGGTCCGCGCGGTCGGCATTGACGGGGGCTATCTTCGGCTGGCGGGACACGGGCGCCGCCAGGACGGCTGGTTTAAGGTGATCGTCGGAAAATCCATGCGGGATCAGGATACCGGCCATAGCTTTGCCTACGTGCACAAGCTGGAGAACCGGCCGGCCGATCGTATGCCGAATTTTCTGCTACGAGAAGAAGGTGTGCAACCCAGTCAACCGATCACCTTCTTGTCGGACGGGGGCGATACCGTACCGTTTGCCCAACTCGGCTTTGGTGACCGCGGTGAGTACGTCCTCGATTGGTTCCACATCGCCATGCGGGTACGGAATATCGAACAGATGATCAAGCGCCGGCCGACACACTGCGACGGCCCGAGCAACGCGGCATTGATCAAGGCGCTGCATGGGCAAAGTGGCCCCTCTGGCACGGCTTCCCCTATCCCGCGTTGCGGCGACTGGAAAGCCTGGGCTGGGATCTGAATGCCGAGGCCAGTCCCGAGGAGATCCTATGAAGCATCTAAGCCCTCGACGACCTGACGCCTAAAATCAGCATGCCGAGCCTTATTCACAGGAGAGCATCATGCGCAAAGCGCACAAACTGCTGGTCACGCTCGGTTGCTGGGATGACGTCGACCGCAAGGCGTTCGCTGGCCGGCTCGCGCGTGACGAGGTGAGGTGCCACGACGGCGCGCCGCTGCCCCCTAAGCTGCGTGAGCGGCTACTGCGCGAATGCGAACGGTTGGCCCTGGCCGAGCAGCAACTCGCGGCGCTGGAGAAGACGCGGCAGGCGAGCCTGCCGCCAGCCGCGCGCAAGCGAAGCGATGACCTAGCGCGTCTGAAGGGGATTGGCGAAGTGGGCGCGTCACGCCTCGCGCTAGAGCTATTCTGGCGGGAGTTCCACAACCGGCGCGAAATCGGCGCATGCGTTGGTCTGGTACCACAGCCCTACGACAGTAGCGAGAGCCAGGTAGGCATCCGGTCGCGATGCTGCAGCACCTCCTTTTGCAGTTGCCCGCGATCGCGCATCAGCTGGCGTGATGCTTCGTCCTGGAGCGACGGCACGTGAGCTACGTGCATGCGGTCGCGCTCGCCGCGCAGCCATGCATGCAGGTTGATCACCAGTTTGGTGACATCGAGCTGGTCGGTTTTCGCGCGTCGCTTGTGGCGCTCGACCGGGATGCTGGCCGGATCGACGACGTAGCACTCGACGCCGCGCGCCTGCAGCGCACGATAGATCCAGAACGCGTCCTGGCCGGCCTCGTAGCTCACGATGATATGGACGTCCGCCGGCAACGACCACTTCTCCTTCTGTGCTTCGATCAGGCCCAGGACCGCCTGAAGGCGCACCGCGGCTTGCGGCTGCGCGACCGTATGCACAGCCGGCTGCTCGCGCCGGCCATCGTGCAGCGCGACCTTCCACTTGCTCGCGGCCAGCTCCAGTGACACCGCCAGCACGACCTCTTCGGATTGCGTTGGATATGCCTGATCTTTGATACGACCAGGCTCCAAGAGTCTTTGCGATTCAAGGGGTTGCGCTTGGGGCCGATATCTCGTAGCGGACGGGGCGCTGGATCGGCGGCGCCGCAAAGCCCCAGCCGCCTGCAGGTGCACCCAGCGTCAGTCCGTACTAGGCCATTTGGGTTTAGATCGGCACGGGCGGTGCTCTGCTGTCGGCGCACGGTGCCGCGGCGGGCGGCCGACAGCTGAGCCGCCGACGAATCAGTTCAGCCTCCCAGCGAGCCAGACCACGGCGAGGTAGGTCAGCACGTGCGCGTACTGGTCCACGCCAAATGCCCACCAGAACTGCGGCAAGTTCGGAGTCAAATTGGCGCGTCGGCCGTGGCGCACCTTCCAGCGGTCGACCATGTAGTGGACGACGGCGTCGAAGATCCCCAGCCCGAGCCAATGGGCCACACCGAAGCCTCCCAGCAGCACTGCGGTACACAGGCCATGTAGCCCCGCGTGGGCATAGCCACCTGGGCTCCGGAATTCGCCCTTGCCGGCCAGCATCCAGCTCGGCTGCCACAGGAAGTCGCACACGAGATGCTTGGTGAATAGTGCGAATAGCAGCAGCAACGCCATGGCCAGCTCTCCACCCAAAGTCATGCCAGACCGCACGCATCAGCAACGGCACCGCCCTCCGGCTTTTCATTGTCAATGTATCAATGAACAGTAAAGAATAAGACCACTATAGCTGCCACAGAAATCGCTGCCGGCAGCAATATGCGTCACGCTACGCGGGCCTTTCGACCCGGAAAAACTCCAACACTCTGCCCGGCATTGAGTCGGCGTTGCTGCCACGCCGGCCTCTCCCCCAACCCGTCCCAGGTCTGCCCACGGCGTTGCAATAGCAGACCTGGCGCGGCGCCGCGAAGCACCCTGCCGCGTGCAAGTCCGCCAACGTCTGCCCGGCCGACCCTTATCAATAGGCTACGGAACGGACCCCGCGCCAGTTGGGCCTGAGCACCGTCGCATGGGGTCTCGGCCCAGCCATTGCACGCGACAGGAATGCTCGCCGTCGGGTTCGCAGCAAACCGCGTCACCAGCGTCTTCGCTGCGAGGCGCCATCGCCGAGCGGTCGACGGGAATGAGGGGCTGACTGAGGAGCGGCCGGTCCCCACACCGACCTTTGGGACGCCTGCCCCGCTGCCTGGCTGCCAACGCAGTCCAACAAACAATCAACACGAAAGGGACCGATCACCCCTTCTTCCCTACGGCATCAACGCCCACCGCCAACAGCTCTATCAGCTGGTGCGCAAGGGCAGCATGGGCACGCCCGCCGAGGTGCTGCAGGGGTTCTGGCAGGAGCTGCGCGGGCGCACCCGCGTCACCATCGACCATCCGGACCTGCCGGAGGCCTTGAAGGACATCGCCGCCGGCGCGGTGCAGACCATCTGGCAGGCGGCCAACGAGGCCGCCACCGGGGAGCTGGCCACGCTGCGCGCCGAGGCGCGCGCGGCGGCCAGCGCGGCCGAGGCCGAGCGCGATGCGGCGCACGCCGAGACCGCGCTCGCGCGCGAGGAAGCCGCGGCGCTCGTCGCGCAACTCGACGCCGCGCGGCAAACCATCGGGGAGAATCAGGCGGCGCTCGCCGCCGAGCGCCAGGACCACGCTGCGACCCTGGCGCGGCTGGAGGCGGGCCGGGCGGAACTGGAGGCCGCGCGCCGGCAGCTGGACGCGTTGCGCACCCAATTCTCGACGGAGCTCGAGCGGGCCCGCGAACAGGTCGTCATCGCCCAGGATCGGGCCGAGGCCAGCGAGCGCCGCGCCTTGCGCGAACTGGACGCGGAGCGCACCGCGCGCCAGCAGAGCGAACGCGCGGCCGAAGCGTTGCGCGGCGAACTGGCGGCAGCGCGCGCCGAGGCCCGCGACGCCGCGGTGGCGCAGGCCGAGGCCCGCGCCCGGCTCGAGACCCAGGCCGCGGCGCTCACCGAGCAGCTCGCCACGCGGCTTGCCGCCGCCGACGCCGCCGAGCGGAAAGCGGCCGACGACCTGGCCACCGTGCAGGCGGAACTCGCCGCGGCGCAGCGCCGGGCCGAGCGCGCCGAAGCCGAAGCGGCGCTGGCGCGTCAGCTGCTGGCAGAATTACGGCTGGCGCCGCGCGAGCGGGGGGAGGGTGCTAGCGCCGAGCGACGGCGGCGCAAGGTCGGCGGCCCGGCCCCTCTGGCTGGCGACACACCTAGCGACACACCAGCCGAACCGCCAGCCGAAGTCCAGGGGGCGAGCGCCCCCAGCCCGGACAACAGCAGCAGCTGCAGCAGCTGCAGCAACTGCAGCGACGGCAGCGACAACGAACACGATGACAGCAAACACTGAGCGGGCGGCGGCGATCCGCTGGATCCAGGCCGAGATGGCCGACTACGGGCTGACCATGGAGGAGCTGGCCGCGGCGGGGTGCTTCGATCCGCCGCCCCCGCCGCCCCCACCCGAGCCACCGCCTCCGCCCCCACCCGCGCCGCCGGTGGTCTGCTACCGCAACGCCGCGGGACAACAATGGGACGGGCAGGGCGAGATGCCCGACTGGCTGCAGCGGGCGGTCAATGCGGGGCAGAGCAAGGAGTTTTACCGGATTGGATAGTCTCACCGATGCATGCGGCCCTCTGTCCAATGGCGGATGTGACGAGGGCGAGGCTGTTGCGATTGGGCGCGAGAATTCGTCAGGAAGGCTTGGCGCAGGCGAGAAGCGAACGACACCCAAGAGACAAGGTCTCACCGTCCATGGGATTAGGAAGCGTCTGCACGTGCAGTGGCTTCAATGAAGGAGAACAAATTGGCCCCAGAGCAAGAAGTTGAACCCCTTGTCGCGAGCAATGCGACGGACGGACTTGGTCAGATGGAGCTTCCCATCGCTGAGGCGATGCGCGACGCGGATCCCGTCATTGGTGAAGCCAGTGGTGCAGGCGTCGGTAGTGGCAGCGTTGACACTCAGGCCCAACGCTTGGATTTCTGGTCGACAAGCCGGGATAGCGGCCCGACGGCGACCGTGTCATATCGGCGCCGGCGGTCTTACGCAGCCCCGGACGCTTCAACGGAAGACGTGGCACCGGAAGAATCGAGGGAAGCTGCCGCCTCGGAAGCGACCACTGAAGCCGTGGCCGAAGCTCCGGTTGAAGTCCTGGCCACGGACGAACCGATGGCAGCTGCCGCCCAGGACGAACTGACCGAAACGGCCGCCCCGGTAGCACCGCTTTACGCCCCAGCTCCGGAAGCTGCGCCGGAAGAGACGCGGGCCCCTAAGCGCGGTCGGAAGCCGAAGGCGCTTACCCAAACTGCGGCTCCGGAAGCTGCGCCGGAAGAGACGCGGGCCGCGAAGCGCGGTCGGAAGCCGAAAGCACTCACCGAAACTGCCACTCCGGAAGCTGCGCCGGAAGAGAAGCGGGCCGCGAAGCGCGGTCGGAAACCGAAAGCGCTCACCCAAACTGCCGCTCCGGAAGCAGCGCCGGAAGAGAAGCGGGCCCCGCAGCGCGATCGGAAGCCGAAAATCCTAGCGGAAGTTGCCGCTCCGGAAGTCACGACTCAAGCGACCCCAACCCGGAAGCGCGGGCCGAAGCAGAGAACACTGCCTGGCGTGGAGGCTGCCCCGGAAGCGCCGACTCAGAAGACGCAAACTCGGAAGCCGCGACAGGAGCAAAAAGCGCCTACCGCAACCCAACGGCCGTCCCAATCCTCACTGCTCGCCCAACTGGCATCTGTCAATGCGCAACTTGAGCAGTTGCGAGCCACGGAAGTGCCAAAGGTCGTGGAGGAGATTCGGCAGTGGATGCAGGAGTACGACCTTAGCATTGAGGACATTGCGGACAGGCCCAGTGTTGAGCCCGCGGCCCGCGCTGTTCCGAGCAAGACGAAGGCCGCGCCGCCTCCGAGGTACCGCAACCCCAAGACGGGCCAGACCTGGTCGGGGCGCGGCAGGGCTCCCGCGTGGATTGGCAAGAAGCCCGAGCGTTTCCTAATCGATCTCTTGTACTGAACGACAGGTTGGCGGGCGCGGCCGGTCCACCCCCATACATAGGATCTAGCAAACTCGGCAGATGCTTTATGGTGCGCCTGCCGGGTCGACACGTACACGCGCCAGCCGCTCCAGTTTTGCGCCTGGCCGAGGGGGCACTCCTCACGCTGCGCCCAGGCGAAAGTGTCAAGCGCAACGCCGTGGGGCTGACCTGGGACGGACAGGGGGAGATGCCCGACTGGCTGCGGCGGGCGGTCAATGCGGGGCAGAGTGTGGAGTTTTACAGGGTAGGGTAGCGCCAGCGGTTATCCCAGATTGGCAGGGGATCCGCTTAGAGCCGTCATGGCAGACCCCGTAAGGGCATGCCCTGATCTTGGCCAGGTGATTGTTGCGTAACGGGAAACCGTTTATTGCTGAGTTGGCTCTTTGCCACTCTGGGGAAAACCCTTATCTTTCAATCCATGCGATACCGCAACGCAGCAACTCAATAACAGCCGGGTCGCTCCGAGAAAGAGAAAAGGGAAATCATGAACGCCACCCGCTACGCCTTGATCGTCATCACAGCCATCGCCGCCGCCTTGTCCGCTGCCCCGGTTCTGGCCACCAGCACAAAGTTCAATCCCTACACTGCCGGTGCGCGTGCTGCGAAGTACGACATCTACGTCGACGGTGCCAAGGCTGGCAAATTCAACCCTTACGCCGATGGCGCAAAGGCGGGAAAATTCGACGTCAACTCCGACGGCGC
>Ga0102589_1003698_pt1 | contig 15461 bp, 15 predicted proteins | sample AraplaMF_Col_mLB_FD_76858 | JGI IMG/M metagenome (GOLD analysis project Ga0102589, IMG submission 76858) | Arabidopsis root microbial communities from the University of North Carolina, USA - plate scrape MF_Col_mLB | ecosystem: Host-associated > Plants > Roots > Endosphere | place: USA... | reverse complement strand
TTTTGATGTTTTTATGAAAAAGTCTTTTGAGATTCCCATATCTCGATGAATTTTTGGAACATTATTCTTCATCTTAAAATCCTTTTCCACAAGTTCATTCAAAAATATGCGGCCATGCGGTTTAACATTACATGTCTTTTTTACATAATTTTTCAACATTGCAAAATGACCCGTTGATAACGAATTATATTCATGGATAATCTTTGTCTCTCTTGAATATTTTTTAATATCTAAACCAGGAAATTTCCATAATAAATCTATATTGGTCATCGGAATATCATTTATCTCCGCTGTTAAAATTGTTATAGCTTCAATATTATCCTGCTGATTTAAATATGCTACATATGCTGAGACTTCTGGTAAAAACGATTTTCCGTTTTTAACAAATCCTATTTTCAAATAGATGATTCCCCCTTCTTACAATCGCTAATTTTCATTTAAAATGGTCTGTCTATTAATTTGCTTTCACGTTTTAGTCATATTTGAACTATCAAGTATGAGTTTATGATGGGTACATGAATTGCCAGAAAGAACAAATAAAACAATCATTATCGGCGTTGTATAAATAATAATTTCCGTCATTGAAAGCAAGACATAGGTGATAAGTATTAAGAATGGTAATAGTTGTAGCATATTCGTATACTTTACTTGTTTTTTAGCAAAAGAAAATGCGTTCCATAATAACGTTGCTACGAATAATAAAAAAAATGTAACGGCCAACCAACCATACTCAGCTAATAAGGCGATAAAAGTATTATGTGCATCCAACTTTCCTACATTATAATTTTCTCCATGTCCAAATAATGTGGAATCTTTAATTATGTTTTGCCAAATAGCCATTCGTCCATCAGATAGATCAGCAGATTTGCGCTGAAATTTCCCTATAATTTTTTGAACCGCTTCGTTTAGAATCGGAATATTACTTACACTGAAAATGAATGTCATACTTAGTACACATAAAACCGTTACGAGTGCGCCCACTTTTCTAATACTTGAGCCGTTTTGAATAGCTAACACGGTAATACTCATAATGACAGCGATTAGTACGGTGATAGCAGCCGTTCTACTTTGTGTTAGTAAAATAATATAAAAAACAAAAAAGAATAGGCTTACTAGGAATACGATAGTAACTTTTCTCGTAACAACCTGAAAATATTGAACAGTCCCAGCTAGTAATACGACCGCTAATAATGTCATGGCCAATCCCATCATGTTCGGGTTGCTATAAATCCCTGCAAATGCGTTGAAAACAACTCGATTCATGAAAAAAGATAAGAGTAAAATAATGAAATGTGAGAGACAAATACTAATAGCTAGCACATGTAAAGTAGATGCTTGAAAAGAGTTATATATAATCGATAACCCTATATACATCGTAAGCATACATACAATATTCGTAAGTGATCCCATATCAGAATTAGCTAAAGCACTTATTAGCCCACAAATAATAAATAGATAGAAAAATAAATCACTCACATACATCCTGCGAATATTTGCGTTGCGATTATAAATAAAAAGGATGATCGGAAAGATGGAAAAAAAGACAGTAAAGTAAATTAGTATAGATATTTCATAAGATAATGCACTAGAGAGTAGTAATACACTCATACATATTGTTAGGATAAAGAACCGCACTTTCATCACCCCTTACTTTAGCTCCATATCGTATTTATTTTGTGAAAAGATGCCACCATTTTCTTTCACTTATAACGATTGGCTCCACAATTAATAGCTGCTTATTTTCTAAAATACGCTCATTGTTTTCAAGGAAAAGGTTGACCATATCCAGCTGTTTCATTCTCTCCAAGTAATCTAACCCAGCTTCAAAAAGCAGTGGTCTTGTAGACATATTATGGACATCTGAGCCATACGTCTGAACAAGTCTTGCCTCTATTAAATCCATTGAAAATTGTTGAATTTTTTTGCCAAAATGCCCAGTAATGCTACCTGCCGTAATTTGTGCTAATGCCCCATCACGAATGAATTGTTCAAGGAGTGCTACATTTTGTCGAATAGCTCCATTTCGCTCAGGATGCGCAATAATTGGTGTAATACCTGATGCTACTAATAACCTAATAATTTCCTTACAATAGAAAGGGATTGTTTCCGAAGGTAATTCCAGTAATAGATAGTTTGAGTTTGCCAACGTATGAAGCTGTTTAGTTGTGATAGACTCTAAAATATTTTCATTGATACGCACTTCATGTCCAGGGAATAGTTTGATTGGCCATGCTCTTTTTTCTATTTCTAGCTGTAAAGTATGTACTTGATGTAATACATTTTCATATGGCACATCGTACATTGGATGCTTGGCATGAGAGGTAGTAATAATGGCTGTTATTCCTTGCATCACAGCATGTTCTAGTAATTGCAATGACTCTGAAAGTTGTTGGGGTCCATCGTCAACTCCGTATAATAAATGACTGTGAATATCAACCATGCTCTATCATCTCCCTATCCCAATTCATCCCTAACTCTTTTCACCTATTTATATGATACGCATCATACTTAGTAGAAACTTTATTGTTTTATTGCTGATAAATAAAGGCACTTATTGTATATATGCCTATTTTCACGATAAATATGACAGCAGCATACATACATTCAAATTTAGAACAAATGCGCTCAGGCGCTCGTTTACATCCGACAAGCGTTGGAGAGGAAGAAGCAAAAGTAAACGCTCCACCACTTTTGCCCGAGGTAGCGATTTAACCTAGACGCCGACTATGCTTTAGGTTTTCCACAGGCAAAAAAAATATAGTTTCCTTAACTATAAAAAAACGTCTTTTACTCTATTTTGAGTAAAAGACGTTTCTGTATGACAATTATTTCGCGTATTCTACGGCACGTGTTTCACGAATAACCGTTACTTTAATATGGCCTGGATAATCAAGTTCTTCTTCAATTCGCTTACGGATATCTCTCGCTAAGCGATGAGAAGCCAAGTCATCAATTTTTTCAGGTTGTACGATAATACGAATTTCACGACCAGCCTGAATCGCAAAGGATTTTTCTACACCATCATAGCTTTCGGAAATTTCCTCTAACTTTTCAAGTCTACGGATATAGTTTTCAAGCGTCTCACTTCGAGCACCTGGACGAGCAGCCGATAACGCATCAGCTGCAGCTACTAATACGGCAATAACAGATGTTGCTTCTGTATCACCATGGTGAGAAGCAATACTGTTTATAACGACCGGATGTTCTTTGTATTTTGTAGCTAATTCCACACCGATTTCGACGTGGCTACCTTCAACTTCATGGTCAATTGCCTTACCAATATCATGTAATAAGCCTGCACGGCGAGCTAATGCTACATCTTCACCAAGTTCAGCAGCAAGCAAGCCAGCTAAATATGCGACTTCAATTGAATGTTTTAGGACGTTTTGTCCATAGCTTGTACGATATTTCATGCGGCCTAAAATCTTCATTAAATCTGGATGTAAGTTATGAATGCCAATTTCAAATGTTGTTTGCTCACCTGTTTCGCGGATTTGTTCATCCACTTCACGACGAGCTTTTTCCACCATTTCCTCAATTCGAGCAGGGTGAATGCGGCCATCCTGTACAAGTTTTTCAAGTGCAAGTCGAGCCGTTTCACGACGAATTGGATCAAAGCCTGATAAAATAACTGCCTCTGGAGTATCATCAATAATTAAATCTATACCTGTTAACGTTTCCAAAGTTCGAATATTACGACCTTCACGACCAATAATACGACCTTTCATTTCATCATTTGGCAAGTTCACGACAGATACTGTTGTTTCTGCAACGTGATCTGCTGCAAAACGCTGCAGTGCCAGTGATAAAATTTCACGCGCTTTTTTATCTGACTCTTCCTTCGCACGTGTCTCAGCTTCCTTCGTCATCACAGCAATATCAGTTGCTAGCTCTTTTTCTACTTCTCCTAAGATAATAGCTTTTGCTTCATCTCTAGTTAAAGCAGAAACTCTTTCTAGCTCTGTTTTTTGCGAGGCAACGAGCTCGTCCACTTTGCTTTCCATCTGTTCAATATGCTGTTGTCTATCGCTTAGAGCTTGTTCTTTACGCTCTAAACCTGCTTCTCTCTTATTTAGAGCATCATCCTTGCGATCAAGATTCTCTTCTCTTTGCAATAAACGGTTCTCTTGTTTCTGAAGCTCAGAACGACGTTCACGAATGTCATTTTCTGCTTCAGTACGAAATTTGTGAGTTTCATCTTTGGCTTCAAGTAGTGCTTCTTTCTTCAATGCCTCCGCTTCTCGTTTTCCTTCTTCAACGATTGTTTCAGCGACATGTTTAGCACCAGTGATTTTTGAGTCATTCACTTTTTTCATGTAGATATAGCTAACAGCGGCACCAACGATGAGTCCAAGCAAAGCGGAGATGATAGTAATTGCATCCATATGAACACCTCCTCTTGCTATTTGGGTAATACAGTTTCAGTCGGCGCATACATTCATTTCACCTTGGCTTTATTACGTCCCCGATTTTGAATTGTATTCAAGTATGCACTAGGACCGAAACGATGTCAGTCATTCGGTAAAGTCACAGGACGTGGTGTTTTACCTATGCAAATTAGTTAGCCGTTTTCGCAGGATGCGAAGGTTTAAGGCGAACATTCTTATGCATCATTGTCTGTTCAAAATCCTGCCATTTGCCAGAGGCTTCAACTTCATTTACGAGATCTTTAAAAGCATTTCCAAAATGAAGACAAAATGTAATGTACTGCCTATTTAAAGTCATAATTCAGAAATTATACATATTTAATTGTATAGCTAGCCTCAAGCTCTGTCAAGGATAGTCGGGCATCTGTTCGCCTCTCAAAAGAAAAAAAGTCAGGCATATCCATTAAGAGAATTAATTACCTATTACTTTTACACTAACGTTAATTTTAACTTTTCATATTCATACGTAGAAGCAGTACTTAGGAAGTATTATTTTCTTTTGGTGGAAGCTATTTATTCCCGATGCTATATCAATTTACGGTGAGGAAAATATAGTCCCCACTTCCCTTTATGACGTTCAATCGATCACTTCTTTGATTTCTATCCTTTGATACCTCTTCCTATTCCCGACTCATTGCTCTGGCAATTACCTTCATCACTAAATATATGGATATCCTAACAAATATTATACAACCACATTCCCCAGTATGTGTAAATAAAAAAATGCATTGCTCTCACTATAAAGAGTGGGAACAATGCATTTATATTATTCATCTTCAAGAAGAAGCTTTAATTCATCATCCATTTCTTCCTCATCATCATGTGCAGCAATTGTGTAAGATGATGATGCAATACCGTAAGAAGCACGGATTTTATTTGCGATGTCGTCAAGTACTGCTGGATTTTCTTTTAAATATTGTTTAGCATTTTCACGTCCTTGACCTAGGCGCTCATCACCATAAGCATACCAAGACCCGCTTTTTTGAACGATGTCTAGTTCAACACCTAAATCGACTGTTTCGCCCTCTTTTGAAATTCCTTCACCGTACATAATATCAACTTCAGCTGTACGGAATGGTGGCGCTACTTTGTTTTTCACAATTTTAATTTTAGTACGGTTACCCATAATGTCATTACCTTGTTTAATAGCTTCTGCACGACGTACTTCTAAGCGAACAGAGCTATAGAATTTAAGTGCACGACCACCAGGTGTTGTTTCTGGGTTTCCGAACATGACACCGATTTTTTCACGTATTTGGTTAATGAAAATAGCAATCGTTTTTGATTTATTGATAGCACCTGAAAGCTTACGTAAAGCCTGAGACATTAAACGCGCTTGTAAACCAACATGCGAATCACCCATATCTCCTTCGATTTCCGCTTTCGGAACTAATGCTGCTACTGAGTCTATAACGATAATATCGATAGCGCCACTACGTACTAATGCCTCTGCGATTTCAAGCGCTTGTTCACCTGTATCTGGTTGAGATAATAGAAGCTCATCAATATTGACACCCAATTTTTGTGCATATATTGGATCTAACGCATGCTCAGCATCGATAAACGCTGCTTGTCCACCATTTGCCTGCACCTCTGCGATGGCATGAAGAGCAACCGTTGTTTTACCTGATGATTCAGGGCCGTATACTTCAATAATACGTCCACGTGGATAACCACCTACACCTAATGCAGCATCAAGTGCTAACGAACCACTTGAAGATGTAGCAATTTCTAAATCCGTCTTTTCACCAAGTTTCATGATAGAACCTTTACCAAAGTTCTTTTCAATTTGTTTTAACGCCTGTTCTAAGGCTGCTTTACGATCACTCATTCCTTTTCCTCCTTCAAAACTGTTCACTGTTTTTCTCTATCTCTACTATACTTGTTTTTAAGAGAAGACGCAAGAAAAAAGCGAACGTTTATTCGTTTTTCTTCAAAATAAAAATTTGGGTAACTTTCCATTACCCAAATTTCTATTTTAACGATATTTAATCAAGCGTGTTGATTAACCACTTTTATCCGCTTAAATTTATTAGAAGGCTCTGATTTTTTCAGCTACGGGCTACAATCAGTTAAAATGGTTATACATTAGCAAAATATCAACAAGTCTAATATTTAATAACGTTTCTTAAAGCCTCTTTCTTCCAAAAGCTGCATTAAATAATGACAAGTAAATTTCGCCGCACGAAGTCGATTTGTATTACGCATGCCCGATAAATGAAGTAAGTACGTGATCGGTTTCTCATCACCAATTGCGATACCAATCCAAACCGTCCCCACTGGTTGATGATCATGGGCTGTAGGACCTGCCGCACCTGTTAATCCAATACCAATATCGGTTTCAAACTTTTTACGTACAGCGCTAGCCATAGCCGCTGCACATTCACTGCTTACAATCCCATGCGTAGTTAATAATTCTTTAGAAATACCGAGCTGCTTGATCTTAGCCTCTTCTGTATACGTAACAACGCCACCTACAAGGGCATCCCCTACACCTGGTATTTCTGCAAGCTCAGACTGAAATAATCCCGCTGTTAAACTTTCTGCCGCAGAAATTGTTAACTGATTATCTAGTAACATTTCTACTGTTTTAGAGGCAAGAGAATCATCATCTATACCATATTGATAGTCCCCTACAAGCGCTTGGATCTCTGCTACCTTTGCGGCAATAAGCTGCTGCGCTTCTTGCTCCGTTTCTGCCTTGGCAGTTACACGCAGTGTAACTTCGCCGTCAGAAGCGAGTGGCGCAACAGTTGGGTTTGTTTGCGAATCTAAAATAGCTTGGACACGTACTTCAAGCTCTGCCTCTCCAATGCCATAAAAACGCATAACATGCGATTTTATAACCCCTCCAGCATTTAACATCGCACTAAGCTTTGGCTTTGCTTCAAACTGGAACATCGGCTCAAGCTCTTTAGGTGGCCCCGGAAGCAAAATATAAGTACGCTCATCTTTAGTTAGTATCATGCCAGGTGCCATACCGTGATGGTTTGCAAGCACCTCACTACCTGCTAGTATTAAAGCCTGCTTACGATTATTGTCCGTCATTGGACGTCCTCGCTTTGCAAAAAATTGCTCAATATATGTCAGCGCGATATCGTCAAATTCAAGAGTAACGCCTAGATGACGAGCAATCGTTTCCTTTGTTAAATCATCCTTTGTAGGCCCAAGCCCTCCAGAGAAAATGATTAAATCAGCACGAGTCTCTGCAATAGAAATAGCTTCTTCTAAACGTTGTGCATTATCTCCAACAACAGTGTGATAATACACATTTATCCCTAATTCGGACAACTGACTAGAAATAAACCTCGCATTTGTATTCGAAATCTGACCAAGCAATAGCTCTGAGCCAACTGCAAGAATCTCAGCATTCATGATCCTCAAGACCTCTCTTATTTAGAATCAAGTAAGGCACGTCGATTTAGATAGAAATAATCCCATCCAGACCAAAGTGTAAAGAACAATGCAATATAGAGCATAATTGTATCAAACGGAATACCAATAAGTGTGAAAATCGTATTGTGTAAAAGTGCTGCTCCGATAGCCACAATTTGAGCCCATGTTTTAATTTTACCAAGCTGGTTTGCTGCAACGACCTCTCCTTCACCTGCCAATATTAAACGAAGGCCAGTCACTGCAAACTCACGGCTAATAATGATTATAATGATCCAGGCACTCGCCATATCAAGCTCTACCATTAAAATAAAAGCTGCTGAAACGAGCAATTTGTCAGCAAGTGGGTCTAAAAATTTACCAAATGTTGTCACAAGATTGTACTTACGTGCGTAATAACCATCCACCCAATCAGTCGCTGAAGCAAAAATAAAAATGAGTGCACCTACAAAATGATGAACGGGCATATCCGCACCGAATAGTGACATTGTTCCCCAGCCAAAATCAAACATCATAACAATGACAAAGAACGGAATAAGTAAGATTCGAGAGATGGTAATTTTATTTGGAATGTTCATTTTTCTAACACCTTTCATGATGAAAGAAAGTAGTCATCACTAGATGACTACTATTCTTTATTGAAATTGATGACGATGTTTTGCGTAACAATTTGCTGTGCATACGTTAAAGGCTCGTCATTAATATATACTTTAGCTTGCGATGAATTACCTAATCGGATACGTGCGTAATTTTGAGATGTTGCGTCGAATTCTACTATTTCTCCTGCATTATATACACGAGTATCTGTTAGTATTTCTTGTTGCTGTTGGTTTCGAATACCGATAAATGTAGGACCTGATACTTCAATACGTATTTTAAATGCATCGGCACCTGTTAACGTATAAGAAGTTGTAGCACCATCCGCTTCTATAGTCCCCGCTGAAATCGATTGCTTAACATCTTCAGTTTGCTTTTCATCAGGTGTGTCCTTTTCTGAATCTGCTGAGTCTTGTTTGTCCTTCGTTTGAGCTTTTTTATGCTCTTTTTCTTTATCTTTTTCTGTATCTATAGGTTTTACTTTTGTATCGTATTCTATTTCTGATGAAGTATCGTCCATAACATCTGGCACTGCACTATTTTTAGACTGCATTAGCACCCAAATCACCACAATAATGACAATGATAAATAAACCAACGATTATTTTCGGCATTGCTTCCATCATTTTAGTAGAAGGACCTTTTGAAACTTTTCTTCTACTTGGACTACTAGTCATCTGACTCACTTGATTGTTTGGAGTTCCTGGTAGCTCGCTTTTATAAGTTTCTAAAAGCTCCTCCGCGTCCAAACCAACAGCGTCAGCATATTGTTTAATAAAAGCTCGTACATAAAACGAACCAGGCATAATCGAATAATTGCCCTCTTCAATACCTATTAAATAACGCTTTTGAATTTTTGTTATTTCTTGTAAATCGTCTAAACTGTAGCCTTTAGACAGTCTCGCCTCTTTCAGTCGAGTCCCTAATTCTGCCACTCATAACACCTACTTTAATATCAAATTAAAAATTAAAACCACCAAATGAATTAGATTCGGACATCATATGGTCTTTTTCCATTATTTCATACGTAATTTCTTCATCTGGGTGATGACGCAATTCAATGATATAATCAAAATCCTCTATCTTATATTCTGAATGCTGAACAAACATGTCTGGATGCTCGATGACCTTAATGGAAGGCATATTCATCATTTCACGAACTAGTTGCAAATGTCGCTCATCAGATGAACGACGCGTCACAATGCCATCTAATATAAAAATATTATTGTCACTGAATTCATCGCCAGCAAGTTTATTGCGAACAGTCTGCTTAATCATTGTAGACGATAAAAAAATCCATTTTTTATTGGCACATACACTAGCCGCTACAATCGATTCGGTTTTTCCAACGCGGGGCATTCCACGTATCCCAATAAGCTTATGCCCTTCTTTTTTAAAAAGCTCAGCCATAAAGTCAACTAAAATACCAAGTTCATCTCTTACGAAGCGGAAGGTATTTTTTTCATCTGCATCTCGAGGAATATAACGACCGTGCCTAATGGCTAAACGATCACGGAGTTTAGGTTGTCGAAATTTGGTAACGTTAATATGTTCCATTGTCGAAACAATTGTACGAAAACGCTCAATTGTCTCATCATTGTCTGTATGCACTAACATACCACGTCGATCCTCATCGACACCATTTATTGAGATAATATTGACACGAAGCATCCCTAAAAGTGAAGCAATATCTCCTAATAATCCAGGGCGATTCACCTGAATTTCATATTCAAAGTACCAATCGCTCAAACACACTCGTTCCCTTCCTATTAGTTAACGTAAAAAATCCTTTATAAGTTCCATCATAGCTGATTTTTTATGTAATGGAAAGTTAGAATACATGGAATTATGGCGTTATTTTTAAAAACTTACTATTTTTTTTTTGAACATAAAGAATAGGCTTACATACGTTCCCTTTTCAATGCAAAAATCATTTTTTATACAGAAAAAAAAGAGGAGATAGTTCTCCTCTTCGTTTTACTGCACAGGCTTATTTTCTACAAGTTTAATGACACAATTCGCCAATGCTTGTTTTTCTTCTTCAGAGGCAACACCCCATAAATCCGACAGCACTCGCTCTTGTTCATTTTTAGGATCGACATTTGTCGCCAAATATTCTCCAATTTGAACAGCAGCCTGTTGAATCATTTTCGATGGCATACCGCTTGATTCAGCTCGTGCAACATTTTGACCTAAAAACGATGTCCATTTTTGCCAGTTTTCTAAAATAGTCATATGTTTCTCCTCCTTTACACATGTAGTATGTGCAAAAAAGAACATTATATGTACCAGCCACCGTTTAATCTAATAATTTGTCCCGTTACATAATCTGCTTTTCCAGAGAGGTAGAAGCGTACCATTTCAGCAACATCCGTTGTTTGTCCAATTAAACCAAGTGGAATCTCCTCTAAAATATATTCAAGCTCCTCTTCGCTTAAATGACTGTTCATCGTGGTATTAATAATGCCAGGTGCAATGGCATTAACACGAATACGTGACAGTGCCGCTTCTTTCGCATATGACTTCACAAAAGCATGTTGGGCACCCTTCACAGCGGCGTAAAGTGCTTCACCCGCCGACCCAGCTTCTCCCCAAATCGAACCGATAAATAGCACATAGCTGACATCATGAGCGCGCAGCTTTGATGACAGCAAAGCCGTCAGATGCATTGGATTTTGCACATGAACACGCCATAATGCATCCATATCCTCCACGGTTGTATCTTCAAGCAGAGAATAATGTGCCTGACCATTTGCAAAGACAATTGCTTGCACATTAAAAATTTGCGATGCTAGCAATTGTGCCCCGGACGCTTTCGAAAAATCTCCCTGTACAAGCATAAACTCCTGTGCAGGGAAGCTTTCTGAAAGAGAGCGGTATAAAGCCTGTGCTGCTTTTTCATTGTTTGAAAAGTGTATGTAGATGGACCAACCGTCTTCTGCCAGACTTCGACAAATAGTACGGCCAATCTCACCCGAAGCACCTAACACAAGGGCAAACTTTTTCACTGTACGCCCTTCTCTGTAGGTAAAATTTTAAAGACAGTTTGTTGAGATTCACCTTGAACTGAAGCAAATGCTTTTTTCAAATCTTCAATCGTCAGTTCTTCTAATACAGGCACAACATCGAACAAATTCATATCATTAAACGAATAACGTGTAAATTGGTTTGCGATAAATTCAATAGAGTTCAGTGCACGTAGGAAGAAACCTATTTTTTTACGTTTTACTCGTTCTAAATCGGCACTTTCAAATTGTGCATCTCCATCATATTTCGCTAATTCATCCTTAATAGCTTTTTCTAATGCAGCTGGTTCTGTAGAATCTGAGCCAATCATAGCAAATCCAAAGCCATTTTCTAATGTGAAATCAAATGCATACGTTTCATCAATTAAGCCATCATCATAGACGCTCTCATAAAACTTAGATGTACGTCCAAAAATAAGTTCCAGTGCAATTTGAACAGACAGCTCATGTTTTAACATGTCACGACCAGAAAGATTTGTTTCTTTTGCTTTTAAGCCGACATAGACCTTAGGCTTTTGTACATCCATATGCAACTCACGTTCTTTAACAGCAACCTCTGTCGGTTCTTGATCGAAGAAACGTTGAATTGGTGTTGGCTCAGAGAATTCTTTTTTGTCTTGATTGTCACGAATAAACGTCATCATTTCATTAGGATCTACTGCACCAATGACAAACAATAACATATTGGACGGATGATAAAATGTGTTGTAGCACGTATATAAATGGTCCGCAGTAATGCCATCAATCGACTCTATTGTACCAGCGATATCAATTTTCACTGGGTGATTATGATACATATTTTCAATTGTGCCAAAATATAGGCGCCAATCTGGTTGATCGTCGTACATCGTAATTTCCTGACCAATAATGCCCTTTTCCTTATTAACAGTTGCTTCTGTAAAGTAAGGCTCTTGAACGAAATTTAATAATGTTTCTGTGCTGTTATAAATATTGTTCGTCGAAGAAAATAAATACGCTGTACGTGTAAATGATGTAAAGGCATTGGCTGAAGCCCCGAATTCACTAAATTTTTGGAAGACATCTCCATCTTCTTTTTCAAACATTTTATGCTCTAAGAAATGGGCAATGCCATCTGGTACTGTAATGCTTTCAGTTCCACCAATTGGCACAAATGTACGATCAACAGAACCGTATTTTGTAGTGAACGTCACAAAAGTTTTGGAAAAGCCTTTTTTTGGTAAAATATAGACATCTAAGCCATTTTCTAATTTTTCATAGTACAATGTTTCATCTAATTGTTTGAATTCAATTGTTTTCATTGTGCGGCTTGCTCCTTTCCACATAAGAAATAGACCGCTTCAAGCTGTACTTGCTTCGCCATTTCAACAATATCTTGCTTTGTCACAGCTTTCCATTTATTTGCCCAAGCTTCAACAGAGAACTCCTCTGGTAAATCTTTATATTGGTCAAAAATTTCTATTTGTCCACGGGCAGAATCTAACGCTTCTTTTAGCTGATTTGTTAGCATTGCCTTTGTTTGTTCTATTTCCAAATCTGTAATATCGCCCGCTTGCATAACAGCAAGTTGTTCCTTAATAAGTGATAGCGCTTTTTCTTCATTCTTTGGTTCAATCCCTGACACAACAAAGACTAAACCATAATGCGATGCATATGAGCTTGACGCATAGTAGGCTAAACTTTCCTTTTCACGAACATTCATGAATAATTTGGCATGAGGATAGCCACCGAACACGCCGTTAAAGATTTGCATTTTAGGGAAATCAGAGTCACCAAATCGTACTGGTGTACTAAAGCCAATATGCATCTTACCTTGCTTCATTTCTTGTTGTTCACGTACATAGTCATTTTGTGGATGCTGTTGTGGAAGCACAGCAGGAATTTCTTCAGGTGTACGATCATTAAATGGTAGCGCTTCTTTTAGTTTCGCTACGATTTCGTCTTCATTAATATCACCCGCGACATAAATGTCTATTTTATCGTTAGCAAGCATGGATTGATATGCTTCAAACAATGATGTAGGGGTAATTTTTTGAATGTCCTCGACAGTTCCGTTAGCAGAAATAGAGGCTGGTTCATTTGGACGTAAAATTTGTTGAATGCGTTGCTGCGCAAAACGAGATTTATCGTCAAAAATAGACTCAATACGCTGAATGACCGTTTTCTTTTCACGTTCCACAATAGATTCTTTAAATACACCATTTTCTAAATTCGGTTCAAATATTGCTGTGTGCAATAAATTAAGTACCTCGTTTAAAACACTTGTATTTGCCAAATAATGATCATTAACGGCTTCTACATTCATCAGTACTGTATGTTCATTACCGCGTTTAGATGTGTCAAAATATAACACTGTGCCATACAAGTCATCCAAGAAACTACGGAATGCAGCTGTTGTCTTATATTTAGCATTACTGTGTTGCAATACATTTGTTAACACTGTACGTTCAGACGCATTTGTCGCCGTTAAAGCTCTTCTCCATTTAATTGAAAAATTTACGGTTTTAAATTGGGTCGTTTGTCGGATATGCAAATTTACACCTTTTGCAAAAGGTATTGTTTTAAACATATATAGAACCCTCCTTATCTTTCTTAATATAACAAAGTACTACACATACTATACATGTCTATTGTCTATAATTGCAAAAAGAATCCAAAGTATGTATATGATATGTGTGAAATTGCTTTTGGTTGATTGATGAACCTGTTCGTACTCAAATAACGATCAACCTCCAACCATTATTTTCCCAAACACTCAAGATATGTACAAGGAAAAAGACTGAGCATTTTCGCCCAGTCTTTAGTATAAATAATTGTCAGTTTTTTAGCGTTTACCCTTAATATAAGGTTGACCACTAGCTTTTGGTGCATTTGCTTTACCGATAAACCCTGCTAATGCAAGGATTGTTAATACGTAAGGTAAAATTTGTAGGTATACAGCAGGAACATCTTGAACGTAAGGAATTCCACTTCCTGCAACACTTAACGTTTGTGCTACTCCGAAGAATAAAGCTGCACCTAATGCACCGATCGGATGCCATTTCCCAAAAATCATTGCAGCAATGGCCATAAAGCCTTGCCCAGCAATTGTTGCATGGGAGAAATCGCCTGTAATTGATTGCGCATACACTGCACCACCTAGACCACCTAATGCCCCAGAGATGACAACAGCAATATAGCGCATTCTATTAACATTTACGCCCATCGTATCAGCAGCCATTGGATGTTCACCAACAGCGCGTAAACGTAAACCGAATGGAGTTTTAAAAATGATAAACCACGCTCCGATAGCTACTGCAAAAGCTAAAATTGACGTACTATAAACATCACGGAATAATAATGGACCAAAGAACGGAATGTCCTTTAAATAAGGGATAGCGAAACGATTTATTGAGTGTTCAATCATATCTGTTTGACCTTTACCATAAATCATTTTCACTAAGAAAACAGTTACCGCTATACCTAATAAATTAATTGCAACCCCTGATACCGTTTGATCAGCACGGAAGGAAATTGAAGCAACAGCGTGGAGAAGTGAGAAGATTCCTCCAATAATGACAGCTGCCAGCATAGCCACCCAAATTGTTGCTGCACCAAATGTTGAAGCAAATTCTAAATTGACATAAATACCAACAAATGCACCAACAATCATTAAACCTTCTAGTCCGATGTTTACAACACCAGATCGTTCAGAGAATACACCACCGATTGCCGTAAAAATTAAAGGTGTTGCATAAAAAATTGCAGTAGGGACGATGAAATATAACATTTCTAAAAAGCTCATGTTATTGCCCCTCCTTTTTCTTGTTCAACTTTTGTAATGCTACTCGAATAATATAGCCTGATGCTACGAAGAAAATAATTAACGCAATAATAATAGATACGATTTCCTCAGGAATACCCGCCGCATTTGGCATATTTAATGCTCCGTATTTAAGTGAGCCGAATAATGAAGCTCCGAATACAACCCCTAGTGGTGTATTCGCACCAAGTAAGGCAACGGCGATACCATCGAAACCTATACCAGTAAAGCCTGGTTT
>Ga0102589_1003696_pt1 | contig 15468 bp, 12 predicted proteins | sample AraplaMF_Col_mLB_FD_76858 | JGI IMG/M metagenome (GOLD analysis project Ga0102589, IMG submission 76858) | Arabidopsis root microbial communities from the University of North Carolina, USA - plate scrape MF_Col_mLB | ecosystem: Host-associated > Plants > Roots > Endosphere | place: USA... | reverse complement strand
TTAGAAAGCTCTTTGTTTCAATGAAAGATAGATTGACCCATAATAAGGAGGAATCGGTTATGAACGGACTGGATATGACGGTTATGTTTGTCTATTTTGGTGTATTGGTTGTAGCTGGTATTATTGGCTCGTTAAAAGCAAAGTCATCAGAAGATTTTATTTTAGCCGGACGAAACTTAGGGATGTTCATGTATTTAGGGTGTTTGTCTGCCGTTATTTTAGGCGGAGCGTCGACGATTGGAACCGCTCAGCTTGGCTATGAGCACGGGCTGTCTGGCATTTGGTTTGTGACGATGATTGGACTTGGAATCATTACGCTTGGCACGATTTTTATTAAGCGGATTTCGTCTTTGAAAGTGACCACTATCAGCGAACTGCTAGGAAAAAGATATAACGCACAAGCGCAAATTATCAGCGCTGTTGTTGCCGCGATTTATACACTTATGGTATCAGTCACTCAAGTGATTGGAATGGGAACGATCATTCATGCGTTGCTTGGATGGAATATGACCGCCTCGATGCTAATTGGCGGTTCGATTGTTTTGTTCTATACGATTTTAGGCGGAATGTGGAGCGTAACGGTTACTGATATTATTCAATTTGTTGTGATGACGGTGGCGATTTTTGGATTTATGCTTCCAATGAGCGTATCAGAAGCAGGAGGTTTTAAAGCCCTTACCGGAGATTTGCCATCATCTTATTTTGATTTTTCATCGATTGGATACGGTCAAATCTTTCAGTATTTCCTCTTGTATACGCTTGGTATGGCAGTTTCTCAAGATATTTGGCAGCGAGTATTTACGGCGCGAACAGAAAAAATTGCGCGAAACGGCTCCATTTTTGCAGGGGTGTACAGCATTGCCTACGCGATTGCGGGAAGTGTAATTGGGATGTGTGCGTATTTGCTGCTGCCAAATGCAGAAAGCAGTCAAAGTATTTTTGCGACGCTTGCAGTTCAAATTCTGCCTCAAGGGTTATTAGGTCTCGTGCTGGCAGGCGTTTGTTCGGCGCTGATGTCAACTGCTTCAGGAACGCTGCTTGCGTCTTCTACGCTGATTAGTAACGATATTATTAAAAAAGTGTGGCTTAAAAATATTTCAGAGAAAAATTATTTAATTTTAACGCGCGTTAATACGCTTATTGTCGGCGTCCTTGCTATTGTATTTGCTCTTTGGATTCAAGACGTGCTTGTCGCTCTAGACGTTGCGTATGCTATTTTATCAGGAGCGATTTTTGTTCCGTTTGTTGTGTCGCTGTTTTGGAAAGACATTCATCCAAAAGCCGGAGTTTCAGCGATTGTTGTCAGTACGCTAGTGGTACTTGGAGGTCTATTGATTGAAGGGCTTTCTTCTACCACTCCAATTTTATATGGTATTTCAAGCAGTATCATTGTAATGGCAGGGTTTGCGGTTATGGCACGAAACAAGGAACTATCTGACCAAGAAAAGGTTCAAGAAGATATGTGAATAAGCAGGTAAAAAGCTTCTCATAGTAAAGTGAGAAGCTTTTTAGCATTTTGTGTGCATAAATATAGACAACAAACGGCAAGGAGGAGTAAACTAGACGCTCAGATTATAGAGATAAGGAGATTGTTAAATGAAAAGCAGAACGTCCGTAATGGTTAGTATTGTTCTGGCAATGCTAGTGGCTTCGCTTGATTCAACGATTATGAATACGACGATGCCCGTTATTGCAAAAGAGCTTGGAAGATTTGATTTGTACGCGTGGTCGTTTGCTTCGTACATGATTGCAAGTACGATTTTATCTCCGGTAGCGGGAAGATTATCGGATTTATTTGGCCGCAAAAAAGTATTTGGGTTTGGAATCATTGCTTTTTTAATTGGTTCGATGCTTTGCGGCGTGGCGAATACGATGGTTCAGCTTGTTCTTTTCCGTGCCGTTCAAGGAATAGGAGCCGGATTTATGGTGGCGTTTCCCGCTATTATTGCCGGAGACTTATTTCCCGTCGAGAAGCGAGGGAAAATTCAGGCGCTGTTTACAACAATGTGGGGATTATCAGCTGTGTTGGCTCCGCTTTTAGGTGCTTTTTTTGTGGATTATTTAACGTGGAGATGGATTTTCTTTATTAATTTACCGGTATGTATCGTGTCGTTTCTAGCGTTAATGCCGTATCAAGAAAGCTATGAGCCGAAAAGAGCAAAAGTCGATTACATCGGTGCCATTTTGTTTGGAGCGGGTGTTACGTCACTGCTGCTCGTTACGGTAGTGGAACAAAACCGCGTCGTGTATACAGTCGCTGGACTTATTTTATTAGTGATTTTTTATCTCCATGAACGAAAACATGCTTCTCCAATTGTACCGCTGTCCATGTTCCAAAACAAAACGCTGTCATGGATTAATATCAATGCGTTTATTGGAACCGTGGCTTTATTCGGTACGTCAAGCTACATTCCGTTATTTTTACAGCGCGTAGCGCATTTGTCACTGTTTATGAGCGGAGTTGCGCTGTTAGGAACAGCGGTCGGCTGGATGTCTGTGTCCGTTCCTGCAGGTAAATGGATTTTAAAACACGGCTACAGAAAGCTGCTGTTAATCGGGAATGTGCTGCTGGTTGGCTCAGGAACACTGCTGCTCATGCTAAATGAAAGTCACGGCTTCTTTTATGTGTTTTGCGTCATGATTGTACAAGGACTATCGTTTGGACTGCTGTCTACGGTTGGAGTCATTGGTGTACAGCAATTAGTAGGCGGACATGAAAGAGGTATTTCAACATCATTTTTTATGTTTTGCAGAAACATGGGAACAGCAATCGGCGTTACCATTATGGGTGCTTTGCTGACTTCAGGCGGAAGCTTTATGGCAGGCATTCATCACTTGTTTTTATTTGGCTTTGCCGGAAGCATCGTGGCGTTATTAACGTCGTTAAAAATTCAAAACGATACGGAAGCAAAGCACAATCGAGCTGCTAGTTAAGAGGATTTATGCTAAATATGTTTATTTTATAAAAAAACGGGAAAAGACACAGTAAGGTCATAGAATTGCCTGAGAAATCGTAGGCATATTCTTCTTCTTCTTTCACTTACTACATGTGGGACGCCGGGTATCGGCGTCTTTTTTTGTGGTGTAAAGGGACTGATTATATAACCAAACGCATATACATAAACGATTTTGTTCAAAAAATGGGACTTTTTACAAAAATAAGTCTTTAAATGGTAAGGAACATTAGGTATAATTTAGTAGTTATTTAGCATATTTTAGAAATGTTTGACTGAGTTCGTACGAAAAAGTGAAAGGGGAAATTTCATGTCATGGCTCACCAAATGGTCGTTTAAAAACAAAGCGGCTATTACCATTATGTCTATTTTAATTTTAGCTTTAGGAGTCATTAGTTATTTTACACTTCCGATGGAGTTCCTGCCGACTGCTGATCAGCCTCAGGTGTCAGTAGTAGTTATGGGGCAAGGAACGGATGCAGACTCCATGGAAAAACAAGTGACGTCACCGATTGAAGAAGCGGTCGCCGGTGTTAAAGGAAAAAGCAACGTGTATTCGACAACGGGAGACGGCTATTCGAAAATCGATATTTTATTTGAATCCAAAACGGATATGAAAGAAGCAAAAACAAACGTCCAAGAAGCGCTTTCTTCCGTGCAGCTTCCAGCCAATGTATCAAAACCTAATGTTATTCAATTAAACACCTCTATGATTCCCATCGCAGATATTTCACTCACATTTAAAGAAGGATTAACAAGAGACAATCTGGATCTTGCAGAGAAAAAACTGATCCCTAAATATAAAGACGTTAAAGGCATTGCGAGTGTTCAAACGTATGGAACAGCGGATTCCTATGTGTCTATTAAAGTTGACAATAAAAAATTGTCACAAAAGAACGTGACGATTGATAAAGTCATCAGCGTGTTAGAAGGAAAAAACACGTCGCTTGCAGTTGGAGAAAAAGTCATTAATAACAAGTCGAGCAACATTAATGTAACAGGTAAAATTGACAGCTTGGACAAAGTAAAAAAGCTGCCGGTTGCACCGAATGTAACGCTAGGCGACCTTGCAAAAGTAGAAGTGAAAAAGCCTGAAGGCATCGTGACGCATATTAACGGAAAAGATGCACTTTTACTTATTGTGACAAAAGACAGTCACTCAAACGCCGTTAGCATTACAAAAGAAGTAAAAAAACTGTCTCAGCAAATCAGCAAAGACTATAACAATGTGAATGCTTCTGTATTCTTTGCAACAGGGGACAGCGTACAAAACTCTGTTCATTCAATGATGAAAGAAGTGTTGCTAGGCGCACTTTTTGCGACCGTTGTCATCATGCTGTTTTTACGCAGCGTTCGCTCTACGTTTATCACAATTGTATCCATTCCGCTATCGCTTTGCTTTACGCTTTTCTTATTATCCAAATCAGGCGTCACGCTTAATATTTTAACGCTTGGAGGAGTAGCCGTAGCGATTGGGAGATTGGTAGATGATAGTATCGTTGTCATTGAAAACATCTTTCGGAAAATGCAAAAAGAAGAGTTTTCGCTTGGCTTAATTATTGATGCCACAAAAGAAGTAGGCTCTGCTATTACCGCTTCTACGTTAACGACAGTCGCTGTCTTTTTACCGATCGGCCTTGTAAACGGAGGACTTCAGGACTTTATGCTGCCATTTGCTCTAACGCTGACGTATTCGCTGCTTTCTTCATTAATTGTGGCACTTACGGTTGTACCGTTAATGAGCGCGGGATTATTAAAAAACGAAAAACTTCGCAAGCACAAGCAGCCGGTTCGTTTTACAAAGGTCATTACGTGGTCGCTTAATCATAAATGGGTTGTGCTGCTGCTTTCGCTGCTTTTATTTGTCGGATCTATTGGCGCGTACACAATGATGCCTAAAGGAGCGGTGGATAACTCTTCGTCTGACTTTGTAGGCACAACGTTAAGCTATCCAAATAATACGCCAATTAAAACCGTAGAAGAAAAATCACTGCAGCTTGAACGCTATATTTTAGCTCAAAAAGAAGTAAAAGAGGTATACATGCAGCTTGGTAATACGGACGAAGGAGCCAAGTGGGGAGACGTTGGTTCGCCTACTGAAGCTACGTATACGATTATCGTAAAAGACAGTGGAAATACGGATTCGCTAATGAAACGAATCCAAAATCAAAAGAAACTCTATGACGGAGGAGATCTTAGCGTCAGTGCTGCTTCATTAATGGGAGCTTCCACTACTTCCATTACCGTTGATGTGATTGGAAACGACATGAACAAGTTAGAAAAAACGGCAAGCAGCATTAAGAAAGAAATCAGCGATATAAAAGGAGTAGACAAAGTTTCTACGAACCAAGACGAAAAGAAAACGATTTACTCTCTAGACGTAGATCCAACAAAAGCGAATACGCAGCAAGTAGCGCAGCAGCTTGGTGTTATGCTGAACAAAACGCCGATTGGAGCGATAGATTTAGAAGGCAAGCAAGCAAACGTCCTTCTTGAATCTGTTTTAAATCCCACATCACCAAAAGAGTTAAAAGATATTTCTATTATGACAGAGACAGGACCGTCACCTGTTTCAAAAGTGGCTTCACTAACGCAAGCTGAAAAGCCAACCAATCAGTTTCATAAAAATGGAGACCCGTATATTCAAGTAACAGCAGATGTCAATCCAGAAAAGCTTTCAGAGATTAATAAAGACATTCAAACAACCATTTTTGGAAACGGTAAGAGTAAAGGACTGTCGATTTCAAAAGATGTTGACGTTGTAATTGGAGGAGCAAGCACGCAGCAAGGAGAAGATTTCTCTGACTTGTTCATTACAATGCTTGTGTCGATTGGCATTGTGTTCTTAATAATGGTGATTACGTTCAAAACAATCCGCACACCGTTTGCGATTTTATTTTCGCTTCCGCTTGCAGCGATTGGTGCCGTGTTAGGTTTATTAATCAGCCGTATTCCAGTAGACGTAACGGCTTTACTTGGAGCACTGATGCTGATTGGTATTGTTGTAACCAACGCCATTGTACTATTAGACCGCGTGAAGCAAAATGAAAAGAAAATGATTATGCGCGATGCCATTGTGGAAGCAGCCGCTACGCGTATGCGTCCAATTGTTATGACGTCTGCTGCTACGATTTGTGCGATGCTGCCGCTTTTATTTAAACAAAGCGAAAGCGGAAGCCTTGTTTCTCAAAGTCTTGCAGTCGTTGTAATCGGAGGATTGGCCGTTGCGACTCTTCTTACGCTCGTAGTTATTCCGGTTGTGTATGAACTGCTTCATTTCAGAAAATCGAAAAAGCAAAGAATACAGCAAAAACAGCAGGAAGACGTAACGCCGCTATAATGTTTAAAAGGAGCTAGGGCATAATTATTTTAGTTGAATGAAGATCCGAACGATGAATTGAGATTCTTGAGAGAGAATCCGACTCGTTCGGATTTTTTTATTGGCAGAATGAACGCAGGTTTCATGTCTGTAGCTGCTTCTAGCTGGTGATTGGAGGGCAAGACGAAGAGGCTCTCCGGCCGCTCGCGGAATGCGAAGTCTTGCATGGAAATCACAAGCGGTTCAGCTCATTCCTCCCATTTATTCGTCTTTAGATGGAATTGATTTGGTTACGTCCCAGCTTCTTTTTTATGAAACCTTTTGGCTAGTAAAACGTATAGTTAGACAAAGAGATAGAGGGATAGTATGTTTGAAATAAAAGAGCGATGTTCCGTTTGTCAAAAAGAAATTCAGCCGAATGAAGAAGTATGGATGCGGATGAAGCATCCAAGTAAAAGAGGTATGACCGAAATTAAAGCATTTCTGCATCAAGAAGCGCAGTTTGTATGCATGAACTACTTTGAAAAAACAAAAAAATGAGTCAAATGCAGTGTTCTCTTTTCAAAATATTGACATATTATACTTTATAGTTTAATATTTAGATAATTATCTAAATACTTAAATATGATGGAGATGAACTTCAATTGAATGAAACGTTTAAAGCCTTAGCGGATCCCACTCGCAGAAAGATTTTAGAGCTGCTAAAAGAGCGGGATTTAACCCCAGGAGAAATTTCCGAGTATTTTAATATGACCAAACCAAGCATCTCAAATCATTTGAAAATCTTGAAGCAAGCGGACCTCGTTCAAGATGAAAAAAGAGGGCAGTTTGTGATTTATTCATTAAATACGACCGTTTTTCAAGATTTAATTGGCTGGTTTTTCAGCTTTCAGAAAGGAGAGAGTTAAATGAAAAAACACGTATTTCCTTTAAGCATTACTCTTTTAACACTAGTTGCCTGGCTGATTGCACTGCCGCATCTTCCAGCTACGATGCCCATTCACTGGGGAGCAAATGGAGAAGCAGACGGATTTGCAACGAAGATAAATGCAATGATCTTAACAGTAGGCATCATGGTACTTATTTATTTTATCATCGCATTTGTTCCGCGAATTGACCCGCGTAAAGAAAATTATAAGTACTTTTCAAAAACGTATAACATCGTGTTAAATGCTGTACTGCTATTATTCTTTTTTGTAAATATGAGCACTATTTTACAGGGGCTTGGCTATAACGTGCCGATGGCGTACATTGCTCCAATTATGGCTGGACTCGTTTTTATCATCATCGGAAACTACTTGCAGCGCGTGCGCTCTAACTATTTTATGGGGATTCGTACACCGTGGACGCTAAGCAATGAAACCGTATGGAAAAAGACGCATCGTTTATCTGGAAAGATCTTTTTTATCGGCGGACTGCTAATTCTTATTAGCGCTTTTTTACCTGATGGATACAAGTCAGTTATCATGTGGGGTAGTATCGTTCTGTGCGTGGCGGTTCCTTATCTGTATTCGTACTTGGCGTATAAAAAAGAAATGAATATGTAAGCATACCAAAAAATCCGGTGAACATACCGGATTTTTTTATGGATAACATATCAGCCGTAACGCCACCGTTCGTGTCACGCCGGCTGATGGGAATAAATACAGCATAAAGTATGAAACGCGTTTCAGGTCAAGAGCTGCTATAGAAAAACTTACATTTGCTTACGGTCGCTTGCTTCAGGCGGCTTTTCAATCCATCCGTTTTTAATCATCACTTCGCTGCAGCGCCCCGCTACTTTTAAGTCTCGTAAAATACATGCTTCACAGTGCCCGACAATATCAAGCCTCATGCTGGTGGTCATTGCCGTTGCGTAGTAAGTAATGGCCACCTTAAACATTGCGCCTGCATGAAACGTCATCAGCTTTTCTGAAAAAGGTGCGTGCGTAGACGTTGTGATTTCATTATCCAAAAGCGGAGGCGTATGAAGGTTTTCCTCATGCATGATGGAAGAGTAAAGCTCAATATGCTTATGCGCCACATCAAGCCCCGTCTCCATGACTTTCCGCACGTCTTTTCGTTTACTCACTTGTTTGAAGGCAATTAAAAGCGCTTTGGTTGCCATGCTTTTTCGTAAATTAAAATAAATATTCCCGCCTTCCGTTGCGTTTAAAAGGCGCTGCTTGCCGACAAAATCAAGAGCGTAAGTCAAATCTGTGATGGGCTCTTGTTTTTTCGGATTTAAAAAATAAGGAGCGGGTACATAAAGATTTTTTGCTAAAAGCAGATCGAGCGACCGATTATAGATCTCCATCGCATCTAAATTGCACTGATGATAATAATCTCGAAGATCTCGGCGAACCGAAACGCTAAATGAAATGCCATACCCTGACAAGCCGTGAATCGTCATGTCATGAAGATACTTCAGCCAAAACGAGTCTGTAAAAAGCGGAGGTGCGTGCAAATCCACATCTTTATCCGTAAATCCGTTCGGCAGCGGAAAATGTTCGGCATGAAAAATGGCAGTAAGCAGCTTAATATGCTTTTTTGATAACTCCAGAGAAAAGGCAAATAGCGATCGAATCTCGGCATCCGTTACCGTTGCTAGAACGTGTTTCGCTACGCAAGCCGCCAGCGTATCCTGGTAATACTGCGCGCATAAACTCGTTATTTCAGGCGAAGTCAAACGCTTGCTTTCTGCGTTCAATTGGCTTTCCTCCTATCTATAAAAATGGTACGTATTTATAAAAAACAGATAAGTATAGTGTGGACAAGGGTATGTTAAATTATTCCATAAGTGAAGAGGGATAAAATAGAAAAAAGACCTGCCCGGCAAAGAGCAGATCTTTATGTATAGGGTTTATTTTTTATTCAGTGCTTTTTCAATTTCAGGGTAGGTAATGCCGTATTTTCTAGAGACGGTAACTAAACCGATAATTTCTTCTTCAGTAGGTGGTCCGACTTGCGGCAGCGGAGCATTTTCGGGAACGGAAGTACCAAGTTCTTTAACGAATGAATCAAAGCCTGCAGGAGAAGCAGTAAGAATAAATTCCGTTTCTTCTGGTCCGGTCACAAAGCGGTGCTGAATACCTCGAGGAGCAAAAACATAATCTCCCGCTTTTGCTTCAATTATTTTTTCTCCTACGTAGAAAATCATCGATCCGCGCTTTACGTAAAACGTTTCATCCTCATGTTCGTGAAGGTGAAGCGGGGGACCTTGGTTTGCTGGTTTCACTACGTGCGCTAAGGCGTAAGCTCCGTTTGTGTCTTCGCCTGATACAAGAAGCGTTACTTTTTCATCAAGAAAATGAAATGTGTTTTGATCGTGTGGTGTACGGTGAAAAGCGTTTGTTAGCTGATTATGAGTTGCTGTCATCCTTTTATCTCCTTTAAAAACATATTTTGAGATTATTGTATACTAATATGAACGTTTTGTGTGCAAAATAATAGTTAAAAAGAATTATTTATTTACATTTATTATCTTTTTATAGTTCTATTGTTATTAGTTATGAATTTTCAATAGAATTCCCTCTATCTATTTTCCAAAACTACCCAATATGCTAACATAAAGATAGAATTCCTAAATGGACAAATGATGTATGAGATGTAAAAGGAGAGTTTCGATGAAGTTGTTTAAAGATGCTTCTAAACGGGAGCATCAAAATTGGAATAAAGCTGTGTCGGCAGGTTTTTATATCCTTTTATCCTTGCTTTTTGTGAACATAATAATGCATTCCTATAATGGTGCCGAGTTAATGTCGTCGCTCTCGGTGTTCTGGACAGGGATTATTGTGACGTTTGGCTATCAGTTCATTTTAAATAGAAAAAGTGAAAAAAATGAATAAACAGCCTTGGCACCGTTCAGAAAAATTTCTGCTGCTACTGTGTTTTTTTGCGCCACCCATTGGTTATGTAGCGGTGGTGATGAACAGGAAAAAGCTAAGCCGAGAACAGTGGCTGAGTAACTTAACGGTAGCCACTATTATCATGTCTATATGGCTGCTGAAGTTTTTACCGCATCAGTGGGGAACCATTATTTTGTTAACGGGAGTCGGAATTTACTGGTATCACCGAATTTTGAAGAAGTTTAAGAAGTAGCGGCAGGGATAAAGAAAGTTAAATTTTCCCCCTTTGATATTTTGATAAAAGAAGTTAAAATATTATAGTAATACAAATTTGTTCTACCCATGTAAATAAAAGTATGTATTTAATATGTTTTATAATTAGTTAAGAATAGAGCCAACCAAAGCGGTTGGTTTTTTGCATGAGTTCATTCTTTTTTTGTGGAAATTGAAGAATAGTATCCGATGTAAAGCTAGAGCATATAGGCAGGTTTTAAAACTGTCGGATCAGTTCTTTAAACAGGAGGCCGTCACTAGTGTCGATAAAGAAAAAGTTGTCCGTATTCTTTACTTTGCTGGTATTGTGTATTCTACTAGCAAATAACACCTTGCACTACATTCGATCAAAAAATAGATTAATAGAGTTTAACCAAAAGGAAATTACGCTGGTAACAGAAGAAATTGCGTACGAAGTCGAAAATTCCAAAAATAGTGCTTCCTATATGGAAGATCGAATGGCACAAGAATTACGAACGGCTTCAATTGCGATTCAACAGTCTTTGCCTGCTGATTATCATAACATCAGCAACGACCAGTTAAAACAACTGGCTAAAAAACTGATGATATCTCACATTACATTATTAGCTCCTGCAGGAGACGATATTATAGGCGTAAAATCTTCTGATCCCAAGGAAATCAATATGTCTACCAAAGAGTGGGGCTATTGGTATACATCTTTCCAGCAGCTTCTTTCACAGCAGCCGGTTACTACCAAAAAAGGATTTGCTTTATCTCACTTTTGGAGCGGGCCGATTGAAATAGCTTCCAGCAACCCTAATCACATTGACAAATGGGGTTATTATTACGACGGGTCTACTAATTATATTATTAACCCTTATTTTCGTGATAAGCATGTGCTGGATTTTGAAAGGAAATTTGGTCCTACGAACGTAATGAACCGCTTTACTGAAAATCTTGACGGCGTTCTTGAACTGACCGTTTTTAATCCTAAAAATTTCGGAAGAAAAAATCAAAACGTATATTTAAACGGCAATAAATATATTAAAATAAAAGATCAGCCGATTTGGTACGGAACATACACGTATCGAAATACTAAACGTGACGAACAGTTTATTCAAAAGGCCTTAAAAACAGGAAAATCACAAAGCTATACTGCTGCCATTAACCATAAAAAAGTATTAAAAACATTGGTGCCGATTAAAGAAAAAAACTCTCCAGCTTATGTAATAGGCGTAGTGTATGACTACGGACTTATTGAAAAAGAGCTGCAGCAAGAACTAATCAAACATTTACTGTTGTCTCTTCCGTTTATCTTTATTGTTCTTATTATCAGCTTTGTCTTCTCTACATCGATTACGCGGCCAATTAAACATATTATGGAGCACGTAAATCAAATCGCCAAAGGCAATTTCGGCAAGGTGCTGAATACAAGAAGAAAAGATGAGCTGGGAGGACTTGTGGCAAATATCAACCACCTTTCTCACTTTTTAAAAACATATGTGGACGATTTAAAGAAAAGTCAGGAAGAAAGTGAGTATCATGCGTACCACGACTTTTTGACAGGATTGCCGAACAGAAGATATTTTAAAGAAGAATTAAACAGGCGCTTAATTGAGTCGAAGGAAAAGTCCATTCGTCACGTAGCCGTGTTATTTATGGATATAGACCGGTTTAAAGATATTAATGACACGCTAGGGCATTCAAAAGGAGATCAGCTTATACAGCTCATAGCTAACCGCATTAAAGAATGCCTGCCTCCTGCTAACAGCTTTCTTACAAGGCAAGGAGGAGACGAGTTTGTCATTTTATTCAGTGACTTTACACCGGAAGAAGTTGAACGTATCACCGAGAAGATTATTGCTTATGTTCAACAGCCCTGCTACATTGACAATGATGAAGTTTTTGTCAGTATAAGCAGCGGACTAAGCTTTTATCCGGAGCACTCTACGAATTTGGACACGCTTATCACGTACGCAGATGTCGCCATGTATGCTTCAAAAAGACAAGGCGGCAGCAAAGTAAGTATTTATCATGATTCGTTAAATCAAAAACAAGCTGAAAAAGTTCACATCGAAACGCGCTTGCGAAAAGCAATTCAAAAAGGTGACATTGACGTTTACTATCAGCCGAAAATAGAAGCGAAGTGCAATGTAATCACCGGCGTAGAAGCATTAGTTCGCTGGAATGACGCAGAGCTTGGATTTGTTTCTCCCGAAGCGTTTATCCCTATAGCAGAAGAAGCTGGTTTGATTCAGTCTCTATGGGAAGTTGTCATGAAGAAAGCTTGTTCTCAAGTCAGCAAATGGAACAAGGACCGAAACGAAAAAATGACGCTGGCGGTTAACTTTTCTCCGCGGCAATTTCAAGATTCGATTGTGTTGGTTAATGAAATACAGCAATTTCTTTCGCTCCATAGATTTGATCCCACATGGTTTGAAATGGAAATTACGGAAAGTACATTGCTGATGAATGCGGAAGAAACGATTAAAGCTTTACATCTGTTGAAAAAGTATGGTATATCAATTTCTATCGATGATTTTGGAACCGGATATTCTTCATTGAGTTATTTGAAAAAATTACCAATCGATTGTTTGAAAATCGACCGGTCTTTTATCCAGGATATTCAAGAAGATTACAGTAACAGTGAAATTGCGCAGGCGATTATCAGCTTATCTCAAAGCTTAAAGCTGCAGGTAATCGCAGAAGGTGTGGAAGAAGAATATCAAAAAGCGTTTTTAATGGAAAACGGCTGTGATCACATGCAGGGATACTTGTTTAGCAAGCCCCTTAATGCAGAAGATTTTGAAGCAGCGTTTTTAAATAGCTGAAGCAAAACCATCATTTGAAAATAAACTTACTAAGAAAAGGGAAGAGGACATAAAAAGATGGCACTTAGTACACAAAATTTAATTGCTCAAAAATTTTTAGAAACACTAGGAACAAATTCAACTGAAATAGATAAAAAAATAGGTCAAGCTGACACATTTATGAATGCGGTGAAAGAACTGATCGATTTATGCGGAGATAATCCGGAAAGAGACGGCCTTGAAGAGACGCCGTACCGCGTGTTAAAGGCGTTTTTGGAATACACGGAAGGCTACCGAGAAGATCCGAAAGCTCATTTAGAAAAAACATTCGACGTGAATCACAATGAATTAGTGTTAATACGAGACATTGAATTTCACTCAATGTGTGAACATCACTTTGCGCCGTTCTTTGGCGTTGCGCACGTTGGGTATATACCGGATAAAAAAATTACAGGTCTATCTAAAATTGCTCGTACGGTAGAAGGATACGCAAAGAGATTTCAAGTTCAAGAACGTCTAACAAATGAAATTGCAGATGCAATTGAAGAGGTGTTAGAGCCTAAAGGAGTTATGGTAGTTATTGAAGCGAAGCATATGTGCATGTGCGGAAGAGGAATTAAAAAATCTTCAGCTTCTACAGCGACTTCATCCGTTCGAGGAACATTTATGGAAAAACCAGAAGTTCGAGGAGAATTTTTATCTCTTTTACAACGACAAATGTAAAGAAACAAAAAGCCATATAAGCTGAGAAGCAGAAGCGAGGTGAGCCGTATGCAACACGTTGACGTACTGATTATTGGCGGAGGGCCCGCTGGTATCTCTGCTGCCGTGTGGTGTAAAAGGCTAGGCGTTGAGTGCTTGCTTCTTGAAGAGCAGGCACAGTTAGGCGGACAGCTGTTTACGATTTATAATGAGATTATTGATTATCCCGGAATACAAGCGGAAAATGGAATTGAAATGCAGCGGAAAATGGTTCAGCATTTTATTGATATGGACTGCTTATATGAAGTGAATACAAAAGTAATTTCCATTAATGAACGTTCTAAAACAGTAAAAGTAAAGCAGCAAGAAACAGAAAAGGAAATTGGCTATACGTATCTTATTTTAGCAACGGGTTCTAGTCAGCGAAAGCTGGGAGTGCCGGGTGAGCAGCAAATGATTGACCGAGGAGAAGTATATTCAGCTTCAGCAGACGGAGAACGGCTAAAAGGTAAAAGGGTTGCTCTCATTGGCGGAGGAGACCGGGCGTTTGAAGGAGCACATCTTTTAGCATCAAAAGCAAAAGAAGTATATCTGATTCATCGTTCTACGCATTTTAAAGCAAGAGAGCAATACGTTGAAAAAGTTCTTTCCAATCCTAGTGTTAAGGTGATGACAGATACCGAAGTGACGGCTATCCATGGAAAGCATCACGTCACATCGATTGATTTAAAGACTAAAAACAGTGAATGTCAGAACCTATCAGTAGACGCAGTGCTAATCAGACTAGGCGTAGCGCCCAATGTTGAACTTATTAAAGAAAAAGTCACGACTACACAAAGCGGGCTCATCGTCATCAATGAAGTGCATCAAAGCAGCGACCCAGCTATTTATGCAATTGGAGACGCGTGCACGACTCCCTTGTTTTCTAGTATCAGCTCTTCAGCCGGTCAAGGATCGATTGTAGCCAAGCATTTGTCGAGTCTCTTAAATATGTAATGTTTTGTTAGATATATCTTACAGAGCGTTGCAGATAAAAAATAAATGACCTATAAAAAGCATCTACCCATGAGGATAGATGCTTTTTAACTTGAAAAGTACAATAAACATAAAAGAAACACGTTCACCGGCATACAAATGGTTTGAAAAAAAGTAATATAGCCTTTGCGGGAGGACCCTCGCTTTTTAATAAGAACATATTCAATGATGAGATCAAAGCGGAGAACCGCCAATGACAGCCTCACATCCCTACGTTTTCCTGAAACATCCCCATTTATTTACTTACTTACTTATTCTATTTAATGGATCCTTCTTCTTATTGTTATTTGAGGGGAATTTTTCTTGGTTAAAATGATAAATGCTAATATGCGTGGTGTCCTCGTATATGAAGGGTCAATACTTTGAGTAACGATAAGCTGACTCTTCAAATGTTGAACCTATTTGTCATAGCGAAGGATCTTAAAAGTAACGGGTTATGGAATTATTTACATATGGAATAGCTGAAATGTTTAAAAATTACATTTTTTACAACTAATTCTCCTGTTGATAAACTCATCTAGGTATGATTAACTATAAAAGTTGAGTAAAAAAATTGAAAAATAGGGCGTAATTTTAATTATTTTTTA
>Ga0102589_1003692_pt1 | contig 15484 bp, 15 predicted proteins | sample AraplaMF_Col_mLB_FD_76858 | JGI IMG/M metagenome (GOLD analysis project Ga0102589, IMG submission 76858) | Arabidopsis root microbial communities from the University of North Carolina, USA - plate scrape MF_Col_mLB | ecosystem: Host-associated > Plants > Roots > Endosphere | place: USA... | reverse complement strand
ATTCAGTCCGCATCACTTTTTCTAGTTACATCCTGTCATTAATATTGATGACACATACCGCATGTCATTTCGTTACAAGCCTCACTATGAAAAATGACGCCCCATTGGTCATACTGAATTTGCGAAAGATTGAGGGCATCAATATAAAACATTTCTATGAGTCGAAAGGAAGGATGTAATTTTGAAATCGCGTGGATACAAAAACACTTCGGACTTTTTGGAGGTGAAAGCACAACATGCCAGAAAAGGACTCAAGCTATTTCTGGGCCTCTTATTCGTAATGTCACTGATCATGAATACGGCTGTCATCATGTCGGGAAATATTATGCTTATTGTTGTGTACATGTTCGTACCTGCAATCGCGTCTATTCTAACCCGCCTCTTCCTGCGGGAAGGCTTTGCAGATGTATCCTTTCATTTGGGCAGCATAAAAGTCTGGAAAGGCATCGGGTTAGGCCTGCTCATTCCTATGCTCATCTGTGGAGCCACTTATTCCATTGCTTGGATGAGCGGTATAGCCTCGTTCCAGCTTCCTGTAGGAGGTACCTTCGAAGCATACTATCATGCTCTTGGTCTGCAGTACCTGCCTACGCCACTGAGCTTCGTGCTTATGGTCGTAGTGGCTGGCATTGCAGGAAGTATCATCAACCTCATCCCCGTTATGGGGGAAGAAGTCGGCTGGCGGGGATATATGTTGACGCGTCTAGTCGAGGCCAAGGCTCCGCGTCCTATTTTGCTTAGCGGATTGATCTGGGCAACTTGGCATATTCCGATTGTCATTTCCGGTATGTATGTCGCTGGGTCGTCCACCCTTCTTTCAGTCCTAGGCATCTATCTGTGTATCGTTCCGTTCAGTTATATTACCGCCCGCTTGCGATTAGCCTCTGGCAGCGTCTGGCCTTCTGTCATCATCCATACCTCATGGAATTCTGTAATCCAAGGGCCTTTCACTCGTGCAACAACAGGGGAGTTTTCTGAGGTCTGGATCGGTGAGTCGGGTCTTCTTACGGCATTTATCATTATCATTGCAGCAATTATAGTGTCACGAACAGAAAAAGTCCGAGATTTGACGTGACCAGAAATAAGCTCTCTAATCATTCTCATTGACGAAAAAGAGAGTAACGAATTTGATTGATCATAAAATCCTCCTTAGCACTAAGGGGGATTTTATGTTGTGTCCAGCCGACATCTACTATTTTTGTGAAAAAAAGAACAATTAGCTATTGACTTGTGAAATAAATCACAGTACACTGTGGTTGTGAAATAAGTCACATTAATCACATTAAAATTCAACCTTTTTGGTTTACCTATATTTTTTTCGAGGAGGAAATACAATGAAAATTGCAGTGATTGGTTGTACGCATGCAGGAACAGCAGCAGTGGTGAATGCCGCCAAGCTATACCCCGATGCCGAGATTACCGTTTACGAACGCAACGACAATATATCGTTCTTATCTTGCGGTATCGCATTGTATGTGGGCGGTGTCGTGAAGGAGCCGGAAGGACTCTTCTACTCCTCGCCGCAGCACTTGGCGGATTTGGGTGTCATCACTCACATGCGCCACGAGGTTCTCTCCGTCGATACGGATGCGAGAACGATGCAGGTGCGCAACCTGCTGACCGGAGAAGAATTCAATGATTGCTTCGATAAGCTGATTGTTACGACGGGATCCTGGCCGATCATTCCACAGCTTCCAGGCATGGAGCTGGACAACATTCTGCTGTGTAAAAACTACGAACATGCGAACAACATCATCGAAAAAGCTAAGCAGGCAAACCACATCACAGTGGTCGGTGCGGGATATATCGGAGTAGAGCTTGTGGAGGCGTTCCAGCAGAGTGGCAAGCAGGTGACGTTAATTGACAGCGAAGACCGGATTCTGAATCGTTATCTGGATGCTGATTTCAGTAGTCAAATTGAGGATGCGTTCCGCGGCAAAGGCATCGAGCTTGCGCTTGGGCAAACCGTGAAGGGGTTTGAAGGCAAGGAGGGCATCGTAAACAAGGTCATCACTAATAAGGGTGAAGTAGAAACGGATATGGTCATTCTTTGTATCGGCTTCCGCCCGAATACCCAACTGCTTAAGGGTCAAGTGGATATGCTGCCAAATGGAGCAATCATCGTCGATTCCTATATGCAAACCAGCAAGCAGGACGTGTTCGCCGCCGGCGATAGCTGTGCTGTGCATTACAATCCGACCGGCAGAGCTGCCTACATTCCGCTGGCTACCAATGCGGTACGGATGGGGATGCTGGTAGCCCGCAATCTGATGGGGCCAACGACAAAATATGTAGGCACCCAAGGGACATCGGGTCTCAAAATATACGATATCAATCTAGCTTCGACGGGTCTTACCGAGGTTGCATGCGCAGATGAGAATATCGATGCCGAAGCAGTTACGGTAATCGACGCCTACCGACCTGAATTTATGCCATCGGCAGAGACCGTAACTTTGAAGGTTGTGTATGAGAAAGAAAGCCGCCGCCTGTTGGGAGCGCAAATCATGTCCAAAGTTGACTTGACCCAAGCGATGAACACCTTGTCGGTATGCATTCAAAATGGGATGACCATCGACGAGTTGGCCTTCATCGACTTCTTCTTCCAGCCTCACTTTAACAAGCCTTGGAACTTTTTGAATACGGCAGGCATTGCCGCTCTCCCTCAGTTCGTAGACGGAGAACTGCAGCACGCCTAAAAGCACTACGATGAATAAAGGGAGTGTCCCAATAGTCATTGAAAATGACAAGGACACTCCCCTTTCATGGGATTTACTTTCATGACCATCTTTGTTTCTGACATCTGTATGAAATGAAATCAAGGCCATTGATTCTATATCAGTAGTTTCTCCTATATGCATCACTCCTCTTGATAAACGAACACTTCGGTTAGCATCTTTTTATGAGTAGCGATAGTTTTGCGACTCCCCCCTCTTTGCCAGCTCTTCTTGAGCCCAACCTTTTTTCGCTCAACAAACTACAATTTTATTATGTTACAACAAAAGCACCTTTGGAGAAGAAAGAACAAACTGAGCAAGTAAAATGATAGAATTCCCAAGAGAGTGCGCGTTACAATAGAGGAAGCTTTTGGCTGATAAGCAAGAGCTTCACGTCATGATCGAAATCAACAAGAGGAACGAGGCCATGGGAGTATGGAGAGAAAAGTGAAAATTATCGGCACGGGGGTATATTTACCGAAGCAGCGCGTTACCTCGGATGAAATGGATCGGAAGCTTGGCGTACCCGCCGGGTGGTCCCTGAAAAAGTCGGAGGTTCGCGTACGATATTTTGTTGAAAACGAAACAGCCGCCGAGATGGGGGCATTTGCTGCACAAGCCGCACTGCAGGATGCGGGGCTCACCTTCGCTGACATCGACTGCATCGTATGCGCGAGCGGTACAATGCAACAGCCGATTCCTTGCACAGCAGCTTTGATACAGCAAGCAATGGGGAAAGGAAACTCCGGGGTGCCGTCTTTTGACATTAATTCGACCTGCCTTAGCTTTCTAGCCGCGCTCGATGTCATGTCATATCTGATTGCCGCTGGACGCTATCAGCGTATCCTCATCGTCTCGACTGAGGTCGCCTCAGTCGGTCTGAACTGGGAGCACAAAGAAAGCGCAGTTCTATTCGGTGATGGCGCCGCTGCCGTGATCGTAGGCCAAGCGGCAGCATACGAGCAATCTCGTATCGCAGCCTCATTAATAGAAACCTATAGTACCGGAGCCTCATACTCCGAGATACGCGGTGGAGGTACGGGGCTGCACGCTAAATATTACGATGATGCTCGAATGAGCGACTATATGTTCCATATGGATGGTCAGCCGATTTATAAAATGGCGTCCAAGCTGCTGCCTGACTTCCTCGAACGACTGCTCGGATCGGGGAATACGGCAATGTCGCAATTCCCGCTTATCATTCCCCACCAAGGCAGCGCTATGGCGATGCGCCTGATTAGCCGCAAGCTGGGCATTGCTCCAGAGCAGCTCATGAACATTACATCGGATCACGGCAATACGATTGCCGCCTCGATTCCAATGGGATTGCATGAGGCCATTCACCAAGGGCGGGTGCAGCGGGGAGACCGTATTCTGCTGCTTGGAACTTCTGCCGGACTGTCATTGGGAGGGCTGGTGCTTGAATACTAGCAGTCCTTGCAGTCCGTCCAATGATATACCGCGGGATTGGAGGAGAACCGTCCTAATTACCGGCAGCCGCGCCCCCGTCTCCTTGGAGTTGGCACGTCTATTGGGTGGTGTCGGGCACCGGGTCATCATGGCAGATAGCTTGCTCGTCACAATAGGCTCGGCCTCCCGCTTTGTCACCCGCCATTACTGTTATCCGCCTCCTCGCCATGAACAAGAGCGGTTCCTAGCAATGATAGAGCGTATTGTGATAGACGAGCAGGTGGATTGCGTAATTCCGACCTGCGAGGAAGTGTTCTATCTAGCACAGAGGCAGTGGGCATGGCCCAATGGATGCGAGCTATTTGCTCCTCCGTGGGAGTTGCTCAAGCAGCTTCATCATAAGGGGCAATTCATCGAAATGGTCCGGCAAGCTGGCTTGCTCGCACCTTCGACACAACTGCTGACATCACGAGCAGAAGCCGACGACTACATACGGGCGCTTGGGGCGGATGCTGCCGTACTGAAGCCGGCCTACTCGCGCTTCGCGAGCCGTGTATTATTCGTACAGGCTGGCTATGCCCTGCCGGACGACATCCTAATCACCCCGGACTATCCTTGGGTCGGGCAGCAATATATTCGCGGCACATTGTACTGCACGTACAGTATTGTCCGAGATGGCGCTGTACGTGCTCATGCCTGCTACCCCTCCGAATTCACGGCGGGTGCAGGGGCAAGCATTGCCTTCAAGCATGAGGAACGAGCCGATTTGCTGTCATGGGTACAGCGATTTGTCGCCCCGCTTCGATATACGGGGCAGATTGCGTTTGACTTTATCGTCACGCCGGAACAGAACATCTACCCTATCGAATGCAATCCTCGCGCAACAAGCGGCGTCCATTGCTTTACAGTATCCGATCAGTTGGACAAGGCGTTCTTCGAGATGAATGGTGGGATAAATGGCGACACAGAGGTCGGCATAGACGGCTGCACAATTAACACTGCTAATCAAGATACATATCTTGATGCACATCCTGCTGCAAATCTTGGCGCACATCATACTGGGTTCTATCCCATCGAGCCAATATCCACCCGCCCTGCCATGTTGACGCTCGCCATGCTGGCATACGGCTGGAGGAGTCCTCGGCGGGCCTATTGGTTGAGGGAGCTATGGAAAGGACGAGATGTCATCTTCCGATGGCAGGATCCGAAGCCGTTTGTCGCGCAGGCCGTTATGCTATACCGCTTCTGGCGAGAGAGCAAAAAGCGCTCCATCTCACTAATAGAGGCCACTACATCAGATATAGAATGGAATGGTGAATCATCATGAGCCAACGAGCATTAGTGACGGGAGGAACCGGATTTCTAGGGCAGCGTTTGGCATTAAGGTTGGTCGAAGAAGGCTATACCGTCAGCGCCATTGGCCGCAATACGCATGTAGGCCATGAACTGGAACGGATGGGTGTCCGATTTATTCCGCTCGAATTAGGCGATGCTGAGCGGATCAAGGAGACATGCCACGGCCAAGATACCGTCTTCCACTGCGCGGCACTGTCTGCTCCATGGGACGCATATGCCGACTTCTACGCCAGCAACGTCATCGGCACACGCCATGTCGTACAAGGATGCGTAAGCGGAGGAGCACGGCTCGTGCATGTGTCAACGCCGAGCATTTACTGGAATTGGCGTGACCGATTGAATATTAAGGAGACAGATCCACTGCCTTCTAAACAGGCTACGGCCTATTCTGCCACGAAGCTGCTAGCCGAGCGGGAGGTGGATCAGGCCGTAGAAGAGGCTGGGCTGCACGCCATTACGCTGCGGCCGCGCGCGATCTACGGCCCAGGTGACCGCGCCATCCTCCCGCGGCTCATAGAGGCGAACCGAGGCGGCTATATGCCCCTCATTCGCGGCGGCCGGTCGATGCTCGACGTTACGTATGTCGACAACGTGGTCGATGCGCTGCTGCTAGCCGCCGAAGCTGACCCGGCTGCGCTTGGCGGCAAGTACAATATTACGAACGGCGAGCCTAGGCTGCTGAGCGATCTGCTGGCTAGGCTGTTCGCCCTGCTCGAAATGCCGTTCCGCCCCATCCCGCTCGCTTACCCGATCGCTTCGGCGGCGGCCGGGATGCTGGAGCTTAACGCCCGCTGGTTTGCCAGAGGCAAGGAGCCGAAGCTGACGCGGTATACGGTTGGACTAATCGGACGGAGTCAGACGCTCGACATTACGGCTGCCCGCGAGATGTTGGGTTATAAGCCTAGAATCGGTATCGAGGAAGGCATGAAGCGATTTGCTGAAGCATGGGTACAAGAAGGAGGCTCGTCAGCTGCATGGACGTGAACAAAGGAGCCATAACAGAAGTTTCCGTGAACTTGATGACCGCAGGGTACTGCACGCACCGGGAATGGCTTACGATTCAAGGCGGGAGCGGCGCTTCTGTGCGCTTTCCGGCCATGTTCGCCTATATCGAGCACCCGCGACTCGGACCAGTCCTGTTCGACACCGGCTATTCCACGCGCTTCTTTCAGGCTACATCGTCCTTTCCCGCGAGGCTGTATCGGTGGACGACGCCGGTCAATATCGGCGAAGAAGAGAGTGCAGCCAATCAACTGCGCAATCTTGGCGTAATGCCGGAGGACGTGCGGACAATTATTTTGTCGCACTTTCACGCAGATCATATCGGCGGTGTGCGCGACTTCGCGAATGCCGAGTTTTATTATTTGCGCGAGGCTTATCGTCCCCTGCAGGACATGTCTCCTTTCCAAGCTACGAAAGCCGGCTTTCTGCCTGGGCTATTGCCGGATCGATTCGGTGATCGGTCCCGTCTTATTGAGGAGACATGCAGCAAAATAAGCTTGGACGAGGGATATGCGCCCTTCACAGAGGGATACGATCTGTTCGGGGACGGTAGCATCATCGGCATCAACCTATCGGGGCATGCGCTGGGTCAGCTTGGCCTGCTTCTGCGCTCTGCAGGGCATGAATACTTCCTCTGCGCCGACGCTGCTTGGTCAACGGCAGCCTATGCATCGCATCGGCGTCCGAAGTCCATCGTCAAACTGATCAAAGCGGATTGGCAGCAATATAAGGATAACCTTCATCGATTACATATCCTGCATCGTAGGCGACCGGATCTTCACATCATCCCAACGCACTGCCGGGAGGCCGAACAGAGGTACGTAACAAGCCCTAAGGTTCAAGGAGGTGCTCAGCGTGGATAAAGGTATGATGATCGCTGCCCGGGAATATATCCGCACGAAGTACGGACGAAGCTGGAGCAGCAGGGAAGCACTGGAGCGGTGGCAGCATCGTCAAGTGATGAAGCATCTGGGGCGAATCAGGCAGTGCTCCCCCTTCTTCCGCGAGCGCATGGGCGAGCTCCCCGACGATCAGTGGCGCGGCATGCCAGTCATGGACAAGTCGCTGATGATGGAGCATTTCGATGCCCTTAATACCGCTGGCGTACGAAAGGAGGAAGCGTTCGCCATGGCACTGGCAGCTGAGGAGAGCCGCGACTTCACTCCAGAATGGAATGGTATTACCGTCGGTATGTCCTCGGGGACGTCAGGCAATCGCGGCCTCTTCCTCGTCAGCCCACAGGAGAGCATGGCATGGGCCGGAGCGATGCTCGCCAAGGCTCTGCCTGGTTCCGTATTGGCTCGGGAGCGCATCGCGCTCTTCCTGCGTGCCAACAGCAACTTGTACGGGAGCGTGAGCAAGCGCCGGCTGCAGTTCGCCTACTTCGACCTGCTCGACCCATTGGAGGAGCAGGTCAAGCGACTGAACACTTACGCCCCTACCCTGCTCGTCGCGCCGCCGTCTATGCTCCGCATGCTTGCAGAACAGCTGGAACTGGGCTTGCTCGCGATACGTCCACGCAAGCTTTTTGCCGTAGCTGAAGTCCTTGATCCGCTCGATGAAGCGATAATTAGCGCGTCGTTCCAGCAGATCGTGCACCAAATCTATCAATGCACGGAGGGGTTTCTCGGCATTACGTGCGGACATGGGACGCTTCACTTGAACGAAGACCTCGTCTTCGTAGAGAAAGAGTGGCTAGACAAGCGGGAAAGAAAATTCACTCCGATTATTACTGACTTCCGGCGTATGACTCAGCCGATCGTTCGTTATCGGCTGGACGATGTCTTGACAGAGAGAAACGAGCCTTGTCCGTGCGGATCTCCCTTCACTGCACTGGAGCGCATCGAAGGGCGTCACGATGATATGTTCTATATGCCTTCACTAAGAGACGGCACTCTTACGACTGTATTTCCCGATTTTATTCGCCGTGCAATTCTGTCCGCCTCATCGAAGATTGAACACTATGCGGCGGTGCAGCATTCGCCAACGCACATCACGGTGGCGCTGCAAGTGCCTACTCAATATCGGACAGCATGTGAACGGGACATTATGCTCGAACTACAAAAGCTATGTGCAATCGTTCAGTGTGCAGCGCCTGAGATTCAATTTACCGAGTGGAAGCCGCAGTCTGCCGGGCACAAGCTGCGCCGGATCGAGAGGAAGTTTACAGTATGAGTATCGCAGTTCTATATGATGCAGCGAATATCGATCGGCTGCCTTGGCCGAACGATGAGGAGGGGCATGCGGCTAAGGCATGGATAGAGCCATGGATACGATATGGGCCGGAACGCGACGTGGATAATATTCAGACCCAGATGATGGTGATCGTCATCGACGACCAATATGTGCTGCCGATTACCGTTAATGAACGAGAGTACGACAACGCATATGTATGCTCGCCGTATACGCACTATGTTACTTATGCGAAGCAAGAGCTCGGCATGCTGAAGCAGCCGCTGCTGGAACGGCCGCTTGCGTGGCTGTTAAGTGGAATCGGATTAGGAATGAAGTTTGCGCAGTGCAATCGCGTCGTGCATGTGAACAATTGGCTGCTGTCTACGAATTTGTATCCACGTATGACGGCAGAACACGTATTAGCCATCATCCCCCTGCTGCAAGCTCGGTTCCCCGATCACGCGATCGTGTTCCGTTCGTTGAATCGCCACTACTACCCGGAGCTGTGTCGCAGTTTGGAGGAAACTGGATGTGCGCTTGTGCCTAGCCGCCAAATCTATTGCTTGGATACCCGCGATTCCAGAACTCAGAATGCCAAGGCGAGATGGTTAATCAAGCGTGATGAAGGACTGCTTGCGAAGCATGAATACGAGATCGTTCGGCATGAAGAGCTTGTACCGGCCGATATTCCCCGCATGGTTCAACTGTACAACTTGCTCTATATCGATAAATATTCACCGTGCAATCCGCAGTTTAATGAGCGCTTCTTCGAACATGCACTGACGACGAAGACACTGCACTTCGTCGCTCTGCGTACATCGAGGGGACGAATAGACGGAATTATGGGTTACTTCTGCCGCGACGGTATACTGACGACGCCAATCTTCGGTTACGATACAGCCCTTCCGCTGGAAACAGGCCTGTACCGCATGCTCTCCGCTGTCCTGTTCCGTGAGGCGCAGCGACTTGGCATGCAATGGAACGAGAGCTCGGGCGCAGCGCAGTTCAAACGCAACCGGGGAGCTACTGGGCATTGGGAATATTCAGCCATCATGGATCGGCATCTGCCTGTGTACCGCCGTAGCTGCTGGTCGTTCATTTCCTTGGCCGCCAATCGAATCGGCGTTCCACTAATGGAACGACATAAATTATGAGGTTACAGACGAGAAAGGAGGATTCCTTTTGGCAAGACCACAGACGAAGTTGCAGCATTCTGCAGCTTCCCCTTCGCGGCCAATCGCTGTCGTGACCGGTACGTCCAGCGGCTTCGGGCTCTACACGAGTGTCGCGCTGGCGAGCGCAGGATATGATGTCGTGGCGACGATGCGTAATACGGCCAAGCATGGGAAGCTGCTTGCTGAAGCACAAACATGCGGCGTCTCCGCATACATCCATGTGCTGCCTCTTGATGTCACGAATCAGGAGAGTATTGAAGCAGCATTCTTATATATTCTCCAGCATTACGGTAGGGTCGATTTGCTCGTGAACAATGCGGGCTACGCTGCAGGTGGATACGTCGAGGAAGTGGACATGGACGCCTGGCACGCCCAACTGGAGACCAATTTTTTCGGCACGGTCGCCGTTACGCGCGCAGTGCTGCCTATCATGCGGGAACAAGGCAGTGGAACCATTGTGAATGTGAGCAGCATTAGTGGTAGATATGCTTTTCCAGGCTACGCCCCATATGCTGCCTCCAAGTTCGCAGTCGAAGGCTTTACAGAGGCGCTGCGGCTTGAGATGCTGCCATTTGGCGTATATGCCGTACTGATCGAACCCGGCTCCTACAAAACGGATATATGGGAAAAGGGATTCTCCTCTATCCAAATACGCGAGAATTCGCCGTACAGCAAGCTGCTTCAAGCGGTTCTGCAATTCTCGAAGCGCAGCTCTGAAACGGCTCCTCCTCCGCAGGAGGTGGCGCGTCACATCGTCAAGATTGCGCGCACGCCAAGACCGAAGCTGCGCTATTTCATGGGTCGAGGAGCGATGCCCCTGCGCCTTATCCGTCTATTGCCGTGGAAGTGGTATGAGAAGCTCGTACTGTGGGCTTTACGACGATAGACAAGGAGGCTGTGCCCAGTGTGCATGTTGGGCCAGCCTCCTTGTTGTTTAGTAAGTGATTGATTGATGAACCGTCAATTCTTACTCTTCGTATTTATTTCTTAATAACCGGAATCCATACTTCGCTGCGATAGTCCTCTGCCCACGGATTGCCTGGAGGATACAGCTCGAAATCAGGGATTTCGGCTTGCTCATAATCTGTAGCGGGGAACCACTCCTGATAGATGCGGACCCACACATCTTGAATGGAGCCAGGCATTGGGCCCGTTGATGTAAATACAGCCCACGTCGCAGCTGGAATTTGAATAAAATCATACTCACCTTCTGATTCTGTTCGATCCGTCTCTACCGCAATCGCGTAGTTAAAGACTTCACCGCCCTGCTGCGCGCCATAGCAAATGCCTAGGGTATCTTGATTTTTGCCCAGTGCAGCAATTTTAGCGACGGTTCCATCCGCGTGACTATCTTGCCAAAACTTCGGAATCTCGATCGAATTTTCTCCCTCTTTCGTGGTCGTCTGGATCGACTTTCCTATAACGGTAAACGCCTCTCTCTGTACAATTCTATAATCCATTTCTTTGTCTCCCTTCAATGATAGGTGGAAGGAGATGCGAGGAAAGGCCTTCAGCTGAACACCCGAATTTCGAGCCTCAGAGGGCGAGATGCCGTGCAGCTTGCGGAACGCCTTAGAGAACGATTCTGGCGAATCGTAGCAATACTTCATCGCGACGTCGATCACTTTAGAACCAGTCATCGCTAACTCTTGAGCAGCCAAGGTTAAGCGCCGTTTCCGCACATATTCAGCCACTGTCATACCAGTCACCATATAGAACATCCGCTGAAAGTGGTGGGGAGAAGAATACGCCGCCTTCGCGAGCTCCGCCATATCCAAGGGCTCCTGCATCTTCGCTTCGATTAAATCAAGCGCCGACATCATTCGGTTCAGCCATTCCATTCGCAATAGCTCCTCTCTGCGTACATCTTATCAAGGCTGCCTCTTGCCATCCTGTCATTCTGTGCGATCGTGTGACAGACCTATCATCTGTTCGTATCATCGTCCCGCTTATTCTCATCTATTCAACCCATACAATGCCTGAGTCATTCATTGGATTAGCGGCAGTCATGAACAAGGGTTCGACTTTAGTGCTGGAATCCATCATTTTGCGAACGTGTCCGCCATCCATTGCGAGAACTTTTCTTTTTCTTCAAATTGTGGATAATGAGCGGATTGATCGTATGTGATAAATTCCTTTTTAGCTGCATCGATTTGGTCAAAATACGTTTTGGCAGCTTTCGCAGATGTCATGTAATCGTACTGCCCCATAATGAAATAGACCGGTACTTCCAGCTTGGTAACAAATGTAGGCAATGGCTTCTTCAATGCCTGCCCTATCAATACTTCTTGTGCATTCGAGACACTGCGATAAAAACGGATGCGATCCAGCAAGTTATACTCCGGTCCGAACAAGCCTCTATCCATGTCTGCATTCACATCAATCAATCTTGCCGTACCGCCATATTTGCGCACATAATTGCGTGGAGTTAATTGTTCTCCGCTTTGCACCTTTTCCGTTAATCCTTGCAAGAACTCCACATCGGTTGTGTCGCCGCTCATTTTTGCTTGATCAAGCGTGAACTGCAATGCATCCTTTTCACTTTCTGTAACATTAGACATCTGTCCGATGCCAATATAGGCTTTATATTTCTCAGGTGCTTGCTGCGCAGCTTGTATGCCTATATAAGTTCCAAAGGAATGGCCCGCTAATATAACCTTCTCTTGATGGAAACGGGCCGATATGTAATCTGTCAGAGCCAGTACATCTTTCACTAATAAATCCGTAGACAGGCTGGAATAATCCTCCCCAAAGTGATACGACTTCCCTCCGGCTCTCTGATCGTAACGAACAACCGTGAAATGCTTCTCCAATATGTCTTGGTATTTGGTTACATAGGGGATTTCCGATACAGCCGGTCCACCGTGTAAGAAAATGACAACCGGATTGTTTATATCCTGTCCCCGTATCATCAATTCGTGGCCCGTTCCATTAATTTCGACTTCCTCAAGTACGCTTATGCTGTTTGCGCCTTCTATACTAGGAGTCCATGTGGGAAAAACCAATGCTATCCCGACCAATAATATCATAGCTATCCCTACATATAGAAGAACTTTCCTTACCTTTTTCACAGTCTCAGCTCCCTAGTCATATCTCATTTATAATCTAACGATCTATACGAATTATGTTCATACATAATTGTAATCGAGGAAAGATTTGAGAGAGACGTGCAAACGTCGGGATTTTGACTAGACCTGGGACCGGGAAGGAAAGCACAAGAAGGATGTGGAATGAATATACAAACATTACCGAATAAGGAGGTCGTACTATGCCATTTCCAACGCACATCGTATCCGCAGGTGGATTTGTGGAGGATGAGCAAGGGAATATCCTTTTAGTAAAAACTCGTGACGGGGGGTGGGTTTACCCTGGTGGACAAGTAGAAATTGGAGAAAATCTAATGGATGCTTTAGTACGTGAAATTAAAGAGGAAAGCGGAATAGACACTACAGTTAGCTATTTGATTGGTGTCTATTCGAATACAGGCATTTTTAAGTGGTATGATGGTGTGACTGATGTTCCTACCCAGGTTATATTTGATTTCGTATGTAAACCTGTTGGTGGGGAGTTAGCGGTTTCTGAAGAAACAACCGATAGCCGCTGGGTGGCGAAAGAAAGAGTTCTTGATTTCATTACACATCCAGCTATTCGTACACGCTATCAGGCTTATTTGGAGTTCAACGGAGTGGTAAATTACATGGAGTATGTAACTAGTCCCGAGTTCATAATCAAACACCAAGCGGGCATCTCCTCGTAGTTTTAGGCCATCCCGCAAAGGATGGCCCTCTATCGCGATCATACTTTATCCACATAAAAGAACACAGTTCCGTAGTATTTCATAAACCTTTTATAATCTTCATTTCCTTTCATAACAATTATCGTTGGATAAGCATCTACTTTACGTTTTTTTAATGTGGTTAATAACTTTATCTGAAAATTGCAATGAAATTTACCTTCTTCATATTGAAGAAGAAGTGGTGGTAGAGCGGCTGCATGCCCGTCATCTTCAGTCGCGTGTTTTTCATCGAGCTTTAATACTTGACTCTGAATGAGTCGCAGTGGAAACTTCACAACGCCGATACATAGATGCTCCCCCTTCATGAAATCATTTTGAAAGGGAATGACTTTATGGGTAAACAGCAGATAACATTGAATCCATTCTTCTAACATCCCGGCATTTGCATACTGTACAGCTGACTCCACAGTCGGGGCATAGGTTAAATTTCTATCGTTTTTCTTCAGATAAACGATTTTTTTGACAGAATCCAAGGTTGAACTACTCCCACTTTCGCCACGCTTAGAAGTGGGAGTCTTCTGTCGGGTAACGATAAAAAGTATTCGTCCGCAAGTTCCGACACCTTAACCCCATGAGTATACTTATTGCGAATCATAAGGTTGCGTCTTTGGAGTTGATCTCGGTAACCAGACGTCTCACCCCACGACCTTTTTTCCTCACCAGTAACGATCTGCAAACTGTTCAGGACTTAATTCATCTGCAACAAATCCACTAGGTGTCATATTTACCTTGTCAGAGAGCATTGCTTTAATGATATTATCCTTGCCCATCATTTGATCGTCCCTTCTATTTTCAAGTTCATTTGTAGCTTGTAATAAAGATTGATTATTTATAATAAAGAACGATAATTTGTAATAAAGTTTGATTAAAATCATCCTTCCCCTGTAAATTTCTTAGAGGTTAGATGATTCTTTGTTGGATATTTATGTTAATGTAACTATAGAGATTGTGATGAAATGTACTTAAACTAACGGGGCAGTTATTAAAATGTATAGCGAATGATTAGGGATATAAAGAAATAGTGAGAGGGGAAATTTATGAATATCCGTCCAATGACATTAGAAGATATTCCTAAGTTAGATGATTTAATGAATTATCTAGGTTATCCATCTTCAAATTTAAAGATTCAAGAAAGATTTAATAAAATTTTAAATTTGCCAGATTATAAAACATTCGTTGCTGAAATCAACGATAAACTTGTTGGTTTCGTAGGAATGTGTAAACAAACTGCTTATGAATTTGATGAGCCATATGTAAGAGTTTTAGCACTAGTAGTACACGAAGATTTTCGCAGGAAAAATATTGGGCAAAGTCTTATGTTGGCAGTTGAAGATTGGGCAAAAAAGAATCATTGTATAACAATTACATTAAACAGTGGAAATAGAGAAGAACGAATCGCTGCACATAATTTTTATAAAAATTTAGGATACTTAGGAAAGAGTACGGGTTTTAGCAAAAATTTAACCGAGTTTAACCAATAATTAAATTTCAATATACGAATCTATACAAAATAACGTTCCCAAATCAAAGTTTGGAGACGAACTCAAGGGCCACTAATGCTGTTAAATCAACGTTCGTGGCTTTTCTTATGAACATTGTTTATGCATTGTTTTATGCACTTTTGGTTAAAAGTAAGTCATAGCAAAGGTTTTGAAGTATTTGAAGTAATGTTGCACCATCGTCTTTGATGAATAAAATCGTGTATAAAAATTGAAGTCTTATCGTTGTAAATCCGCATAAATCTGACGAGTCCCCTTATTGTGCTAACGGGTGCTTTAATTGAATATTCGCATCACGAAATAATCAAACTTTTTTATAAAAACCAAACAAGATAAATAAAGAACCAACTGTTTTGA
>Ga0102589_1003689_pt1 | contig 15488 bp, 15 predicted proteins | sample AraplaMF_Col_mLB_FD_76858 | JGI IMG/M metagenome (GOLD analysis project Ga0102589, IMG submission 76858) | Arabidopsis root microbial communities from the University of North Carolina, USA - plate scrape MF_Col_mLB | ecosystem: Host-associated > Plants > Roots > Endosphere | place: USA... | reverse complement strand
CACGTCGTTGTACATGTAGTGGCTGCCTGGCGCGTGGCGCGCGCGCTGCGGCCACAGTTCCGGCGGACCGGAGGGACGATCGGCCCAATCCGGCTTGCCCCATAGCGTGCCTTCCCAGTCGCTGGTCTGGCGCAGCAGGTGCTCCCAGGTGATCGGCGCATTGTGCTCGGAGGCGAACAGATCGACGTCGCGCGGCATGTACGGCGCGACGCGGTCGTCGGTGTCGCGGATGCGTCCGTCCTGCCAGGCCAGGCCGACCACGGTGCTCAGGAAGGTCTTGGTGACGCTGTGGCTCATGTCGACGCTGCCGGTGTCGCCAAACTCGGCGATCACGCGACCGCGGTGGACGATCAGGCCGTTGATGCCGGCGCGCAGCGTGGTCGGCCCGATCTGGCCACCAAACTCCGGTTCCCGGGCACCGAAACTCTGCGCCAGCGCTTGCGCCTGGTCGCGCGGCTCGGTCGCCTCGTGGGCCTGGGCGAAGGCAATGGCCTGCTGCAGTCGCTGCGGATCAAAGCCGGACTGTGCCGGTGTCGCCCGTTCCCAGTCGCCGCGCGGCGGGTAGTAGGTCGTCGCGCCATCGGCAGCCGCGGCGACGAATGACACCAGCAGCAAAAGGGCCAGTGCGCCCTGGCGCAGCTGCGGGCAGTGCTTGGACTGGATCGACATGGTGCCGGCGGGCTGCGCGGGAAGTCGCCGCAGGATAGCGGACGCGGCGCTGCCGCAACCCGGTGGCGGTCACGTCGACTTAACTTTTCCAGTGCAATCGTCGGCCGACACCGGGGCGCGCCGGAGCCCCGGCGTAGCCACCGACGTGGAGGGGATGATGAAGCTCAAGCGCGTGGCAGGCTTCGGCGCGGTCGTGGTGGTGCTCGCAATGGCGGCTTTCCTGGTCGCGTACTGGCGCTCGGACAACGCCTGCAGCGAGCCGGCGGCGCTGGCGCATCCGATGAAGGCAGTGACCTACTGCGACTACGGCACCGCCGAGACGCTGCGCTACGGCGACGTCGAGAAGCCGGTGCCGGCCGACGACGAGGTGCTGGTGCATGTGGGCAATGCCGCGGCCAATCCGCTCGACTGGCATTACATGCGCGGCACGCCTTACCTCATGCGCATGGGCACCGGCCTGCGGCGGCCGGAAACGATCCGGCTGGGCGTCGATTTCGCTGGAACGGTCGAGGCGGTCGGCAAGGATGTCACGCGGTTCAAGTCGGGGGAGGAAGTGTTCGGAGGCCGCACCGGCGCGTTCGCCGAGTACGTCGTGGTCAAGCAGGATCGCGCGATTGTCGCCAAGCCCGCCAACCTGAGCTTCGAGCAGGCGGCCGGCGTCGGCGTGGCCGCGATCACCGCACTGCAGGGCCTTCGCGACGGCGGCAAGCTCAAGGCCGGGCAGACGGTGTTGATCAATGGTGCTTCCGGCGGCGTCGGCACGTTTGCCGTGCAGATCGCCAAGACGATGGGGGCCAACGTCACCGGCGTGTGCAGCACGCGCAATGTCGAACTGGTGCGGTCGCTCGGCGCCGACCAGGTGATCGACTACAAGACCAGCGACTACACGCAAGGCGACCAGAAGTACGACGTGATCCTGGACAACGTCGGCAACCGCTCGCTGTCCGAGAATCGCCGCGTGCTCAAACCCGACGGCCACTACGTGCTGATCGGCGGCGGCGGGCCCGATGACGGCCGCTGGATCGGGCCGATGATCAAGCCGGTCGGCGCCGCGGTGACCTCATGGTTCGTGCCGCAGCACATGGGCATGGTGCTGGCCGATCTCAACCAGAAGGACCTGACCGCGCTCGCCGACCTGATGGCCGCCGGCAAGGTCACGCCGGTCATCGATCGCACCTACCCGCTGGCCGAATTGCCCGATGCGATCCGCTACCTCGAATCCGGTCGCGCCCGCGGCAAGGTCGTGATCACCGTGCCGTGATCAAAGTTGCCCTGAGCTGCAACGCCAGCGCGTCGGTGGCCTCGACCAGTGCATCGACGATCGCCGGGTCGGCCGCGCTGTGTCCCGCCAGCACGATCCGCAACCGTGCCTGCGGCCACGCCGCCGCCAGGTCGCATGCGGCACGCACCGGGCAGATGATGTCGTAGCGACCGTGCACGATGGTGGCGGGGATGTGGGTGATGAGGTCGATGTCGCGCAGCAGCTGGTCGTGCTCGAGGAACATGCCGTGGCGGAAGTAGTGCGCTTCGGCGCGCGCCACCGCCAATGCCACCTGCGGATCGGCGAAGTTGCCCGGCTCGTCGGGATCGTGCACCAGCGTGGTGCTGCCGCCTTCCCAGTGCCCCCATGCCTGCGCGGCGGCCAGGCGCGTGGCCTCGTCGTCGCTGTCGAGGCGGCGCCAGTAGGCCTCGATCATGTCGCCGCGTTCGTTCTCGGGAATGTGTGCCAGGTAGTGCGCCCAGCGCTCGGGAAAGATCAGTGACGCGCCGCCGTCGACCTCGTTGAACCAGCGCAGCTCGTAGTTGCGGCCGAGGAAGATGCCGCGCAGCACCAGGCCGGTGACGCGCTCGGGGTGTGATTGCGCATAGGCCAGCGCCAGCGTTGAACCCCACGAGCCGCCGAACACCGCCCAACGATCGATGCCAAGGTGCTCGCGAATAGCTTCGATGTCGGCGACCAGGTGCCAGGTGGTGTTGTCGCGCAGTTCCGCGTGCGGTGTCGATTTGCCCGCGCCGCGCTGGTCGAACAGGACGATGCGGTACGTGTCCGGGTCGAAGAAACGGCGGTGGTAGGGCGATACGCCCGCGCCCGGCCCGCCGTGCAGGAACAGCACCGGAATGCCATCGCGGTTGCCACACTCTTCGACGTGCAGCTCGTGGATCGCGTCCACGGCCAGGCGGAAGCTGCGGTAGGGCTCGATCTCCGGGTACAGGTCTCGCACGGTCGGGGTCCTGGTCGCTCGCACCCCCGAAGTCTTGCACGCGGGCAGGACTCAGTGGTGATCGCGCGAGGGCTCCGGCCCGGTTTCGGCCGCGCTGTCGCCGTCGGCCTCGGCGTCACCTTCGGCGTCACCCTCGGCGAACGGGCTGCCCAGCGTCTGGCTCGGGTACTCGCCAAACAGGTCGTGGTACTCCGACGCCATGCGGCCGCCGTGTGCGTATCCGAAGCGTGCCGCCACGGCCGCCACCGTGGTGCCATAAGGACTGGCCTGGGCGAGTGCGTCGTGCAGCATCTGCAATCGCCGCAGGCGCAGGTAGCGGCTGGGTCCGAGGTCGAACTGTTCCTTGATGATCGTGCGCAGGGTGCGCTCGCTGATGCCGGTTACCCGGCAAAGGTCGGCAAGGCGCAGCGGCCATTGCTGCTGGTCGATCACGAGCAGCACGCGCGCAACGACGTCGTTGCGGGATGCGCGGGGCCGGCCACGGGCGGGATGGCCCGATGGGCTTGCGTGTTCAAGCGGAGTTCTCATCGAGATGCCTCCAGTTGCTGCGCCAGTGCTTGCTGCAAAACGCGAATCGCCGAAAGAGTGTGCTACCGATGGCGGGCGGAGCGCTTAGTAGTTCGTGTCGAACACTATTACAAAACGAGGCGGATGCTCATTTTTCGCGAGTCAGTCGACGATCGGCCGTTACGGATTGACGCCAGGCATACGTACTCTTCACACAAGTCGCACGCAAGATTCGCCGCTCGTGTGTGCAGGACGAGCGACGCGAGCGCTCACCAAGCCCCATGCGCGGAGTTTTCTCATCACTGTCCTGCCGTGACAGGTGGAACAGCCAAAAGGAGTTGGAATGGTCAGCAAGGTTGCACCGATCGCCATCGGCACGATGGCCTTTTTGATGTTGGGCGGTTGCGCAAGCGATCCGTCGGGCGCGGCCAAGGCCGCGACGAACCCGGCCACTAGTGCGGCCAGAGCTGATGCACCGGCAATGCCTCACGCCCGGCGCAGCCTGGCGTCATTCGCCAGACCGGTGAGCGAACAGGCCTGCTACGACCGCAAGACCGAGCCCTACACCGCCGTGGTCGATGCGCACTTCCACCCGCGCCCGTTCGGCGGCCAGGCGATGGCACCGGAGCGCCTTTTCAGGATCCTCGACCAGAACGGCGTGCGCTTCGTGAACTACTTCGGCATCGGCCAGTCGCTGGACATGCGTTCGGCGTGCACCTACTACCTGGACTGCCCGGGCACGACGGCATTGCCGAGCATCAAGAACGACTTCGTCAACGGCCAGGAGACGAAGGTGTTCCCGCACGACAACCTCGACATCACCTTGTCGATGACCTTCATCGACCTCGCCCATCCGCAGGACGTGGTCAGGACGATCGCGCTCTACGACAAGGAGTTCCCGAGCATGTTCAAGTGGGCCGGCGAGCTCAATGTCGAGAAGCAGGCACTGCTGAAGAACATGCACGAGCCGGCGACGATCGGCAGCATCGACCAGTGGGCGCCGTTCATGAAGGTGCTGCGTGACCGCAACATCCCGGTGACGCTGCATGCCGACCTGGGCAACGACGCCAACCCGACGCAGTTCCTGCCGCTGATGCAGCACGTGCTGAAGAAGTACCCGGACAACAAGATCGTATGGGCGCACATGGGCCTGTCGAAAGAGCTGACCAGGATGGATCCGCGGCAGCACATCGCGATCATGAAGAAGGCGCTCGATTCAAGCCCGAACCTGTACCTCGACATCTCCTGGGACGTGCTCTACAACGCCTACCACGAGTACGGTCCCGACTTCGTCGCGTTCTTCAATGCCTATCCCGACCGGATCCTGCCGGGGTCGGACTTCGTCGCCGCCGCCAACAAGACCGACGAGCAGTACGCCCGGGAGCTGGAGGTCACCAGCCGCGTCAATCGTGCCCTCGACGACGAAGCGTTCCGCAGGATCGCCCTGGGCGAGAACTACTTCCGCCTGCTCAACCTGCGCTATCACGCGCCGGCAGTCTGCAAGTGATGGCGATCCACCAAGCCAGCGCGCTGGCGCTCGTTGCCCTCTCGGCCGCGCTGGCGGTACCCGCGCACGCGCAGCAGGCAGCGCAGGGCGCGGTTGCGGAGCTGGAAGAAGCGCGCGACGAAGAACCGAACCAGCAGGATGCGGTGCAGGGTCTGGAAGGAGTGGCGCAGGAGCAGGAAGGGTTCTGGAAATCGAGCACTCTCGTGCTCAAGCCACGCAGCTACTTCCTCTCCCGAGATCGTGGCAGGAACCCGGACAACGAAGGCTGGGCGCTCGGCGGTGCGCTGGAGTTCAAGTCGGGCTGGGCTGCCGACACCTTCCAGGTCGCCGCAACCGTCTACACCTCGCAGGAACTGTACGCACCGTCGGACAAGGACGGCACGCTGCTGTTCAAGCCGGGGCCGGAGCCGTTCACCGTGCTGGGCGAGGCTTACCTCACCGCGCGGTTCGGCGCCGGCAACGGCCTGCGCATCGGTCGCCAGTCGTTCGACCTGCCATGGCTCGCGCGCCATGACATCCGCATGGCGCCCAACACCTTCGAAGCGATTGCGGTGGGGCGCCAGGCGAAGACTGGACTCGCCTACATCGCCGGCTACGTCGACAGCATCAAGCGCAAGAACGACGACGAGTTCATCCCGATGTCGGTGGCTGCCGGCGCGCCCGGAAGCGACAAGGGCCTGGGCCTGCTGGGCGCGCAGTACACCTTCCAGGATGGCAGCCTGGTCGGCTTCACCCACCAGACGTCGTTCGACGTGATGAACACCTTCTTCGCCAAGGCCGAGAAGTCGTTCGCCATCAGTGACGATGTCTCTATCCGCGGCTACGCGCAATACACCGACCAGCGCAGCGAAGGCGACGCGCTGATCGGCGACTTCGCGACACACCTGGTGTCGGTCAAGGGCGAGCTGTTCCATCCGAACTCGAGTTTCCGCGTGGCCGCCAGCCGGGCCGGCAGCGGCAAGGGCCTGCAGAGTCCGTTCGGTGGCCCGCCCAACTACCTGTCGATCATCGTCGACAACTTCGACCGTGCCGGCGAGGAGGCCTACATGGTCGGTGCCACGTACGACTTCAAGGGTGTCGGTGTCGAAGGGCTCAGCGCGTTCACCAACATCTCCACCGGCCACACGCCCGATACCGGGCCCAACGCTTCGCCGGACGAGACCGAGTACGACCTCACGGTCGACTACCGCTTCGGCAAGGCCAGCGTCCTCGATGGCCTGTGGGTGCGTGTGCGCGGTGCGTACATCGACCAGGACGAGAACGACAACAACGGCGACGACTACTTCGATTTCCGGATCATCGTGAACTATGCATTCGACCTCTTCTGAGGGCTGACATTTTCCCGATAGCGGTTGGAACCAGATTTTTCTTTTGGCAAGGAGCCAAGGCATGAAGCGGGAAAACTACACGGCCCGGTTGACGGGGCTGGCAATGGCGCTCGCGCCGATGCTGGTCCAGGCACAGGGCGCACCGGTCGAAGCGCGCCTGCGCGCGCTGGAACAACGACAAACGGAACTGGAGCAGGCACTGCGCGAGCGCGACGCGCGCATCCAGCAACTGCAGGCCGCTCCGGCCACGCAAGGTCAAGCCCAGTGGGGCACCTACGAAGGCGGCAAGGGCCTCGTACTCGCGCGGACCGACCTGGGCGAGCTCGACTGGAGCGTGTTCTCGTACGCGCGCTACCTCAACCAGGGCGGGCTCGACGACACCTACACCGATGCGTTCGGACGCACCCGCGCGCTGGACCTGCGCAACGACATGCAGCTGCAGAAGCTCACGATGAACTTCAAGGGCTGGTTGTTCGACCCGAAGTTCCGCTACCTGTTCTACGCCTGGACCAGCAATACCAACCAGGGCCTGGGGGCGCAGGTCGTGCTTGGCGGCAACCTGAGCTACCTGTTCGACGACAGCTTCAATCTCGGTGCGGGCATTGGCTCGCTGCCGAGCACGCGCTCGACCAACTGGACGTTCCCGAACTGGCTCCGGGTCGACAACCGCACCATGGCTGACGAGTTCTTCCGCGGTTCGTACACCAGCGGCCTGTGGGCCTGGGGCAACCTGGGCGACAACCTGAAATACCGCGTCATGGTCGGCAACAACCTCAGCCAGCTCGGCGTCGACTCGGCGCAGCTCGACAACCAGTTCAACACCTACTCCGGTGCCTTGTGGTGGATGCCGACCACGGGTGAGTACGGGCCGGGTGAAGGCTTTGGTGACTACGAATGGCACGACGAAGCGGCGACGATGTTCGGCGCGAACTTCACCCACAGCCGCGAGGATGCACAGGGCCAGCCGGACACGGACGGCTTCGAGAATTCGCAGATCCGCCTGTCCGACGGCACGCTGCTGTTCTCCGCCGACCCGTTCGACAGCGGCGGCTCGGTGCGCAAGGCCACCTATGAGATGGCGGCGGTCAATGCCGGCGTGAAGTACCAGGGGTTGTCACTGGAAGGCGAGTATTACTGGCGCCGCGTCGACGACTTCCGCACGGTCGGGACCGTGCCGGTGGACGCGCTCAAGGACCACGGATTCCAGTTGCAGGCGTCGGCCATGCTCAAGCCCGACACGCTGCAGGCCTACCTGTCGGGCTCGAAGATCAATGGCGAGTACGGCGATCCCTGGGATGCCGCAATCGGTGTGAACTGGTATCCGTTCAAGCGCAAGGAGTTCAGGCTCAACACGCAGGCGCTGTACATGGACCGCTCTGCGATTGGCTATGCGGCCGTTCCCTACCTGGTCGGCGGCAACGGCTGGGTGTTCACGACCGACTTCGTGCTGGCGTTCTGATACGCGCTGGCATTGCGGAACCGGTCGGGGGCCAGTTGCCTGGCCCCCGACCTGAAGCGTTACTTCGCCGGCTCGGCCTTCGGCGCGCTGCCGAAGTTGCCTTCAGCCGATGCGGCGAGATACGCGAACACCGCGTAGGCGGCGACGTTCTGCGCCAGCGCCTTCGGGTCGATCTTGTCGAAGGTGTCGTCCGGCGTGTGGTGCAGGTCGAAGTAGTCCGTGCCGTCCTGCGCGAGGCGCGCCCAGGCCAGGCCCTTCTCCGCGAACGGACCGATGTCGGGGCCGGGGCCGCCCTTGCCGGGCACATGCGCGATGCCGAGCGGCGCCAGCGCCTGCGCGATCTGTTCGTCGGCCTGCTTGGCGTAGTCCGGTGCCGAGCTCGAGTACTCGTAGATGCGGCCGGCGCCGAAGTCGCTCTCGGCGCCGATCTGGTGCTTGCCGAGGTCGGCGAGGTGCGCATTCGCATACGCCTTGCCACCGTGCAGGCCCTGTTCCTCGTTGGCGAAGGCGACCACGCGGATGGTGCGCGCCGGACGCTGCTTGAGGTTGCCGATGAGCTTGCCGGCGGCCATTGTCAGGCCTACGCCGGCGCCGTCGTCGATCGCGCCGGTGCCGAGGTCCCACGAATCCAGGTGGCCGCCGATCACGACCACTTCATTGGGCTTGCTGCTGCCGCGGATTTCGCCGATGACGTTGGCCGAGGTGTACTGGCCATCCCAGCCGCAATCGAGGGCAACGCTAACCTTGACCGCGCCACGTGCGAGCAGGCGTGCGAGCTGGTCGGCGTCGGGCACGGCGAGCGCGGCCGACGGAATCGGCGTCAGGCCGTCATCGAAACGGGTGATGCCGGTGTGCGGGTTGCGGTGCGAGTCGGTACCGGCCGAACGCATCAGGTAAGCCGATGCGCCAGCGCGGATCGCCGCCGACGGCCCCTTGCTGCGCACGCGCGAACCGGGGCCGTAGCCGGCACCGTCGCGGGCGCGTTCCATCTTGTAGTCGATGAAGGCGATCTTGCCGACGAGCGAGCCGGCAGGCGCGGCTTCCAGCGCGGCCAGGTCGGCAAAGCGCACGACTTCGCCCTCGACCGTGCCGGCCGGGCTGCCGCCGAGCGCGGTCAGGTGCAGCGGCTGCGCATTGGCGCCGAGCACGCGCGCGCTTTCGCTGCGGCGCTCCCACTTCGGGAAGGTGACCGGCTCGGTCCAGACCTTGTCGAAGCCCAGCTCCTTGAACTTGGCCACGGCCCAGGCCACGGCGCGGGCATCGGCTTCGCTGCCGGCCAGGCGCGGGCCGACTTCGGTCGTCAGCGATTCGGTGATGCGGTAACCCAGGTCGCTGGCCAGCGCGGTCTCGCGCAGCTGCGCGGCGGTGGCGATGGCCTTGTCGGGGATGCGCGTGGTCGGCTGTGCGGCCAAGGCAGTGCCGCTGGTGGAAAGCACGGCGGCCGAAAGCAGGGTGGCGATGGCCACCGACAACGTTGCACGCATCAGCAAGGACTCCCCGAAGTCGAAACCGCGAGCGTATCAATTCGCCGGTTTGCGGTGCGGGTGTCGATGGTCACGCGGGGTGTGCGCGGTTTGGCGGAACGGGTCGGGCGTTCCCCGGGTGCGCTTCGCTTACCCGGGCTACAGACGGGATGCGTAGCCCGGGTAAGCGAAGCGCACCCGGGATAGCTAGGGACTACTTCTTCAACGAATCCCGGATCTCGCGCAGCAGCAGCACGTCTTCCGGCACCGCCGGCGTCGCGGCCGGCGCGCGCAGGCGGTTGTAGGCCTTGAGCACCAGGAAGATCACCAGGGCGATCAGCAGGAAATCGATGATGGTCTGGATGAACAAGCCGTACTTGATGGCCAGTTCGGCGGCGACTTCCTTGCCGGCCGAATCCAGCTGCGCCGGCTTGAGCACGTACTTCCAGTCGGTGACGCTGGCACCCTTGGTGACGGCCCCGATCGCCGGCATGACGATGCCGTCGACCAGCGCGGTCACGATCTTGCCGAACGCCCCGCCGATCACCACGGCGACCGCGAGGTCGATGACGTTGCCGCGCGAAATGAATTCCTTGAACTCGCTGATCATTCCCATGGCTGCACTGTCTCCGTGGTTGCCCGAGGGTGATTCGACCGAAGCCGTAGCGGCCGACTATACCGCCGCGCTGTCAGCGCTCCGTGCAACGATGTGGCCGGAATGTTCGATCACGCCTTCCAGCACGGCGTGGAATCGATCGCCCGGCTGCAGCGGGCCAACGCCGGCCGGCGTGCCCATGAAGACCAGGTCGCCTGCGCGCAGCGCATAGAGCCTGGACAGTTCGTGCAGGATCTCCGGCACCGTCCAGATCAGGTCGGCCAGCGATCCGGCCTGGCGGGTTTCGCCGTTGATCTGCAGCGTGAGCTTGCGCGTACCCAGTTCGCCGACCTGCGCGGCCGGGACGATCGCGCTGATCGGTGCGGCATGGTCGAAGGCCTTGCCGGTGTCCCACGGCAGGCCCTTGGCCTTGGCCGCGCCCTGCAGGTCGCGCCGGGTCAGGTCCAGGCCGACGGCGTAACCGTAGACGAGGGCGCCGGCATCGGCCGGATCGAGCACGCCGGCAGGCGCGTCGCGGCCGAGGGCCACCACCAGTTCGACCTCGTGGTGCAGGTCGCTGGTGCCGGGCGGGTAGGGCACGTCCGCGTCGAGCGCGATGGCGTCGGCGGGCTTGAGGAAGAACACCGGATTGCCGCGCTCGGCCGCAGAGGCGGGCACGGCGGCGCCCATCTCGCGGGCGTGGTCGGCGAAGTTGCGGCCGACGCAATAGATGCGATGGACCGGGAAGAACTGGCCAGCGCTGCCGTGCACCGGAACGCGGGGCTGCGGCAGGGCCGCGATGACGTCGCTCATCGGCTTACAGCGCGTTGCGCTGGGAGCGGGAGCGGTCGGCCTCCAGCACCTGGGCATCGACCACGCGGTACTCGGCTTCGACGATGCGCGGATCGCGGGCGGCGGCCTGGCCACGACCCTTCCACAGCTTGTAGACGATGCCGGCGGCGATCATGGCCGCACCCAGGACCACGCTGAACATCACCAGCACCAGCAGCAGGCCCAACCCGACCACCCCGACGGCGAAGCGCAGCAGGCGATGGCGCGGCTTGCGCGGCTCGAAAGCGGAGCGCACGCGCTGGAACTGGGCGGAGTCGAAACGGAAGGTCTGGGCGAACATCGGGGACGTCGTGACACAATGCGGCAATACGCCGGGCAAGCGAGTATCGGGCCACGGTTGGGTCAAGGTGTGAGAACTTCGTTAAGCATTCCGCACGAGGCAACCGTTCCGATGTCACCCCTGCTGCCACTGGAACGCTTGCCGGACGGGGCTTTCGCCGAGGTCGAGGCGGTAATCGACAGCGATGCGGAATCGCTGATCCTGTACCGTGACGGCGATCACGTGCGTGCGTGGCTCAACATCTGCCCGCACGCGGGCCGCCGGCTGGACTGGGCGCCCGGTCAATTCCTCAAGAGCAAGGACGGGCTGCTGGTCTGCGCGGCGCACGGCGCTAGCTTCGAGCTGCGCGGCGGCGAGTGCGTGGCAGGTCCGTGCCGCGGCGAGGCGCTGCGCGCGGTGCCGGTGTCGGTGCGCGATGGCGCGGTGTGGCTCGAGGGATGACGATCAGTACAGCAGGTTGATCATCGCCACGATCACCACCGTGTAGATCAGGGACAACGGTCCGCCGATCTTCCACAGCTCCTTGCTGGTGTACCCCGCCGGTCCGGTGATCATCGAGATCACCGGGTTGGACGCGGTCATGAAGTTGTTCGACGCCGACAGCGCCACGATCAGCGCGAACGCAACCGGGTTGCCGCCCGCGGCCAGCGCAAGGTTGATCGCCAATGGCACGGTCACGATCGTCGCGCCGACGTGGCTGATCACCAGCGAGAACGCGGTGGTGAATATGCCCACCAGGATTTCCAGCAGCCACACCGGCGTGCCCGTGGGCAAGCGCTCGATGGTGTGCCCGGCCACCCATGCCGCCGCGCCGCTGGAGTCCATCGCCCAGCCCAGCGGGATCAGGCAGGCCATCAGGAACACGGTCTTCCAGTTGATCGCCGCGTAGGCCTCGTCGATGTTGAGCACGCCGGCGATGAGCATGCCGGCCACGCCGGTCATCAGCGCGATCGACACCGGCAGTCGCGACGACAGCGCGAGCAGCATCGAGATGGCGAAGATCGTCATCGCGATCTTGAACTTGTGCGGGCGCTGTTCGCCCTTGGGGTAGTCGGTGACCACCACCAGGTCCTTGCTCTCGGCCGCCACCGCCAGGTCGGTCCAGATGCTGTGGAAGACCAGCATGTCGCCGGCGCGCAGCGCCACGTCGCGCACGTTCTCGCGCAGCACCGCCTTGTCGCGGTTGATCGCCAGCAGGCTCAGGCCCATCTGCTTGCGCAGCTGCAGGTCGCGACCGTTCTTGCCGATGAACTTCGAGGTCGCCGGCACCACGGCTTCGGAAATGCCGGCGCGGCTCGGGTTGAACAGGTCGCCGAAATTCCTCAGGCGCGAGGACAGGCGCAGGAAATGGTTCTGGGCGAAGTCGCTGACCTGCTGGCGTGGGCCCATCGCGCCGAGCACGCTGCCGACCCAGATGCGCGTGTCCGCCGGCGGTGCCAGGCGCGATTCGTTGTCGCTCTTGAGGGCCAGCAGCAGCGGCGCGTTGTGCAGCGCCTCGGCCTCGCCCAGCGACATGCCGACCAGCGGGCTGTCGGCGGTGACGGTGAGTTCGTAAACGTCGCCGTCGATGCCATAGGCCTTGGCGAAGTAGCTCTGCGTGCGCGCCGGCGTGGCGCCCTTGCCGTCCTCGTCGCGCAGGCGCTTGTCGCCGAAGAAATGGAAGTAGGCGAGCGATGCGGCCAGCAATGCCAGGCCGATCGGCAGCGGCGCGAACATCTTCAGCGGTTCGATGGTCGCCGCGCCCGACGGCAGGTTGCTGTTGGCGGCGATCAACAGGTCGTTGAGCAGGATCAGCGGCGAGTTGCCGACCATGGTCAGGCCGCCGCCCATCACGATCGCGCAGGCGATCGGCAGCAGCAGGCGCGGCAGGGTCAGGCCGGTGCGCGAGGACAGGCGCGCGGCGACGGGCATGTACAGCGCCATCACCGACGGGTTCTGCATGATCGAGGAGTTGATGCCGGCGACCGCGCTGGTCAGCAGCAACAATCGCTGTTCGACGCCGTGCGCGCGCCGCAGCAGCCAGCCGGCCAGGCGGTTGAGGGCACCGGTGCGGTCCAGGCCGGCACCGAGGATCATGGTCGCGATGATGCTGATCACCGCGTTACCGGAGAAGCCGTTGAACAGCTCCTCCGGCTCGACCAGGCCCGACAGGCCCAGCAGCACCAGCACGACCAGGGCCACGACGTCGGCGCGGATGCGCTCGAACAGGAACATCACCATCGTGAAGCCCACCAGCCCGAGCACGAGCTTCATGTCGGTGGTGAGCGTCAGCGCGGTATCCATGCCGGGGCGGTAGCGACTCTTCTTGTTGTCGTGGTGCGCGTTGTCAGGCGCGCGCTGTTATGGACCGCGGTCGTACAGGAGATCCCACACGCCGTGGCCAAGCTTCTGGCCGCGGGTCTCGAAGTGAGTCTGGGGGCGCCAATGCGGACGGTCCACGCTGCCGCGCGGACCGGCGCGGTTGCTCAGGCCGGGCGTCGCATCGAGCACATCCCACATCTGCTCGGCATAGTCCTGCCAATCGGTGGCAAGGTGCAAGCGTCCGCCGATCGCGAGCTTGGACACCAGCAGGCGGGCGAACTCCGGCTGGACCAGTCGGCGCTTGTTGTGGCGCTTCTTGTGCCACGGGTCGGGGAAGTAAATGCGGATCTCGTCGAGCGAGCCGTCGGCGATCTCGTTGTGCAGCACTTCGACCGCGTCGTGGTGGTAGAGGCGGACGTGGTCGCTGCCGTCCTCGGCCAGCGCATTGAGCAGGCGGCCGACCCCGGGGGCATGTACCTCGATGCCGATCAGGTCGCGCTCGTGGTCGTTCTGCGCGGCGAAGCGCAGCGCCTCGCCGTTGCCGAAGCCGATCTCCAGCACGCGCCTGGCCTGGCGGCCGAAGGCGGCGTCGAAGTCGCGCGGAGTGCCTGCGTAGTCGAGGCCGAAACGCGGCCACAGCTGGTCGAAAGCGCGCTGCTGCGCCTCGGTGAAGCGCCCCTGCCGCAGCACGAAGCTGCGCACCTTGCGGTGGCCTTCCTCGACGGTGAACGGCTTGGGTGGCGTCTTGCCCTTCGGCGCAGGAGTGCTGGCGTCCGACATCAGCCGATCAATCCGTCGACCGGGCTGGACGCGCTGGCGAAGCGCTTGCGCGGGATGCGCCCGGCCTTGAAGGCGGCGCGGCCGGCTTCGACCGCCAGCTTCATCGCATGGGCCATCAGCACCGGGTCTTTGGCGCCGGCGATGGCGGTGTTCATCAGCACGCCGTCGCAGCCAAGCTCCATCGCGATGGCCGCGTCCGAGGCAGTGCCGACGCCGGCGTCGACGATGATCGGCACCTTGGCGTTCTCGACGATCTCGAGCAGGTTGTACTTGTTCTGCACGCCCAGGCCGGAACCAATAGGCGCGGCCAGCGGCATCACCGCGACGCAGCCGATGTCCTCCAGGCGCTTGGCCAGGATCGGGTCGTCGGAGGTGTAGACCATGACCTCGAAGCCGTCCTTGACCAGGATCTCGGCGGCGGCGAGCGTCTGCACCACGTCGGGGTACAGCGTCTTCTGGTCGCCGAGGACTTCCAGCTTGACCAGGTTGTGGCCATCGAGCAGTTCGCGGGCGAGGCGACAGGTGCGCACGGCGTCGTCGGCGGTGTAGCAGCCGGCGGTGTTGGGCAGGATCGTGTAGCGGTCCGGCGGCAGCACGTCGAGCAGGTTCGGCTCGCCCGGGTTCTGGCCGATATTGCTGCGACGGATCGCGACGGTGACGATCTGGGCGCCAGCGGCCTGGGTGGCCAGGCGGGTCTGTTCCAGGTCGGTGAACTTGCCGGTACCGGTAAGCAGGCGCGAGGCGTAGGGCTTGCCGGCGATGACGAGGGGGTCGTTGAGGAGCGGAGCGGTCATCGCGCTAGTTTAGCAGCCGCGGTTTGCCTGACGGCCGCGCGCCGGGCCGCGGTGGTTCAGCCGCCGCCGAGGGCGTGGACGATCTCCACCCGGTCGCCCTCGGCCAGTGCCCGCTCGCCGTGGCGGCTGCGCGGCACGATCTCGTTGTTGATCTCCACCGCGACGCGGCGCTCGCCGAGCCCTTCAAGTTGCAGCAGCTGCAGCACCGTGGTGTCCGCGGTGATCGCGCGCGGCTCGCCGTTCAAGATGATGATTGCCATCCTGCTATTGTCGCCGCGGACACGGCACCAGGCCAGACCGGCACGCTTTTTGACGCACTGCGGCGTGAGTGTGCCAACCGCGCATGCTTGGATGCGTCCATCCGCGGGCGTATGTGGGCCCCGCGGAGCCTTCTGCCCATCCACTGCCATTCCATGCCATTCCAGGGGATTCAATGATGACACCCGTTCGCTCCGTGCTGGCCGCCGCACTGGCGCTGGCAGCCGCACCGGCCTTCGCCCAGAGCCAGCCGTACTCGCAGACCGTCTTCTTCGGTGACAGCCTGACCGACTCCGGTCACTTCCGTCCGGCGCTGACGCAGCTGGTCGGCCCGTCCGGCGCGCTGCTGGGCCGTTTCACCACCAACCCGGGGCTGGTCTGGTCCGAGTACGTCGCCGACTACTACGGCACCAATGCCGTGAGCGACAACCAGGGTGGCAGCAACTACGCCGTCGGCGGCGCCCGCAACGGCA
>Ga0102589_1003687_pt1 | contig 15499 bp, 15 predicted proteins | sample AraplaMF_Col_mLB_FD_76858 | JGI IMG/M metagenome (GOLD analysis project Ga0102589, IMG submission 76858) | Arabidopsis root microbial communities from the University of North Carolina, USA - plate scrape MF_Col_mLB | ecosystem: Host-associated > Plants > Roots > Endosphere | place: USA... | reverse complement strand
TGGTCTGCGGCCACATCCACCATGCCGAGATGCGCGACATCGACGGCATCCTCTACTGCAACGACGGCGACTGGGTCGAGAGCCTGACGGCGCTGGCCGAGCATGCCGACGGCACGCTGGAGATCATCGACTGGGCGCAGCACATGCCGGTGCCGGCGAAGGCGGCGCCGGCGCGGGAAGCCGTGGCGGCCTGAGCGGGCCGGGCCGGTTCAGGCGCCGCCCGTCGGCCCCTTGGCCGGATGGCCGAGGTGCTGCTCGCGCCAGGCGTCGCAGTGGCGCCACATGCTCTTGCCCACCTCGTCCATCCACAGCCACCAGGTCAGCGCGAGGTTTTCGGCGTCGTTGGCGTCCGGAAAGAAAGGGGCGGCCGGCGCGGCGTGGGCCGGTGGGTCGGGCAGTTCGTAGTCGCACAGCCGTTCGACGCTGGCGTGCGAGAAACCCCGGGGGGTGGCGTGCATGGTGCTCTCCGTTGAGGGCAGCGCATTCTTTGGCGCGCAGAACAACTCCCGGACGGCGATTTTGCGCGGCCGCGCGCCCGCATTGAAGGGGAATATCCCGGATGTGGGCCCGAACTACGGAAGCTGGCGAACCTTCGCCCGATCCGGTGATGCCGCGCCCGCGCCTCTCGCATTCGTCGCTTTGGACGATGCCCCCGAGGCCGCCCCCGCGCCAAGATGCCGTCACGCAACAGGCCGCCGACGCGGCGCCACACAGGAGACGGATATGGCAGGACCGCTGCAGGGACTGCGGGTGATCGAGATGGCGGGCCTCGGCCCCGGGCCGTTCTGCGCGATGCTGTTCGCCGACATGGGCGCGGAGGTGATCCGCATCGAGCGGCCTGGCACGCGGACGGCGCCGCACGACATCCTCGCGCGTGGACGCAGCACGCTGCAGGTCGACCTTCGCGCCGAAGGCGCGGCGCCCCCCGTGCTCGACGCCATCGCCAGGGCCGACGTGCTCATCGAGGGCTTTCGTCCCGGTGTGATGGAGCGCTTGGGCCTCGGCCCCGCCGAATGCCATGCGCGCAACCCGCGCCTGGTCTACGGCCGCATGACCGGCTGGGGCCAGCACGGGCCGCTCGCCCATGCGGCGGGCCACGACATCAACTACATCGCCATCAGCGGCGCGCTGCACGCCATCGGCCGCTCCGGCGAGGCGCCGGTGCCGCCGCTCAACTACGTGGGCGACTTCGGCGGCGGCGCGATGCTGCTGGCCTTCGGCATCCTCGCCGCGCTGCATGAGGCGAAGGGCTCGGGCCGGGGGCAGGTGGTCGATGCCGCCATGACCGACGGCGCGGCACTGCTGTCGTCCATGATGTACGGCTTCAAGTCGGCCGGCCTGTGGAGCAACCAGCGCGGCGAGAACATGCTCGACGGCGGCGCGCACTTCTACGACACCTACGCCTGCGCCGACGGCAGGTACGTGGCCGTGGGCGCCATCGAGCCGCAGTTCTACGCGCTGCTGCGCGAGCGCTGCGGCATCGCCGACGACACCGCCTTCGATGCACAGATGGACAGCGACCGCTGGCCGTTGCTCAAGCTGCGCATGGCCGACGTGTTCCGCACCCGCACGCGCGACGAATGGTGCGCGCTGCTCGAGGGCAGCGACGCCTGCTTCGCGCCCGTGCTCGACTGGGACGAGGCGCCCGGACACCCGCACAACGTGGCGCGCGGCACCTTCGTGGAGGTCGGCGGCGTGGTGCAGCCCGCGCCCGCGCCGCGCTTCAGCCGCACCGCACCCGTGGTGCCGCCGGCTGCCGCCCACGACGACGGCGAGGCCATGCTGCGCCGCTGGGGCGTTCGCCGCACGGACTGACGATCCATCCCAGAGACCACCAAGGAACCCACCCATGCCCATCGACTTCCGCCGCTCCTGGAGCGATGAAGACGTGGAGCTCTACCGCGACAACGTGGTGCGCTTCATCGAAACCGAGGTGCTCCCGCACGACGAAGAGGCCCGCAAGCGCGGCCACGTGGGCCACGAGGTCTGGCGCAAGGCCGGCGTGCTCGGCCTGCTGTGCGCCGACATCCCCGAGGCCTATGGCGGCGCCGGCGGCGACTTCCGCCACGAGGCCGTGTTCTACGAGGAAATGTCGCGCCGCGCCCTCACCGGCATGGCCACCTCGGTGCACGCCATCGTGGCGCACTACTTCCTCAACCACGGCACCGAGGAACAGAAGCGCCGCTACCTGCCGCGCATGGCGCGCGGCGAGCTGGTCGGCGCCATCGCCATGACCGAGCCCGGCGCCGGCTCCGACCTGCAGGGCATACGCACCCGCGCCGAGAAGAAGGAGGGCGGCTACGTCATCAACGGCTCGAAGACCTTCATCACCAACGGCTACCTCGCCGGCGTGGTGCTGGTGGTGTGCAAGACCGACCCGACGCAGGGCGCCAAGGGCACGTCGATCCTCATCGTCGAGACCGGGGGCTGCCAGGGCTTTCGCGTCGGCCGCGTGCTCGACAAGATCGGCATGAAGGCGCAGGACACCTCCGAGCTCTTCTTCGACGATGTGCGCGTGCCGGCCGAAGCGCTGCTGGGCGGCCGGGAGGGGCAGGGCTTCTTCCAGCTCATGGGCGACCTGCCCTACGAGCGCACCATCATCGGCGTGAGCGCGCTTGCCGCCATGGAAGGCGCCTACCAGGCCACGCTCGATTACGTGCGCGACCGCCAGGCCTTCGGCAAGCCGATTGCCGAGTTCCAGAACACCCGGTTCAAGCTGGCCGAGATCGCCACGCAGATCAAGGTGGGCCGCGCCTTCATCGACCGCTGCGTCGAAGACCTGGTGGCCGGCACGCTCGACACCGCCACCGCTTCGATGGCCAAGCTCTGGGGCTCCGAAACCCAGGGCCGCGTGGTGGACGAATGCCTGCAGCTCTTCGGCGGCTACGGCTTCATGAACGAATACATGGTCGCGCGCATGTACGCCGACGCCCGGGTGCAGCGCATCTACGGCGGCACCAACGAGATCATGAAGGAGGTGATTTCGCGGGCGCTCTGAACGCCCCGGCCAGCCGGCGAATCTCGGCCCGCGCGATCTCGCGGTGGTGGTACGAGGGCGAGATGCCGATGAACCGGGTGTACCGCTCCACCGCGGCCATGGTGTTGCCCATGTCTTCCAGCGCCAGCGCTTCGAGCATGAAGCGGGTGAAGAGCTGGTTGGCGTCGGCCTCCCGGTCCGACGCCGCGAGCGACTTGGGCCGAAGCTCGGGTTGCAAGTCAAAGATCTTCCGCTGCACCTCCATCACCTCGATCAATGCGCGGCCGATTCTTTCGATGTTCCCGGTGACGGGGTCCAGGTCCTTGTGGCGCACCTCCGCCGCGGCCTGGTCCAGCAGGTGCGAGGCCACCCGCAGCAGCTGGTGAAGCGGCTTGAGCGTCATGGCCGGGCCGCCCGGCCGCCGGCCTCGCGCCGGAAGACGCGATCGGACGATGCCTGCTTTTTTCCGGCGCCCTCGAACTTCTCGGCCAGCTGCCGTTCGCGCTCGGCGATCGCCAGGCGCTTTGCCGTGTCGTAGCCATGCGTCTTCACCGAGAAAGCCTTGCACACGCTGCCCTCGCCCGCGGTGAACGTGGTGGCGAGCCAGTAGCCGGGATGACCGGCATTGGGCGTCTTGAACTGGACCCCGCTGACGCCGCTGGAGTTGGTGCTGCGGGTGATTTCCGACTTCGAGCGCTTGGGTGCGCGCGGCCCCGCCGGATGCGTCGTCATGCCGTGGCGGATCGCTTCCTCGGCCGGATGCAGCCGTGCCAGCCCCGGCATCCGGTCCAGCTGCCTCGCGCGTTCCTCGACGGCCAGCGCCTGCGCGGCCTTGCCCACGACGTCGACCGGGAAATCGGCACGGAGTATGTCGTTCGACCCGATGCAGGTCTTGGCGATCCAGGCCCGCACCCCGCCGCCGGATGCGACCTGGCAGAAGACGCCCGAAACGCCGGTGGTGTTGTTGGCCCGGACCTTTTCTGCCCGCGTGCGCCGCGCCACCGGCGGCACGCTGCGGACCACGGCGTCGCGCCAGTCCTGCGCCTGGAGCAGGGCCTGCGCCAGGCTGCCGTAGCTGGCCTTGCCGAACTGCTTGTAATAGCGGGTGCCATTGCGCACGAGCGAGACTTCGAAGCCCCAGCGGCGGGGCGCAATGCCGTACATGGCGGCTGGGTTGGGGATACCTCTGGGCATTGCTCGACGTGCACCTGTGCTGTTCTGACAGGAATGCTAGGGAATGCGGGGTGGGGGCGGTATCACCGATTTCCGTAGTCGTGGGGGCAAACGAAGACTGTCAACTTCGCCCTGTTCGGCGCAGGCTTCGTGACCGCGGCGGCGCATGCGCAAGTTCCGGCATTCCCGGTGGGCTTCAAGATGCAGAGCATCGGCGGGATCATCCCGTCCAAGCAAAAAACCGCCGGGCTTTTGCGCGAGGCGGGTTCGAATTCTGCGGAGGCAGCACGCCACCGTCGCCGGTGGCGTTGCCCGCCTAGAAGTTTTTCAGCGTGTCCAACTGGGCCTGGGTCAGGCCCCGCTGGTAGGCGAAGTTGGTTCGGAAGTTGTTGGCGATGTCCGCGGTTTGCGTGTCCGCCTGGGTCGCCCTTGCCGTGATGTCCGTGGCGGTGAGGCCCGTGTCCGTGCCTGTCATCACCAGGAAGTTCATCAGCGTGACGGTGGCGCCTGCCGGGACCGAGATATTGAACTTGAAGCTGACGTTGTCGCTGCCGTCCTGGGTGCCCAGTGCGGTGGAGGACTTGTAGACGACAACGTCCGCGCTGCCGAACGCAAAGCCGATGTCGCGGTCTCCAGCAGTTCCCCCGTTCGACTTGTAGTCCCAGGTGCTCAGTGCCTTCTGCGTGGCACCTGGTGTGGGGTAGACGATGCCCCAGTTGTCGGAGCCGAGGTTGGTGTCGCAGGACACCACGGCGTCGATCGGCGCGGCGGTGGGGTTGTGGAAGACGTCGGTGATGCGTGCCCACAGCAGGTTGGGCTGCGTGAAGAAGGTACGCTGCACCTCGAGCCCGTTGAGGGTTCGCACGCCCGAGCGCACATTCTGCGCGACCTTGGAGGCCGAGACCGTCCAGCTCGAGCCGGCGGCTTCGAAGTCGCCATTGACGACGAACTCCGTGTTGTTCGCGTCCTTGACGGACACGTTGTCGATGGCCGATCCGCTGCTGGGCACGCCACTGTCCGGGCTGTTGGCCCAGACCCGCTGCTCGAACGACAGCACCACGGTCTGTCCGGCAAATGCCGTCAGCGAGCCCGAGCCCCACGTTCCTGTCGTTCCCACGCTGTCGACCCTGAAGAGCGTTGCCAGCAACGCCCCTGCCGCGTCGCGTACAACCACCTGGCCGTACTGGTTGGGATCCGCCATCGGGCTGCCGATATTGCTTTGACTGGGATTGCCACCCCAGGTGAGCGCAATCCCGCCGACCGCGCTGCCCAGGTTCAGGGTCTGCTGCAGGCGAACCTCGGCGCCCGCATGCAGGTAGGCGTAGCCCCCCGAGGCACTCAGGAACTGGGCGTCCGAGGTGAACGTCACGGCCTTGACGCCGTCCGACGCCCCCATCTCCGGGCCCAGGGCGGTCAGTTCCGCATAGGTCTGGTCCTGAGGGAACTCTGCCGGCACGCCGCCGACATCGACGCTCAGCATCAGGGCACGGTCGAACTGGTCATTGCCTCCATCAATAATGGAAAAGTCCTGATGCAGGTCCCAGACATTGGCCTGCCCGGGTGCCATGGAGGGATCTCCATCGGTCGCATCGATGGTTTGCAAGAAGGCCGTACCGGCCGGCAGGGACGTCGGTGTGGCGAGTTCGGGTCCCGTGGGCACGACAGGGCCGGGATCAGGCACTGGTGCCGGCGCGGGAGGGAGCACTTCGGGGGCGGGAGCTGGTGCCGGTGGCGGCGCACTCGCGATCGAAGGGAATGCGAACCCGCCGCTGCTGCCTCCACCACCACCTCCGCACCCCGCCAACACGGCCGTTCCAACCATCGTGAGCGAAAACTTTCTCCGGTCCATCATTTGCCTGCTCCTAAGTGAAAAACCCGAATTCAGAACGCGCGGCTGAAAATGCAACCAAAACGGGCTGCATGTAACCAAACGTCTTAACAAGGGAGCGAGGCTATCGTTTCCGTCAATGCGCGGACATCACCAAAACGGGTGATATTCAAGTCGCTGTCGCAAAAATGCCATTTTCGATGGGGGTGGTTTTTCGAACATCGCAAGCGGGTCACGTGATGGGCATCCAACCCTATCGGATCACGCCCAGCCTCCGCGCCATCGCCACCGCCTGCGTCCGGCTCTTCGCATCCAGCTTCATGTTGATGTTCCGCAGATGCGTGCGAACGGTGCTGTCGGAAACGAACAGCTTCTCCGCCAGCGCGTTGTTCGAGTACCCCTCGGCCAGCAGCTGCAGCACGCGAATCTCCTTGCGCGTGAGCGGCTCCTTGAGCGCATCGCCGGCCGGCGTCGTCTCCGCGTCGGCCGGCGCCATCGGCCCCATCGCCTGCAGCAGCCTTTGTAGATAGTCCGCCAGGATCGGGTCGCCCCGCGTCGAAGGCGAAGCAGCAGCCTCTTGCATCGCCGCATTCGCATACCGCTGCACCAGCGTCCCCACCGCCGGCCCTTCATCGAGGATCAGCCGCATGAAGCCTTCCTGGCTCGCGGTCTGCAGCACGGCGCCGATCTCCTCGAGGGCGGCGGCCATCTCGCCCATGCGTTGCAGCGCCATCGCGCGCAGCACGCGCAGCTTGAGGACGCGGCGGTTGCGGGTCGATGCGACGGCGGCGTGGATCTCGGCGTCGAGCACGGCCAGCGCGGCGCGCGCGTCGCCGAACACGATCTCCCACCGCGCCTTGGCCAGCGCCAGGTAGTCGAGATCGTGCGCTGGCAGGCGCTGGCGGCGCTCGCGTTCCCACAGTTCGGGGTCGCCGGCGCGCAGCAGCTCGTCGTGCGACGCGGGGCCGTTGCCCTGCAGCAGCAGCATGCGCGAGCGCTCCAGCTTGGCGCCGGCCACCACGCGGGGCAGCTGGCGGTGGTGGCCGAGGTACTCGAGCTCGGTCAGCGCCTGGAAGGCCGCATCGATGTCGCCGGCGTGGAACGCAATGCGCGAGCGCATCATGTGGCTCAGGATCATGTGGTCGGGCAGGCCCACGTCGCGCGCGAGCGGCAGGTACACGTTCAGCAGGTGGTCGGCCTGCAGCAGCTGGTTCGATTCGTACACCACGCCGGCGTAGAGCACGCCGGCCCACGCGTTGCCGTGGCTGTGGTTGTACGACACGGCATGCGTGGTGTCGACGGCCATGCGCAGCCGCGCAGTGGCTTGGCGCAGGCGGCCTTCGTGCAGGTCGAACAGGCCGGCGAGCGACTCGGTGTACATGCGGTTGAAGGTGCTGTTGCCCTGCTCGCGCCGCGCAGCATCGAGCAGGCGCTGCGCCTCGCGCTGGTCGCCGCGCACGGCCAGGATGTGGGCCATGGCGTTGAGCAGCACGCTGTCGGCAAAGGCCAGCCCGGTGGGCAGGCGCGCGAGGCTGTGGCGGCCGGCTTCGTAGGCCTCGTCGTGCCGATCCTGCATGGCCAGCAGCAGCGGCACGAGCGTGTGCGCACTCGCGCGAACCTCGGGAATGGCGCTGTCGGTGCAGCCCGATTGCTCGAGCATCCGCATCGCCTCCCACGGCCCGTGCGTGAAGCAGGTGGCCCACAGCGCGATCGGTTGCAGGAACGGATGCGCGCGCAGCTGGTGCTCCGGAATGACCGAGAACCAGCGCGCGAGCATGCGCATGCGGCCCTGTTCGAGGAACTGCGCCGCGCAGCTGTCGAGCAGGGTCAGCGCATGGGGATGGTCGCCGCCTTCGATCGCATGGTCGATGGCGGGCACGGGGCGGTCCTGCGATTCGTACCAGCCCGAGGCCGCGAGGTGCAGGCGTTCGATTTCGCCGGGCAGCTCGCGCGCCAGCTGCGCGCGCAGGAAGTCGGCGAACAGGCTGTGGTAGCGCCACGCGCGGCCATCGCCGCTCACGGGCGTGAGAAAGAGATTGGCCGCGGCCAGCTGCTCGAGGATGGCCGCGCAGTCGACACGCGGGTTCAGCGCCTGGCACACCGAGGCGTCGAGCTGGCGCAGGATGCTGGTGCGCAGCAGGAAGTCGCGTATCTCCCGGGGCTGGTGCGCGAGCACGTCTTCGGCCAGGTACTCGGCCACGGCGCGGTCGGAGCCCGAGAAGCGTTCGACGAAGCCGGTCTCGATGCCGTGCCGCTCGAGCGCCATCGACGCGAGCCAGAGGGCGGCCACCCAGCCTTCGGTCTTGCGGTGCAGTTGCGAGAGCAGGTCGGCGGGCAGCGCCTGCAGGGCCTGGGACGCATGCGTTTGGCGCAGGCCGAAGAAGGCACTGGTCTCCTCGAGCGTGAAGCGCAGGCGGTCGGTGTCGATCTCCATCAGCTGGCCGCGCGCACGCAGCCGCCCCAGGCCCAGGTCGGGCAGGCCGCGCGAGCCGATCACGAGCTGCCCGCGGCGCGGCAGCTGCTCGATGATCTCGCGCACCAGGCCCAGCACGGCGGGCTCCTGCACCACCTCGAAGTCGTCGAGGAAGAGGGTGAAGGGTGCGTCATGCGCGGCCAGCGCGGCCACGGCGTCGAAGGGGCCGTGGGTGCGCGGCTCTTCCGCGCCCAGGCGCAGCACGGCCTCGGCCAGGCAGCTGAGAAAGCGCGAGACGTCATTGTCGGCGCGGTCCAGCGTGAGCCAGGCGGTGGCGACGCCCTGCGCGTCCATGCGCTCGCGGATCTGCGCCATGGCGGTGGTCTTGCCGAAGCCGGCCGGGGCGCGCACCAGCACCAGCTTCACGGTGGCCGCGGCGATCGCTTCGCGGATGGCGGTGCGCAGCACCTGCGTGGCGGCGAGGGCCGGCGGGCTGAGCTTGGTTTCGAGAATCCTGGGGGAGGAAGGCATCGCGAACGGGGGGTGGGCGCCTTGAAATTCCGTCGCTTCCGACGATTTCGGCGATCGATTCTGCTGCCTAAACTGGCCCGCGACAAATCCATCCAAGGGCAAGCAAAGATGCAACTCGATTCCGGTATTGCCGCCGTCGTCACGGGCGGCGCCTCGGGCCTCGGCGCCGCCACCGCGCGCCGCCTGGCCAGCCACGGCGTGAAGGTCGCGCTGTTCGACCTCAACGCCGAGCAGGGGGCGGCGTTGGCGAAGGAACTGGGCGGCCTGTTCTGCAAGGTCGACGTCACCTCCGAAGAGCAGGTCGACGCGGCCTTTGCCAAGGCGCGCGCCGCGCACGGGCAGGAGAGGGTGCTGGTCAACTGCGCCGGGACCGGCAACGCGGTGAAGACCGCGAGCCGCGACAAGACCTCGGGCGAGATCAAGCACTTTCCGCTCGCCAACTTCGACCGCATCATCCAGATCAACCTGGTCGGCACCTTCCGCTGCATTGCCAAGTCGGCGGCCGGCATGCTCACGCTCGATGCGCTGGAAGACGGCGAGCGCGGCGCCATCGTCAACACCGCCTCGGTGGCGGCGCAGGACGGGCAGATGGGGCAGGCGGCCTACACGGCGTCGAAGGCCGGCATCGTCGGCATGACGCTGCCGATCGCGCGCGACCTGATGAGCGAAGGCATCCGCGTCAACACCATCCTGCCGGGCATCTTCGACACGCCGCTGCTGCAGGGCGCGCCGGACCACGTGAAGGCGGCGCTGGCGGCCTCGGTGCCGTTCCCCAGGCGGCTGGGCAACCCGGCGGAGTACGCCGCGCTGGCCGAACTGATGGTCACCAACGGCTACTTCAACGGCGAGAGCGTTCGCCTGGATGGTGCCATCCGCATGGCACCGAGATAATTTCACCCCCGAAAGCTACTGGAGACCTTCATGCCCGAAGCCTACATCGTCGCTGCCGCGCGCACCGCCGGCGGCCGCCGCAACGGCCGTCTTTCCGGGTGGCACCCTGCCGACCTCGCCGCGCAGGTGCTCAACGCCCTCATCGCACGCACCGACGTCGACCCCGCGCTGGTCGAAGACGTCATCATGGGCTGCGTCGGCCAGGTGGGCGAGCAGGCCTCGAACATCGCGCGCAACGCGGTGCTGGCGTCGCGCCTGCCCGAGTCGGTGCCGGCGACCTCGGTCGACCGCCAGTGCGGCTCCTCGCAGCAGGCGCTGCATTTCGCGGCGCAGGCCGTGATGTCGGGCAGCATGGACATCGTGATCGCCGCCGGCGTCGAGAGCATGACGCGCGTGCCCATGGGCACGCCGAACACGCTGCCGCTGAAGAACGGCCTGGGCTTCTACGTGAGCCCGCTGATGCAGCAGCGCTATCCCGATGTCCAGTTCAGCCAGTTCACCGGCGCGGAGATGATCGCCAGGAACTACGGCATCGAGAAGATGGAGCTCGATGCCTATGCCTTGCGCAGCCACCGCAACGCCATCGCCGCCACCCAGGCCGGGCTCTTCGACCAGGAGATCGTGCCCGTGGCCGCGCGCATGGGCGACGGCACCGAGCCGGGCGACATGCACACCGCCGACGAAGGCATCCGCTACGACGCCACGCTGGAGAGCATTGCGGGCGTCAAGCTCATCGCCGAAGGCGGCCGCTGCACCGCGGCCACCGCCAGCCAGATCTGCGACGGCGCGAGCGGCGTGATGGTGGTCAATGAGCGCGGGCTCAAGGTGCTGGGCGTGAAGCCGCTGGCGCGCGTGCACCACATGAGCGTGATCGGGCACGACCCGGTGATCATGCTGGAGGCGCCGATTCCCGCGACACAGCGCGCCCTGAAAAAGGCCGGCATGAAGATCGGCGACATCGACCTGTACGAGGTCAACGAGGCCTTTGCGCCCGTGCCGCTGGCCTGGCTGCAGACCCTGGACGCCGACCCCAACCGGCTGAACGTCCACGGCGGCGCGATCGCGCTGGGCCATCCGCTGGGCGCCTCGGGCACCAAGCTGATGACCACGCTGATCCACGCGCTGGGGCAGCGCAACAAGCGCTATGGCCTGCAGACGATGTGCGAAGGCGGGGGCATGGCGAACGTGACGATCATCGAGCGGCTCTGACGCCCCGGGGGCGTGCCGAAGTCAGGAACTCCAGGCCTTCAACGCAGCCCTCAGGCACTCTTCGAACCCCCGCTCGACCCGCGCCGGATTCACCGATTCGATGCCAAGCACCTCCCGGGTGAAACCGTGTTCTCCCGAGCGTTGATCGTAGGAGGACAGATGGTGCACCTGGCGCGTTGCCGCGAAGGCGCGGAGCGTGAACACGGACTCGCGCGACGCCAGGTCCTCCAACTTCGCATCGGCGACCGGCGAGAAACGCACCGAGATGTACGGCTTGTACGGATTGGCGAGGTCGTCGTCGACGAGCGCATCGTGCCGCGACGCGATGAGGTCCGCGACGAACGAATCGAGCAGCGGCCTCACGGTCGCTTCGACCCGTGTCTTGAATTCCGAAAGAAACGCGTCGCGTGCGACTTGCGTATTGACGGCGGCGGCCGCCTTGCTGGCCGCTCGGGCGGCCATCTCGGCCTGGTGTTCTTCAACTGCTTTTCTGACCAGCGACATGGGGTTTCAGGTGTCTGCGTCCGCATCCGTTCCGACGCGATACGGGAAAAAATCGGGCGCGGCGACTGTACAGGCGCTGCCCGGCTGCACCCCGCACAAAGAGAGAAAGTATCGAATTGCGGTACCGAAGGTCGCAATTCGCGCTGGCAGAGGTCAGGGACCTGCGGCTTTCGGTTTGCGTGCGACGTGGATGGCAACGATCCCCAGGGAAAGCCGCTCGAACGAGACTTCCGCGAAACCCATGTCCCGGAGTTCGGCGGCAAGCCCTTCGGCCGTGGGAAAGTCCTGAATGCCTTTGAGAAGATAGCGATATGCCGAGGCGTCGCCCCCGGTGGCGATCCACCCGATGACCGGCATGCACAAGGCCATGTAGCCAAGGTATGCGCGATGAAGCCAGCGCATGGAGATGTTGGATGCCTCCAGCGCGATGAAACGGCCGCCCGGCTTCAGGACGCGCAGCGCCTCCCGCAGCGCCAGCTTGCGCTCGCAGATCTTGAGGCCCAGCGAGATGGAATAAAGGTCGACGCTGTTGTCGGCGACATTGGGCATCGCGTGCGCATCCAGCACGCGAAACTCGATCGGGACCGTCAGCCGCGTGGCACGCCGGCGCGCGATCGCCAGCATCTGCGGGCTGATGTCCGAAGCCACGATCTTCTGGTCGGACTGCAAGCCCTGGCGCCGTGCCACCTTCAGGACGACATCGCCTGTTCCTGCCGCGACGTCCAGGAGGTTTGTCCACGGCTCCCCCGCGATCAGCGCCGCCACCCTTCGCTTCCACAGCCGGTGGATGCCGAAGCTGAAGAGGTCCGACAGCAGGTCGTATCGACCGGCAATTCGACCGAAGACATCGTCTTCCTGCGTATGGAAATCTGCCGCGTTGTTCATGGCTCACCGCTTCGCGGTGTAGTCGATGCTGAAGCCCATGGTGCGATGCCTTGCGTGCTGGGTGGTCCGCCGCGGATGCGCGTCGGTGGGCGGATTCTGCCGCAGGGTCAGATGCGCGCGCCGCTCGCAAGCACGATGCCCGGGACGACCAACGCCAAGGCCAGCAACACCGCCCCGGTGATCGGCTCGCCCATCCAGCACGCCGCGCCGAGCGTGGTCAGCACCGGCACGGCGGCCGCCGACAGCGAGGCCCGGGCTGCGCCCAGCCGGGAGATGGCCGCCGTGTACACGACCAGGCCCAGCACGCCGGCGACGACGCCTTGCCCCGCGGCCTGCAGCGCCACGTCCGGCCAAGGCGCGCCGAGCAACCGGGGCATGCCGGCGATCCACAGCAGCGGCAGCAGGAGCAGGGTCGACCAGCCGTTCACGAATGCCGCGCCTTGCCACGGCGTCAGGCCGCAATGCGCGAACGCGAGCGAGTAGACGGCCCACAGCATGGCCGCCGCAAGAAAGAGCAGGTCGCCGCGCCAGCTCGGCGAGCCGGGATGGAAACTGCCTGCCGCAAAGAGCGCCATGCCGATGGCGATGCAGGCGAGCCCGAGCAGTCGGACGCCGTGCACTTTCTCGCCCTTGTGGATGCGGGCGCCGATGGCCGTGAAGAGCGGCATGCTGCCGGACATGAGGATGCCCATGTGGCTGGCCGGCGCCCACTGCGCGCCGGCCAGCACCAGCAGCCCGAAGGGCAGGCCGCCTCCGGCGACCAGCAGCACGAGCGCCGTGCGGGACGCCTTGGGCGGGACCCGCCCCTTGCCAAGCCACAAGGGAGAGAGCAGCAGGGCCGGGATGCCATAGCGCAGCAATGCCAGGTCCATGGGGTCGAGCGTGGTGGTGACGCCATGGCGCGAAACGAGCTGCCAGGCGCTGGCAATGAGCGCGGCGGCGGCCGCTGCAAGAAGGCCGAGGGGGAGGTTGCGATCCATCGGGCGAGTCTCGCGGCGGCCCGGCGGGATATCTATCAGATTCGTGCGCCCGGACCCAGCGTGCGACGGGCTTCGCCGAGCGTGACGCCCACGTCCTGCTTGAACACGGCGCCGAGATGGCTCTGGCTGCAATAGCCCAGGTCATGGGCGATGCCGGCCAGGTCGCGGTCGCCGTCGACCAGGCGCTCCAGAGCCGCCGCCAGGCGCAGGTGCTGGCGGTACTGGTGCAAGGTCAACCCGGTTTGTTGCCTGAAGCTGCGCGCCACATGAAACGGCGAGCGCGAGACCGCATCGGCGACTTCGTGCAAGGACAAGCCGGCATGCCGATCGGCCGTTTCCGCCAGCAGTCGCCTTGCATCGGCGGCGGGGCCCGTCAACGGCGCCAGCCGGCGCGCCGAGCTGAGTTCGTCGACCAGCGAGGCGATGGCCGATGCACCGGCGCCGCCCGATCGAAGTTGCCGTTGTGCGGCATGGACTCGATACAACGACTTCGGCGAGAGGAGGCAGAAGGTCGGCTCCGGAACCCCGAAGGCGGCGCGATGCCGGCTGACCACCACGCTGCGCCGTGCCGCCTGGGCACCCGGGCGCAACTGGTAGATCGCCGCATCGCCGAAGCTCACGGCGGTGAGTCCGTCCACCAGCCATGTGCCGTTGCCGAGGCGCAGGTCCAGCATTGCGCGGCCTATCGGAAAGACGATGTGCCGCGAGGCCATGGTGTAGGGCGGACTCCATCCATGCCCTTGCGCATGGGAGCGAACGTGCTCCACCTCGAACTCGCGTCCGCTGTAGAGAAGGGTCCGTTCCTGGGGCATCGGCGGCTCGCGGCTCAGATACCGATGAACTCGGCCACCTCGGCCAATGGCGCGCGCTCGGTCACGAGCGCATCGAGCGGCCTCCTGCGGTCGGCATAACCGATGGCCATGCCGGTGAACAGCATGCGCTCGGGCGGCAGCGCAATGAACCGGCCGACGGTCTGCGGATAGATCGCCCAGCATTCCTGCGGGCAGCTGTCGAGCCCCTCGGCGCGCAGCAGCAGCATCACGTTCTGCAGCATCATCCCGAGGTCCGACCACTGCGGCGGCCCCATGCGGCGGTCGACGGTGCAGAACAGCGCGAGCGGCGCGCCGAAGAACTGGTAGTTGCGCGCAAACCATTCGCGCCGTGCCGCCTTGTTCTCGCGCGGAATGCCCAGGCGCGCATACATGGCCTCGCCGACGGCGAAGCGGCGGTCGCGGTAGGGCGCGACGAGTTCGCGCGGATAGATGTCGTACTCGCTGCCTTCGCCGGCCGGCGCTTCCTGCACGCGGGTGTGCATGATGGCCTTGAGTTCGTCGAGGCGCTCGCCGCCCACCACATGCAGGTGCCAGGGCTGGAGGTTGCCGCCCGAGGGGGCGCGCAGCGCCTCCTGCAGCACGCGCCGGATGACCTCGGGCGCCACCGGCTTGTCGAGAAATTCGCGCACCGATCGACGGCTCGCAACGGCTTCGTACACGTTCATGCTTCGGCTTTCAGGGGGAAACACAGCGGCGCTCATCTTGGATGAAGCCCATGCGGGGAGCAACCCTCGGGGCGCTCAATCGTCCGTTCCGACGATGTGGCGGGCGGGAGCCCCTGCCTACGATCCAACCCGAACGCTGAACGAGATCGACCGCGTACAGGAGACAGGAACCATGTTCGGACTGATGCAAGACCGCCCGCTGCTGATCTCTTCGCTGATCGACCACGCGGCCACCTTTCACCCGCACGCCGAGGTCGTGGGGCGCACGGTGGAAGGGCCGATCCACCGCACCAACTACGCAGAGGACCGGCGCCGCGCGAAGCAGGTGGCCAACGCGATGAAGGTGCTGGGCATCGAGGCCGGCGACCGCGTCGGCACGCTGGCGTGGAACACGTTTCGCCATCTCGCGCTGTACTACGGCGTCTCGGGTTCGGGCGCGGTGCTGCACACGGTGAACCCGCGGCTCTTTCCGGAGCAGATCGACTAGGGCCTGTTCACACTACGCAAGGGGTCGCGAAGCTCGCCACAGCCCGCCCATCAAGGCGCGTGACGCCGTGCGTGCGTCCGCACGCACAAGGAGCGCAACGCCGAGGGGCGGGCTGTGGCGAGC
>Ga0102589_1003686_pt1 | contig 15500 bp, 12 predicted proteins | sample AraplaMF_Col_mLB_FD_76858 | JGI IMG/M metagenome (GOLD analysis project Ga0102589, IMG submission 76858) | Arabidopsis root microbial communities from the University of North Carolina, USA - plate scrape MF_Col_mLB | ecosystem: Host-associated > Plants > Roots > Endosphere | place: USA... | reverse complement strand
GGACCACTAGGACTGTTTAATATTAGTCTATATACTAAAGTAAAGAACTGTTTTTGGTTTTCTTTCATTATTTTTTTGTCGTGATGCTGACAAATTGCATATATTTTTTGCATCAATTGAACCTCAGAATCATTTGTAAGTTCAATATATTCTTTCAGCTGATGAATCCAATTTTTTTGTTCATCATTGATCGTTTGAAATAGGTCAGAAGCTTTATTTTGATTAACGATCATATTTTTAATAGGGTAACAATGTTTAATCCAATATTCAGCTCTATTACTAATTTTTTTTATGGTTTGAACATCGACATTCTCTCCATTTTTCTCTAAGATGTTTTGAAGTAATTGAACATTATAATTTACTAATGGGAGTACACTTGCAATTAGACTAAATTTTGGTAGAGGATTTAATGTATTGTTAGTATGAGATAGGTATAAGCCGTATCTTATATCTTCATCTTCAAGCGATTGATTAAGATACCTAACATGATACCGTTCATACTCTGTATAATTTTTAAGAACATCTTCGTCTGTACCAATATTAAAAGCAGTAGAAGGTTTATACTTTGCAAACATAAACAGAATGACTTCTGGTATATAGATGTTTAATAATTCGTTTGGCGTTATGTTATTTCCAGTAGAACTGGACATTTTTCCATTTTGGCCTTTCATTCCAATGAATTCATATGGAGTATAATGTGGTGCTTCATAACCAAAAATCTTTTTAGCTATTTCTTTTGAAACATTATAGCTACCAGTTTCTGAAGAGTGATCTCTTCCACCAGGTTCAAAAATAACATCCTCAATCATCCATCTCATTGGCCAATCAATTTTCCAATTCAATTTAACATTGTTTGCTTCCATCATGTTAATTTGATGTTGAAAACCACATAAGCATTTATAGTTAATTATTTCTAGTTTCTCTTCAAAACGAATAATTTCTGTATCATCTTTACCGCAATTTTGACAATAAATTGTAATAGGGTAAAATGTATCTCTTTCCTGAATAGAGGACTGATTAGTTTTAAACTCCATTAGAATATCGTAAATGTCTTTTCTTCTTTTCAGTGCATGAAGGATTTGTTTATTATATTTCCCTGAAGTGTAAGCGCTATGTTGATAAATAAATTCGATATCTATACCAAACACTTTTAATGAATCCTCAAATTCGGCTTCGAAATGCTTAGCGTAGGATTGATGACATCCAAAAGGGTCAGGGATGTCATCATACGATTTGCCTATATATTGTTGAAACTCAGCGTCTACGTTATGAGGAACTTTTCTAAATCGGTCAAAATCATCCCAAGAAAAAATGAATCTTGTCTTTTTACCTAAATCTTGTAAAGCTCTCACCACAAAATAAGTAGTTAGTACTTCACGTAAATTCCCAATATGAACAGAACCAGAAGGACTAATACCAGAAGCACAAACGAACGTTTCTTTATTTGGATATTTATTAATCAAATCAGTTGCAATTTTATATGCCCAATGCATAAAACCACCTCAATTTTAATTGTTTGTACGTTTAAAAAAGCAAATAAAAAAACTCTCACCCCCAAGATTTTTCATCTTGAGGACGAGAGTTGTTAACTTCGTGGTACCACCTCAGTTTGTTAATATGTTGCCATATCAACCTCATTTAGGTACGGCAAAAATGCTTATACCCTATCTCTGTAACGGGAGATCCCGTCGTACCATCCCTAAGATAGAAGTTCCAACCTTAGTTCAATACGAGGCTCAAAGTCTTTTTTCAATTAGATTGTCAATCCTCCTTTTCAGCAGCTGGAGGTCTCTGTAAGTGACAATTCTAAAATACTTATCTCATCATAGCCTTATTCAAAATATTAATGTTTATTATAATAATTAAAACATTAAATATTGTCAATTAAATTTTATACTGAATATGATAAATATCTACATACAATTGGAGGTGAAAACATGAGGAATACAGGTGAGGAGCTTATTATAACAGGCGCATGGTTTTTGTTATTTGGAACAGTGACCTCAGCTGTAGGCGTTACAAGTAAACATATTATTGGTACGAACTTTGGAAAGAAGCTGTTTTCGAAAGGAAATGCAATAGAGGCTTTTGGAAATTCAATTCAGTCAGTTGGTAGGGAAAAATTAATCAAAAGCGAAATTGGTCATAATGATCATTTACTAACAATTATGTTAGGTAGTTGGATTCAAGCTGCAGGTAATGCCACAAATACACTTGCAACAGAACTAGAAATCAGTGGTTCAATTGATCAAGGCGAAAAATTAAATGCTTTAGGGAGTGTAATTCAATCAATCGGTGCTTCATTTGAAGCGAAGGGTGCTAGACAAGAAGAAGGTGTATTAGTAAAGTTTGAAGTTTTCGGAAATGAATTAATTGCAATAGGTGCAATGATTGATGGTATAGGGAATGTAGCACTTCTTAATCAAAATGATTCGGTTGGGGAACAACTTTTATTTTTTGGTAGTTGGGTACAAGTTTTAGGCTCAATTCTAATTGTTATTGCTGTAACCAATTCAATAGAGACAGAAGAGGAAACTAAAAGTACTCGTTATGGTTATTACCCAAAATAACATGAGTATAAGATTATCTATAATGAGAAATGTAACAATAAAAATAGAAAATTTGAAAGTTAATACTTGTTTGGAATACCTTTAAATGTTTTACTTTAAATAAAAAAACATTTTTTTATTCATTTAAGCAATTTTATGAGAAAATAAAATTATTAAAAGAAAACAGAGGTAAAAAGGATGAATGTAAAAATAATAACAGATAGCGCGGCGGATTTGCCTAAAGAAGTATTAGAACAATATCAAATTGATGTGATTCCTTTACGTGTTTATTCTGAAGATGAAAAAGAGTATCTAGATGGGGAGACGTTAAATTCAGCGACTTTATTTTCAGAAATGCGAAATGGAAAAGTATTTAAAACATCTTTGCCATCATACGACCGTATACATAGTACATTTATAAAATATGCAAAAGAGAATATTCCTTGTATTTATTTAGCGTTCTCATCTGAACTATCAGGTACATATCAATCAACAGTTATGGTGAAAAACGAAATTGTCGAAGAATTTCCTGCATTTGATTTAGAGATCGTTGATACAAAGTGTGCATCTATTGGTCAAGGCTTAGCTGCAGTTAAGGCTGCAATCCTTGCAAATGAAGGTAAGTCTAAAGAGGAAATCATGACTCAAATTCATCACTCCATCAATCATATTGAACACATTTTCACTGTTGATGACCTACAATATTTAGTACGTGGTGGCCGTGTAAGTAAAGTTGCTGGTTTTGTAGGGAATTTATTAAATATCAAACCAATCCTTCATGTTGAAGATGGAAAATTAATCCCATTAGAAAAAATTAGAGGATCTAAAAAGGTCTTAAAAAGAATGCTTGAAATTATGGAGTCTAGAGGCGTAAACCTATCAAATCAATTGATTGGTATTTCCCATGGTGATGACATTGAAAGAGCAACCGAATTAAAAAATGCAATGAATGAGATGTTTGGATGTAAAGATTTTATTATCCATTCCATTGGTTCGGCAGTTGGCGCACATGCTGGTCCAGGAACATTAGCAATTTTCTTTATGAATTCAGACAATAACTAACATAAAACGATATGTAAACGCCAATTTCGTTGAACTTGAATGAAATTGGTTGTTTAATGTCGAAAGTATTCCTAATATTCTGAAAATATTCCCCGGACAATAATTCATACATATTTACCTTAAAAAAAGTAAATAGTATTTATGTAATCTTTACAAATACGATTTGATGGGGTGAAAAAGAATGTCAATTTTAGATAATTGGGATCAATGGAAAGATTTTTTAGGAAATCGTTTAGATGCTTCAAATGAAAAAGGACTAGCTGACGGAGCTGTTTCTGAAATGGCTTATCGCCTAGGAGATTATTTAGCAAATGAAGTAGATCCTAAAAATCCAGAAGAGCAAGTGCTTAAGGATTTATGGACAGTTGCTGATGAACAAGAGCAACATACAATTGCAAATTTAATGATTAAATACGTAAAAAATAAATAATATTTTTTATAAATGAAAATATAGTAAACAATAGCCCTGTAATTTTTTACAGGGGCTTTTTATTTTTTGTTTCTGTTAAAGAATGTTGATTTCCATTATGTATAAAGCTAAATTCAATCATTAAATATTACTAACTATATTTTTTAAATGAAAACTTATAGCAATAGATCAGTAATTCAGTCATTGGCTATATAGCAATCTGTAAGTAAGACCAATTCAATATTTTTTTAAATTTACAAAAAATAAACTTGAACATACCTAACTAATCTTATATACTGTACTTTGTTCAAGAACACTTTTTTGTTGTTTACTTTTAGCATTTAATTTTGTATGATTAATTTTCTGTTTTGCATTTTTAAGAAACAACAGTTCACATTCAATTCATAAATCTATGGTAAAGTACTTCAGAACTGTGAATCAATATTTTTAGCAATTATATATTAGGGGAAATGGGGTTGGCATATGAGTAAGCAAAATGAGGCTGTAGAGACGCCTTTTAATATCAAAACAATTATCGGTCCAGTGATGGCGGTAATTATTGGTATGATCATGGTTATATTAGATAGTACTGTAGTAAACGTAGCTATGCCAGGTATAGTTGAGTATTTTAAATCTGATTTGGATACAATGCAATGGACGATCACTGGTTACACATTAGCACTATCTGCAGTTATTCCATTAGCAGGATGGATGTCAGATCGTTTTGGGGCAAAGCGTATCTTTTTAATCACAATTTTATTTTTTACAATCGGTTCGGTGTTATGTTCAGTGGCACAGTCGCCTGAACAACTAATTATTTTTCGTATCATTCAAGGTTTAGGTGGCGGGATGGTAGCACCAATTGGTATGGCTATTATTTTCCGTTTAGCTCCTCCAGAAAAAATGGGTTCAATTATGGGAATGCTTGGAATTCCTATGCTATTAGCTCCAGCTTTAGGACCAGTCATTTCAGGTTGGTTTGTTGAATTCTCTACTTGGCACTGGATTTTCTTAATTAATTTACCAATTGGTATTATTGGGTTAATTGTTGGTATGAAATATTTACCAAATTTCGAAACAAAAACAGTTCCTTCACTTGATAAATTCGGTATTATTCTTGCGCCAATCGCATTTTCAATGTTAGCTTATGGTGTTAGTGAAAGCTCTTCAAGCTGGACATCTAAAGAAACATTAACAGGTTTAATTGTAGGTGGAGTAGCTTTATTATTATTTATCATTGTTGAATTAAGACAAAAACAACCACTACTTGAACTTAGAGTGTTTAAGTCTTCTGATTTTACTAGAAGTATTATAATTACATGGATCATGCAAATCGCATTATTTGGTTCATTCTTAATTGTTCCTTTATATTTACAAACTGTTAAAGGCTATGGAGCTTTTGAAACAGGATTAATTATGCTTCCACAAGCTGTTGCATCTGCTTTAATGATGCCAATCGGTGGAAAATTATATGATAAAGTTGGTGCAAGACCACTTGCATTAGTTGGTTTATCAGTTATAACAGGTGCTCTGTACTTATTCTCAACGATTACACTAGATTCAACAAATGTCTTTATTATTCTTACACTTGCAATGATGGGTGCTGGAATGGGTATTTCAATGATGGCAATCAATACGCACGTATTACAATCTGCTCCAAGACATTTAGTAAGTCGCGTTACATCGTTAACATCAGCAGCACAACAAGTAATGGTATCATTTGCAGTAGCTGGAATGGCTGGTTTCTTAACTTCAAGTACAAAGGATTATATGGCTAAAATCGCAAATCCTTTAGAAGCAATGATTTCTGCATATGGAGATACATTCTTACTAGCAGCAGGAATTGCTCTAGCAGGTGCTGTATTATCAATTATTTTACGTAAACCAGTTGTGAGCGATATTGATCAAGGTGAACTTGATGAAGAAGCAAAATCAAGCATGATGGTTGGACATTAATTTATTTATAAAACAGAAGCTTAAATGAGCTTCTGTTTTTTTATATTGTTGTAACAAGTGATTAATAGTACATGAATTTGTAATGAAAATGACCTCATTTTGTAAACATTAATTATGTATAATGAAAGCTCATCAACAAAGATCATATACATATTGGAGCGATCGCATGAATAAAAGAATTTTGAAAGCGACATTAGCATTATCTATTTTTACAGGTGGGTTATTAAACCTAAATATGGTACCTTCTAATGTTCAAACTGTTGAAGCGGCTACTATTAAAGGAACTGTAACTGCTACTACTTTAAATATCAGAAGTGGACCTAGCACAACTTACAATGTCGTTGCCACAATTAAAAAAGGTGCTACAGTAAGCATTATAAGTAGTAAGACAAGCTGGTATAAAATAATTTCTGGTACGAAAACAGGCTGGGTTTCAAGCAAATATATCAGAAAGTCAACAAGTAGAATTGCATCATCAACCGTAAATAATATGAAAACGCTTGGTACTTCTAAGCAACTAATTATTGTAACCGCGGATAATGAAAGTACTAGAAATGTCGTGATTGAGACTTTTGAAAGATACGTTAGCGGTTGGAAAAAACGCAATACATTTGCAGGCGTTATTGGCAAAAATGGAATGATTTCAAATAAACATGAAGGTGATTACGAAACGCCAGAAGGAAAGTATACGATCACAACAGCATTTGGAAGATATGTTAATCCTGGTACAAAATTACCTTATCGAAAAATAACAGCTGATGATGTGTGGGTAGATGATTCCAAAAGTACACTTTATAATACATGGCAATCTGCTTCTAAAAACAATGGAAGATGGAATAGCGCTGAAAAGATGAATAATTCTCTTTATAATTATGGATTTGTGATTAACTACAATGTATCAAGAACACCTGGAAAAGGTAGTGCTATTTTCTTTCACATTGCTGGTTCTTCAGGATATACAGCTGGCTGTACAGCAACTTCAAAAACAAATGTGATTTCTATTTTAAAATGGCTAGACCCAGCTAAAAAGCCAATCATTATTCAAACGCCTTTTAATAAAGTTACAAATTATTAACTAACTTTCAGATACTGATCAATGAATGATCAGTATTTTTTTGCCTTAAATCAGGGCAAAAATTAGCTAAAATCTTGATACAAGGGAGGAATGTAAATTAATAACGTGAACATGCCCGTTACATCGGTATAATGTCAGTGAAGATTATCATGATACAGCATACTAATTTAAGTACTATTTGAAGATAAAAAAATTCGATATACTTATTTTGAATTTTCAAAGTATAATAAAAATGCCAGGATGAATTGATTTTAACTTAGAGGTGAATACATGCTACATCATTTTATAGAATTAGAAACCGAACGATTAAATTTAAGAAGATTTAAAGATGAAGATTTGGAATACTTTTATCAATATCGAGCTAATCCAATTGTCGCAAAATATCAAGGGTGGCAGAACTATACATATGAACAAGCAATATCATTTATTGAAAAACAAAAAATTGCAATCGCAAATATTCCAGACACATGGGTACAAGTTGCGATTGAACAAAAGGAAAGTGGAAGACTGATTGGAGATTTTGGTATCCATACGTTAAAGTTACCACTTAATACAATTGAGATTGGATTTACATTGGATCCACAATTTCAAAAACAAGGCTATGCATCAGAAGCACTAAAAGGACTAATAGATCACGTATTTAATGTTTTACATAAAGAAAGTATTCAAGCGATTGCTGTTGAACAAAATGACTCCTCAATCAAGCTTTTAAAAAGAATGGGCTTTATTCAGGTGAAAAAAATAGAAAATAGTCTTTTTAAAGGTCAAAAAGTGAATGAGTTTGTATTCGAATTAACAAAAAATGATTGGGTAGGGTAGGAGATGAGAAGAATCAATGAACTTTTTTAAAGGTGCAGTATATTTATCTTTAGCTGCGAGTATATGGGGAATGACGTATGTTGTAAGTAAAGTTGTCTTAGATCATATTTCTCCATGGCTTTTACTGGAAATGAGATTTTTATTAGCGCTAATTACTTTAGGCATTATTTGTATCATTCAAAAATCATGGAAAATCGATAAAAAAGACTTATTACCAATTGCAATGATTGGTTTAGTTGGGTACTCAGGTTCAATTGGACTTCAATTTATCGGTACGAAGCTTTCTGGAGCGGCAATGGGATCTTTAATAACTTCTGCTTCACCTGCATTGATTTCATTTTTTGCATTCCTTATTTTAAAAGAGAAAATAAACAATCGTAAAATTATGTCATTAGTGTTAGCGACAATAGGTGTGGTCGTAGTGATTGGAATACCATCCGGAAATACAGATTATGGTGCTTATTATGGTAATATCATTTTATTTGGTGCAGCTATAACTTGGGCGTTATATACAGTTTTAAGTAAAGCTCAAACTAAAAAATATTCTTCTTTAACCGTTACAACTTGGGCAACTGTATTTGGTGTAATTTTTACAATTCCTTTTACAGTTGTTGAACAAGTGCAAAATCCAAGTTCATTATCACTAAACTTTTGGATTTGGATGGGGGTAATATTTTTAGGAACAATTTCTACTGCAGGTGCATTTTACTTGTGGAATAAAGGATTTGAATTCATTGATACTTCGACAGGGTCATTGTTTTTCTTTTTCCAACCACTAATCGGTACAGTTTTTGGCTTTTTCTTATTAAACGAATCGATAAAAACTTCATTTTATGTAGGTAGTTTATTAATTTTATTGGCTGTTTATTTATCGATAAAGGAGCCAAAAAAACTATCAACTGTCAATTATTCTTCGAAAAAAGCATAAAAAAGTGGCTGATTCAATCAGCCACTTTTTTTATTATTCTGGAGCGATTTCATTATTCACATCAAGAGCTTCTACAAGTTCAAGCTCTTCATGGCGTTCCTGGAATCGATTAAATGTAAATTCATTTGCAAATAAGAATAACGGACGCTCAAAGCGGTCATATACAAGCATATTACGCATATCTTGATATTTTTTTAAGCCTTTTACATCATCTGTTTTTACCCAACGTGCAATATTATAATCTACATGATCTTTACGAATATCAGAACCATACTCATTTTTTAATCTGTACTCGAAAACTTCAAATTGAAGTTGACCAACTGCACCAAGTATCACTTCATTAAATTCATTTTTATAAACTTGAATTGCACCTTCTTGGGCTAATTGTTCGACACCTTTATGGAAGTGCTTAGATTTTAATGAGTTTACTGGGCTTACACGTAAGAATAATTCTGGCGGAAAGGTAGGTAATGGCTCAAAGAATATTTTTTGCTTCCCAGCCGTAATTGTATCACCAATTTGATATGTTCCTGAATCATAAATTCCGATTACATCCCCAGCATATGCTTTATCAATCGTTTCACGATCATTTGCCATTAATTGAGTAGATTGACTCAGTTTGATTTGTTTCCCAGTACGAGAAAGCATTACGTTCATTCCACGTTCAAATACACCAGAACAAATACGAACAAAAGCAATTCGGTCACGGTGAGCAGGATTCATATTAGCTTGGATTTTAAAAATGAAGCCACTAAACGATTCATCTGTTGGATTCACTTCACCATTGATCGTTTTACGTGGACCAGGAGCAGGTGACATATCTAAGAAATGATTTAAAAATGGTGTAACACCAAAGTCAACTAATGCAGTTCCAAAAAATACAGGTGTTAATTCACCAGATTGTACCAATTCAATATTAAATTCATTCCCAGCACCTTCTAAAAGATCAACTTCGTCTCTTAAGTTCTCTAGGTTTGTTGCTTCTAAATGAGCTTCTAATTCAGGTCCATGAACTCCATCTTTTCCAAGCTTAATGACTTCATCTTTTCTGAAAAGGTGAACTTCATTTTCAAGACGATCATACACACCCTCAAATTGCATACCACTACCAATTGGCCATGTTACTGCTACTGAAGGCATTCCAAGAACTTCTTCAAGTTCCTCCATTAATTCTAACGGATCCTTTGCTTGTCTATCTAATTTATTCATGAAAGTGAAAATTGGAATTCCACGCATACGACATACCTGGAAAAGCTTTTTCGTTTGCGCCTCAATACCTTTAGCTGCATCAATTACCATTACTGCACTATCAACAGATGTTAGTACACGATATGTATCTTCACCGAAATCATTATGACCTGGTGTATCCATAATTGAGACCATTTTTTCATCGTATTCAAATTGCATAACTGAAGATGTAACAGAAATTCCACGTTGTTTCTCAATTTCCATCCAGTCAGATTTAGCATATTTAGAGTTTTTTTGTGCTTTTACAGTACCAGCTTCACGAATTGCTCCACCATGTAATAGTAATTTTTCAGTTAAAGTTGTCTTACCGGCATCCGGGTGAGAAATGATCCCAAAAATACGGCGTTTTGCAACTTGGTTGATTAAATCTTTATTTGCCATCTATTATAAAGTCCTTTCTAAAAACAAAAATAGTAAGTTAATTATTTCACATCTTTTCCATTATACAAGAATTACTCTCTCGATGAAACAACATAGTAAAAAAGTTATAGTACCTTCATTATTACCAAATTGTGCGCAAATGAAAGGGGTATTTCCAATAAAAGGTAATATTACATGTCATATGGAATAAATAATGTATAAATTCGGGAGATTGACGTTTAAATTGATGCAAAACATTTAGAGCGATTGCAAGAGGATTTCGTGAATGAGTGTTAATAAATCCAGCCAATAAAAAACTGAAGGTAGTGAAATGAATGAATTTCGAGAAATTTAATTATAAGAGACCTAATATAAAAAAAATAACGCATGATCTAAACCAACTTCTTAATCGATTTAAGCAGTCAACGGATATTGAAGAATTAAGTAAAATTATTAGCAAAATAAATCAGTTAAGATCAAATTTTGAAAGTATGATGAATCTTGCTTATCTACAATTTATGAGAAATACAAGTGATTCTTTTTATTTGGAGGAACAAAAATTTTTTGATGAATCTAATCCTATCTATCAAAATTTATTAAACGATTATTTTAGGCTTCTTGTGAACTGTGAATGTAGAAGCCAATTGGAAGAGAGATGGGGTAAACAATTTTTTACTCTTGCAGAACTACAAACTAAAACAATCTCTACAAATATTATTGAAGATTTAGTGTTGGAAAATAAACTAGTTAGTCAATATACGAAACTTATTTCTTCTGCAAGAATAAAATTCCTTTCGAAAGAGATGAATTTAACACAAGTCAGAGCGTATTCACAAAATATCAATAGAGAATTAAGAAAGCAAGCAGTTAATGCTAGATATGGATTTTATGAGGAGAATGAAGAAGAATTAGATCTAATTTTTACTAACTTAGTCAAAAAAAGAACAGAAATTGCCCAAAAGCTCGGATACGACAATTTTATAGAATTAGGATATGCCCGCATGCTAAGGATTGGTTATGATTCTAAAATGATTCGTATTTTTAGAAAGCAAGTTAAAGATGTTATCGTTCCTTTATTAATAGAGTTAAAAGAAAATCAGAAAAATCGTTTAAAAGTTAAAACATTACGTTATTATGATTTAGATATTCTGTTTGATGATGGAAACCCTGAAGTGAAAGGAAATAACAAATGGATATTAAATGAATTTGAACATGTGTTTAAGGGAATTTCACCTGAAACAGCGGAATTTTATCAATTCATGAAATCAAATAAACTTTTAGATGTAGAAACAAGAAATGATAAAGCGAGAGCGGGTTATTGCACTTATATTGCTGAACATAAATCACCTTTTATTTTTGCAAATTTCAACGGAACTTCCGATGATGTTCGGGTATTTCTTCATGAAGCGGGTCATGCATTTCAACTTTATGCTAGTCGAAATTTAGAACTAATTGACTATCATTATCCCACATATGAAGCGTGTGAAATTTTTTCAATGAGTATGGAGCTGTTTGGATGGAAATGGCTTCATCCCATTTTTGGAGAAGATACAAATAAATATAAATATTTACACCTACATGAAGCTCTCGACTGGTTAGTATATTGTGTTGCTGTTGATGAGTTTCAACACGTAGTTTATGAAAATCCATTATTGACTCCAAATGAAAGAAAAGAAAAGTGGAGGAATATCGAAAAAGAATATTTACCTTTTCGCAATTATGAAGGAAATGATTATTTGGAAAGAGGAGGATACTGGCAACAACAGACACTCATATATAAAACACCATTTTACTTTATTGATTATGCATTAGCTCAAGTTTGCGCTTTCCAATTTTGGAAACGATTTAAGACGAATGAGCAAGAAACCTTCTCCAAATTTCTTACAATTTGTAAAGCTGGAGGTAGCAATTCGTTTTTAGCAATTCTAGAAGAGTCCAATCTGATTTCTCCATTTGTAAACGATTGTATAGAATCGATCCTTCCGATGTTAAAAAATGAATTAGTTACTATTGAATGTAATATGAAATTGAAGTAAGTGAAATTGAAAAACAGTATCTACATATATTTTGTACTTATGAATGGGAACATTATCTAGTATACTAGTAGTATACTAAATAAATTTGAGGTGAATACAGTGGAGTATACTAGCTTGAAATAAAAAATATCATAAAAGTTAAAGTGAGGACACTGTATTGAGTACAAAAACAAAATTAATATTAGTTGAGGGATTACCTGGTTTCGGTAAATCAACAACTGCAAGATTAGTATATAACATTTTAAAAGAACAGAATGTAGAAGCTGAATTGTTCTTAGAAGGTGATGTTAATCATCCTGCAGACTATGAAGGCGTAGCGTTCTTTACGAAGTCAGAAATGGAACAATTATTATTATCACATGAGCAACAAAGTGAAAAAATTAAACATCATAGGGAAGAACATGAATCTGGTTATTTAATTCCATATCAAAAACTACAGCAAGAACTTACACCTAAATTATTTGATTCATTGATGAAAAAGGAAATATATGAATTACCACTTGAGCAAAATCAATATTTAATCGAAAAAAGATGGCAAGCTTTTGCTGAACAAGCCGAAAAAAGCGATAAAGTGACTATTTTCGAATGCTGTTTTATTCAAAATCCAATAACTGTTGGTATGATTAAATATAATGCAAGGAAAGAAAAAGTGATCCAACATATAAAATCGTTAGAAAATGCAATAGAAGCTCTAAATCCGCTGTTACTATATGTTAATCAAGATGATTTAAAATTTTCATTCCATAAGGCTATCAATGAAAGACCAAAAGAATGGTTTGATGGATTTGTAAATTATTATGTTAATCAATCATATGGTAGTGACAATAATTATAAAGGATTAGAAGGAACGTTAAACATACTTGAGGCTAGAAAACAACTCGAACGAAACATTCTAGAGGAACTAAGTATAAAAAAGCAGGTTGTCAATAATTCTAACTATGATCTTCAAAGTTATCAATCAACTTTAAGAGATCTTATACGTTTACATTTCTAATAAACATTTGGCCCTATTTCGTTTAGAAGTAGGGCTTTCGTTATTTATATAGATATTTTTTTGTGTAAATAAGCCGAAGAGGAGCGCTGAAACCTTCGCAATGAGCACAATAAGGAATTAAGAAAGCGTGCAACCTGCAGCGGAAATCAAACCGATACATGTTTATATTTTTCAACAAAGTCAAAATCTATTTTCTATTGAAAATAGATTTTTTAAATTTAGGCGTACTTTTTAGAAATACTTTACATATCATTTATTAAGTAGTATAGTTAGTTACACAAGTAACTAACTAAATAACTAACAAGTAAAGGAAGCTGCTAATGAAACCAACATTAGATGAATCTCAGCCAATATTTCAGCAAATTGCCGTTTTAATTATGGATGAAATTATCGACGGTAGAATTAAGGAGGAGGAGCAAGTACCTTCAACAAATGAATTATCACGTTTTTATAATATTAATCCTGCAACAGCTAGAAAAGGCCTCCAAGCATTGGTTGACAAGGAAATCATTTATAAACAAAGAGGTGTTGGGATGTTTGTTTCTAAAGGAGCAAAAGAAAAATTAATCATTGAGCGAAAAGAGCAATTTTATGAAGAATATGTCGCTCCTTTATTAAAGGAAGCAAATCGAATTCATCTTGATGAACAAATGGTTATTGAATTGATTAAAACAAAAATGGATTCAAAATAGGGGGAGTAACGATTGATCCAGATAAAGAATTTGACTTATGGTTATCAACAAACACCGGTTTTATCAAATTTTAATTTAACTGAAACGGAACCAAACATTATTGGTTTATGGGGTAGAAATGGATCTGGGAAGACAACTTTAATGAGTTTACTTGCGGGACACAACAAACCATTAGAAGGTAAATTAAATGTATTAGGTCAAGAACCATATAATAATTTAACCGCTTTAGAAAATATTTGTTATATACAAGAAAATCATCCTTTTGGTCAAAATTGGAAAATTGAAGACGTATGTAAATTTGGTCGCTACTTTCATCCGAATTGGAATCAAGAGTTTGCTGAAAAACTAATCGATGTATTTGAACTACCGTTTAAGAAAAAAATCTCTAAATTTTCAAAAGGAATGAAAACTGCTACACAAATCATATTAGGTTTATCAAGTAATGCTCAAATTACGATTCTTGATGAGCCAACAAATGGGTTGGATGCCGTAAAACGAAAACAATTTTATGATGCATTATTAGAGAGCTATGAAGAAAATCCACGTTTATTTTTAATCTCAACTCATCATATTGAGGAAATTCAACCACTTTGTGAATCACTTATTGTGATCCAAGATGGAAAAGTTTTATTCCATGAACAAATGGAAGATATGAGAGAAAAAGGTGTTATTTTATCAGGTAATAGTGAAATGATCGAAAAGGTCACTTCGAGTTCAAGAATAATTGAATCATCTAGTATCAGTTCAACACATAAAGTGATGCTTGATGAAAGTTTTTCGAATAAATGGAAATCAATCGCCTCAGAACATGATTTAACAATTGAAAAAGCTAGTTTACAAGATTATTTAATTAATGTAACGGATAGAAAGATTGAGGTGAAATCATGAATTCAATTAAGGGTACTTATCAATTAATATTTGATGACTTAAGATGGTATTTTATGTTATTTTCTACAATTACATTAGGATTATCACTGATCTATCTTTTAATTAGCGTTATGTTTAATATACCAACAGGAACTGAAGCAGCATTGTTTGGGCCAACTTTTGGAGGTATTAGTACATTTGCAGTGGCGGGTTTAGTGATTCCAATTCAGGTTGCCATTGGACTTGGAAGTACTAGAGTTCAATTTTTAAAGTCATATAATGTGATGGCTTCTCTAATGGTTGTAGGAAGTATAACATTTTTAAATCTTTTATATTTAATAATGAACTTTTTATTTGATAAAGGTATAAACAAGTTTCACTTCTTTCATGCAGGTGAATGGTATTCAACAAATTATCATTTTTTCTCATATTATTGGATTGATTTAATGATTGGATTTTTCATTCTTGGATTATCCTCACTCACTGCAGTACTGATTAGAAGACT
>Ga0102589_1003685_pt1 | contig 15502 bp, 24 predicted proteins | sample AraplaMF_Col_mLB_FD_76858 | JGI IMG/M metagenome (GOLD analysis project Ga0102589, IMG submission 76858) | Arabidopsis root microbial communities from the University of North Carolina, USA - plate scrape MF_Col_mLB | ecosystem: Host-associated > Plants > Roots > Endosphere | place: USA... | reverse complement strand
AGATCGGGCACCACGTACAGAACCAGCTCGGCATTCTCCCGAAGTTCAATCAAGCCCGACAACAGATGAGCGAAAGCGATGCGAACAAAATGTCGATCCGCGTCGAGCTTCAAGCCGACTGCTTTGCGGGCATCTGGGGGAAGTACACCCAGCAGAAAGGCATCCTCGATGCAGGCGACACGGAAGAGGCTTTGAACGCCGCACAGCAGATCGGCGACGACACACTGCAAAAGCGCACGCAGGGTTATGTCGTGCCGGAAAGCTTCAACCATGGCACCTCCGCACAACGTGTAAAGTGGTTTAAGCGAGGGTTCGACAGCGGCCAACTTTCATCATGCGACACCTTCTCGGGACCGGTCTGATGCAAAATTGCCTGAGATCGTCGTCCGGGTGATCGTCCGCAAAAGCCGGTTCCTGCCATCGCAAGCTAAGGGGGGCTCAGTGCTCCTGCTTGTCGGCCGTGACGTCAAGGTCTGAGGATGAACCTTCTGTGATCTTTTCCATTGTGTCGAGAACCTCCTCGGGCGTGACGTCTTGCTGGAGCTCTTCGATCTCCTGCTTCTCCTCTAGGTCGAGGCCAAGCTTGTCAGCGATCGCGGCGACCATTGTCAGAAGCTGTGTCGTCTCATGTTCGGCAAGCAGCGAAATTTGCAAGTTGAGGTCCGCCCTTTTGTCGTCTGCCTCTGCCATGCGATTCTGGCTGATCATGACAAAGGTCGAGATGAAGATCGCCTCCACCGACGCCACCATTGCCAAAATAACCAGAGAAGGGTCAAAAGCAGGAAGAAGCGGAAACACCTGTACATTGATCAGGATCCACCCGCCAAACAGGACCGCGTGGAGGTAGACGAAGATCATGGACCCGGCGAAGCGAGTAATCGCTGCTGCCGCGCGGTCCTGGAAGGACGCCGCGCAGGCCTCCTGGCGCCGTCTTAGCAGAAGGGCCTCGATGTTGCGGTCGAGACGGCTGGCAACGCCATGGTTCTGGTCGGGCGTGGAAGTCATATGAGCGCTCCGGTTCGACGCCGGAACTTCCCCCTGCTCCTGAAGTTCCTTAAATCGTGGTGAAAGCTTGCGTCGAATGATCATCGTGACACGCGTGCGAGGCCGCGGCGAACGCATGGGGAGACGATGTGCCCCTTCAGACGACACCGCCGCCTGCTAAAGCATGGTCCCGTTTCAAGACTGCGAAGTTTGTCCGCTCAGGTCCGACAGCCAGGAGCACAGGTCGCGCATGCAACCCTGTCTTCGATGCGCCACAATCAGGATCGAATGAGATTTGCTGTGGCAGCTCTTCCTGCTCGCCCACAAGCCGCCTCGGATCTCACACAAGAGGGCGCTCGACCAACAATGGCAAGCGCCCTCGTTCAGTTCGATGATCGTACTCAAGTTGCAGTTTGCAACCTTCGTGAGCAGGCTGCTCAGATGTTCTCGTAGATCCAGCGGGGGCCGATCAAGCCGTACGCCTGATCATTCGCGCCAGAGCGATCAAAATACAGGCGCCGATGAAGCCAGCGATCAGGTAGCCTAGCCAGCCGCCGAGGACGACGCCGAAAAGCGAGAGAATGAAGTTGGCGACAATGGCTCCGACGATACCTAGAATGATGTTCATGATGACGCCCATGTTGCTCTTCATGAACATCTCTGCGAGCCATCCGGCAATGCCGCCGATAATGATTGCCGCGATCCAGCCAATGCCTGCGTCTTCCATGGAGACTTCCCCTTCTATGAGATTGATATGAGCTTCCGAAATCCGGAAGCAGCCGGTAAACATCAGCGACGACGATTTGTTCCGCGACATGGATTGACTGCGCCACTTCCACCGTCGATTGCCACGAACAATCGGCGAAGCAGACGCGGGTTCCGGAGCAAGAGAACTTCCTCATCTCTTGCGTTATCACGTCTGGATCAGTGCCCGCCACAAACTAAGCCGATGCTCCTGCAGGCGCTGGGTGACCTCTCCTGGAACTTTCGACGGTGCAGCCAGTTTGTGGACCTCCAACAAAGGAGCCTCTCATGACTGTACAACTTGCGCTCGAGGAGAGTGATCTTGCGCCGGTAACTCAAGCCGGATCGGATACCCTCGTATTTGCGCCGGACCTTTCCTATCGACGGATGTCCATTGTCAACGTCATCTTCTATGGCAACCCTTCGAAAAAGAACGAATGGGTATTGATTGATACCGGACTCCCGACATCGGCAAACGCCATCATCGAGGCGGCGGAGCATCGTTTCGGGGGCGGCACCAGCCCGGCCGCGATCATCATGACCCACGGTCATTTCGATCACGCCGGGTCGTTGGCAGCGCTTGCTGAGCGTTGGGACGTGGCCGTTTACGCTCATCCGCTGGAATTTCCATACCTCAACGGTGAGGCGTCATATCCGCCGGCAGATCCTCTGGTGGGTGGCGGCGCGATGGCCTTGTTGTCACCGCTTTTCCCGCGCTCCCCGGTTAACGTCGCTTCGCGGCTGAAGGTGCTACCATCAGATCATAGCATTCCTGTCATGCCAGGATGGCGATGGCTGCATACTCCCGGTCACGCGCCAGGTCACATCTCTCTGTGGCGCGAGAGTGATCGTACCTTGATCGCAGGTGACGCCGTCGTCACCACCGGTCAGGAGTCGGTTTACGAAGTCATCGTCCAGAAGCCCGAGATGCACGGGCCGCCACGCTATTTTACGCCGGACTGGGATGAGGCAGGGAAGTCTGTGAGAGCGCTTGCGGCTCTGGAACCTGATCTTGTCATCACCGGGCACGGCCGACCCGTTCGCGGCCCTAATATGCGACGCCGGCTGCACGAACTGGCAAATAATTTCGCATCGATCGCAGTGCCGGAAGGCCGCCCCTACGCTCTCGATCCGGCAAAGCCGGGTAAGAGTGGTAACGACGCTTATCGGTAACATTCCGGCAAATTGGGGAGACAGGGATGGAAGAAGAGACACCGCACTCACGATCGCGACCCCCATTTCCAGCGCCGGTCGCTCATCTCTTGACAAACCTGTTCATCGCGCTCGACCTCGAGGACAATACCCTCCTCACCCGAAGGCGCGCCCGGATCTTGCGACTAGCGAATTCGACGCAGGTCGTCGCCAGATGTAGAACGCGACCATTATGTTCGATCAGCGCCACTATCGAGGCCGCCAGCGGCTTGCGGCTTATGAAACGAATACTGCCTCCTGATCGTTACCGGACCCATTTTGTTGGTCGTCTGTCCCAGCCGCGGACCACCGAGTTTATGGCATGAGAATCGACCCGACGAGCATCTTCACGATCCGGGATCTCTCGAGGGCCCGGCGTTTGAACAGGATTTTGTCGGTCCTACCGCGCTATCACACCGGCCGCAGGATGAATGCAAAGATAATCAACAGCCTTGTCGATTTGGTTCAAGCCGCGCTGCCGCCGTCGGCGCGCCAGCGGGTACACCTGGAAAAGGATGAGGTCGCAGCCTCTGATCATCATACGATTCCTATACGCCTCCTTCGGCCGCGCCGGAGACCGCAAGCTCTCCTCTTGCACTTTCATGGCGGTGCATGGGTTGTCGGAAACGCTCGGCTGGACGACCAATGGAACGCCAGAACCGTCCGCTTGTGCAACGTGATGGTGGCCGCTGGTGACTTTCATCGAGCCCTCGATGACGATCTAGAGCGCGCAATTGAGGACGCCGTCACCCTTATCGACTGGGCGTTGGATCATCTAGCAAGCTTTGGCCTGGACAAGCTGATCGTTGAAGGTGAATCGTCCGGTGCTCATTTGGCCGCAGCTGCGTTGGTAAGAGTTGCCGAGCGGCGCCCGATCAAACGATTGGCTGCGTTTGTGTCTCTTTGCGGGGCTTTCGATATGGGTGGCTCAATAAGGCTGAGGACGTCCGAGCGCAGTCTGCTGATCGATCCGCAATCAGCGCTCCTCAATCTCGACAGACTAGTGCACGGGCCGTCGCTCCTCGATGTGGGCAGTCCGGACGTTTCGCCGATCCTCGCTGACCTTTCCCACATGCCTCCAGCGTTGTTTGTCGCTGGCGCGCTTGATCCTGTTAAGGACGATAGCACGCGCATGTATGAGCGGTGGCATCAGCAGACGGGTTGCGCCCAACTACTCATGGTCCCTGATGCACCGCACGGTTTCGAGCGGTTGCCGACCCGCGTTGCGGCCAAAACTCACGCCTTCGTCGCACGATGGATCGAGAGGATTCTCGGTCCTGCGTAGCGGATAAGGCCGGATTCGGGCTCTGGCGTCCATCATGTCCACGGGCGCCATCAAACCGACCTACCCGCCTCGTCGGCTGGACTAAAGCGGTCTCTCGCGTGCGCATCGTTTTGCTGGGCAGGTTTTGGGCCTTTTAGAGTACCTACCAGGTCTTTTCTCGCCAGCCTGCCTCTGAGCCCCAACGAGTTTGCTATCTTCGCTCTTTCGCTCGCTGCTCCCGGGACGGATCGAGAGCTGTCGCGGATCGAAATACGCCCTGAACGCCGTGATCCCGTCCTCGCCGAACTCGATCACACTGACACCGTCGTACTGGAAGGATTGCTCACCGACCCGGCCTTCGCTCCTCCACTCCAGAAACACAGTGCCCTCCCTTGCTTCCACCTTTAAAATCGGGTTCATATTCTTTCAAATGTATGGACGTAATTCTGCCAGAACGATTTCGCGGCGTGTTGCTCGTCACGATTGACGAGCAACCTGAGTTTCGGTCGCAACACGACGGCGCCTTAACCTATGAGATGGCTTCCACATCAAGGGATTTATCAAGTCCGATGCGGGAAGAAGTTAAGATCTTGCGCAGGCTTGTTTCGGGCGGAGCAACAACTATAGCCCGCAATAGGGCGATCGCGATTGCTACATCACCCAGGTGCTGGCGATGATAACCGCGACCAGAACGGCGATGAGAGCAATAACTGCCCAGGCCGAGCGCATCTTGCCTGGTCGTGCCGGATGGCGACCTTGTGCGTCATATGCGGTTTGCTCGTCTGCCGAGCCGTACCGGTCTTCGTCCTGCAAAACGCGTCCTCCAATGCGTTCTCCTACCGCTGCGACTAAGCTTAGGCGGCTCGGCCACGATAGCGAGATCGGGCAATAAACAGAATCATCGTTCGGGGTACTGGCCGATTTCGCGGCGAACCAACTTTAAAGTGCGATCCGGTTGGACGATATAAGTCTCCTGGACCCAGTTTCCAAGCTGATTATAGAATTCGTGTGGCAAGACGCTGCCAATGGGCGATCTCGTAAGCTTGCCGTGAGGTTGTCCACCATATGTGATGCTTCCAGGGATTGGCTCCAAATCTTCAGGTGTTGAGCATGAAGCTGCGACCAAGCTCAGGATCATTGCAGTTGATGTCAGAATGGGGTTTTCATCATAGGTCCATTAATCGTGAACAGCAGTCGCGGCGATGCCGGCGCACGCCACGCGCGGCTAAAATTCAAGCCGCAAATACGAGAACAGCGCCCATCGCAAGAACGGCGCTCAATCCGAGTGCGGCCAGTCCGGACGTCACGTATTCGGAGAGCCGTCCGGTGTCGGCATGCCTAATTTCCTCTTTGGTTCCGAGGACCGCGGCAAACCCGGCCGCAATCCAGCAGACGAGCGCTGTGACCCCTAACACGACAGCGAAATGAGACGTGGTGGTTGAAAAGTCTATCATGTCCGTACCTTCGCTTTACTCGTGCACCATATGGGCTTCGTTGGGGAGGCCGCTCGATAGCCAGTGAGCAGTTACTTTTTCCCGGGGAAGATCGGCAGTGATAGCTGCCATCGTGCGAGACCTCCTATGATCGATGTTTGAAAAACCTCCGTGCAGGCACGGTGTTCCCGCGGGATTGCTCTTGGTCCGCTATCGCACGCCCGGACACGTCGGCCAGAAGTGCCCCGGTTACTTCAATGATCGCTGGCCAAAGGAGATCAAGATCGTAGCACGTCGCGCCGTCCAGACTGGTCGCTGGGCTAGGAGTCGATCGCGAATGCCCGGGTTTATCATTTGCTTGTGAAAATCTTAAATGCGATTGTATTAGCCCTGAATGCCGCTAGTCGCGATTAGGTGTTATCATGTTCGCATTTAACATCTCGTCCCCCATCGAAGTCATTCGAGGCTTGTCGGAAAGAATGAAGCGCCGATGGATCGACCACGGACTAACCCAGCGGGGATGGGCGGCAAGATCTTATGTCTCATGCGGATCGGTGAGGTATTTGAGGAAAGTGGGAGATTTCGCTAGCGAGTCTCGTGAAGATTGCTTCGCCCTTGAGGCCGAGGCCGTGGCTGACTTTGACCACCTGTTTCCAGGTCGGCCGCCGCAGAATATCGATGATGTCGTTGATCGTCCTCTTAAGCAGCGGGTACGCCGGAAATGAAGTTCAAACCAATCCATCAAATGAGTGTTTATCTGGATCCCGAAGGTGAGCGACAAGAAACTCGGCATACCGCCTAACCAGAAAATTCATTCGATCTTTCCGTCTCGTATAACAATGGTGCGATCAAGCCGCGCCGCGAGCCTGGAATAGGTGACGATCAGCAGAGACGATCCGGCGTCCCTTCCCAGCTCGAGCATCACATCAAGGACCATGTCGCCGGTTTGCTCGTCCAAATTTCCTGTCGCTCATCAGCAAGAATGAGCTGCGGTCTGGCAGCCAGCGTTCGGCCTGATGGCAACGCGTTGTTGCTGGCCTCCTGACAGTTGCTCTGGATAGCGGCTCGTGTACTCTTGTAATCTCAGAGCCTCGACCAGGGTATGTTCCCAGCCGCGATCGTAACGCCCCGCCAGCTCTGCATGAAAGGACATGACGCGATCAAGCCCTTTAGCGAGATGAAGGAGGGTACTTTTCCCGCTCCAGGAATTCCCTGTTAGAGCAGCGCTTTCGCTGTTGGCGACATCGAGATCAATCCTCCCAAGGACCTCGATGGCACCTTCGTCGTTGAGAGCGAGGATCATGACTTCTCTACTGACCTTCTCGAACCTGTCAATCTTCATGAAATAAAGGAGGATGTCCGTCCCGACAATGACGATTGTCGCCGGACGGCCGGAATCGAACATAGCAGTAGGGAATGTTCCGGCGGCCACCGCTCCGCGGCGCACAACCTTCGGGCTCGTCAACGATCCACTTCACCAAAGACGATGTCAAGCGAACCAAGGACGGCCGAGATATCTGCAAGTTGGTGGCCGCGGCACATGAAGTCCATCGCCTGCAGATGGGTAAATCCTGGAGCCCGTATTTTGCATCGGTACGGTGCGTTTGTTCCGTCAGCGACGAGATATACGCCAAACTCACCTTTAGGTGCCTCTACCGCTGCATATGCTTCGCCCGTAGGCACCCGGAACCCCTCGGTATAGAGCTTAAAGTGATGGATGAGCGCCTCCATCGAACGTTTCATGTTCATGCGTTTGGGTGGGACTATCTTGCCATCGGCCGAACTGACGGCTCCAGCGGCTGCCGTCCCCATCAAACGCTCTAGGCATTGCTTCATGATCCTTACCGACTCGCGCATCTCCTGCATCCGGATCAGGTAGCGGTCATAACAATCACCATTCTTGCCGATCGGTATGTCAAACTCCAGGTCTGAATAGCACTCGTAGGGTTGCGAGCGGCGGAGATCCCATGCCGCACCGGAGCCTCGGATGAGAACGCCGCTAAAGCCCCAGGCCCACGCATGTTGAAGACTGATCACACCGATATCAACATTGCGCTGCTTGAAAATGCGGTTGCCCGTGAGAAGGTCATCGATATCGTCGAGCACCTTTGGAAACCTGTCGCACCAGGCAGCGATATCGCAGAGCAGATCGTTCGGGAGATCCTGATGCACGCCGCCCGGCCTGAAATATGCCGCATGCATGCGAGAACCGGAGGCTCTCTCGTAGAAGACCATGAGGTGTTCCCGTTCCTCAAACCCCCAAAGCGGCGGCGTGAGCGCGCCTACATCCATTGCTTGGGTTGTCACGTTGAGCAGGTGCGACAGGATGCGGCTGATCTCTGCATAAAGAACCCGTATGAGCTGGCCGCGGATGGGTACATCCACGCCAAGCAGCTTTTCGATCGCAAGACAGTAAGCGTGTTCCTGGCACATGGGAGCGACATAATCGAGGCGGTCGAAATAAGGCAGGGCTTGAAGATAAGTCTTGCGCTCAATCAGCTTCTCGGTACCGCGGTGTAGAAGGCCGATATGCGGATCCACCCGCTCGACGATCTCTCCATCGAGCTCAAGAACGAGCCGAAGAACCCCGTGCGCGGCTGGATGCTGCGGGCCGAAATTGATATTGAACGTCCGGATGTTATGTTCCATGAAAGCCTCAAGGCGCCTTTGTGTCGGATCCGGGTTCGCCGCTCTTTTCGTCGCCCGGCAGGATATACTCGGTGCCCTCCCAAGGAGAGAGGAAGTCGAAGTCACGATATTCCTGGCGCAGTTCGACCGGCTCGTAGATCACACGTTTCGCTGCATCGTCATAGCGAACCTCCACGAATCCTGTCAGCGGGAAATCCTTTCTTAGAGGATGGCCTTCGAAGCCGTAATCTCTCAGGATCCGCCGCAAATTGGGATGTCCGGTGAACAGGATGCCGTACATGTCCCATGCCTCTCTCTCGTACCAGTCAGCGTTTGGGAACAGCGGGCAAAGAGAAGGGACGAGTGTTTCTTCGTCCGCCGCAAGTTTCACGCGAACGCGCATGTTCTTATGCGGAGAGAGGAGATGGTAGACGACGTCAAAGCGTTTTTCTCTGGCCGGCCAATCGACGCCGCAGATATCGAGCAAGCAGATGAACTGGCCATGTTCGTCGTCTCTCAGAAATCTCACCAGCTCTATAACGCAGGCCGGCGTCGTCAAAATTGATAGTTCGCCGCGCTCGCATTGCGAAGAAATGACTGCATTCTTCTGATGAGCTAAGACATGTGAGAGATAGCCGATAAGCTGGGACATTTTTATCCTCCGGCGGGCCCAACTAGGACAAGCTCCGCAAGTTCCAGGCGCCAATGCAAGGCTTTCCAACCGGTCCTTCGACCGTCGGGCGGCACCGTATACGGTTTTCAGTCGCTGGCAGGCTTCACGGGGTCAAAATCGACGAACGTAGCCGCCCTACCCTTGGAGACGACAACATCGCCCTGGCGACCGCTTCGGCTCACGTCGACCCCGCGCATGTCGAGCCCTTCACTTTCCTTGCCAGTTTTGGCCGCGAGAGCCGGTGCTGCAACACCGTGTCTTGGACGGGTCTGCCTTCCGGACGGGCCGTTACGGCTCACCTCATCGCCCGTTCCCTCACAGGCAAACGCTTGACCGCGACACTCTGGTCTTTGTTCAGGGAAAGATGCCAAATCAACCTCCTGATCGACGGGATTTCCTTTAGCTGAAGCTTTTGCCAAGGCAAAAGAGATCGCCAGCGAGAGTGTTGCCACGGCCTCAGTTAGCTCGCCTTCGTCTTTCGCATTTGCCAGCCTGAAGCCGTGTTCACGAACGATTGCAAGAGCTTCATCTCTTGCCCAGGGCGGGACCGCGCGGTTGAGCGCAGGTGAACTATTTGCGGGTAGTGTCATGGCTGTGATGGCTGTCTCTTTCGCCACCTCCGCCCGATTTGGAGCTGCGCGATCTATTGTCGCTATCGGCCTGCGCCTTGTTGGCTTTAAGAGGAGCCTTGGCATTTTCGTGGGCCGCTCCAGGTCCACCCTGGCGAAGAGTCGTGGGATGTTTACTTGATGTCGACATACGACCCCCTATCGATCCTGTTGATAACCCTGATGGGTCGTATTCTGATTGCTGTTGCCCTGCTGGCCGATCTTGTCAGGATTCTTCGGGCCGTTTGCGGCGGCAACATCAGCCTGCTTTCGGTTGTCACCGGCGCCTTTCGGCGAACGATTGGCTGGCGGTGTGGGAGGCATTTTGCTGGTCATTGGGGCGTCCGATCAGTCTGAGTTTCTATTTGCGGAATGGTCCTGGTACTGCTCAGTCTGAACAGCCTTTCCATCCAGGCCGCGCTCTTTCGAATGCTGGGCTTTATCCCTGTTGGACAGGACCATGTTCTCGGGGAGTTTATCAGCCGGAATTTCTGTCATGGCGCCCGTACCACCCCCTTTGGCCTTGGCGCCGATCCCGATGTGCTTGCGGTCTCCATGTGGCATCTGACTTCCTTTCAATGAATCCCGTCCAAACTCCAATGCAGCGGCGGAGTTTCCGTCGGCTCTCAAATTTTCGTCTTGGCGGTGATTTTGCCGCCCCCCCGGAAATACGGCGACATCCTTTCTTGTTTTTGCCTCATCCATCGCCCGCCCGTGAGAGCACAGCGCCCTAGGGCCTTTCGCGTGGGTCGCTGCTAGCTTTGCTAAAAGGAGTTTCGCTGCTTCCAACAATCTGCCCTGCTCGAGATGTCCGCCTCGCGGCGTGCCGGGAACAATCCGGGCGTTGCCGTGCACGGCAGCGGGCGCCCCCCAAGTGCGCTCGGCACGGCCGGGAACCCTTCGCATGACCAGACCCGCCGTGTTCCACTGACGAGCGCTCAGCGTAGCGCTATGTCAGCGATCAGGCAGTTTCGGATGCAGGGAAAGCTCGGAAACGCATGGCTGGTAGGCGATCATCGTTTTTCATCTCGCGTCGTGTCGGACCTGGAGCGTCTAAAGCTCATCCGCGAAGAGACTATTGCAGGCGACCTGTGCTGAGGTTCGTCGGGCCCCACGCGTAATTTCCGGCCGTCTGAGCTTCCAGCTCCACGGGCGCAGCCACCGAGCGAAATCGCCAGAGTTCGAACATGGCGATTTAATCTCGCCATCGCTCTTTCTGAAAGCCAGTGTGCTGATGGCTCGCGCCACGCGGGTTTCACCAGTTACCACCCGAACAACCGTGTGCGCAATCGAAGCCCTTCAAGGTAATGCCCTGACATCCGGGGGGCGGGCTGCTACAGTGTCATATCTTATGGTATCGCCTGTAGAGCGTCTGAGGCCAGACAGTGCCCTGAGAGAAGACGCCCTTCCCTCGCCCCTGAAGCCCTTTTCCCGACAGCGTCATGTCAATCGTCTCTCCTTCCCTTGGACGATGACAAGACCGACATGGTCATGAATATTGTTTGCGCGTGGTGCCGACGTCCTCTCGACTGAAAGAGTGTTCGAACATCTTCGCAGCTCGGATCGTGTCAGCGACGGTGAGCGCGCGTTGCTGGTGCAGTAGCCACAAAGTGAAATGTCGAGAATCTCAGTCCTGAACCGGCCTTCGCAAGGCCCGCAAAGTTTAATATTGATCGGAGCGTAAGGCACTCAGCAACGCATGCGATATTGACATCCGATGATCTACACATGACAACGAAATTGCCAAACAGGGGAGAACACCAATGGCCGACGAAAGCAATCCCAGCTCCGCACCAGCAGACGCGGTAGTGTCACCGGAAGCCCCGGTAAAAAAGAAGCGCGCACCGCGCGTTAAAAAGGTGGAGGCGAAAGCCGCCCCAACAATCGCCGAGCCCGCGAAGAAAAATCGCGGCGGTCGGCCCAAGCGCGCCGAGGCTGCTGCAGCACCTGAAGTCGCCAGTACCCCCGCGACCCGCGCTAAGCGCACATCGTCGCCATCCGCAGCAGCAGGCAAGCGCGGTCCAAATCGCGCTGCCACGCAGACGACTGGATCTCCGCTGGCGGACGATCTGGCAGATCTTCTCCAGCTTGAAGAGGAAAACCAGCGCCTACGCAAGTCGCTCGCTGAGAAGCTTCGCACTGAGAATTCCGATCTGCGTAAGCGTCTTGGCCTAAAGTAATCATCGCTCGATGGCGGACGGTTTGCTACTCGTCCGCCATCCGGTAAACTGGATCCTAGAGAATCGTTCGCCGGATCGGTACCCGATCCGGTTTCCGCGCCGCGTTCATCAGGCGCGTCAAGCGAGAGGGAACCTCGATGTCGCCGTGGAACATCATCTCCAGATTCAGGTCCAAAAAGGACGTGTCAAAGGCGACCGTCGTTTCGCCAGTTCTGCCCGTCAGCTCCGAAGCCAGCGCTATGGAGGACCATTTCGATGGTTTACCGGTCGCTCAGGCAGACGATACAACTGCCCCGCCAGATCCTGTCGCCGTCATGACCAGTCCCGACGATCATACCGTAACACCCGTCGGCAGCCCGGCTGCGGAAGCGGCGGCTGTAGCGGAGGCCGAAGAGAAGGAAGTTACGGCAACTGCTCCGGCCAGCGAAATCTCCAACTCCCAAAAGTCCAAACGGCCAACCTACGATATCCGTGCGAGCAAAAAGGCTCGAAAGGGACCCCGCATCACCTTAAAGGGCAAAGAAACAGGCACCCAACCGCCATCGGCGGCCCCTATGCAGACGTCGGACCAGGATGGCTATTTGGACGCGGTCTATGGCTTGGACGATGACATCAAGCAACTGAGGGCAGCCCTCGCTCAAAAGCTCGAGACCCAGAACGGCCAGTTAAGAAATATGCTGTCGCGTTTTGAGGACAGGTGACAGTACGACTGCTCGAGCGACACAAGAGGCGTCGCGTCGAGTATATCCGACAAACTGGTCGATGCCGCGTGGGACAGATGCGTGCTGATGCTTAGCTCTGCCTGATCGCCAGATGACTGGTATGAGGCAACCGGCAGATCGCTTGAAGCCCGGCGACACTCACGATGGATGTATCTTGGCTCGACCTCCTCGAGAAATCCCGGCCCGAGCTATCTTGACGTGATCAAGCTAGCCATAACACAGTGTTTCCTCACGCCCGCAATCTTTGTTTTATCACATATCCTTCGCGTCACCGTCCTCGCGCACGGCCGGTGTGTGTTGCCGCCAAGCACCGCGAGCGATCGTTCTACAAGGCCCCTTGGATGAGGCGCTAACGTTTGTATAGCTCGGCGCCTCGGGCCCATAACGACTCCTGAGCCATTGTTAGGGCCGCTCGATGAGGTTATTGGGGACGAACACGGAATTCGTCCCTTCAGACTGGGCAGCAGAATATCTCACTTCGATACATCCACTTCGACTTGCTCCGCGCGTCAAGCCTGTGGTCGCCAATCGTACAGGAAATAGTCACATGTCCCTTTTCGTCATCCCAGATCCTGAACAGCAGCTATTGGATTCCCTAAACGCTTTTTTCGAGTCGCATCACATTGAGGGCGATAGTGTGGCCAGCGCTCTACGTCGCAGCGTTGATACCGCGAAATGGAGCGCAAAGCAGAACCGTGCTATTGCCAGACGCTATTGCCTGGAGCTCGGATGGACGCCGGACGATCTCGCTGCAATGATGGTCATGCAATGCAGTCTTGCTTCTATGACCAGCGGAGAGTTCACCTCGTCGCCGGGCCAGTTGACCCCTGAAGGCGAGGGATTTCGGCGTATTTTCGAGCTGTGCCTGGAGACGTTGGTCCGCACTGGCCGTATCAGCCTTGAAATCGCCGACATCGAGCGACGAGAACTCGAAGCCGAGATCGCCGAACTCTAAGATTTTGGCACCGCTCCTAGCCGCACCTCCCTGCACGCACGGCAATTGGAGTTCGAGAGCCAGTCGTCTCAAGCGAAGTGAAGATTTGACCCCGTAGTCGAGCGATTGAGCGTGGCGGCGAGCCGGTTTTATGAATGATTGAACGATCTTCGCCCGCGGCAGTTAAGTGACCGCAAGGCGTTTGAAATCCACCTTGTCCGGATGCATCGCCCAATGTTATCCGTAGAAGCCCGGCGCCGGATCAGTCCGCACCGGGCTTTTCCTTTGTTGGACAACGATCGCCATCTGCCGCGACATCTCAGTTGCCTAAATTACACCTTCCGAATATATTTTGCTGTCCGCTCCATTCGAGCGACCGGCGCAGCGTTTCATCTGGGACTTTATTAGGGATTAGAGCGCCATGCCAATGAAGCCGATGTCGCGGCCTTGATTTTTATGCAGTGCATCTGAGAGTTCATATCCACTTGCTGAAAAGGACAAGCCGATGGCTGACCCCAACGTTAAAACTCGTGCCTGCCCGATATGCAAGGAAGAGATCAAAGTTGCCGCCACCCGTTGTATCCACTGCCATTCGGACATCCCTCCAGGTGCAGACGGACGAGCTCGGCCCCCAATGATCATGGGTCGGCGCATTCGTGCTATGGCCCATAAGGCACCGGCCCCGACATTTAACGCCGGCCCATCGTCGGCATGTAATGATCTCGAAATCGATGACGCCGGCGTCTGGGAATACATCGGTGAAGACGAAGAGTATTGCTACTATTGGGGCCCTTCCTGAGCCACAACGGAGCTTCAGCGATCTATCTCATCACGGCGCCCGGGCATCGTGTTCCGCGATGAGATGATATCAAGCCTGGTCTCGCACCCCGAATTGACTGTGCTGGTCAAGGAGCCGGCGACGGAAGCTTTCAGCAGGAGACGGTACATCGTTGACGGTGCAGTCAGCCAGGAAAACGGCAGGTTCCGCATCTCCACCAGGCTCTTCAGAGCCTCCGACGGTGTCGTTGTCTGGGCGGGAAGCCATTACTACACGTCGGTGACTCTCGGTAAGGCGGCAGAGGAAAGTTCGGCCGGCTTTGCTTCTGAAATAGCAGGTACCCTACAGCGAAAGTCATAGCCTAACGAGATATTTTTTCCATACCAGCCATGGCGCACGACCTACAATCACCTGAGGATAAATGATCGTATCGTACGTCGTGCCTGCCGCTTCCTGATGCTACCATTCGGCTCCCCTATTTCGCTTCAGCCGCCGCTTGGTGAAACGCTGTCGTCAACCCGGTGGCGCGAACAGGCTCGCGACATGTTTCGCGAGATCGAACGGATAGCCATCCACGAGGGATCCGCAGGACGCTGTTCTTCGCCACCAAACTCGCGTGCGATCTCGCCCGCACGAGCGCTGCAGGTCGGGTAACCTGTCGAAGGTCGAACTCTTTTAGGGTGCTCCCGAATTCGACGAGACGCCAACCCTGATCTCCTTTGAAAACTTCGGCGAGAGGCCGTCGCGACGGGCTCGTTCGCCGATGTGAGAGGATGCCCTGAGCTCGTCCAGTGGAACCGAGTTGTTCAGTGCGCCTCGTTCGTAGGCGTATTCGGGCAGGTAGCCGTTGATGATCAGACGCCAGTCCAGCGGCACGCTGGCCCCAACTACACGCATCATCTTGAGCACGGTCGTGGTGCAGTTGCTGGTCAGGGAATTATAGAATTGCGGGGTCTCGGCGAGAGCGTTCGCATCTGTCACATACTCGCGAAGCAACGACCGCATCTGTTTAGGAGAGGCCCTGAGACGGTAGAGCTGGACATCCTCGCCGCGGAAGTTCGAACGCACGCCGACAACATCTCTTTCTTCGGCTGCGATGAGCACCATCGGGTTGCTCTTGAACAGATCCGCAAGAGGGGAGAAGGCACCTCCTTCTGACCGGCGAACCTCGATCGACCATGCGAGCTGTTCGCCGTCGTCGAAGCCGAAGCTGAAGATCACGTGGGCGATCTCCGGCCCCGACCAGTAGGACATAATGAGGTCGAGTGTCCGCAGCTTGCTCAGATCGTAGGTTCGCGTCATCCAGCGCTGATTGACCGCCTCGGTGCTACTCCGCCACTCGAAGTCGCGCACGTTGAATAGC